>RCNJ01000281.1_pt1 | contig 27934 bp, 20 predicted proteins | sample 2041171 | NCBI WGS metagenome assembly RCNJ01 (sample SAMN09708213, study PRJNA481090) | feces metagenome | biome: feces | host: Pygoscelis adeliae | place: Antarctica: Rookery Lake | collected 2010-03-01 | reverse complement strand
TCGCCCGCACATCATTGAAGTTGGGTATTTATATAGCACTCAGTACGTAGCGATTATAGCAGTTAGAAAAGAAAGTAAGCTTTTAAGTACTTGATTCAAATATATCAGTAATTACCAATTTACGAATTCCAACGGAGGTCTACCGCCACGGTTCTCGATTCTCCAAATTTATTTTAGAGGGCATGCTCATAGGGTCCATTGTCCCAGCGGAGCTTATGATTAATCTTTTAGTCAGAGAAGCGCAGGGTTCCACATGGCTATTGAATGGATTTCCAAGAAGCCTCGATCAGTTGAGCACCCTTGAAGAACATGTAACGATGCCTACCCTCTGTATGACGTCTTGCTTACACTTCAAGGTCTGTCGGAGCTACTCGACGCTTTTTTTGAGTTGTCCTGAGGCAGTTGTTATTTCTCGTTTAGAGACGAGGGCACTTACATCGGAGAGGCCAGATGACAAAAAACATGCAATCTCTTTGAGATTGGCATTGTTTCGAAACGAAGAGAAATTACGCGAATGCCTTAAACAGTGCGGCCCATTCAGGGAGGTGAGTCAATGATCATGGATGGCATTATATCAGCAAATTATGCCTGTAGGTTGACAGCACCAGATCCAAGGATGATGTGCTTGCCGTGATCAACACGGAGATTATGCATATGCTGGGTAACGACATAGCGGGCGCTTCAATGAGAGTATAGATCTGGGGCGTTGCTTGAACGCGCGGCGTATAAATGAGCGGTGGGTAGCCCTAGAGGAACATCATGATTTGCCGAAATAAGACTAGACATCATGTTCTCATGCCCCCATGTCCGTCTTGGCTCTCCCGCTCCTTCAGTCAATCAGGCTTGAGGTCTTTGTCTAATGTATTATTTTGGCTATACGGCGACAATTGCATGAGCAGCCTCTCAGAAGGCGTTCGCAACAGATCCTCAATCAATTTCATTTTCAAGATATGCACCGTCTTCTCCAAAGGTCATGCCTTCATGGACATCATCATTCAGCCATCCCCGGACTTGTACAAGCCGATCTGCTGAGGGCATTGAATATGGACCAACTCCAACCTTCGTGGATCTGCACTGAGGAGTAACCTTAGTTCCATTTAACTATTGACCTTAGAACTTATTTGCGTCCGAAATCATTGGCTCATCCAATTATAGTTATTTTATCCAACTGCTCTCCAAGATTGCCAGGGCATTAGTCGACGGACCACTCGTTTCATCATCCGCTGCACCTTTTCGAGAAGACGAACTTCTCGGCGCACCTTTTCCAATGCTCGTCTACGAGCAGATGTAGATTCGTGAGGCCAGCTTCGCCGAGCTTTGACATGAATGGGGTCAAGAGGGTGCTCATCAAGGGTGTTCGACCTCAACGCCACCCAGGTACCATCCGCTCCACTTTACGAAACTTAGGCGCTCACATGGGCTCTGTGATCCTTGCAAATTACCACTTCGAGCGGCACCGAGCCGCCAACTACTTTTTTGTTTGGAATCACGATGTGCAATGTTTTACTTGACCATACTATTAAGAACAACAATAAAGCTATCATCCCAACAAGCCCTCCGAACTGGTGTATCGTGTATCGGTAACATATCCGCCTCTCATCGAGCAACGCCTAACAGCTAGCTGGAAAGAACGCGGTTGCGCGGGGTTCGACTCCCCGGTTCGGAAGAACCAGGCAGCGCAGCTGTCTCCCGTCGTAACTTTTGCAGATTTGTCCCGACAGGGACGGGAACGGAAGCGCGACCAGAGCGGCGACATTTTTACTTCAACCCATCCTGCAATCCAACACCCCAAATACGCCAACACGGTAAAGATAACCACGACCCACCACGCCTTCCGGTACTGCGGCAGCCCATAAAACAAAGTGTAGAAAAAAGCCAAGAAACTCGCTTTCACAAGCCAAAGCTGCGTCCAACAACAAACCCAATAATAGCAAAGTCGTACTTCAAAACCCGATTCCCACGACCAATGCCCCGCTCCTTCGCAATATCCAACTCGTTCTGGGGATAAAACCCCAACAGGCGTCGTGTATTCGCAATCAAACATATGATGTTGGCAGGTTTGTAGGATGTCGTTGAGGAGCAGGACGACCCCGGCGGCGAGGATGAGGTAGTCGTCGGCTACTTAGCGTCACATTTTGCTGAGGCGGATCCGGAAGCGACCCGCGACGTAGAAGGTGGTGACGGCTGCTGAGATCCATATGACTATGGTGAAGCCATGTGGGGAGCGACGATCCATATGCCGTTGGGGATTGCGTCTATGCCGGCTTTGATTTCATCGTCGGTCAACATCGTGGTGTTGCAACGCATGTAGTTGTAAGGAACGAAGTGCGACATGATGTCGAAGAGGTGGGTATGGTAACCCTCCGCCGATGAAGAGAGGCCAATGAGCGTTGAGTCGATGGCTGATAAAGAACTCCTGATGCTCTTTGATGGCGATGTGGTGAATTGATATGAGGTGATTGGTGACACACGAGGAAATAGGCGACGATTGGGATGGTCGATGTTACAGCTCAGACATCTTCACTCCTTGTGCTGTCTAGTAAACTGACTTCCCGCTGTCAAAGCTATGACAAGGGCGGCACAATGCAGGTGGTGGTGATTCCCCCTGGATATTGAAGCGTGAAAGAGTGAATGAGAACAGGCCAGAATCATTCTCGGGGAACTCTTCATCGAAACCGCAATTCCAACTTTGCGGATTCTGGGCGCCACGTCACATTGCAATACTCAGGACTTCCAGAGCTAGTCTGGTCTCAGGGTGGCACGACGTCCCAGTTCATGCAGGTTGGTCGGGGTTTTCCAAGCCCCTTCTGACACCGACCAGGGAATTGGGTTTGGGGCAAATGTCTCAGTCAGACAGCTCTAGCTGCTAAGCTGTCAGTAGCTGGAGCTCAATTAAGCTCTCCTAAGCTTCGCCAGATACTAACGCTAGGGTTCGAGCACAACAATCCAACAGTATAGAAGTACGACAAGTGAAGAATGGTTTTTGGAACCTCCAATCCGAGCTCAGCGGCACAGAGAAAAAAAAGAAGAGAATGGCTATCGTACGGAAGTGCGCCGCTTCGTGCCGCTGAAGGTGACGCCTGCCGAGGCGTCGTTCCAGGTTGTGACGATGAGCAGGACTTGTCGAGACGAGCTGCACGGGGCCCGTGTGTGTTGTTGTGTAACTTCGCGCTGCAGAAAAATGTGGCCTCGAATCGGAGCTCCTCATCGCCCGGTCCTGGATTGAATTGAAGATCGGGCGCAAGTGACGTCGGTGCCATCTTGATATTCTCCGACCCTAATCGCTGGAATATTCGCCCGAAGTTCTCTATCCTGCTGCAGCTTGCAGGGTAGCGTTCGGCGTATACCATAAATCAGCAGACCTGCTGATGCTTACTTATCACGACCGAAATTCGTCAATTGAAAGGGACGATCTGTCAAGTTCCCCACCTTCTCCCGGCGTAGCTTCAAAGGGTCCCGGAGGAAAAGAAAGGCTGGTAGACCAAAATTGGAAGTGAATCAAAGCTGTGAAGCAAGGTAACAACGGCTTTGAGCTCTATCGTTCTCAACGCAGTAAGGAAAATAAGAACGCAGCGATTGAGCTCAGAGCACAAACAAAGTGACCAACTCACTATGCGCCCACTTTTCTATTCCAAAGTCTTCATCTTCTCCCAACAACCGCTTGTCACCATCCCAAAAGGGAACGTGACTTCGCCGCCCTTCACTGCGCATCGACTCATGATATACTTACCTCCCAAGCTATCTCGTGGCGATGCAGCTGTTAGAGTAACTCATGAGAGCCTATAACAGACGTACAAGGCACGAGGTATGAAGTCATAATTCGGCAATCGACATGCCTGTGCATCTCCAGCCTAACTCTCATAATCGACGGCCCGCCAGACCAATGGCAATCTTTAATCAGTTTACTCTTCTCGTCGCGCTCGACAGTGTTGGACATCGCCCCGTGCATAGCGCTCCTGCCAAACTGTAAATTAGTCGCCTCCGTGTGACTCTGGATGATCGTACTCGACCCCTGACCCTAAGGTCGAGCCAACGTCGCGCTGCCCTGCAACTCATGCAGTCACAACGGTGAATTGTTACGGAGACAACCCCCAACGTTTGAACGACGACCCTGCCCCAGCAAAATCGCCCCTATAAATCAACGTATTCCAACACTTCAAACTGCAATAACTCCAGCTCCTCGCATCAGACGATCAAAGCCAGGAGCCAGATTTGCGACGATTCATTCGAAGAATAGACTGAGCTATTGAGATGAACATCTTGGAGTTTTGTGGTTGCCGTTTTTGCGCTTGAAGGTGATCCGCTTTGTGTCGTTAAGACTGGCCAAAGGTGGTGCACGATTAGCATAGGTTTTGTGGGCGTGGTTACTTCAACATAAACCCCGCATTTTTCTTGGTCGCTGGCGGCCGAAAACTTCGAAAAACGTGGCCAAACGTAGTGTCATTTTCACTGGGGTACCTTTGCGAACTTGCAACAAAACTTAGGGGGGGTCGTCTCGGGAATGATCGGGGTCGCCTCCGTATCAATTCCCCCCACAACGCCGCTCATCGTCCTCACGTGGTGAATCTCCACTCGTGCTTGGCGATATTGCAACTGCGCTCCACGTACTCCGTGACGAGGGAAGGCTGAACAGGTCGAGCTGAGCTGGGCATTTATTTGCTCGCCGAGTCAGTGGAAAGGGAGGAGGAAGCGGACGAGCTTAGGAGAAATCGCGACGAAAGAAAGCGTACTGCATTACAGTAGTGTGAAACGGACTCCAATGCCCTCGTTCTTATGTTCCACTGGCTCTGAAATATCCTACCGGAGGATTATTCAAGACGTCGACTTCAGAAGTGTCTCCCAGCATCGACGGCCTCAGCACTCCTGCGCCGCTTGGGTATCTTGGACATAGTAAGAATGGATACTTCTCCGTATTTGTATCTAGTTCAGGCAAGAATCTTTAGAAGCTCAGTGGCTGGAGCAATGCCATCTTGAATCTTGATATGAGTATCCCAGCGCCCTTGGTCCCCAAGAAATGTTTCAACTCGTGCTCATCTCCGCCCACTCCACGACTGTGAGATCTCCGCCTTATGACAATCTTACCGTATCCGGTGCTCCCGCGAGAACAGAACACGGTGCTCTGAGCCGATCCGACGCCAAACAGATCCTCGCTTCCAGTATGCCGGCTTCGCCTTACGAAGAACGCATCCCCCAGGTCCCTGACCCGCCAGCAAGCGCCACAAAAAGCAGGACTCCCGGACGTCACAATCCTGATGATCGTTCTCACTCCTTATCAGACCCCTTACACTGCCCATTCCTATACGTCGTTCATGAACCTTTCCTCCTCCTCCCTCTCCCGTCGTCCCCCAAATAACCAATCAGCTTCTCTGCAGTAACGTCCCGCTCTGCCATTCATCCCCTCAATACCGTAGCAAATAACTGCACCATCCAAGATCCCAACAAGCACACCCTCCATAGCGCCCAGCACCCCCCACCCGATAAACCCTGCTACGAGGCCAACCACATACGCATATAGGCTCCCCTTCACCCTACTCACACCTCCGGAGACACCGCCTCCGACGTCGAGGTCTTTCGCCCCATAGACCCACGCCCCGAACCCCAAGGACACAGCCATAATCGCCCTCGTAGCATACAACAACATCTTCGCCAACCTATACGGCGTTAAAGGACTATCGCCGCCCACTCTGGCTTGCACGATCCCTCTTCCCAAGAATCTGCCTGCCGCTAGCCCGTTCCCGGAGTCGTCGGTAAGGATCGTCATCTGTGACAGTGCTCTAGCCGAGGTGCTTAATGGTGCTGACTGAATCCCCGCATACGTCAAAGTGAGTGGCGAGAGGAGCGCGGCGATGGGTGACGGTATTAAAGTGTGCATTCCGAGGATAAGTACCGATACCAGTCGTCTCGGCAGTACTAGTATAGGTAGACGGATAAGCAGTGCGAGAAGCGAGGACAGGCAAATCGTCCCGAGCTGAGTCGACGTAGCGTGACTAAGTCCCGCCAGCACCACTTCCTTACTTGATACTGATAGAGAAGTGGGCGAAGAGCGGTGGAAATACCACTGGCTCACCCCAGCGCCTGTCGCTACTCTTTGAATACCGGAGATTATGCCTAGGGTCCAGAGGTAAACCAAAACGTACCAGACTCCTAATAACCACGTACCGGAATCAAGAAGGAAGACTTTACGGGCTGAGGTTGCGAAGTGTCCAGAGAGGAAGGCCCGGGAGAAGCAGAGGAGCCAGAGCCAGGTGAATATGATGGTGGTGAAGAGGCAGCCCGCGCCCAGGGCAAGGAGGTAGCGGTTGCTGGCCAGGATACTGCTTGAAGCCCACTCCAATATCGCCACCGCCTTATGCAATGAATGTCGTCCTTTGATAAGTGTGTATGACCAGGTGCCGGCCACGATGAGAGGCACGACAGCCAACCACCTCATTGTTTTGTCCTGAAATCCTCTTCCGCCATCCCCCGTCTTGAAAGAGGAGGCGAAAAGGTAGATGGCGAAAGATAAGAGGATAACAGGCACAGACACCACTGCGAGGTAGACCAAGGCCCTTATAAAACTCCTCAACAGCGCAAGCCAGAGAAGACTGACGATGACGGCAATGAGTGTGTCGCAGGCGAGGAGGTAGTAAGAGGACGAGAGGGCGGTGTAGATGGTATCACCTAGGGGAAGTTTTGAGGTAGGGGGGGAGGTGTGCAGCCATACGAGAAGTGTAGTGGAGAGAAGGGCGGCGAGGTTGATGAGGTAGAGGGTTAAAAAGAAGGGATCGTGGTACGGTGGGGTTATGGGTGTTGGTGGGGAGTCGCAGCCGGGGAGATCTGCGACGGTACTGAGGACCGAGGGCGGGCGGGAGTTTTCGACGTCGGAGTCTGAGTTTCCGTATTTCGCCTGTGAACGGCGAGGCCGTGTAGGCCATTTCTTTAGTGCATTTCTGTGATGTGATTGATGTGGATGCGGCTCTTCGTCATCTGAGGAATGATCTTCAGGATCGTGTGTAAGGTCGTAAGGAGGTTCAGAGTCCAAGTCATCCTCGTGGTCTGAGTTCTCATATACCGATTCCAAACCAATATCAATCATCTTCCCCTCCTTCGACGCATCACTTCCACTCCTCCTCCCCCTCTCCACCTCATCATCCCTCAACAACCTAGGCTCCCTCGAGCTGCCGCCGTTCCAACTACTCTGTATCCCGCCCCTCGTGCCTCTATGCGGATTCCTCACCTTCCGCTTGGTCCTATACTCCCCCTTTCCATCATCCCTCGAGTCCTCAACCGTGGTATCTGCTCCTTCATCCGTCTCCCCACTCTCCTCGAGGGTTCGCGGGGGGGCAAAGACACGCCGTGATCGTTGTAGGGCGTAGAACTCGGCCAAATCCCTATCCCGCTCCGCCTCATCATCCTCCTCTTGAAAATCATCCAACGCGCTATGGAATAGCGGCGCCTCAGTTTCCCTCTGTCCTGCTCCAAATCTGGAGGCAAAAGGGAAGCCGCTAATGGTCGAGGTATTAGGGTATGGGTTGCCGTGCGGCCTTGACGAGGGTTGGTATGAGGGTTGGTAGAGGCGGCTGGCAGGCCGCTGAGCATGGGAGTACCGCGAGGTCGTGGAATCGCGATGTCGGCGGCGGTTGTTAGGCTCGGCGTCAGCCGGCTGGATGAAGTTGGAGAGGCGGGTTTGGGATTGTGCGAGGAAGCGGGAGGCGTCTGAGGAACTGGTTAGCACTGAGGTGAACGCCGCGGAGATCGAGGCCGCTGGAAGTGGACTTGCATTCGGAGAACATGGTTTAGTTCTATAAGGCTACCAGTCGACGCTGGTGCCCCTAGATACTGAGGGAGGTCCGCACTCAGGCGCCTTGCTGCCTGGTTGTGCGCTGTCGTTGAAATGATGATGCTGTCGGTGAGCGTTTGGGTGCAAGACCGGTTGGTTCACCACAAATGCGGCTGCTGTTTCAGCACCCCAAGGTCTCGTTCTCGCTTGACAAAGTGTTGAACTCGTTTTGTCGCTATCAGCTACAGTTTTGAGCTAAGTCGCTTGAACCAAAAGAATGGAAAATAGAGTTGTAGGTCGAGGTTGCTCACTCGGAGCGCTGCCTTGGTGGCTGTCGTGACTATCGGAGTGTCCCGTGCACTGGGCGATAACAAACAGCTGCATCCGATAATGTCATGCGCCAAGCATGGGTGACGGGTGAGACATCGCGGCTGTACTTCCTCGACAATATCACAAGATATCCATATCTTCGCCACATCATTCTTCCTTTCTTAATACTCATGCTCTATACGCTTTAACTGCGCTCCGACATACAAGGCATTTTTGAGCTCGTAGGCCGGGTCCAGCAGCTTCACCATGACCTCTATCGAGCATTGGGCTGCCGTGCACCTTGATGGATGCTAGTGAGTAGCACACAAAACCTTCTCCCTCACTATTTCTCTTACTGCAACGGAGCCAACATAAGATCTTGTACAAGACGCACCAGAAACCATAGACAAACCTCTGATATAGCAAGAGGTCGGTGGTATCAGTTCCTCACTACAATGGTGACGTCCAAACCCAACACTCCAAGATTATACGAGTCCAACAACTATTGCGCTCTAGAGTAGCACTCCTCAAGTTGGCCGCCACGGGCTCCAGATATAATGCTCAAGCTGGGCAATAGCGATGTACGACCAACATACTTCGGAGGCAAGAATCTTATTCTCTTTGCCACGGATCTGCAACAAACTGGTTAACCAGTCCGTGGTAGGTAGCCACCAGCTAATCGCTGCGATTGTATGTATTCTTCTGTTTCCTTATCATGTTGCTGTACTTCACCCTTAAGTCCGCACTCGCTTCCTTTTTTTTTTCTGTTAATCCCCTTGTCGGCGGACCAGTCTCATTGGCTTTTGAGCTTAGCAAGCTAGTGGTACCTTGTTTCGGGCTTTTACTGCTGGCGACCAAGTCTAGCAACGTTACTTGTTAACCACCTTCATGGAAGTCCATTCGGACATCGCAAAACAAATGCCCATCCAACGACGAAGCATGGCTTTAACAGAACTCAGACATTTATCAAGAACGCATTCCCACTATTCAACTCATTCAGTGCCGCGATCCTATCCACAACCTCCTCAGTCTTTGCTCCGCCTCCGCATCATCCTAATTGCGATAAAGCTTTGTCTGCGCGATCAGAAAGCCGCCACAATTTTGGATGGAATATTTCATACCGCTGCAACGCCAACAACCCCCCCGAACTGGTGTATCGGTAACATATCCGCCTCTCACTGTTTGTGTAACAGAAGTCCGCGGTTGCGCGGGGTTCGACTCCCCGGTTCGGAATGGAACCAGGCAGCTCAGCTGTCTATAGTCACCTTTTGGACTTTCCAAGTTTGAGTCGGTCAGGAGGAACCAGCCAAGTTTTGTTGTATCTCTACCATTTACTGCATGTTTTTGCTTGTTCCACGTCTCGCAGTCTTTTAATTATGTCCTTATTGGCGTTTATCTCTTATTCGGCAGGGGCTGCGATGTTTGGTTGGAGGTTGTGGCTATGGTTGGGTTGTGGAGTTGGGTGGGGTTAAAAATTTAAGTTTTAATGTGATCTCCATCACAACACTATGGATGGAATTACCAATAGCGGTTTAACAGCAACAACACAGGCCTGCTGGCCCAATGGCAAGGCGCTTGACTACGAATCAAGAGATTGCAGGTTCGATCCCTGCGTAGGTCATTTATTCTCAATCACCACCGATGAGGTGGTGATTCGTGTTTTGGTGTTTTTGGTTGCTGAATCTGGATGGGGCGGCAGGTGGGGCTGCAGTGCCCAGTTTTCAATTTTCGTGCCGCAACCCCACGGATACTCGACGCGGCCAAAAAAAGTAATCACTTGTCAAGAAAGTGAAACTGTCAAAATATTCGGAGATTGTTTTTGTTACGCTAATCGGCTGTTGCTGGAGTGCGAGTTTGAGCTTTCGGGGTTGCCTGCGAGCCGGAATCTTCGACACGACAACGAAATGCCATGCCTCAACACCAGCTCGAGTATCGTTGAATAGGTTCTGAGAAACGGCAACAAAATGCATCCTATAAAGCGAAGCTGTCAACGGGTAGGACCGGTTGAAATGGAAACGCCGCCTCTCCTCTAGTCCCGGCCCCGTTCCCGTCGGAACGGATCTGCAAAAGTTACGACGGGAGACAGCTGTGCTGCCTGGTTCTTTCCGAACCGGGGAGTCGAACCCCGCGCAACCGCGTTCTTTCGAGCTAGCTGTTGGGCTTTGCTTGATGAGAGGCGGATATGTTACCGATACACCAGTTCGGAGGGCTTATGGGAGTGTGAGATTATTGTTGCACTCAATATTATTGAAAGGCGCTGAAAATGAAGTTCTTGAGTTAAATAATGAAGAAGATTAAGTAGTGGGGAGGGCTATGCGAAAAGGCGAACAGTTATTACCATTAACGGGAATGCTAGGCGGAAGGGAGAGTTGTGTGGCAAAAGGACGGAATTCTGAAGACATCAAAATAAGTTTTAAGCGACATGCAGCCATCCGAGCCACCGACCAGAAACCAAGAAAGTAACATTTGAGAAGTGGCCGAAAGGAGCGAAGAACAAATGAAATGCTACCAACCGGTTCTCTCCTTCCGCACTTCAATCTCGACGAGCATACCTCCAAGGGACCATAGAATCTTTCCCACTTACCCCCATAGAGCATTTCACCACGTTTCCAAACCAGTTACCTCCTATCAAAAGGTCAAGCATCGCGCACCACTCCATGGCATTTGCCTTTCACGTCCTTTCAGCCACCAGTCCCTCGCCCACAACCTCAACGGGAAGCAAAAAGAAAAGCATCCTATAAAGGGAAGCCGAATCTTAATAATCGCCCGTTCCATTTCCTCCATGCCAAACTGCAGGATGTTGACGAAATCAGGAACTACTTCACCCTCGGCATGTGCGGCTCGGGAGCCGACGACTCAACCGCTTTGGCCATCATAATCTACAACACAGTCTCCGGAATCCTCATCGACCTAGTGATTATGGCTCTGCGTCCAGGTATCCACCCGTCAAAAACCCGGCCTCGCAGGCGTCTTCTGTCTGGGACTGGTCACAGTCATATTCTCCATCCTTCGCGCTATTCAGGTCACGGCAGTAGCGAGATATAACACTTTTTTACTTGCGTTCTAGGGTGTACTGGAGGGAACAGTGGCGGTTATTGTGGGGCGCTTGCCGCCGTTTAAGAGTTGGTTTACGAATGTGGAGAGTGCAAAAGGGGATGGCGTATTATGGAGAGGCGGGGGGATTGGAGTATGGCTCTATCTCGAGCAGAATGAGTGTGCCACTTCAGAGCCATGCTTTGATTCGGGAAGGCAAGGAGAGGTGGAATGATGATGACTTTGTGGACAGAGGATCAAGTACGCAAAGTTTAACGGGGGATACGAAGGCTGATGGTGGTATGTGGGCGACGCAGAGGATCACGGTGAAGAAATATGTTGTAAGTGTTCCTTGCTCACTCAGACACCCCGGCGTCAAGGATGCGTGCCAATATCTTCCATAGAGCGTTGTTGCCGCCTCGAGGGCGCATTGCTCAGAGAATGAGCATCCGCAGAGATGATGTGACGATCAAAAGATAAGAGAATAAATTTATGCTGGCCCATATACCAGACTAGAATTTCATTACCGTTTCAGTGCAACTTCTTCCGTCTTTTCTTACTTGATTAGTTGAAAGTAGGGTGTGAGGGCGTTGCATTCGTGAGGAGGTTGACGGTAATTGGCTGCCGAGTGAAAAGCTTCAGAATTAGGTTTGATGCACGTCCGCCGCTCGAGGTTTGTTGGGCCTCGAGCTTAATGGCTTCACAATACACCATTCTTTCATCATTAGCTCGCTTGTTGTTCTCGTTGTGTTGTGGGGTTGTCGTATTGCTTAATGTGTCGCTGATGGTGGTGACTGTTTTGAGGTGTGATCGGGGAAATGTGACCGCTTTGCTTCGAGGTGTCCAAGACCTTCAAATGGCAGAGCGCAAGTTGGCGCTGGCTGGGGAACAAAATGCTTCAGAATTGACTATGATGCACATTTGCCGCGCGGGGTTTGTTAGGCCATGGTTCGCAGGCAACCCTTTTTTCATCATGAGCCACTTGCGTCTTCCAGCTTGAGCTCTTGTCGTCGGATAGTTGTGGAAGGAGATCTTAGAGCTTACAGACACTTTTAGTCTCTCCCCACTTGCGTGAGGAGAGTTACTACTCTTTGCCACAAGACGGCAGTGTCCATCAACGAGGACCCCCATATTTACAGTTGACAGAAGAAAAGTTCGTACTCATCCCTCCATCATTCCCTTCCCATCGTCCTCGAGATGAACTCCCCTGATGTTGCCCCGCGACTTCGTTAGTCTCCGCCTTCGCTGACCCAAATCGATGCCTCCCTTGGCCTCAGTCAGATGCTTCAAGGTGCCCGGAGACCCTCTCTACACATTCATGAACGACATTTGCGTGTGCGCCTTCGAGGTGTGACCCTGTTGGTGCATGGGAGAACTCCACAGGCTTCCAAGGGCGAGGAAGTTAGTTTCCCGCATTGAGAACATTTGGTTGTAATCCAGCACATGTTGATGATGTACATCGAATTGGATAAAGTTGAAGAAGGAAAGAAGGTTGTGGATGGGAGAGGAAGGTTGTGTATGTAGACCGGTAATTTTTCTCGCCCGCTGCTGCTAGATTAGGCGAAGTTTGTTGAATTGTTTGCATCGTCTTTGGAATTGATAATTCTGCGGAGGAGAGTGAAAGGATAACCCTCACTTCGTCTGCTGCCTGCCTGTTGACAGGGCATAAGCTTTAGTGATTATGAAGAACCCTCCGCTGAGCTGGCTTGCCCCGAGGTTTGCTATGGCTTTGGAGTTGGGAAATTTAGGGCAATCGCATGGACAGTTCGCATGAGAAGCAGAGACTCGCGTAGTCTGCTGCTAGCCGCCGCCACACCCTAATGCTTTGGTATTACAGATGACTCTGCTGGACACGGTTTACTATGAGCTCAGCCATAATGGTCACTACCAAGTTCAGAGTTTGTGATACGGTTTCACTGCCTCAGCCACTACATTTGAGGAAGCTCACACGAGGCCCTCATCAAGCTGTAAATTCAATAATGCATTGAAAATTATCCATATGTTAGTTGAGCGCCTATAGCAGACCAGTCGGTTTGTACGGAGAAGACCTTACAAGGCCGCTAAGCAAAGTTAGCGAAAGCCAATAAGTAAAGCAAAGGCCTTTACTCCTCACCTTGCATGTCCATTTCCGCTCTCATCTCGATCAAGAAGCAATTGAATTCCATCATTCTGCTGTTCGACGGAGGTATCCGTGTGTGGGGGATTATGGGACTCCAACATGAAACTCATCGATGAGCATTTAAATTCGTCAAGAGTGCATGAGCTCTGGGTAGATTATTACGGTAGACTGCTAGATGATCACTGCTAACCATCATCTATTAGACATTATTCTTCTTCGGATCCGTTATTTCGTTCCCATCGATATTAGCCATAAATATAAAAATTTCGTGATACCCCATCCTTGATTCTTCATTCCGGCATTTGCTTCATTATAACCATGCGGCTCTCAGAGTCGCTTAACGCCACTTTCGGGCCGGACCTCATCGGACTCTTCCTAACGAACCCCCTTTGACACCGTCCTCTACTCTCCGTCATTTAGTCGATAAGGTGGCGGAGGCTGAGTGGGTATGGCTCCATCACTCCCATCAACAATACCACTGGCCTGCCTCTGTCCTTTGCCCCTAACCCATACTCCCATGCCATCGCCCTGCCTCACCTCAGCGCCCGTTTCATCGGCTACAATCTCGGAATCCTCAGACCTTGCAAGTCTTGCCCCCGCCCATCCAGTCTCCCCTGGTTTGGCACTACGACGACGGCGACAACAGAACCAGCTCAACACAATGATAGCGATAACGCCAACCGGAATTGTAACACACATAATAATTGTATTTTTACGCGTCCTTCTCTCACTCGCTGCGAATGGGGCGAAGGGATCGGTCGTAGCCTCTGAGAGCGGCGGCCTCGTGTGGGTCCGTGAAGCTGTCTGAACCAGGGTCTCAAGGATTGAGGTAGCCTCCACTGACGCCTCATCCGGAGCCAGACTGCTCGTCAACCAAGAAGTAGGGCTAGCTGTGGTTTCCGAGATATTGTACGGATATAAATAAGGACGGTAGACTCTCCGGAGCAACAGTTGGCATACCATCTAGACTCAGGCTGGCAGCTTGCTGCGCATTCAACCCGATCTGCAGGTCTTGGACCTGACTCTGCTCCGGGGTCAGAACAATCGGCGTCGGCTTCGTGGGATCCTCGTAATCCTCGCACGTCTGAACCATCCTCTTCCTCTCCGCAACATAAGCCTCGTGTTTGCAGACTTCGAACGGCACACACTGTGGGTAGCCCATGTTGGGGGACAGACCACCTACAATGTCGGCGCCGTGGGCTTGAAAGTCGGCGATTTGGGCGCAGAGGCAGTTCAGGTCGCCGAAGGTGCAGTTGAAGAGGCGGGCAATTGTGTAGGGGCATGACCATTGGGCCCATGGCAGGCACTCTTCGGGTGCAGTGGTTTGAGCGAGAGCTGCGAGGACGAAAGCGAGAATTGCGAGGACGGGAGGCTTCATGTCAGCGGTTTGGGTGCAGCTGGCTCGGAGTCCTAAGGACAAATCAATATGTGAAGGATGAGGCGCACTTTGACGAGGTTTATCTGCTCCAAGGTTAAGCGCTGTCACTCTCAACGGCAACTTCAGCGATGTCGTTGCAATGGAAACCAATATCCATCACGCATCTGACCGTGCGTGCGGCTTCAAATAAGTGCTCGGGCTGCCATCTCCCCGGCTCATTTCGATCGAGCGCTGTAGTTGGAACCACCAATCGTATACACTGCCTCAAACGTCAGAATATGAGGACTAGTTACCCCGCATCACATGCTGGGAATACTCTTCCATTAAACAGGGTTTACGACCTTTCTCAGGCTCGCTAAACAGTTAATCGGGAACCTTGAACATGCATGAGGGCTAGAAATTTAAAACAGTGATTGGGTGGTTTTGCGTATTGTGGTTGCGACAAAAGTGTAGCGAGGGCCCTGAAAACTTGACTGCGCCTCATTCCTTCGAGGCTGAGCGACGAACGGATCGAGATCGAAGTCAAGGCGAAAAAGCTGGGAGAAACAAAAACCGATAATGAGCTAGATCTGTTAAAGCAACTCCTTATGTTTAGCCAGGAGGAGGTGGCGTCTCGCTGGCAGATGAGAGTTCCATAACTTCGCAATCATCGGTGTTCTCTCGATCGCTAGAATACGACTGCTTTATTGACTCAAAGTGCACGCTCACACGAGCTACTAGAAGCGCAACTGACAAAGTATGGTCTCAATGATGGTACACGTGGGAAAGCAATAAAGTTGTTATAAGTTTTTGATTGCACCTGCGACAGAAAACCCCTATTAAAGCACTATATTTGTGGATCCTACAAGCGGACTGTAACATCTCTTCGCTTTCTTTTGGACAAATCCATGGAGTACGGCGCATCTGGTGATACAATGTCGATGCTGGGTTGGTTGTAATAGGTGCCGGGGGCGATTGAGGAGAACCGATCAGATTCCTCGGCGGTAGATGCGCTTTGAGGGCGACTTTGTCTAAATGCGAAGGTTATACAAGATCCGAACTTGAGCTTATCCGGGCAAGCGAAGTTTCATGTCGGGAGGAATGCAAAGCATCGATCGTGACAACAAACCCGACGACGAACACATCGACAAGACAGACGAATCGCAGCTTCTCCACAACCATAAACCGACTGACATCGAGCACCTCAACCTCGAGGTAGAACGACCCAGTGCCGAGATACACCTGGGAAGTCATATCCTCCACTGGTACGAATGTCGCTGGCACCATGCACCGCGAAGGTCATCATGCCTCATTTCCTCTGTGCTCTTGCTCGCTGACGCTCGCTACTCCTGGCATGCTATCTGCGAGTCGTTGCCATTGGCTCGCTACTAGCTGTCGAGCCTCTTCGCTGCGGAACTCTTCGCTACTCACTCGTCTCCTACGCTCGACGCTCAACCCGCTGCCAGCGCTGTCGCAGTTGGCGTTGAATGCCCAACATGTCGAAGCAGGATAGCATCCCAGTGCGAAGGTAGGCGTCGACTTCTTTTAGTACCGATTTGACGAGGCTGACACCCATCTCAACTCGCGCCTCGAAGGGCTATTTCTCGGATCCCTCTCGCTCGACCATTCCTAAAATATCCACGTCCAAATATGGCTTTTCCGAAGAGATTAGGCATCAAAACGTACGATCTGGCGATTTACCTTCTTCTCGATCACGGTTGCGAACACCCCAGTCAGACCAACAGATCTTTCCTCAAATATCCGTGCGCCTTCGCACGGCACTCTACCAGTTTGCTCCCCAATATCCGACAACCGGCACTGCTATCACGACACTCGGAAACTTACGCTCACCCGCAAGAAGAGGAAGGGACAAGGTAGCGTCTAGAATTCTCCTATCTGCTCTCTAGTATCTTATCCTACAGAAACATCAAGTAACTCTCCAACGACGAAACGTGGTACAGGGAAGAAGCGAACCAAAGGAAAAGAGCCCCGACTCAGAAGGAGCCAGAGACAGACAACCCACCGCCGAAAATATACATTTTACTTGCTCGCTTGCTGGTCCATCGCCGGGTATTTCCTCCCACTCCTCCACCACCATCAGTAGTGCCTAGACGAATCCGTCCACCACAGCAAGCTTCAGAACTGCCTCTCAAACAGGCTTCGTTCATATCCTCAATTTACCCCACAATCCTGTTCATAATCTGTAAAAATCCTTCCCCGTCACCCCGGGCAGCGATCAGTAAGGATTTAGCCAACCCACCCATCAGTCCCCAGCATGAACCATACCGAGACACACACACCCACACAAAGCAACACCGTCAGGATCGCCGCGCCCGCCGTCCCACCAGTCGTGACCTCGATCGCCGCCCTCTCAATATCCGCATCCTTGTTTTTTCCTCCGCTGTAGTCTCCTTGACTTGTTCCTCCAGTCGAATTCGTCACAAGATCCTTAGTCTTAGACACAAGCAGCGACTGCACAACCTCAAGCGCACACATCTGCTGGCCCACCCCCGCAGTCCCGTCATTAACGCCCTCATACCACTTGGTACCACACGAGGCACCATATTTCCCAGAGTTACACTGCTTTGCTGCTGCCACCGCACTTGTCGTAAGCAGTTTCAGTATTGGGTCCTTCAAGGAGGGAACGAGGCGCGTGGTGGCAGCCATCCAGCGCGAGAGGTAGGCCTTGAAGGATTGCTGGTCGATGTTGCAGGTTCCGACTGGCTCGCAGGCTTGCTCGTACATGATGCCGGTGTCTTTGAAGAAGAAGGTTTTGGAAGCGGCGTCGAGGATGCGGGTGGTGCGCTCTAGCCAGACGTCCGACTTGTTCGTCTAGACGCCGCGTTAGCTCCATGTTTCTGCTCAAAAATCGGGCTTAAGGGAAGACGCTGCCTCGCAGCGGGTGGAGGGAGAGGTGGTAGAGAAACGCAGGACTTACATATTTATACATGTTCGCCGCCCCATGCATCATAACCCCCGCATTATAACTCCACTGCATTTGATCCAGCTCCGTACAATTCATTAAATCGTTACTCCCATCAAACACCTTGCCGTGCTCAGCCGTATCCTTCTGCCCAACCAACCCAATCGCATCCATCCAATCCCATGTCTTATCCGCCCAATCAGCATACGTCGCATTCCCTGTATACACCGCCAATCGACTCGCCAAATTGAACATGATTCCGTTGGAAATTGAGTTCTTGTAATCATACCCCTTATTAAACGTAAAGATCTGCCACCTCAACCCGCCGCCACACGTGCTGCTATCCCACCTCGCACTCTGCTTCTGGAACACCGTCTGTGCGAGCGCCAACCACTGGGGCCCATCTTCTGGCGGGTCGGGGAATTTGCATTCTGCGGCCGTCATGGCTGTCATGCCCCAGAAGCCTTGGTCGTCGTTGCCGAGGGATTTGGACGCGTTGGAGGGCATGTAGTCGCGATCGTCGCCCGCTTGGTGGATTAGGGCTTGCTTGGTGAGGTTTACGTACTGGCTGTCGCCCGTGTGGAACCAGTAGTCGACTAGGGAGCCAAACATGGCGCCGGCTTCCCACCAGTAGTAGGGGTCGGGGAGGTAGCCAGGGGTGTCGCCTGTTTCGTTGCCAGTGTAGTATCTGTGGCATGTCAGTGTCAGATAGTGGTTCAGGATTCTAAGCAAACTGTGGAGGTGTATGAAAGTAGAACCAGGACATGGGAGAGACACACCTGATCATGTTGAATGCTATGTCGGATGCGGTTTTCTTGATCGAGGCGTCCGAGGTCGGGTCCAACTCGATGGCGGAGGCGAGTGGGAGCGCGGCAAGCAGACCGGCTGCGTAGCCGCTTATCGTGGAAAGCTTCATGGCTGTTGATTCTATCGTTTATAGACCTCGGCGTTGGTATGAAAGCTTGTCGTGGAAGCTGGTGTAAAGCTCAATCGGAGCCTTCGGATCGTTATTGATCGAGTCTAATTGCGCATCTCCTATGTTTTGTTTATCGTCTTTTGCTTAGGGTCTATCTCCTTATCACAGTCTTTGTATTCACTTCGATGTTTCGATGTTTCGATGTTAGAGTAACTCGGGAACGAGAGTAAGATGGTGGGATCCAGAGTTACGAAACAGAATGATGGCTGTAGGATAGGAAGTGATGTCAGTCGGGTTACAGTTTAGTCGGCCTACAGATCCTCATCGTCTCAGGGACTACGTTGCGCAGCACGCCTGGCTGGACGCGGGCCGGTGTCAAGGAAATATGGGCTGCGCGCTAGCCCCCATGTCACTAAGCTTCATTAGGCTCAAGGAATGCTTGGCGATCAAGGCATTTTCACATTTGGCTCAGCGGGCTCAGCGGGCTCATCGGGCTCAGCTGAGTCATCAGACGGTGGAAGAAGGGCACTTTGTTTGGTTTATTTGTTTGTGGGGCATCTGGATCGAGGTGAGGGGTGGTTGGTGAGACTGGACAGAAATAGATTTTAGAGCAGATGCCAGCGGCGCGCGGCAGTCTGAACGCCAAGTGCCGTGTCAGAGGTGACCGCGGCCTGTCAACACGGTGAATACATAGGAGCGGGAGTTGAAGGTTCAGCTTGCTCCAGTCATCTTTATGATTTGACCTGATTCAGCCATGCTTGGTGAAGCTGACAATACTTGACAATACGGTTTTCGCTTGCAGACTTTTCTTCAACAAACGTGAGGCTGTCTGCAGGGTCAAAACCTCCAGGGTGTCTGCCACGCTATTGACGGTCCATGACAGCACGAAGCGGTAAGTCACGGCGTCAAAATTTCGACTCTTCTTCAAATTCCCTCTTTTAGCATTTAATCTCCATGGAAACGTCGACTTGAGGCCTAGATTGGGCCAAGCCCTTGGTGTTGTCGTTTTGAGTGTGGCTCAGACGGGTGAGGACGCCAAGCATGGCGGTGATGTTCTCGGCGCTAGGACGATTTGATTGCGCTGAAACACGACTGAAGCAGGAAGCAGATCGGGAGGAGGACACGTGCTGGAACCACAAGGATGAGTGCCGATGGCGGCGACGAGAGCGTCGATGAAGAGATGAAGATGGGCAGCGACGAGGGAGAACGGAAGTGTAGTGGTTTCTCGCCATGAGTACGCGGCGACTTCAGGAATACAACAGCGCAGGGAATACAACAGCGCTGTGCAGCGCAAGGTGCGTCAAGAGACGTCGCCGAGCATGCCGTCTCAGCAGTCACTCGGCAACGGCACCATGGCAACTCGCGACACGACACGACTTCCAAGTCCCAGGACACAACCAACCAATTTTCTTCCCTCCTCCATCTTCCCTCTTCCTTCTGCATGAAATGAAGTCAAGAGCAAGTGCCTCTCTTATGTCAAATTCTCTTCGTTGCCGTGGTGGTCAGGCTTTATCATGATATAGTATAAACTGGTTGTCGCGAACCTGGACGTAACGAACCTGGACGTAACGGACCTGGACGTAACGGACCTGGACGTAACGAACCTGGACGTAACGAGTTCCAGGATTGATTTAACGAACGGAACTTGGAGATTCTTCGGTTTTTGTATGCGAATAACGAATTTTTCTCAATAACGATATACTGAGGGAATGGTCTGAGATTTTGCGGCCACGTTATATGAAGCCACCAAATGTAGCCTGAAGTTCTTTGAAGCTAGCCTTTTAAAGCCAAAACTCGTTCACGCTGGCCCTATCAGGATACATTTCGAGGATACATTTTGAGGATACATTTCGGCTGGTTCCCCTATGGCCAGTAACGAATCCTCTTTGTAAGGAAAGAAACCCTGTGATTTTTGGACATCGTTATAGCCAGGTTTTATACTGTGCGAGTACTGTAAACACGCCGACCCCACATGATCAGGCAGCACAGCTCCAAGTGGAGATAAACAATGGATGTTGATCCAATCCATTCCATCTTTCCCCTCTCACGCGCCTCGACGCGACCAGCAACGCCATCTCACTCGATTGAAACGCGCCAATTGCTCTACGAGCAATCGACAACCAATGGTTTCGTACGCCAGGTGCTTAAGCGCGTCGCATCATGCGCGGAGCCGTTCGGTTGCTAGGGTCTTTACTGTTTACTTTGAGCCCAATCGAGTCAAGCGGCTCGGATAAGGGCGTGCAGCTGGCCACATTTTGGACCTCAAGCTGCCCGTAGGTTTGGAACGTTTGTGTATCTCTTTCGTCGCGTCAACATCTTTGCTTCGTATGTTTACGGTTCTCTTCTTCATAAATTGCATCACCTCATAACCAAGAATTAGACATCCACAACTGTTTTTACAACAATTCGCCGAAACTGCACGAAAAAGCTGTGCTGCGCTACCAATCATGGAACCACCGTCACCAGCTCCGTCGTGCCATACTGACAATCTCCCAATTGCCCTGCGTCGCGTGCGCCGTTCCTGCTCGAAGAGCGACATCATAACTGCTTCTTCCTCGCCAACCGAACCGAGCGCCGCGAGCAGAGCTACACGTAACCCTCCACGCTCCAATGCTCAAGCATTCGGTCTCGACACTCCACCAACCACCCCGCGCCGGAGGAAACGCGTCCGCTTCTCCGACCCAAGTCTTGCGCTGTCTTCCGCAGCTTCAACTTCCAGCGGGCTGACTCCATTCATCAATCGTACGAGCATTGGCTCTCCGCGAACTCAAGGAAGACGGTCGGGTGGGGAGGTGTCGGGAAGGAGTACGCCGTTGAGGAGCAGATGGAATTTGGAGGTTGATGACTCGCCCATCTCTGGGACTATACAATTCCTGCCCCTCCGCCAAGTTCTGGAGGGAAGGGTGAAGAGGCGTATTCGTCGGAATGGGTTGTCTGAGGAAGGCAACGCGGTAGAGCACGAAAGAAAGGTGGAGAAACGCGCGCACCAGAGCAAGATCGCGGAGTTGCAGGAAGAGTTGAGACGGAAGGATGAAGAACTACAAAGATTTATGGATGCAGCCGAAGTCGCGGCTCAACTTGGTGGGTTGCCGACCACGCCACAGAGCGTGTCTCATACCGAGGTTTTGGAGCGCAGTATTACGGAGCTCCAGGCACAGATTAGCTTCCATGAGTCGTTCCACCAGGAAGAGGTGTCAAGCAATGCCTCAACACACCATCTTGCGGGCGATGGGGAGGAGGAGATACATAACTGGACACTAGCAGCCCGCGACCCATGGGACGACAATACCGACACCTTTATGTCGGATATGGATGGTCTGGCAGAAGACCCTGATGTTTTAGCTTCCACACCTGCTCATGAAAGGCAGATACGAAGGTCCTTCTCCAGCCCACCTGATAGCGCTATGAATACGCCGCACCAACCAGCCTGCCACATCTTCCGCGCCGTCACACCCTCGACTCTGGCAACCAGACAAAACGTCAACAATTTTGCCGTCAACCTCAACAACAACTTCAACCTCGGCGTGAACTTACAGCAGAGTTTGGAAGAGAGTCTCCGCCAGCCTGTGTCTCACACAGGCGACACCACCGTCCCGAATAGTCCCACTCTGTCAGCGGAGAGTGTGCTTAATTCTCCTACTATCTCAATCTCGACGGAAGCTGAGACTGAGGTATTGGAGGGGCTGGAGGAGCAAGATCAAGATCAATGCGTCCAGCTCCCGCCTTTCCAGCCCGCGAACTACAGGACTACAGATACAGCGATCCAGACATCTTTCTCCCTGCTCCCGCCCGCTTCTGCTGCTCAACCCCCACCTACTCATCTTGAAACGGAGGAACAGATACATGAGTTAGCGGGTGAGCTGGAAACGTTGCAGCAAAGACTGGAACTGAATACGGGACTGCAAGGGAGGTTGAGGAGCAAGCTGGAGCCGTTTGTCATGGTGGAGGGACTGGGGTTTGAGGGATGTAGTGAAGGTGAGATGTTGGATTTTGCGCTTGATAGCGTGTTGACGCACTTGGCTTTGGCGCAGGAGGGGGTGAGGGATGCTGATGGAAGATTTGATGCACTCACCAAAGAACTGATTAACATCTTTCCGGTAAATGGGGAGGGCGAGCAAGACAACGATGAAGCGTCGGGGCATAAAGCGGAGGCTGTGTTGACGATAATAAAGAGTCAGTTCAGGGAGGCAAGACTAGATCTGGAGAGATTGTTTCCGGGGGAACAGAAAGAGGGGTTTGATAATGCCAAGTTATTGGGTATGTTGACCAACAGGTTGAAGACTCTGGCCGAGAAGGAGAAGGAGCAGGAGGGAGAGATCGACCAGTACCACTCCCAGGAGTTGTTGTTGAGGGAGCAGTTGGGTGCTAGGGTTGACGCTACGAAGGTGCTTCAGGGAATGCTTAGGGATGCGCAAGCGACAATCACTAGACTTGAGGTGGATAAGGTTGCGGGGTTGGGGGAGTTGAAGAAAGCGCTGGAGAGTTATAGGAGGGAGGTGCAGGGGCTAGAGGGTGTTATTGAACGGCTCTCCAATATCCACGCCAAAGACCGCGCAGAGCTGCTTAGGAACCATCAAAACCAGGTGGCCGCTTCAAAAGAAGATGGCCGTCAGCAACTCGACCTCATGAGGGAAGCTGCAGAGGATAGGATAAGTCAAGAAATGGACATCTCCATCACCTTGCGCAAAACTGTGGAACACCAACAGGCCTTGACCTCCGAACTAGAATCCAAACTCACCTCGGCTCAAAACGCGATGAATGGATTGCAGAAAGAGCTGAGGAAGATTACTATGGAGCACGCGACCCTTAGTGTTCAGCATCACAACGTCAAAGCTGCGCATAACGCGCTCAATGTGCAGCACGCGGAATGCTCCACCCAATACAATGTTCTCGCGGCTGAGCATCAAGGCTGTATGTCACAGTGGGAGAGCCTTCATACGCAGGCTCATCAGGCGGTGGAAGAGAGGAACAAGACGATCCTGGCGAGGGAGAGCACAGTGCTGAGTATGCATGCTGAGTTGCAGACCCTAACCACTGCGTTGAGTAATAGTCAAGAGGAAGTCCAAAGACTTAGGGCAGGGTTGACTAAAGCTCATGACACCATTTCGTCGGAAAAATTGATGGGGAGACGGTTGAAAGGGGAGTTGAGGAGGGTTATCGAACACGCTGGCCTTGCTGGTTTTGGCTCTGATTGTGGCACTCCTCAGCGCGAGATGGCTCAGCCCGAGGTGGCGCAGAGTGGCAGCCATGTGTCGGTGACGAAACACATGATAGCACAGCAGAAGCCGCCGAGCACGAAGCAAGAGTGGGCCGCCATGGCCGCTGCCGGTAGCGCTTATCACCTCGCTCACCACCATCAAGTGCTCCAGGCAGCACATCAACAGCAACAATCCATCACACAGAACGGCGATATACGGTCATCGGCTGAGGGGATGGATATCTCTCAATACTCCCAATACTCTCAGGCTTTGCAAGATGTGAGCATGAGAGATGCGAGTTTTCCGAGTCATCACACAGCGGCTGATATGGCTTTGAGTGCTACACTTCCACCCGCCTCAGCACCCGCTCCGCTCGCTACCGGTTGTCCGATCTCTGAGGCTAAGGCTAAGGCTAAAGCGGGGCAGATATTCGATAAAAAATTGTCTAGGCGGAGGAGTAGGAGGGATGGTGGACTTGAGACGGTAGCCGAAGAGGGTCTCGAGGGAGGGGATAAGAGGAGGAAAAAGAGGAGGCAGAAGACTCAGGGTGGCAGAGAGGAGGAGAGGAGGGAGCAAGACTTGCTAAGCAGGATAGGGCTCGACGCTAGCGCTATACGCTAAGCGCTAGGAGTACACTGTCATTTATGGCGAAACCTTTTCTTATGTATGCCATATATATCACATATACCCAACAACTTCAAGTCTCACAATTTCAAGTTGCATTGAAAAAGATGGGGGAAAACGAGAGATCTCGCCCAAAAACCTGGGCGCGCAGCCAGGCGATGACTGTAAGAATTATGTGAGTCAGATGGGCTCATTCATAGCCAAAGTGATCAGTGGTCAGAAGGCATCGCGGCTTGATTGTTGAGTGTTGAGCCACCGCCTCACTCAGGGACCCTCGGCGGAGGGTATATAGCTGGCACTGCCGATCATCATGCTTTCCCCTCGTGAATTTTTGTTAGCTCCGCTAACAGTTGTTGGTGGTGGGTACAAATTATTGTATTATTCCCATATTTGTTAAGGTCGTTTCTTTACTTGGCTAACAGCATTAGGGCGTTTCTAGTTACTAACCAGTTGGGTTGGGAATATAGCCCACACGACCTGAAGATGTCAACATCACCGATAACAATCTCACCCAGTTCGTGGATCAGGCCCAGTTAAGAGGACTTCGCGGCTTCTTCCTGTGAAAATCAGAGATATCAAGGATATGCAGAGAATAACGTTTATCTTCGGGGAAAACAAAAGGCAAATCAAGCTCATTTGCCACGAGTGGCTTGCATCGCTTTCAACATCCTCAATTAACGGGTCCATTCCGCGAAGCATCCAGCCTTTGCGTTTCATAGCGGACATGCATCTAACCATTCGAATGAATGGAAGAGGTGACGACGCCAAGTTGCCTCCGGTGACAACCTCGTCTAGAAGGCTCATGCTACCTTCTGGTTGGTCCCAGTAAGACGACCTGAAAGATGCACCATTCTGCAGGTTTACCATTTCTTTCTTTGAGGAATCCAACAAGGTTGTCCACATCAGCAGTTCCGGAGAAGATATAACAGGTTGGATAGAGTTTCCGCAGGAAACCCCGTCTTCGTCGGACGCAACCATGTGTTCGAACGTGCATATTTCGTGAGCGGGTCTCCCTTCTGGGGTTTCTCGGTCCCAATACTCTGTCCAGTAATCTTTTGCAGTTGCCAGAGGTAAGTTACAGGCTAAGTAGTCCATATTAAGACACCTTTCTGCCTGAACAGCAGATAATAGCATGTCGAAACATGTGTTCGGCCGCCGTCTACGTAGATTGTGACCCCTCATGAGCGAAGCAGCTGGGCTTCACATACTTGACGGGCTCGACAGCGTGAAGAAAGATTAGGGGATTGATTTGATCCATGGCGAAAATCTCGTTCGAGCAATCTTATGTTTGTTTGATACAGCCGCTGTCAATGTTCACGATGAGCTTGAAGTTGCGGGGTTTAAACGACTTTCCGGATGCAGGCTAGCTTCGGTGTCCAGTATCTCAGTGTAAAAAATCTCCACCGTCACGTCTAACACGGGTAAACTAGCGTCTAGCGTTCAGCTAGCTACTTCTATCCACAGTCCTAACGTCACTTGTTTAAGTACATACAACAATGCTCCTTCGATCGTAGAAGATGACAGACTCCGTTTGCAACGACACAGAGCTACCGAGCAGGGGCCTGTTTGGGAAATTTTGCAGCCGCTAAGCAAACGCACACCTGCGATATTTCTATTATTGAACGCAAACACCAGTATTTGAACCCCGACGCCTCAACTTCTCAAAAGAGACTTATACAACATAACAGCCAAAGCTAGTAGAGAAATGCGTAGGGGGAAAACAGCACCTGAAGCTTTGATTGAGAGATTACGAACCGAAAAGGCCGAAAAAAGACTTTATTTCGAATACGAGCTTGATTCTCAAGGTCATATCTCAAAAGTTTTTATTGCTGATATTTGTTATGGGCCTCTACAATTGGTATCACAGCAGTGATACGCTTGTAGAATAGCTCCTGTATTCAAAGGGATAAATGTAAGGAAAGAAGAAGAGTCTCTTAGAGAGAGCTCTCGACTAAATACTACTTACAAGCGGCGCCGGTATCTACACGTGATCCAGAGCCGTAACAATATTCGATCAATCAAATACTTGAACAACAACCCAGACATTATACTCCTTGATTGTACTTATAAGTCAAATAAGTTCGGTATGCCTCTTCTCAATATACTTGGTATTGATGGCCTGAATCAAGGCTTCACAATTGGTCTCTGTTTCCTTGATCAAGAAACAGAAGAAGATTATAAATTCGCAATAAAGCACCTCCGTTTGCTTTTTCAAGAAGGTGTTTGGCCATCAATTATTGCTACAGACTGCGAACTTGCTCTAATGAAAGCCATTTCTAAGGCATTTCCACCAATTCGGACAAAGACCATCCTCTGCTACTGGCATATCTCGAAGAACGTCCTCGCCAACTGTAAAGCTCGGTTTGAAACACAAGAAAGATGGGAGGAGTTCTTTCACGGATTTTGGAACGTGGTATATGCCAAAACTGAAGAAGAGTACGAGGATATACTAGATGAATGGAAAGAGGAGTTCAACTGGAATGGTGGCGTATTACACCAAGCTGTTGATGATTCCACGCCTGTCGAAATACAAGAACTTGCAGAAATGAGGCTTGAACAAGAAGCTATTGCGTATTGTCTTAAGCAATGGTTTGGAGAGCATAAAACGAAGGTTGTACATGCCTGGACAGATCAATATTTCCATGGTGGCATGACAACAACTTCACGTCTTGAAGGAGCTCATGCTGTGCTCAAAAAGTGGATCGGAAGCTCTTCAAAAGACTTGACTAGAGTTTGGGAGGCAACAAAGCTAGCTCTGGATGATCAACTCAGCGAAATCAGTATTAAAAGGGCACAACAAACATCAAGTACGCCTTTAGGTTTATCAAACACCTTCTTTTGCGGTGTAATTGGTAAGATTACCCATTTTGGATTATATAAGGTAAAGGCTCAATACAAACTTGCAACTGAAGAGCCATGTCGCCGAGAAAATGGTGTTAGTCTTTCGTCTAACTGTACTGGAACATTCTACTCGTCAATGGGTGTTCTGTGTTGGCATATGGTTAAAAGCAGGATCGAGGCAAATCAAGTTTTGCAACCTCTTGATTTTCATCCACATTACCACTATCAACGACCTCTTGCTGGCTCAGCACCACTTGTCTTTATACCCCCTATTCTGGACCCGATAATCAGACAACGACGTCGCGCTGAAGACGCAGATCGTCGAGCCCATATTCGAGCCAAGAACCGGCTCCAGGCGACTGCTACTGGCCGGATACTAAGTCAATTCGAGACACAAAATGCACCCCAAAATCACTGTTCGGCATGTGTGCAACAAGGTCACGATCGAGTAACTTGTCGAGGGTGTAGGTCTACAGGCCATACTCGGAGAACGTGTCCAAATAGGCCATTTGAAATGCCTTGTAATAATAATACTTCAAATTACTTTGAAGAATCTCAAATGATGAGAGATAATCATAATGCAAAAGCTCTTCAAGATTTAAAAGGCATTATGGATGATGAGCATACATCAAAAGAGCAAAGGGCAGAAATATCTAAAAAATATAGTGATCTTGCACTTGCGGATACTAAACAACATCAAATAGAATCCGTATTAAAAAGTAAAGGATATGAGAATGTACTATGCTATATTCAAGACAATAAAGTTACAGTTGTAGTAAAGTCATCTAAAAAGCTAACTGAAATTCAAACAAAACAAATTCAAGATGTAGTTATGGATATTACAAAAATAAAGGA
>RCNJ01000280.1_pt1 | contig 28236 bp, 26 predicted proteins | sample 2041171 | NCBI WGS metagenome assembly RCNJ01 (sample SAMN09708213, study PRJNA481090) | feces metagenome | biome: feces | host: Pygoscelis adeliae | place: Antarctica: Rookery Lake | collected 2010-03-01 | reverse complement strand
TTCCATGCGGTGCTGTACGAAAACTGCCCCAATCCGCACATCCTGGACCTGGTCCATCGTGGCTGGGCCCGGCTGGGAGCCATGCGCTCGACGTCGTTCGGCCATATTCCCGGCCGTGCGCACCATTCGGTGGCCGAACATGACGGTCTGTTGGATCTCCTGGCTGCCGGCGCCCCGGCCGATGAGATCGAAAAGGCAGCCCGCGCCCACCGCACCAACACCCTCAACGCCTATCTCGCAGCCGCCGGCCAACCGCCGTCGACCCTCTAAACCGTCCGTCCACGGAAGGAACACACCATGAGCAAGCATTTCGTCCCCGAAAACCTGCCGAAGCACCTGCAGCACTACATCGGCGGCAGATTCGTCGATTCCGTCGGCGGCGAGACCTTCGAGGTCCTCGACCCGGTCACCAACACCACCTATGCCACCGCCGCCTCCGGCCAACAGGCCGACATCGACGCAGCTGTCGCCGCCGCCCGCGAAGCCTTCACCAACGGCCCCTGGCCGACCATGAAGCCCCGCGCCCGGGCCAAGGTCCTGTACGCGATCGCCGACGCCGTCGTCGCCCAGGAGGACCGCCTGGCCGAAATGGAGACCTTCGACACCGGTCTACCGATCACCCAGGCCCGTGGACAGGCCCAACGCGCCGCCGAGAACTTCCGTTTCTTCGCCGACCTGATCGTCGCCCAACACGATCATGCGCTGAAGGTCCCCGGGGCACAGCTGAACTACGTGAACCGCAAGCCGATCGGCGTCGCCGGGCTCATCACCCCCTGGAACACCCCGTTCATGCTCGAATCCTGGAAGCTGGCCCCCTCGATCGCCTCGGGTTGCACCGTGGTCCTGAAGCCCGCGGAATTCACTCCGCTCTCGGCCTCGCTGTGGGCGAAGATCTTCGAAGAGGCAGGCCTGCCCGAAGGCGTCTTCAACCTGGTCAACGGCTTCGGCGAATCGGCAGGGGACGCACTGGTCAAGCACCCCGAGGTTCCGCTGATCTCCTTCACCGGCGAATCCACCACCGGCCAGACGATCTTCCGCAACTGCGCGGAGAGCCTGAAGGGCATGTCCATGGAACTCGGCGGCAAGTCCCCCGCCATCGTGTTCGACGACGCCGACTTCGACGCGGCCATCGACTCCACCGTCTTCGGGGTCTTCTCCCTGAACGGCGAGCGCTGCACCGCCGGTTCGCGGATCCTGGTCCAACGCGGCATCTACGATAAGTTCGTCGAGGCCTACGCGGCCCGGGCGAAGAACATCGTCGTGGGAGACCCCCACGATCCCGCCACCGAAGTCGGTGCGCTCGTGCACCCCGAGCACTACGACAAGGTCATGTCCTATGTCGAGCTGGGCAAGACCGAGGGCCGGCTCGTTGCCGGCGGCGGGCGCCCCGAGCAGCTTCCCGACGGCCAGGAGAACGGCTCCTACATCGCCCCGACGGTCTTCGTGGACGTGGCCCCCGACGCGAGGATCTTCCAGGAGGAGATCTTCGGACCGGTCGTGGCGATCACTCCCTTCGACACCGAGGAGGAGGCGCTGGAACTGGCGAACAACACCAAGTACGGGCTGGCCGCCTACGTGTGGACCAACGACCTCAAGCGCAGCCACAACTTCGCCCAGGCCGTCGAGGCCGGGATGGTGTGGTTGAACAGCCACAACGTCCGCGACCTGCGCACCCCCTTCGGCGGGGTGAAATCCTCGGGCCTGGGCCACGAGGGCGGCTACCGTTCGATCGATTTCTACACCGACCAGCAGGCTGTGCACATCACGCTCGGCGAGGTCCACACCCCCAAGTTCGGCGCCTGAACGACAGCAATGACGCTGCCGGGCATCCCACACCCTAAGGAATCATCATGAGCATCAAGACCGTCACCACTTCCCTTCCAGCACCGGACATCGTGCGCTGTGCGTACATGGAGATCGTGGTCACCGATCTGGCCAGGTCCCGAAAGTTCTACGTGGACCTGCTGGGGCTGCACGTCACCTACGAGGACGAGCACGCCATCTACCTGCGCTCCTTCGAGGAGTTCATCCACCACAACCTGGTGCTGACCCTGGGCCCGGTGGCCGCCGTCGCCGCCTTCGCCTACCGGGTGAAGTCCCCGGCCGAGGTCGACGCCGCCGAGGCCTACTTCAAGGAACTGGGGTGCCGCACCGAACGCCGCAAGGACGGGTTCGTCCGGGGCATCGGCGATTCGGTCCGCGTGGAGGACCCGTTGGGCTTCCCCTACGAGTTCTTCTTCGACGTCGACCACGTCGAGCGCCTGCACCAGCGCTACGACCTCTACTCCGCAGGCGAGCTGGTGCGTCTGGACCACTTCAACCAGGTCACCCCCGATGTGCAGCTGGGCCGGGAATACCTCGAGGGTCTGGGCTTCCGCGTCTCGGAGGACATCCAGGACTCCGACGGGGTCACCTACGCCGCTTGGATGCACCGCAAGCAGACAGTGCATGACACCGCGCTGACCGGGGGCGACGGACCGCGTATGCACCACGTCGCCTTCGCCACCCACGAGAAGCACAACATCATCCAGATTTGCGACAAGATGGGCGCCCTGCGCATATCGGACCGCATCGAACGCGGCCCCGGACGTCATGGGGTGTCCAACGCGTTCTACCTGTACATCCTGGATCCGGATGACCACCGGATCGAGATCTACACGCAGGACTACTACACCGGGGATCCGGACAACCCCACGATCACCTGGGATGTGCACGACAACCAGCGTCGTGACTGGTGGGGCAACGCAGTGGTCCCCTCCTGGTACACCGAGGCCTCCCTGGTCCTGGACCTGGACGGGAACCCGCAGCCGGTCACCATCCGCGAAGACAAGTCCGAGATGGCGGTGACCGTCGGTGCCGACGGCTTCTCCTACACCCGCGCTCCCGGCGACGAAAAGACCGAGGAGCCCGGCGAGGAAGTCGGTTTCAAAATGGGCCACCAGCTCTAGGAACGCCCGGTCCGGAGTTGGCGCAGCAGGCTTATAGCCTGCTGCGCCGCTTTTCGTCTGCCACGGCCACGCCCAGGGTCACCAACACGACGATGCCGATCACCGAGAACGCCGCGGTGAAGGCCGTGGTCCAATCCGTCATGGCCAGGATTGCGAAGAACACGGCGGTGACCATGGCCAGGCCCACCGCCGTACCGATGCGCTGCCCGGTCTGCAGCACTCCCCCGGCGCTGCCGGCATATTCCTGCGGGACCTCCGCCAGCGTCAGCGCCTGGTTGGGCGAGATGATCGAGCCTTGTCCCACGCCCACGAAACACATCGAGGCCAGCAGCCACCAGATACTCAGGATCCCCGCGGCTTCCAGCTGGACGACCAGCAAGGTGAGCATGAGCCCGACGAAGGCGCTGATAATGCCGCCGATGACGATCTTCCGCCCGAAATCCATGACCCGTTTACCGGCCCAGTTCGAGCTCACCGCCGCCAGGATGGCTGCGGGAAGCCCCAGCAGGCCGGTCTGAAGGGCGCTGAGCCCCAATCCGTCCTGGACGTAGAGCGCGATCAACACCCAGACGCTCGTCACCCCCAGGAAATACAGTCCGGCGATGATGGTTCCCAGGGTGAAGCTGCGGGTCCTGAAGAGTTCCAAATCGACCATGGGGCTGCCGCCGCGTTGCTTATAGGACCGCTCCCACCGGATCCACAGCCCCAGCAGGACCATCCCGCCCGGCAGCAGCAGCCAGGTCCAGGCCGAGCTCTTCGACTCGACGAACGGCAACAGCAGGGCCAGCACGCTGAACCCCAACAGCAAGGCGCCCACCGGGTCCAGGTCGAATTTTTGCTTCGGCTGCGCGCTCGAGGGTTCTTCGGTGGCCGCCGAGGCCACCTTGCGACGGATCAGGAGGGGGCGGGGAAACCATTTAAGCGCCAGAACCACGGCGACGATCCCCACCGGGACGTTGACCAGGAAGGTCCAGCGCCAGCCGGTGTCGGCACCGAAAATCTCGATGATCAGACCTCCCATCAAGGGGCCGAAGGCCACCGAGACACCGACGACGCTGCCCAGGGCCCCAAAGGCCCGTCCGCGTTCGCGGCCCCTGAAGTATTGCTGGATCATTCCCACGACTTGGGGGTTCAGCAGCCCGGAGCCGATGCCTTGGACGAAGCGGGCGATGTTCAGGCTGAACGGATCAGGTGCCAGACCGGCAGCGACCGCCGAGAGCGTGAAGACGGCCACCCCTGCCAGGAACAACGGACCTCGTCCCAGGATGTCGCCGGCCCGACCTGCGGCGACCAATACGACGCCGAAGGTCAGTGCGTAGCCCGAGAGCACCCATTGGATATCCGCCTCCGAGGCATTCAGGCCACTCTGGATGGAGGGCAATGCCACGTTGACGATGCTGACGCCGACCAGTGACATGAACATCGTGACCAGCAGGACGATGAGGATGCGCCACCGGCGTGGGTCCGGGACATAGGGGGTCTCGTCGGGGGCGGCAAAGGAAGGGGTCACGGAACCATTCAAGCATTGACGGGCCCGAGGCGTTGCCCAGGACGGTCACGGACCCCACGGGATCTCCGCCCATGGCGCTGGTGGTTTCGACGCCACGCCCGAGACTGGTCACCCCACCGCTTCCGGGCGACAATGGGGGATGGGACCATTTCGATCAGATTCCCGTCCCTTTTCGGACCGGGACTACGCAGGCCGACATCTGGCAAGCCATCTAGCCGCCTACCGCGACCAGACCGATTCCGTCGTCGTGTTGGGTCTGACCCGCGGAGGCGTGCCGATCGCCGCCGCCGTGGCCCGCATCCTCGATGCCCGCTTCGACGCGCTGGTTGTGCGCAAGCTCGGCGTTCCCGGCCATGAGGAACTCGCCTTCGGCGCCGTGGCAGCCCACGGGCCGGATCAAGCCGAAGTATTGATGGACGAGGTCCTGGCCACCCTTCCCCCGGAATCACGCCGCAAGGCCGCCCTGGATGAGGTCCGTGAACGCGAGTCCAGGGAGCTACGACGCCGCCAGCTCTCCTACCTCCGCCGGCGCGGCATCGATGTCGGGGAGCAGACCGTGATCCTCTGCGATGACGGTCTGGCTACCGGGGCTTCGATGCTCGCGGCCATCAAGGTCATCCGCCAGGGAAACCCCAACCGCGTGATCGTCGCGTCCCCGGTGGGCCCACCCGGGGTGTGCGCACAGCTGGCCGCTGTGGCCGATGAACTGGTGTGCCCGTTGCAACCGGAGGAATTCGGTGCGGTCGGCGAGTTCTACGCCAACTTCGCCCAAGTGACCGACGAGGACGTGCTGCGCCTACTGGGCGGTTGAACGACGCACCGAGCGTCGACGCCAAGAGACCAGTTCGAAGGTCGTGGCGCCCACCACCCCGGCGATGAGGAACCTCCGTGACAACACCTCGTCGCCGGCCAGCGCGATGGCCACCGCAATGAACCCGACAGCCCAACCCGCCTGATTGCCCCACCGTGGCCTCCGGAGGCCCCCGGCTCGACGGGGCCCGGCTCGTGGATGTCATCCAGCCGTACTTCACGCATCGGGACCAGTGGAATCCCCCATCTGGTTGCCGGTGGGTTCCATCCTGCCACGCCCTGGATGTCGGCCCACCCAACGCAGACGACCGCCCCGCCCGGGAGCGGATCCGGAAGGCGGGACGGCCGTCGTCGTGCGGTGTGTTTCTACTTCTCGACGTAGTCCACGTGGTGTTCGACCATCAGGTCGACCCCGCGGGTTTCCTTCACCATGGAGACAGCGATCAAGGAGATGATCGAAATGACCACCACGTAGATCCCGATGCTCCACGAATGCCCGGTCTTCTCCAGCAGCAGCGCCGCGATCAGCGGAGCGAAGGCACCGCCGAGGATCGCACCAAGTGCGTAGCCGATGGAGACCCCGGAGTAGCGCACACGGGCCGGGAACATCTCGGCATACAGTGCCGACTGCGGGCCGTAGGACAGCCCCAGGCCGATGGTCAACACGAACAGCGCGACGAAGTACCAGTAGATGTTGGCCGTATCGATGAGGAACCACATCGGCACCGCCCAGAGCGCCACCAGGATGTAGCCGAGCTGGAAGGTGCGCACCCGCCCGATCTTGTCCGAGAGGATGCCTCCATACATCGTGAAGATCAACCAGCCGAAGGATGCCAACGCCGTGGCCAGCAGCACGGGGCCGCGATCCATCCCCAACGTCTTGGACGCATAGGTGGCAAAGAAGGCGATCAGCAGGTAGCCTGCGGCGTTGTTGGCGATGAAGATCAGCGCGGTGAGGATGACCTCGCGGGTGTTGTGCTTGAACAGCGTCTTCAGCGGAGCCGAGGACTCCTTCTTACGCTCCTGCAAGGCGGCGAAGACCGGGGACTCCTCTACCGAACGGCGGATGACGTAGCCGACGATGATCAGCACGATCGAGAACAGGAACGGCACGCGCCAGCCCCAGGTCAAGAACTCCTGCTCACCAAGGATCGTGGTCAGCAGCCAGATGGTGCCGGTCGCCAGGATCATGCCGCACGGGACACCGATCTGCGGGTAGGCGCCGAAGAACCCGCGACGGTGGTCCGGGGCGTGCTCAACCGACATCAAGGCGGCTCCACCCCATTCGCCACCTGCGGAGAAGCCCTGCAGGACGCGCAGGAGGATCAGCAGGATCGCGGCCCAACCGCCGATCTGTGCGTGGGTGGGCAGCACGCCGATCAGCGACGTGGCCAGGCCCATCATGACCAGGGTGAAGACGAGCATCTTCTTGCGTCCGAGCTTATCGCCCAGGTGGCCGGCGACGATGGCGCCGAGCGGGCGGAACAGGAACGAGATGCCGATGGATGCCCAGGAAGCCAGCTGTGCTCCGGATTGCCCCAGCGGGGCGAAGAACAACGGGCCGAGGACGAGGCCGGCAGCCTGTGCGTAGATGAAGAAGTCGTACCATTCGATGGTGGTTCCGACGAGGGTTCCGGCCAGGACCTTGCGTTCCTCGCGCCGGGTGGCTGCAGTCGGTGCTGCTGCTGACAGGGACATGCGAACTCCAGTGTTCTGCGCTCTCTGCGCTAGGTGCATAACCGACCGAACGGACGGTAAGTGTGATCTAACTCATCGTAGCGGAAAAGTTCGTCAAATTCCCGTCAACATTGCGGACGTTTCGCGTAGATGACGACCGCGACATCCGGGTTGCCGACGCGGGTGGGGCAACGGCTCCGTGCAGCAGTCCGGCCCGCCGCGTCATGGGATCTCGACAGCCCGTCCAGCACAGTACGCCCGAGAGGATCAGAGGAGTTCCTCGACTCCGAGCTGGCTGCCGGGAATGGTGGTGAAGGCGCTATTGGCGAAGGCCAGCGCATCACCGGTGCGGTAGTTGAAGTCCTTGACCTCACCCAGATACAGGGTGTGGTCGCCGCCGTCGTAGGCGGCCCAGGGGTCGCAGGAGAAATGTGCCAGCACGCCAGCAAGTCGCGGGGCCGTTTCGCCTTCGACCCATACGGGGTCCGGCCCCGGCTTGCCGGCGAAGTGCAGGGCCAACGCCTGCTGCTCGGCGCCGAGGATGTTCACGGTGAAGGCCCGCCCGGCGAGTTCGTCGTGGGCGCGGGTGCTGCGGGCGATGCTGACCAGCACCAGAGCAGGGTTCATGGATACCGAGGTGAAGGAGTTCACGGTAATGCCATGGCGCTTGGTGGATCCATCGAAGGTCACGATGGTCACGCCGGTGGCGAAGCGTCCCAGGCTGCCGCGGAAGTGCCTCGGGTCGGTGGTCGCGATCCGGTGCGGAAGGCCGCCTTCGGCCACTTCGCCCTTCGGGTGCGCGTCCATGCTCGATCCTCCGTCGCCCGCGATCAGGACCTTGCCTTCACGACCCCAGGTGTTCTATATTCGAACTTCTAGTTCTATGAGAGAACTATTTCAAACGTATCCCGGGGCCCTGCGGTGCACAAGAGGTCACGCCCCGGTCCCGAGGTAAAGGCGGTACCCGTGTCCGAGAGTCCCACGGCCGGTTCCCCGGCGCAAACCCTTTCGCGGGGGCTACGCGCCCTGGAAATCATCACCGACCGGCCCGAGCCTCCGACGATCGCCGAACTCGCGGACGAGCTGGGTGTCCACCGCTCCATCGCCTACCGGATCCTGCGCACTCTGGAGGATCACGCCCTGGTCCGTCGGGACAACACCGGCCGCCTCGAAGGGGCTCCGGGACTGGCGACCCTGGCCCGCGGAGTCCAACGCGACCTGCAGAGCGCCGCCCTGCCGGAACTGACCTCGCTGGCCAACGAACTGGCAATGACGGCATTCCTGGCCGTCTGGGACCACGAGGACTGCATCACCCTGGTCTCCGTCGAACCCCGACACAGCACGGCCACCGTCATGCAGCGTCCCGGTTCGCGGCACCCGTTGACCCATGGCGCCCCGGGCATCGCGATCCAATCCGCGCATTCGCGCACCGAATGGGAAGCGGTGGCACCGAAGCATCCGTGGCGTGCAGCCGCCGACGAAGCCCGGACGGCAGGCTATGCCACCAGCCTGGATGAGGTCATCCCGGGGGTCTCCTCGATCGCCGCGGCCCTCCTGGTCCCCGGCCAGACCCCTGCCGCGTTGGCGGTCGTCTATGCCACGGCAGCCCATGTTGTCGACGCCGATGCCCTGGGCCACCGCGTGGCCACCGCAGCGGCCTCCGTCCAGTTGGCCCTGGGCTCATAGTCGCCCCGGGGCTACGCGCGTTCGGTGCGCCGCACCCGACCCAGTGCGTGGGTTCCTGCGCCGGAGAGGAAGAGGACGACGGCGGCAGCAGCGGCAACCAGGAACGCGCCCTGCGGTCCCGCCACATCGGCCAGCACCCCGGCGAAGCCGTTGCCGATGGCGGTGCCCACGACGATCCCGCTGGCGAGCATCGTCATGACGGTGCCCATCCTCCCGATGGGTGCCACGTCTCCCCCGACGGTGAAGATCGTGACCAGGATCGGGCCGATCGGCAGGCCGATCAGCAGCAGGAACACCACCATTGTTCCAATCGTGTCCGGAACCTGCAGCAGCAGGGCCAGCGGTATCAACAGCAGGGCGCATCCTGCCCAGCGCACCGGCTGCGCCCAGCCTCGTGGCCAGAGCGAGACGGACAGGGCGGCGATGGCCGAAGTCAGACCCAGGGCTGCATACAGCAGTCCTCCGGCGCTCGCATTGCCGAACAGCCCCGCGTAGGACACGGCGCCGGCCGAGATGGAACCGAAGAGGGTGCCCATGCCGGTCATACCCAGCACGCAGAGCCCGACGCGAACTACGCGGGCGGGGATCCACCCGGAACCGGGGACCGGTTCGGCACCGGGCTGCTGGAGTTCGATGGCATTGGCGGTGGGGTGGACCGCGAAGGCCGGAACCAGGGCCGCGGTCAAAAGGGCGGCAAGGGCCAGCGGTAGCCAGGGGGCCACGAGTGAGGCCAGCACGCCGACCAGGGCCGGTCCCATGACGAAGGTCAGTTCGTCGACGGTGCTTTCGTAGCTCAGCGCGGTTTCGAGTTCGCGCCGGCCGCGCGGCCGCCCATGGGTCAGGGCCATCCAGCGCACCCGAGCCAAAGGCCCGACTTGGGGACAGCTGGCCCCGGCAGCGAAGGAGATGACGACGACCAGGATCTGGGATCCGGACTCGATGATCCCGATGCCGGCGAGGATGAGCACGGCGACGACGACGGCGTGCAGCAGGGCCGCGGGGACCAGGACGGGCCGTTGGCCCCACCGGTCCGCTGCGTAGCCGATCATCGGCGCGCCGATAGCCGAGCCGACACCCACGGCACCGGCGGCGACCCCGCCGCTGGCATAGGAGCCGGTCGCGGTACTGATCAGTGTCAGGGTGCCGATGGTGAGCATGGCCAGTGGCAGCCGGGCGAAGAAGGCCAGCGGGAAGAATCCCGGGCCGGCAAGTTCCAGCAGGCTGCGGAAGCTGCCGCTGGAACTGCTGGCGGTTCCGGTTTCGGGGTGTGCGCCGACGGGAGGCGCCGAGGGATCGGTGTTCATGTGTTTCACGGGTCCTCTAAGGTGCGCCCGTCCCAGCCACCCGGAGCGCCCTACCCTTTGCGCCCCCTATTCTACCGGGTCGGCCATGACCACTTCGGCGGTGGAGCCGGTGCGCTCCTTGCGGACCCTCAGCTGGGCCGGGATGCGTTGCTTCATCTCGGCGACGTGGCTGACCAGGCCGACGACCCGGCCACCACGGCGCAGCCCGTCGAGGGCATCCATGACCGTTTCGAGTGCCCCTTCGTCGAGGGAACCGAATCCTTCGTCGACGAAGAGGGTCTCGATGTCGATGCCTCCCGACTGCTGTTGGATGACGTCGGCCAGGCCCAGGGCCAGCGCCAACGAGGCCATAAAGGACTCGCCGCCGGAGAGCGTCTGGGTGTCGCGACGCTGACCGGTCCAGGCGTCGAGCACATGAAGTCCCAGACCGGATTTGGCGTTGCCCTTGGGGCTGTCGTCATGGACCAGCGAATAGCGTTCGGCGCTCATGACCAGCAGCCGTTCGGTTGCGGCGGCTGCCACGGCTTCCAACCGCGCGGCCAGGACATAGGTGGACAGGGTCATCTTGAACCGGTTCTCCCCCATCCCCCGGGCTATATCGGCCAGCGACTTCACCCGCTCGTAGCGTTCCAGCACGGCGCCTTGGCTGGTTTCCAGTTGACGTAGGCGTTCGCTGCGCCGTTCGAACCGGCCGCCATAGGAGCGCAGGACGGCGTCGCGTTGGAGCACCGTGTCGCGTGCTGTGGCGGTTTCCGTGGCCGCAGCCGTGGCGGCCTCCAGTTCCTGGTGGCCAGGGGCCGCGAACCCCGCTTCCACCTCGGTCCTGGCCCGGGCGACTGCTTCGGTTCCCGCCAACGTCTTGATCCGCACGCCCTCGGCCGTGTGTTCGGCGATCCCTGCCTTGGCGCTGGTCCTGGCTTCCGGCTCGAGCAGCGTCCCGGCCCAGGTGGCATCATCGTGGAATCCGGCCGCGTTCCGTTCGGTTTCCCAGGTCGCAGTGGCGGTTGCGGCGGCACCACGTGCGGCATCGAGTCCACGGGCTGTCCGGGCCAGCTCCTCGAGCACCTGACGTGCGCCCACCAGCAGTTCGTGGCGGGCCTGCAAGGATTCCTCGTCGCCGCGCAGCCGCTTCAGACGGGATTCCAGGGTGGTGATCCGCGTGCTGAGTTGTTCGATCGTTCCGGCCAGCACGGTCAGTGCCGTGGCCTCGGCGGTATTGACCGTGCGCAGGCGTTCGAACTTTTCGGTGGCTTCTTCAACTGCCGTCCGGGAGCGTTGGGCCTGTGCTGCGGACTCGGTGGCCTCAGCCAGTGCCTTTTCCGCATCGACCAGGGCCTGATCCGCCTGCTCGGCGGTGGACTCCCCAGCTTGTCCCGCAGCCCGGGAGGCTGCTTCGCGGGCTCCATGGAGCCGGGTGGCGGCATCGGCTTCGGCAGCATCGGCGACGGCCGCCAGTTGACGGGCGTTTTCCTCGTCCTTTTCCTCGATGAGTTCCCCGCCCTCGACAGTGGCTGGGGCAGGGTGCTCTGCCGAGCCGCAGACCAGGCATGCCTCCCCCGGGACCAGTTCCCGGGCCAACGCCGCAGCGGCCTGAGCCAGCCGGGTCCGCCCGAGTTCCAGTAGACGTTCTCGGCCGGCCAGTTGTCCGTCCTTGGCCTGGGCCCACACAGTATGGGCTTGGGTCGCTGCGGTGTCAGCGGCCTGGCGGGCCGCAACGGCGGCAACGCGGTCCGCAGCACCGTCTCGAGTGGAGGTCAGCGCGGGCAGACCGCTGACCGTCCCGGACAGGGCTTCGGCTGCCTCCCGCAGCCCCGGCAACGAGGCTGCGAGCGCCTCCTGTTCGCGTAGTTTTTCGGCCTGCGCCACCGTACGCCGTTCATGTTCGGCCTGGGCCTTCGCCAGTTCAGCGCTCTGTTCGCTCAGTTCCCGCTCTTCGGGCAGGGCGGCTTCCAGGACTGCGGCGTCACCGGTGACGCGCGATGCCGCCTCGGCTGCACGTTGGGACAATTCTGCTGCCTTGGCGTCCGCGGGCTCGTCATCGGATTTCGTCTCTGCCCAAGTACCTGGCTCCCCTGCCGCGGCCAGGTAGCTGACGGCCAGTCCCTGGGTGGCAGCCTCGCGGGCGGATTCCAGCGTCTTCTCGGCGTCCTGGACGGCTTGGGCCGCCCGGCGTCGTGCCGTATCAGTGGGCTGGAGGGCCGCTGCCCGTTCATCCAGTGCCACCGTGGCGGCCAAGGCGGCAATATGCTCGCTGCGTTCGGCGTGCGTGGCGCGCAACCGGTCCAGTTCGGCCAGCGCCCGGTGACGTTCGGCGGCCTCGGCGAGTTCGGTGGCGGTGGTCCGGGCCTGCGTTGCGGCGGCATCTGCCCCCGCCCATTCGGTACCCAACCGTGCCGTGCGTTCCTGCAGCCGCGTATCCAAAAGCGTCAGCAGTTCCGCGCTGGGCAGGTCCTCCGGCGCCGCCTGATGCACCGTTTCTTCCTCGGTATCGCCCATGTCAGGGGCGAACGGGGAGGCCCCGTCGTCGGTGGAAAGAGAGGCGGTGGCGTCTTCGATCAGCTGACCGACGGCTTCACTGCGAGTCCGTTCGGCCTCCTCTGCTGCCGTTCTGGCCGTAGTGAGTTCCTCGGCCAGCAGTGCTTCGACGCTGCCGTAGAGACGGGTGTCGAACAGTTTTTTGAGCAGTTCCTCGCGTTCCTTGTCCTTGGCGCGCAGGAAGGCGGCGAACGCGCCCTGGGGCAGCATGGCGACGCGGGTGAATTCGTCCTTGCCCAAGCCGATGACCCCCTGCAATTCGGCGGCGACCTCATCGTTGCGGGTGGAGATTTCCTTCCACTGTCCATCCACGAGTTCGCGCAGCCGGCTCTGGGCCTGGGCAGTGGTCGTCTTGCCGGCCCCGCGTTTGGAAGGACGCTGCCACGAAGGAGACCTGCGGACCTCGAAGCGGCGTTCGCCGGTACTGAATTCCAGGACGACCTCCGGCTCATCGGCCGGGCCCGCATGGTCGCTGCGCAGCGATTTGGTACCCTCCCGTGCCCCGGGAAGCCCGGCATAGAGGGCATAGCAAATCGCGTCGAGGATGCTGGTCTTGCCGGCACCGGTTTCGCCGCTGAGCAGGAACAACCCAGCGGTGGAGAGTTCGTCGAAGTCGATGTCCTGACGGGCGGCGAAGGGACCAAACGCGGCGATCTGCAGGTGGTGGACCCTCATCGTTCCACCCGCCCACTGGTGGCCTGCTCGAGGATCCTGTCCAGCAAGGCGGCCTCGGCATCCGAGGGTGGGCGCTGGCGGACATGGTCGATGAATCCTGTGCAGACTTCCAGTGGACTGTCGGCGGCCGCCAGCCGGTCCCGGTAACTGCGTTCGACCTCTGCCGGGCGGCCTTCGGGTTCGAAGTTCAGGACCAGGGTGTTCGGGAAGCGGGTGCGCAGCCGTTCCATCGCCTGGGCGGGACGGTCGCGGTCGGTCAGCGTCACCTGGCACCAGGCTTCTTCGGCTCCAGCCAGCGCCGGGTCTGCGAGGAGTTCCTCGAGGGGGCCACGCAGTACGCGCAGCTCGGTGGCAGCGGGCCAGTCCACGGCTTCGATGGAGGAGATGCCTTCGGCGGTGACGTCCAGCAGCCAGGCCCCCTTGCGGTGGTTCGCTTCAGAGAAGGAGTAGGCGATCGGCGAACCCGAATAGCGGATGGTCTCGGCGAGGCCCTGCCGGCCATGCAGGTGGCCCAGGGCTGCGTAGTCCAGGTCGTGGAACTCCTCGATCGGCACGATGTCCAGCCCGCCGATGCTCAGCTCTCGTTCCGAGTCGCTGGCCTGGCCGCTGGCGGCGAAGACGTGGGCCATGACAATGGAGCGGATCGGTGTCCCGGCACCGGCCCGTCGTGCGGCCAGATCGGCGCGGACCCGATCCATGGCTGCGCGCACCACCGGCTGGTGTCCTGGTGCCTCGACGCCGAGCTGCTCGGCGACCATGCGCGGTTCAAGGTAGGGCAACCCGTAGATGGCCAAAGTGAAGTCATCGCCCTCCACCAGGGCGGGGGTATCAAGATCGGCGAGGCGGGTACGTAGGTGCAGCCCGGCGCGTTCGAGCAGGCGGGAGCCGAAGCCCAGCCGCAGGGCCGAATCGTGGTTGCCGCTGGTGGCCACCACCGTGGCCCCGGCATCACGCAACCGCACGATGGCGTCGTCGAATACGGTGACCGCGTCGACGGAGGGCAGGGCCCGGTCGTAGATGTCCCCCGAGATCAGGACGACGTCGACCCGTTCGGTCTTCACCGTTTCGAGCAGGGCGTCGACGAAGCCGCGCTGGGCATCCAGAAGCCCGGCGCCGTGGAAGGACCGGCCCAGATGCCAGTCGGAGGTGTGCAGAATCCGCATGGACCCAGACTATCGAGCGCCACCGACGGGTTGGACCACGGCGACTCGGACTGTGGAGCCCGGAATCGCCGCTCGGCGATCGGCCCCTAGTTTGTCGGACGACTCGGGGGCACACTAGGGGTATGAGCGAACCAACCGGCACAGGCGTTTCCGGGGATGCTTCCGAACATCTTGACCCTGCCGGAACGCGGATCCCCACGACGGCCGCCGACATCATGAGCAATCCCGTGTTCACGGTGTCCCCCGACACCCCGGTCGACGAGATCGCCGCACTGCTGGGAAGGCACCGCATCAGCGCCCTGCCCGTCGTGGAGGAGTCCGGTCACGTAGTGGGTCTGGTCAGCGAATACGATGTGCTCGCCAAACCCGGGCGTACCGCCTCCGAGATGATGAGCCCGGGGGTGATCAGCGTTTCCGTCGACACACCGATCTCTGATATCCGGGCCCTGCTGGTGGATCAGCGGATGCGACGTCTTCCCGTTATGGACACCGGACGCCTGGCGGGGATCGTTAGCCGCCGCGACGTCGTGGCCTTGCTGACCACCGAGTGGGCATGTGCGACCTGCGGTGAGCCGGCCCGCGGGCTGGAACCGCCAGAGAACTGCCCCACCTGCGGAGGCTCGGGCATCTTCAGGCTTCAGGAACAGCCCCCCGGCCCCTAGCAACGGCAGTGGGGAAGGCACGGAGGCAGGCCAGCAACGGAGGAACATGATGGTTGATCGGATGGAACATCCCACTCCCGGGGAGGAAGACCCGGAAACTCTCATCGGGTATTACCGGCAGATGGCACTCATCCGCAGATTCGAGCTGACGGCCGACCAGATGTATAAGCGGGCGAAGATCGGCGGGTACTGCCACCTCAATCTGGGTGAGGAGGCCAGTGTCGTGGGGCTGATGACCGCTCTGAAACCCCGGGACTACCTTTTCACCAACTACCGCGACCACGGATACGCCCTGGCCCGCGGGATGAGCACCGGGGCGGTCATGGCCGAGCTGTTCGGCAAGAGCACCGGGGTCTCCAAGGGCCGCGGCGGTTCCATGCACATGTTCGACACCGAAACCCGCATGCTGGGCGGCTACGGCATCGTGGGAGGACAGCTCCCTCCCGCCACCGGGGCTGCACTGGCGCTGACCTACCGCGGCGAGCCCGGCCCCGAAGCCGAAGCCGTCATGTGTCAAATGGGCGACGGAACCACCAATATCGGCGCCTTCCATGAATCGTTGAACTTGGCGGCCGTGTGGAACCTGCCGATCGTGTACGTCATCATCAACAACGGGTTGGGCATGGCCACGACGGTCGAGGCCGCCGCCGGTGAACCCGAACTGTATAAACGCGGCTGTTCCTACCGCATCCCCGGTGAACGCGTGGATGGCAATGACGTGGTGGCCGTCCGTAACGCCGCAACCCGCGCCTTGGATCGGGCCCGTCAGGAACGCAAACCCTTCCTGCTGGAGTTGATGAGTTCGCGTCTGCGCGGACACTCGGTGGTCGACCCCGCCCAATACCGCTCCCGCGAGGATGTCGAGGAAGCCCAGGCAGCGGATCCGGTTCCCGCTTTCCGCCGGCAGCTGCTGGCCTCGGGAGTGCTGGAGGAATCCCTGGCACAACGGATCGACGCCGAAGCACGTAAAGAGGTCGAGGCCGCGGTGGCCTTCGCCGATGCCAGCCCGGATCCAACCCCCGACCAGCTCTTCGACTACGCCTATGCCACACCCGTCGCCAATTCGCCCGACACCCTGCCCGGACAACCAGTGACCGGCATGCCATGACCGTCGAAGAAGGAGTCCAGATGACCGTCACCACGTATCGGCAGGCCCTGAACGACGCCTTGCGTTCCGAGTTGAACCGTGACGAGAACGTCTTGTTGATCGGCGAGGAGATCGGCCTTTTCGAAGGCTCCTATAAGATCACCGCCGGGCTGTTGACCGAATTCGGCCCCCGGCGCGTGCTGGACACCCCCATCGCCGAAGAGGGTTTCGTGGGCGCCGCCGTCGGCGCCGCGATGCTCGGGATGCGTCCGGTGGTTGAGATCATGACCTTGAACTTCTCCCTGATAGCCATCGACCAGATCGTGAACCACGCAGCGAAGATCCACGGCATGTTCGGTGGCCAGAGCGCCGTACCGATGGTCATCCGGATGCCTGGCGGTGGTGGCCAGCAGCTAGCTGCCACCCACTCCCAGAACCTCGAGGTCTGGTACGCCCACATCCCCGGACTCAAGGTCGTAGCCCCCTCCTCACCCGCGGACGCCAAGGCACTGCTGGTCGCGGCGATCCGCGACGACGACCCGGTGATCTTCCTGGAGAACCTCGCGCTATACAACACCCGCGGTGAGGTTCCCGACGGGGACCATGTCGCCGAAATCGGCAAGGCGGCCATAGCAAAGGAAGGCAGGCACCTCAGCGTCATCACGTATTCGCGGGCCACCACCGTGGCCCTGGAAGTGGCACGACAGCTGGAAGAGGAAGGCATCTCGCTGGAAGTGGTGGATCTGCGCAGCCTGCGCCCCCTGGATCGGGAAACCATCTGCGCCTCGGTGCGCAAGACGAGCCGGGCCGTGGTGCTCGAGGACGACTGCCTCAGTTACGGCATCGGCGCCGAGATCTCGGCAACCCTCATGGAAGGGGCCTTCGACTACCTGGACGCCCCCGTCCGACGGGTGGCGGCGGCCGAGATCCCGCTTCCCTACGCAAAGCCCCTGGAAAACGCGGCACTGCCGACTGCGAAGGACCTGATCCGGGTCGTCCGCGAACTTCTCGCCGCCACCAGCTTCACACGATAGGAGACTGCGATGCCCGAGGTGAACATGCCCCGACTGTCCGACACGATGCAAGAAGGTGTCCTCAGCCGCTGGGTCAAGAAGGTCGGGGACACGGTGCGGGAGGGCGACGTCATCGCCGAAATCGACACCGATAAGGCCACCATGGATCTGGAGGCCTTCGACGAGGGCGTTTTGGAGAAGATCCTGGTCGAAGAGGGCACCACGGTGGCCATCGGTGAACCTGTCGCCTTCATCGGTTCGGGAGCCGAAACCGACAGCGGGGGCGGGGCCCCCGGTGGCGAGGCCGCCGCGTCCCCGACCAGTGCGGACAGCACAACCCCCGTTCCAGCCCCCGACGACATTCCGGCGGCAGAGTCCGCGGACCGGCCATCGACGTCGGGCTCGACGGACCGGCAGCCCCCGACCGGTGCAGCGGGCGGGCGCCTGCTCGCCTCCCCGCTGGCCCGCCGGATTGCCCAACAGCATGGCATCGATCCGGCAGGGATCACCGGGACCGGACCCGGCGGGCGGATCGTCAGGGCCGACGTCGAGGCGGCGGGGGCCGCCCAGACCGACGCTGCCCCACAGCAGCGACAGCCTGCGGGGAGAACCCCGGCGGCCGGCACCGGCGAGGATGAGCCGGAATCGGTGGAGATTCCCCTGACGATGATGCGCAAGGTGATGGCCGAACGGCTCACCGAAAGCGCCAGCGCGCCGCACTTCTACCTGACCAATGTGGTGGCCGTGGACCGGCTCTTTGCCCTACGCGCCGAGATCAATGAACGCTTCGCCGACTCCGGGGTCAAGATCAGCGTGACCGACCTGCTGGTCAAGGCCTGCGCGCTCACTTTGGAGGACCACCCGCAAGTCAATGCCTCCTGGGACGGGGACAGGATCCTGCAGCATCCGCGCGCACATATCGGCGTGGCTGTGGCCTTGGACGACGGGCTGATCGTCCCGGTCGTCCGCGACGCAGCGGCCAAGGGCCTCGAGGTGATTTCCGTTGAAACCCGGGCCCTGGCGAAGAAGGCCAGGGACGGGAAGCTGGCCCCCGCGGAATTCAGTGGCGGGACCTTCTCGATCAGCAACCTGGGCATGTTTGGCATCGACAATTTCACGGCGGTCATCAACCCGCCCGAGGCCGCGATCCTGGCGGTGGGCGCCACCACCGAGGAGCCCTACGTGCAGGACGGGAAGCTCTCCAGCCGCCAGGTCATGAAAATCACGCTCACCTCCGATCACCGGGTCCTGGACGGAGCCGTGTCGGCGGCCTTCCTGCGCGATCTCAAACGCACCTTGGAAGAACCGTTGAGGATCATCATCTGACCGGCCCCACCGGCCGGGGTTCGGCCCGAACCGGCACGACCTCTGGACTTTGGCGCGGGGAAGTTGGTTAATGAGATAAGGGCCGTCGCCCTCGGGAACATGTTTCTCGTTGTTGATTAACAAGTTCGACTTGTTTCTCACGACGCCGGGGCGGAAATGGGCTTCGCCACTCGCCGCGAGGAGGATCGGTAATGAACGAGTACAAGGTCGTCACTGACAAGATCAAGGACTATCCCGATTTCAAACCTTCGGATCTGGAAGCGAGCCTCAATGAGCACGCCCTGTCCGGGTGGCGTGTGGTCACCTGCTTCACCGACTCCACGGTGTGGAACGAAACAACCGTGACCACCATCCTGGAACGGCACGGCAACTACACCACCAAGTCCTAGGGTGGCGGCGGATCAGACGACGGTCTCCTAGACTGTTCGGGTGACTCAGACGCCGCAAAACCTCGAACCACGCCCCGAATTCTCCGTCCGGGTCCTCGCCGTCCTGCAGGCCACCGCCGCCGGCGCCGCCGCAGCCAGAGCAGTGACGGTCCCGGGCGAGACGGAGACCCTGCAGCTGTTCCTGTTCGACGGGCTCCTGGAAGCCGTGGAATGGGCCAATGACGGGGTGGCCTCCGACGAGGCTGCCTGCATGTGGCTGGCCGGGCTGCGCTGGAACCGCGCGGTCACCGGGTCCTTCCCTGACGGTGCCCCGGAACCACTCCCCCGGTGGATCGATACGGCCTTCGCCGCCACCGACGAGCTCGCCGCTTCGACCCTGGCCCCTGCCGATCCGCAGAACCGCAAGGCCCTGGCCGACCCGGACATGGCCAGCACCGGTCGACCGGCCCACCCCACAGCGGATGGCCCGGGGGTCCTGCCGCGGGCAGCTGTCATGGCCCTGCTGCCGCGGGTCGATGAGGGTACGACGGCGCGGCTCGCCTCCGATGCCGCGGCCCTCACCCACGGTGCCCCCGCAGCACACAGGGCTGCCGCGTTGGCGGCCCTGGCGGTGCGCGCTGGTCTGGACCTCGGCGCGGAAGCGCCCCAGCGGTGGAAGGAACTACTGCAGGAAACGGCGGACGACGACGGTGTCTGCTGTGCCGCCCTGCGCTCGGCCCTGGACGCTGCCATCAACGAGCTGGCCGCCCGGCAAGCCGATCCTGAAGAGGCCGACGATGCCTCTGCCGTCGTACATCGTCTGGGTGCGGCGCCGGATCCCGACACTGCCGGCTACGCGGCGGCACTGGTCGCCTCGGCCGTCGGATACCGCCAGGCAGCCGTTCTCCCGCAAGGAACCATGGATTCGGTCATCCACCAGATGCACCACCGGTGGATCGAAGCGGTGCTCGGCACCGCTCCCGAACAGGCGGGCTGATCAGGGCAGCCGGAACCCGCCGACGAGCTGCAGGAATTCGCCCTCGGAGAGCAGGGAGACCTCGCGTCCTGCCTCGCGCAGCCGCAGGACATGCTTGACCTTGGACGTCAGGCGGGTCGACTGCAGGTCCCCGGGAACGAATCCGTCGCCGACGATCAGTACCGTGGTGGCCCGGGTGACCCGGCTGGCACAGGTGGCCCCGTTCTCGGCCGCCCGGTTCTTGGCTTCCTGCCGGGTGATGCCCAGGTTGCCGCTGAAGACCACCGTCTCGCCATACAGCGGGTTCGACGGGTCTGCCTCGGGATTCGGAGGCGGGTTCTCGCCTTCGGAGGGCCAGCCTCCGGCCCAGGTCGGTTGGGCGGGGACCAGCATTCCGGAGTCCAGTCGTTCCCTGGCCGATACCGTGGCTTTGGACAGTCCGTCCCCCGGGGCATAGGCCGTTGCATGGCCCATCGCCACGCGCACCGCCGTCGCAGCGTTGGAAACCGAATCGACGGCATGCCGGTGGCCGATGTCGATCATGATGGAGGCGCAGGCCCTCGCGTCGGCCAATGCGTCGTGGTGGTTGTCCATCGGGGATCCTGCGGCTTCGGCGACGAATGGCAGCGAATAGGACTGCAGGGAATAGGTCTTGCGCGCCAGTTTCACCGTGCAGGCGAAATCGTAGGCTGGGCCTGCCAGTTCGGAGACCTCCAGGGCGGAGCGGATGACCCCGAGGTCGAAGGCGGCGTTATGCGCCACGACGGTATCGGAGCCGATGAAGGAGGCCAGATCCCCGAAGAGCTCGCCGAAGCGGGGTGCGGTGGCGACCATATCGGCGGTGATCCCGTGGATCTGCACGTTGCGGGGGTCGAAGTGGTCGAACCCCTCGGGTGGGCGCATCAGCCAGTAGGCCTCGTCGACGATCCCCCCGTCGCGGACGCGGGTGATGCCAACGGAGCAGGCGGACCCGCGAAATCCGTTGGCCGTCTCAAAATCGATCGCCGTAAAGTCCAAAGCCACCCCACCACCTTAGCGGGGCATAGCTGGGAGTCTGCCCACACTTTGACTCGGGGGCCTGTTTCGGGCCGGCCGAAGGCCCACCCGCCGGTAAGCTGGGGCACGTGATGATTGACGCCCTGAGCCCGGCCCTGGACGCCGCAGTGACCCTCCAGCCACAGATGGCCGGCTTGCTGCCGGACTTCCTGAACCCCGATGTCTTCCTGCGCGACCCGCGGTTGGCCCCCTGGATCGTGCTGCTGGTCTGCGGCATCGTCTTCGCCGAAACCGGCCTGCTGGTCGGCTTCTTCCTGCCCGGTGACTCCATGCTGTTCACCGCTGGCCTGCTGGTGGCCACCGGCGCCATCGACGTGAACCTGTGGGTCTTTGCCGGGTGCGTGTTCCTCGCCGCCTTCGCCGGGGACCAGACCGGTTATCTCATCGGCCATAAGGCTGGACCTTCGGTGTTCAATAAACCCGATTCGCGCTTCTTCAGGAAGGAATACGTGGACAAGGCCCACGAATTCTTCGAGCGCTTCGGTGGCCGGGCGGTCATCCTGGCCCGCTTCGTGCCGATTGTGCGGACCTTCGTCCCCGTCATCGCCGGTGTCGCGAAGATGCACTACCGCACGTTCATCGCCTTCAACCTCGTCGGAGCGCTGCTCTGGGGGGTCGGGGTGACACTGCTGGGCCACTGGCTCGGGCAATACGCCTGGGTCGGCAACAACATCGACATCATCTTCGTGGCCATCGTGCTGCTCTCGATCGTGCCGATCGCCGTGGAACTGATCAAGGCACGCCGCAAGCCCGTCCAGAAGTAGCCGGACGAAAGAATCCACCTGATCCGCTGTGGATCAGGTGGATTCTTCGTCTGCCGGGGTTCATCCCCCGGAAGTGGTTCGCGGGCTCAGCCGGCCCGCAGCACCTGAACGAGGTGGGGCATCAGGGCCCTGAAGGCCTGCCCGCGGTGACTGATGGCGTTCTTCTCAGCGCTCGCCAGCTCGGCGCAGCTACGGTCCTCCCCGGTGGGCTGCAGGATCGGGTCGTAGCCGAATCCGCCTTCGCCACGGGGTTCCTCCAGAACGGTGCCCTCCAGCCGGCCCAACTTCACCTGTTCGGTGCCATCGGGCAGTGCCAGAGCGGCGGCGCAGACGAAGGCGGCACCGCGGTGTTCGGCGGGAACGTCCGAGAGCTGGGCCAACAACAAGGCCAGATTCGCCGCATCGTCGCCATGGGTTCCCGACCAGCGGGCGGAGAAGATCCCGGGCGCCCCGCCGAGGACGTCCACCGACAGGCCGGAGTCGTCGGCAATGGCCGGCAGGCCGGTGGCCTCGGCGACGGCGTGGGCCTTCAGCAGTGCGTTGGCTTCGAAGGTCACGCCTGTTTCGCGTACATCCGGGGCGTCCACGGCGCCGGCGTCGACCACTTGGGTGTCCACATCGAGTCCGGGGACCTGACCGCGCAGCAGCTCACGGAGTTCGCGCAGCTTGCCCTGGTTGTGTGTGGCCAGGACCAGCTGCGGGGCCGGAGCCGTCACTGCTCGAGGGTCTCGCGCTGGATGACCGACAGCTCGGCGGTGCCCGACAGTGCCAGATCCAGCAGCGCATCCAGTTCGTCGCGCTTGAACGGGGCGCCCTCGGCGGTGCCCTGGACCTCGACGAAGTCGCCGGAGCCGGTGACCACGACGTTCATATCGGTTTCGGCCCGCACATCCTCCTCATAGGGAAGGTCCAGCATCGGGGTGCCGTCGATGATGCCCACGGAGATCGCCGAAACGCTATCGGTGAGCACATTGGCCTTGGAGGCGATGAGCTTCTGACTCCGGGCCCAGGTGATGGCGTCGGCCAGGGCGATGTAGGCACCGGTGATGGCCGCTGTGCGGGTTCCGCCGTCGGCCTGCAGCACGTCGCAGTCCAGCACGATCGTGTTCTCGCCCAGGGCCTTGGTGTCGATGACCGAACGCAGCGAGCGGCCGATCAGCCGGGAGATCTCATGAGTGCGCCCGCCGATCTTGCCCTTGACCGATTCGCGGCCGTTGCGGGTGTTCGTCGCCCGGGGCAGCATCGCGTACTCGCCGGTGACCCAACCGGTGCCTTCGCCCTTGAGCCAGCGAGGGACGCCCGAGGTGAAGGAGGCGGTGCACAACACCTTGGTGTTGCCGAACTCGATCAGGGCCGAGCCTTCGGCCTGGAGGGACCAGCCGCGGGTGATGGTGACCTTGCGCAGGTCGGCGGTTCCGCGCCCGTCGGCGCGCTGGATGGTGGATGCTTTGGAGCCTGTAGTCATGGTCCCCAGTCTAGTGGTGCCAGCAGAGGAGTTCGACGACGGAGGCCTGCCCCGATTGGAGTTGTTGACAGCGAGCCGACCCGTCGGACGATGAATCCTACGAAGCTGATAAAGTAGCTAGTATGACGCATTAAGCGACTCAAGTGACCGTGCTAGCTGTTTTAGGAGGACTCGATGGAAACCGTGGAGCAACTGGGCGTCCACTTGCGGCAGTGGCGGATCATGCTCGGCCTACCCCAGAAGCTTGCTGCCAGCCGGGCCAACATCTCGCTGACCACGCTGCGCCGCATCGAGCAAGGCGACCCGGGCGTGCAAATCGGCAACTTCCTGGCCCTCACCAACGTCCTGAGCCTCAACGAGCGGCTCGTGGAAGCCACCGACCCGTTCCAAACCAGCCTGGGGCGAATGCGATCCCACCTGTTGGCCAAGAAACGTGTTAGGAGCCCGAAATGAACTACGAGGTCTGGGTTGATGATCGAGTGGCAGGGTCCCTGGAGGTGGAAAAACAGCCGGGGTTCCACCACGCCTCCATGACCTTCACCTACCTGCGTGAATGGCTTGAACGGCCCACGTCATTCGCCATCTCTCCCGACCTGCCGCTCGGGGAAGGTCCTCGGCTGCCGGCACCACACCGGACGACTTTCGCAGCATTCGATGACGCGGCCCCCGATGCCTGGGGTCGCCGACTGGTCAATGCCGAAGTACGCCGAGCAGCGGCCGCCGCCGGCATGAAGCCCCGCACCCTGAACGAGATCGACCTCTTATTCGCCGTCGATGACGCCACCCGCCAAGGCGCTCTGCGTTTCCGCAGGAACGGAGAATTCCTAGCCGCGCCGACCGGCAGCGCCACGATCCACGACTTGCCGAAGCTGGTCCGTGCCGCCGGTCACTTCACTGACAGCGGGGAAATCGACGAGGACGTCCGGTACCTGATCGGCGTGGGCAGCTCACCCGGTGGCGCCCGGCCAAAGGCCTGGGTCCGCGATGCCGAAGGCACCATGCATTTGGCAAAGTTCCCCCAGACCTCGGACCTGCGTGATGTCGGAGCCTGGGAGTTGACCGCCCTCAAGCTCCAGTTCCAGGCCGGGATCAGGGTACAGCCCTCCTCCACCATCCCTTTGGCCGAGGGCCGCTCCGTGCTTCTCACCCGCCGATTCGACCGGGAAGGTGGCCATCGGGTGCCCTATACGAGCTTCCGGACCGCCTTCGGGATCGCGCCGAACGAATCCGTTGACTACGCAATGCTGGCGTTGCGGGTCGGCGCGATGTCAGCGGATCCCGCAGCCGATGGCGCAGAACTTTTCAGCCGCGCGGCCTTCGGCGCCCTGGTCAACAACATCGACGACCACATGCGCAACCATGGTCTGCTGTGGACGGGGAATGGCTGGCGACTATCGCCATCCTTCGATGTGAATCCCGAGCGGCACGGGGAACCGACGACCCCTCTCACCGCCGAGGACGACGTTGCCGATCGGGACGTGCGGCTTCTGGTGGAAAACGCCGGCGACTTCCGCCTGACCCCAGCGCAGGCCATTCAACGCCTCACCGAGATCGAGCACGCAACCTCATGTTGGCGAACCCTGGCCGCGGAATCCGGTGTGGCGCCCGACGCCGTCGATTCCATGGCGACGGCCTTCGAGGGGCCAAATCGTGAACGAGTGAGAGCACTTCGGCCCATTGCACCTACCGTCGTCGACGTGGCTCCGGGCGCCGCTTCGCGGCAGCAACCCCCGGGGGCCGTCTGGATCAAACCACATACACGCCGAGGGACGTCGGTGGGGGGATATTGGCGCAAACGTTGACCTGACCCCTCCGCGGAGAACACCGTCCGGCGGCCGCTCAGGCCGTCCCCCGCTGCTCAGGGGCGCGTGGGATCCCGCGGGGCGGGCCTGTCCTTCGGCTCGCCGAGCCGGTCCCCCGACCAGACGCCATAGGTGACCCCGGAAACGGCGATCGCCAAACCGCCCTCGTACGTGGTCTTGGCTTCGTCGACGACGGTGTTCACGTTGGTCCACACCGGGATATGGGTCAGCAACAGGCGTTTGGCCCCGGCAGCGGTGGCCATTTCCCCGGCTCGTTTGCCGGTCAGGTGCACCCCGTCGATACCGTCGTCCCGGCCCTCCTCGAAGGCCGCCTCACACAGGAACATATCCGCGTCGTGGGCTGCCTCGACGAGACCGTCGCAGGAGTCGGTGTCCCCGGAATAGGCCAGCACCGAGGTGCGCGTCGTCCCGTCCTGAAGGGGCTCGGTCGCCTCGACGCGGATGGCATAGGCTTCCTCGACCGGGTGGCGGACCGGGATCGCCGAGACGGTGAACGGGCCGAGCTTGACCTCCTGGCGGGGCACCCAGTGGTGGAAGTCGAAGTCCTCGTGCATTCCGGGGTCCAGTTCCAGCCCATAGGCGGTGGCCATCCGGTCGGCGGTGGCCTCGGGACCCCAGACGGTGATCCGTTCCCGGTTCCAGCCGTTCGGGTTCCAGTGCACGGCCACATGGAGCCCACACAGGTCCATGCAGTGGTCGGGGTGCAGGTGGGAGAGGAAGATCGCGTCGATGTCCTCCAGGTCCATATAGCGCTGGAGCACCCCCAAGGCGCCGCTGCCCAGATCCAGCAAGATCCGCCAGATGCGTTCGCCGTCGAACGCGGTGACCAGATAGCAGGAGGCGGGCGAGCCGGGGCCGGGGAAGGAGCCGCTGCAGCCGATGATCGTCATTTTCATGGCTGGTCCCCCGCGGTGACTCGTTCCGGAACGACGCCGGTGTCCGGGTTTTTCACCTGCGGGATCTCACCGGTGGGGTGGACGTTTCCGCCGTGGGCCATATGCTGAACGGACTGGACCTCGGGGCCCAGGAACCGGCGGGCCAGGACCTCGAAGTATGCGGAGTCGCCGGTGGACATGAAGTCGTGCGCGCCGTTCTGGCCGGCTTCGCTGGAGAGCCCGTGGCGCATCAGGGCGGCATAGACGTCCTTGGCGGTTTCCTCGGCACTGGAGACCAGGGTGACGCCGTCACCCATGACGTAGGAGATCACGCCGGTCAGCAGCGGATAGTGGGTGCAGCCCAGGATGAGGGTGTCCACGCCGGCGTCCTTGAGCGGGGCCAGATACTGTTCGGCGGTGCGCAGCAGTTCGGAGCCGGCGGTGACGCCGCTCTCGACGAACTCGACGAAACGCGGGCAGGCGGCGGCGGTGATCTCCAGTTGCGGGGCTGCGGCGAAGGCATCCTCGTAGGCGCGGGATCCGATCGTTGCCTCGGTGCCGATGACGCCGATGCGGCCGTTGCGGGTCGCGGCGACGGCACGGCGGACCGCCGGCTGGATGACCTCGACCACGGGGATCCCGTAGCGGGCCGTATAGCGTTCACGGGCGTCGCGCAGCACTGCCGCCGAGGCGGAGTTGCACGCGATGACCAGCAGTTTCACCCCGGCGTCGACGAGTTCGTCCATCACTCCCAGCGCATTGGCCCGCACCTGGGCGATCGGCAACGGCCCGTAGGGGCTGTTGGCCGTATCGCCGACGTAGAGCGTGGATTCATGTGGCAGCTGGTCGATGATGGCCCGGGACACGGTCAGGCCGCCGACGCCGGAGTCGAAGATCCCCAGCGGTGCGGAGCGGTCACGGGCTGCCCGGCGATCCTGCGAGGCATCGCCGGGGGGCTGCGCGGAGGCGTGGCTGTTCATGATCTACCGACCATACTGCCTGCGTACGCGACGTGGCAGTAATAAAACGCTGATGTATCCCACGTCACAACGAACTGAGCAGTGCCTGCATCAAGGTTTCCTGCAACCAGGTGACGAAGTTGTAGACCAGCGCCAGATACTCGTCCACGTCGTCGACCTTCCGGGCGTCGATGACCGAGGAGATCCGTTCGGCGTCGTCCTCGGTGCGCAGCTCCAGCCGTTCGGCCAACACCAGGCGGACATCGTTCAGGGCCTGGGCGAACTGGTTGGCCGCCGCGGCATCGAAGGCCAGGTTCGGGGACTCCATCGCCAGCGCGGCGGCCTTCAACGCGCCGATCTTGCCCTCACGCAGCGTCGTCTCGGTCAGCCTGCGGTATTCCAGCGAGGCTTCCTCATCCCCCTGCACCGCATCGGGCAGCAACCGCCGTTCGGCGGGGTCCGTGGGGGCGGCGAATTCCGCGGCATGGGTGCGCGGATCCATGCCGACCATCGCCCAGAGCGGGTCGGGTTCCTGCTCCGGTGCATCGCCGTCGTCCTCGGGAGCCAGGAGCGTGGCGATGTCCTCGAACAGGCCCCTCAGCAACTCGCGTTCGGTGGAATCCAGCCGGGCAGTGAAGCCGCGGGGCGTGGATTTGAAGGCACGGGCCACCGGTTCAGCCCTGGTCCGCGCGCTGGAAGGTGGCCCACAGCCCGTAGCCGTGCATCGCGGCGACGTCGGCTTCGATCTGTTCCAGGGCACCGGTGGAGACCACCGAACGCCCCTGCTGGTGGACTTCGAGCATCAGTTGGTCGGCCTTGGCTTCGGAGTAGCCGAAGTGGCTGCGGAACACGTAGCTGACGTAACTCATCAGGTTCACGGGGTCGTTCCAGACCAGCAGGACGTACGGGGTGTCCAGTTCCTGCTGCTCGGACGTCTCGCTGCGTGGCAGGACATCAGTGGGTGCGGTCAAGACAGGCATACCCTCCATTCTACGACGTCAGGGCCCCGGCAGCCGATAGAGTGTGGATGGATCGCGGCAGCGCGGTCCTGAACCGTCCGATCCGAGGAGTCCTCCGACCGATGTGGCAGCAGCCGACCTCGCTCTTCACCGACCACTATGAGCTCACCATGCTCCAGGCGTCCCTGCACTCGGGGGCCGCGCACCGCCGCTCCGTGTTCGAGGCGTTCGCCCGCCGGCTCCCCGAGGGGCGCCGCTACGGCGTCGTCGCCGGTACGGGGCGCATCCTCGAGGGGCTTGAACACTTCAGGTTCGGCACCGAACAACTGGATTTCCTGTCAGATCGCGGGGTCGTGGATGACACGACGCTGCAATACCTGGCCGATTTCCGGTTCAGCGGGGATATCTACGGGTACGCCGAAGGCGACCTCTACTTCCCCAGCTCCCCCATCCTCACTGTCGAGTCGACCTTCGCCGAGGCCTGCGTCCTGGAGACCTATATCCTCTCGGTGCTCAACCATGATTCAGCGATCGCCTCGGCCGCCTCGCGCATGATGGCCGCCGCCGGGGACCGTCCGTGCATTGAAATGGGTTC
>RCNJ01000278.1_pt1 | contig 28364 bp, 23 predicted proteins | sample 2041171 | NCBI WGS metagenome assembly RCNJ01 (sample SAMN09708213, study PRJNA481090) | feces metagenome | biome: feces | host: Pygoscelis adeliae | place: Antarctica: Rookery Lake | collected 2010-03-01 | reverse complement strand
GCATGCAGCAGCAGCGTCACAATGTTCACCCCACCGCGATGCGCCGCCTGTGGCAGGTCAGGCACCACCGGGCCCAAAATGTTTTCAACTGTGGACGCATCCCCGGCAAACACCAGGTGTTTTGCGCTCAGGGTGATTGCCACCCGGGAGCCAATGGCAGCCTCAAACGACCCATCTTGCGCGGGGCCCAATGCAGTAATGCGCCAGTCCGAAGTTTCTGTTGACGGCACCGCACGCTCCACCGTCACCCCGGTGTGAATACGACCACCAGCGTCAATGATGTCGCGCGCCAGCGCAGCAACAATTTGGTGGAAGCCGCCCGTCAGACCACTGACCGCAGTCAACGTGTCCGCCTTAGCACGCAAAGCAGCCGCCGCCCGTACCAGGGAACCGTGCTGCACTATGGCCTTCCGAAGCCCAGGAGCAACGGCATCCACATCAAGCAGATCAGGGTGCGTCATGTTGATATTGCCCACCACGGGCGCAACTGACCCCTGCAACACACCCCTGCCAAGGCGCCGGCGCACCACCTTGCCCAGGCTGGTCGGCTCATCAGGTCGACCCACACCAACCGTTGACGGCAGTACCTGATCAATGACCGCCCGCAGACCCGCGCCCCAGCCGCAGGTGCGAACGACATCCCGGATTGACCCAGGGATCCCAAGGAAGCCGGACTCCGCGACCCGCACAGGTTCACGAGAGGTGGCCAAAAACACGCCGTTAGGTGTGGGGGAGGTGAGCTTACTGCTCAACCCAAGTTCATCCAGCAGTTCTGTGACCGCCGCACTGTTGGTGGAGAAGGACTCTGCGCCCGCATCGATTGTGACGGCCACCGGCCCTTCGGGGGTGTCCCCGGTCAGGGTGAATGGCCTGACGCAGCCACCAAGTTCAGCCCGTGATTCGAGCAGATCGACGCGTTTTCCCGCCCGCGCGAGCAAGCGCGCGGTGACGAGCCCAGCCAGGCCACCACCCACGACAATGACGTCACTCGGATCGTCATCGGGAATCACATGAGATTCGGACAAGGTGGTAACCCCTTTCAACTGCGCGCCTCGTTCACGAGGACATTCCTCATTGTCCCAGCCAGTGGCACGGAAAGGAACCAGTCTTGTGGTCCCGCTCGAATTATCACTACGCGGACAGGACGTAGGTCTAGTGGCGGCCAATTGGAGTCGCGGGCCATACTGAGAACGCTGTGAAACTTCTGTCTGTTAGTGCCTCCCACCACGACCTCGATCTTGCCGACCTCGAACGCCTGAGCCTGTCCGCAGACCAGGTCGTCGCAAGTGTGCACGCTGAATGCGTTGCCGTTACCGGAATCGTTGTGATCGCGACCTGTAACCGCTTCGAGCTCTACCTAGAAACGCTTGAACCCGTCACGGGGGCCGAAGCCCAAGCCCTCGACGGCATCGTGGCCCACATTGCGCGGGTCCTTACCGACGAACTCAGCGCCATCAGCGGACTTTCCTGCGATGAGGTTGGCGACGCACTTCGCATCCGCGCGGGCGACGACGTCGTCACGCACCTATTCGAGGTGTGCGCCGGCCTGGACTCGATGATTGTTGGCGAACGCGAAATCGCTGGCCAAGTACGCCGCGCCCTGGAACGGGCCCGCACCGCCGGCACGACGTCGAGCGGCCTCGAGCAAGTATTCCAACGTGCCTCACGGGTATCCCGCCAAGTAGAAACCACCACCGGCCTGGGCGCCAGTGGCCGGTCGATCGTTGGTGTGGGGTTGGACTTAATTGGTGCTGCCGACGGCTTTGACTGGGCGGGTGCCCGCACTTTGCTGATCGGAACCGGCTCCTACGCGGGCGCAACCCTGGCAGCCTTGCGCGCCCGCGGCGCCGATGACGTACGCGTGTTCTCCCAGTCGGGCCGGGCCGAAGACTTTGCTGCTGCCCGCGGTGTGCACGCCGTTGGGATGAATGAACTAGAAACCGTGCTCGCAGATGCGGACGTGCTCGTGGCGTGCTCTGGAAATCTCGGCGGATTGGTGGACGCAGCAATGATCAGCGCCGCCCGCGCTCGCGGCGTTGGGACGGATGCTGATTCGGTGCGCCACCCCCTGACCATCCTGGACTTGGCACTGCGGCGCGATGTTGCCCATGACGTTGCTGAACTTGAGCAGGTGCGATTGCTGGACCTTGAGGCCATTCAGCGGCATGCGCCGGCTGCTGCGCTGGAACCCGTCGCCGAGGCGCGGGCGCTCATTGAGTCAGCAGCTGGAGACTTCTTGGCAGATGCGGCCGCACGCCAGCGACGTGCTGAGCACTTCGCTAGCGCGCGGCACTGAAAACGGGTTAGAAACTCGCAGGGTCGAGGTCCACGCGGCGCAGTAGTTGGGCGTTGAGTGCCACGACGATCGTTGACGCTGACATCAGCACGGCGCCCACGGCAGGGGAGATGGAAATGCCCGCAAATGCGAGTGCACCGGCCGCGAGCGGCAGGGCAACGACGTTGTATGCGGTCGCCCAGACCAGGTTCTGCCACATTTTGCTGTAGCTGGCGCGAGACAACTCAATGACGGACAGCACTGCACGCGGGTCGCTACTTGCAAGCACTACACCGGCCGATTCAATTGCCACATCCGTGCCGGCACCAATGGCGATTCCCACTTCGGCACGGGCCAGCGCTGGGGCGTCATTTACACCGTCGCCCACCATCGCGACTTTGTTACCGCGCTTTTGTAGTTCGATGACCTTGGCGTCTTTGTCTTTGGGAAGCACCTCGGCGAATACCTCATCAATGCCGAGTTCGCTCGCAACGGCATCGGCAACTTGTTGCGCGTCACCGGTGATCATCGCAACTTTGATGCCGCGCTTGTGGAGCGCGTCGATTGCCTGATGGGACTCAGCCCGAACCTGGTCCTCAAGGGCAAACGCACCGATGACGGCGCCGTCGCGCACCACGTGTAGAACGGAGGCTCCGCGGTCCTGCCAGGAGTTAATTGTGTCGCTAAGTTCGTCTGGGGTGCTGAGTCCTTCGTCGCGCAGTAGTGCCGGACCGCCGACGGCGATCTGCGCACCGTCCACGGTTCCGCGGACGCCGCGGCCAGACATCGCTTCGAAGTCGGAAGCTTGCGGCACGTCGCCGTCGGCTCCTGATTCGCTGCGCCGGTCCTGTTGCGCTTGCACGATGGCGCGCCCAACAGGGTGCTCACTGTCACGTTCGACGGCTGCTGCCACACGAAGCAATTCGGCTTCGCTGACGTCGTTGCTGACGGCAATATCGGTAACCGCGTGCTCACCTTTGGTGAGCGTTCCGGTTTTATCGAACAGCACCACGTCGATCTGCCGCATCCGTTCCAAGGCAATGCGGTTTTTGATCAGTACGCCCGCCTTGGCGGCACGTTCCGTTGAGATCGCAATGACTAGCGGCATGGCTAGCCCGAGTGCGTGTGGGCAGGCGATGACCAGCACGGTGACGGTGCGTGAGACGGCGTCGTCCATGCTGCCGACGAGAGCCCAGATGATGAAGGTCAGAACTCCGGCGCCAAGTGCAATGTAGAACAGGAACGCGGCAGCGCGGTCGGCGAGAGCTTGCGCACGTGATGATGATGATTGCGCCTCGGACACCAACCGCCGAATGCCTGCGAGGGTCGTGTCCTCGCCCACTGCGGTGACTTTGATGTGCACGGAGCTGTCGGTGGCGATGGTTCCGGCGACGACCTTCTCGCCTTCGCCGCGGGAAACCGAGCTGGATTCACCGGTGACCATTGCCTCGTCGAATTCGGCGCGACCGTCCACGATGGTGCCGTCTGCGGGGACGCGCCCACCGGGGCGCACCAGGACGACGTCATCTGCTTTGAGTTCGGAAGCGGCAATGGAGACGACGTCGTCGCCCTCCACCTTTTCGGCGTCGTCGGGCAGGAGTTCAGCGATGGCGTCCAATGCACCAGAGGCAGCGCCCAGTGCGCTCATTTCAAGCCAGTGCCCCAGCAGCATGATGACCATGAGGAACGCCAGTTCCCACCAGAAGTCGAGGTCAAACCCGCCGATGTTGAAGGTGGTGGCCAGTGAGGCAAGGAAAGCCACGGTGATGGCGAGGGAGATCAGCAGCATCATGCCCGGCTGGCGGGATTTGATTTCGCTCCAGCCACCGGTAAGGAATGGGCGACCACCGTAGAAGAAGATGATGGTCCCCAGCACGGGAGCAATTGCGGCGGCGCCCGGGAAGTCCGGAACCGTGTACCCCAACAGGTCCGCGACCATCTGACTGAAAAACACGGTTGGTACCGCGAGGATCAGGTTGATCCAGAACAGCCGCCGGAACTGCGCAGCGTGATCGCCGTGACCGGAATGGCCCGAGTGTCCGGAATGCTCGTCGTGCTTACCGTGCTCGTCCTGCTTGTCTACGGCGTGTTCATCGTCACTGGTCCGCTGGGCGTTGTGGCTGCTGTGATCGTGGTCTGACATGACCCTCCTACGTTGACTACACCCCACGCTAACCGCAGAGACTTTGCCGTGCGAGGTGGGACTAGAGGTACTTGGCGACCAACTCTTCGGCGATGCCCACATAAGAAGCGGGTGTCATTACAGAAAGGCGCGCGGTGACGTCCTCGGGCAGGCCCAAGCCACCAACGAACTCGCGCATTTGTTCACCGGTAAGGCGGTGTCCGCGCGTGAGGTCCTTGAGGCGTTCGTACGGGTTGTCCATGCCGGGGACGCCCGCCACGGAGGCGGCGCGCATGGCGGACTGGATTGCCTCACCGAGCACCTCCCAGTTGTTGTCCAGGTCTGCGCCGAGCACGCCCTCGTCAACGGCGAGAGCTTTGAGGCCGCGCTGCACGTTGTCGATTGCCAGCAGGGAGTGGCCGAAAGCTGGGCCGATGTTGCGCTGCGTGGTGGAGTCGGTCAGGTCACGCTGCAGCCGGGACGTCACCAGGGTTGCGGCCAGGGTGTCGAGCAAGGAGCACGAGATCTCAAGGTTGGCTTCGGCATTTTCGAAGCGGATGGGGTTGACCTTGTGCGGCATGGTCGATGACCCGGTGGCGCCGGGGACGGGGATCTGCTTGAAGAATCCAAGCGAGATGTACGTCCACACGTCAGTGGCAAAGTTGTGCAGAATCCGGTTGAACCGAGCAATGTCGCTGTACAGCTCGGCTTGCCAGTCGTGTGATTCGATTTGCGTGGTGAGCGGGTTCCACGTCAGCCCGAGGTGCTCCACAAAGGTGCGGGACACTTCAGGCCAGTCGGCGTCGGGAACGGCTGCGAGGTGCGCGCCATAGGTTCCGGTGGCTCCGTTGAGTTTGCCGAGGTACTCCGTCTTTTCGATACGGCGCAACTGGCGTCCCAGTCGGTGCGCGACGACGGCGAGTTCCTTGCCGAGTGTCGTTGGCGTTGCAGGCTGACCGTGGGTGCGTGACAGCATTGGCACTGCGGCGTTTTCATGAGCAATTTCTGCGATCTGAGCCACCAGTGCCTGAGCTGCAGGCAGCCAAACGTTCTCGACTGCGCCCTTGACCATCAGCGCGTAGGAGAGGTTGTTGATGTCCTCGCTGGTGCACGCAAAGTGCACAAGTTCGCCGACGACGGACAGCGCCGTCTCTGGGCTGAGGGAGCCTTCGGCTGCGGCCAAGCGACGCTTGATGAAGTATTCAACGGCCTTGACGTCGTGCACGGTCTGCCGTTCGATTTCGCCCATCTCGGCAATCGCTGCGGAGCCGAAGTCGGTGACGATGTCCCGCAGGTACGCCTGCTCAGATAGCAACAACTCCGGCGCGCCGGGCACTACCTGGTTGTTGGTGAGGTGAATGAGCCACTCCACCTCCACGTGCAGCCGTTCACGGTTCAGGGCCGCCTCGGACAGGTGGTCAATGAGCGGCGCAACTGCACCTCGATAGCGGCCGTCAAGCGGGCCAAGTGCAATGGCCGGGCTGGCGTCAGCAAGGGTGACGCGCTTTGACGCATCAGGGGACGGCGACGTGTTGTTCTCAGGCATGAGGGCATTGTTCCACGAGGCTCGCTTCACGTGGGGTGGAGGTCCGCACTTCGACCGCTTGACCACAGTGTGGAGAGAACGAAGCCCACCCCACAGACCTCGGCCGGTGCCCCACCGTTGTCTTGAAAACTTCCTAACGTCGCTGGCATGGACGCACTCATATCTGTAGATCCGGAAGCACCGCCCGTCCCGCTCACACCAGCGGCACGTGGAGATGAGGAGTGGGTGGTGAATGCCCGCCTCGCTTACATCGATAACTTGTTGGCCCAGGCCCGTGACCTGCTTGTGGCAAGTTCTGATGTGCGCTGGGCCAGTAGCGCTGCAGACGCGTATGCGGCGCAGTTGACCGGTTTAAATATGACTGTGGAGGCAGTGCAAACCGCTGCAGACGACACTCGCGTTAAGTTTGCGACTTTGACACAGGCCGTCGCGTACGCGGCCCAGATGCAGGTACTGATGTCGGCGCAAGTGGGGTATCAACCAGTGACGCAGGGGTGGCACGGCTGATGACGCCCGAGAGTTCAATACCCGCGGCGGCGATCGACTGGCCCACACCGGACCCTCTGCAGAATCCATCGCCACCCCCCTTTTGGCGCGTGCCTGACGAACTTGAGGCGCCGGAACACAACAAACGCGCGCGAGATTATGCGTTGTCCCACCGTGAAGCGAAGACCTTCGAGGCGACGGGGACCCCGCAGACGGTCCGGCCCGGACTGCACATTAGTGGAGGGGTGGGCGGAACGTTCGCGCACCTTGAAGACCTTCAGTTAGCAGCAGCCAAAATCGAAGCGGCGATGCCCTGCGTGAACCAAGTTTCGCAACAACTCACAGCCCTCGTGGCAGACGCTGGCGCGTGGGTGCACCGATTGGAGTGGGACGTAGAAGAGCAGATCGCGCCGTGGATGCCGCCTGAACTCCAGGCGCAAGCGCGTTACGCGGTAGGGGAGGTACAAGTGGCAGGGGCTATGGCGAAGAGCGCCGCGTTCGAGGGAGGGACATCCGCTCTGGTCGCAAAAGCGGACGGCACAGATTTAGCCGGGGCGGTCGAAGCAGCACGGGCGTCTTACACGGAAGCGGACTCTGAAACCAATGCTGCGCTGGCGGCTCTGAGCGCCGCCTCTGATGCACAGATCACGGTGCTCAATGGGATATTTAGACAGGCATTCGGACCATTCATCCCGTCCGGAAGCGTCATGGGGGCCTCGCGAAATGCATTGCTGCTTGGTTTGGCAGGGGACCAAACGAGCCCCATGCATGAACTCCTCGTTGACGACATGGCAAATTCAATTCTGAAGATGCACCCTGCGCCGTGGACGCTGAAATCCAAGGGCAGCAATATGGAGCGCTTGGCGGCGGAGGTCACGGACGTCGCGCAACAAATCGATGGCAACCTGATCCGGGCGGGCAGCGCCACGTTGGTGCCCACTCCAGCAAATCTGCAACCGGTGCGTGGTTTGCAAGACGCGGCCGAGCGGGTGCAGAACCTGTACCGGCTCCCCGAGGTGAAGCCCGGCACCGTAGCTATTCAGAAGAACTCCCTGCCCAATGACGAAACAACTTGGGTGGTCATGGTTCCCGGCACGCAAGGAGGCGTCACCGAAGAGCACGGCTTTGATTGGCTATCGAATGCGCTGCTCATCCGAGGTGGGGACGCACCGCCCACTCAGGTGGTGCAGGACGCGATGCGGCAAGCGGGCATCGAAAAGAACGACAAGGTGACGCTCATTGGGCACAGCCAGGGCGGCTTGTCTGCGATTGACATTTCAAATTCCGATGAGTTCGACGTGTCTCATGTGGTGACTATGGGCACGCCCACCGCGTTGCAAAGTTCGAATGAATCGACGCAGTACTTGGCAGTCGAAGCAGAAAAAGACATTGTTCCCGCGCTGGACGGCAACGTGAACACAGATCGGTTAAACCGGACGACTGTGCGTTCCGATGGAACCGGACTGGACCGGCCAGAGGGGCTGGAAGACCTCGACCCGCACTCAATTGAGAACTATCGCGAAGTGCTGATGGAAGCGGAAAATTCAGGCCACCCGTCCACAGAGGCATTCTTCCGGGGCGTACGAGACGGAGTCTTTGACCAGCCCGTGCCGACCAGCCAGGGGCAGTACCTGCGCACGCCCGAACTCTTCCTCTACGAAGGGAAAGCCAGCGTCGTTAACTGACGGGTGAGGTCAGATCCGGTTGGTCCGTTCTTCCCGTGCGCCGGGAACCACAAGGGAAACTAGGAAAGAGAACACTGAGATGAGCAGGGCGGCAAGCACGGCAACCCAGAAGCCCTCAATGCGGATTCCCCAGTCAGTTTGTCCCGTAATCCACGCGGTGAGCAGCAGCATCAAGGCGTTCACCACCAGGGTGAACAGACCAAGGGTGAGGATGTATAGCGGCAGCGACAGAAACGACACAATGGGTCGCACAATCGAGTTCACCAAACCGAAAATCAGGGCAACCACCAGCAGAATCACCACCATGCCGCCGTCAGTGTCGGCGCCCACGAATTCGAACCCGCTGACCAGCAGCGTGGTCAGCCAGATCGCGAAGGCATTAACCAGAAGACGAACAATAAAAGCAGCCATACCCTGATACTGCCATGCATCAGACCATCGTGAAGTGGGAAGATTGACACGTGAATGATCGAGTACCCCTGCGCCCACAGATTGAATCCTTGCCCGCCTACGTCCCGGGAGCGCGCTCCGCAACTGGCGCCGCAGCGTTCAAACTCTCCTCAAATGAGAACCCACACCCCATTTTGCCGGCTGTGCTGTGCGCAATCGTGGACGCCGCCCAAGAAGCCAACCGCTACCCGGACATGCACGCGGTAGAGCTCACCGCAGCAATCGAAACCCTCGTCGGGGTAGCGCCTGGCCAGATCGTCGTTGGCAACGGATCTGTTGCAGTCCTCGGCCACATCTTGCAGACCGTGGTGAATCCCGGCGACGAAGTCGTCTACGGCTGGCGCTCCTTTGAGGCCTACCCAATCATCACCTCCGTCGTAGGCGGCGTCGCCGTTGAAGTCCCCCTACTGGCAGGCACAGATGACGACGGCGCAACCGCCGGTCGACTCGACCTGCCCGCCATGGCGGCTGCCATAACCGACCGCACCAAAGTCATTCTGGTCTGTTCACCGAACAACCCCACCGGCCCCGTCGTGCACCACGAAGAAATGACCGAATTCCTGGCCAAGGTGCCTAAAGATGTGCTCGTCATTCTGGATGAGGCCTACATCGAATTCGTGCGGGACCCCGACGTCGCCGACGGCTTGGCGCTCTTCGCAGACCACCCCAACTTGGTGCTACTGCGCACCTTCTCTAAGGCCTACGGCCTTGCCGGGCTGCGCATTGGATACGTCGTGGCCCGGCGGCGCCTCGCAGACGGCGTCCGCAGCGCCTCCACCCCGTTTGGTGTGTCCCACATTGCGCAGCACGCTGCGCTCGCGGCGCTTCGGGTCAAAGATCAGCTCGACGCACAAGTGGAGCAGATCGTCACCGAACGGGCCCGCGTTGTCGCCACACTCAAGGCGCAAGGCTGGCAACTGCCCGAAGCGCACGCGAACTTCGTGTGGCTCCCGCTTGGGGACGCAAGCATGACGCGCGCAGCAGAAGCCGCAGACGCCGGCGTCGTGGTCCGCCCCTTCGCAGGAGATGGAATCCGCGTCAGCATCGGTGAAACCGAAGCCAATGATCTCTTCCTGGATGTCGCAGCCACCTGGCTCTGACCAGAGGCCCAAAAGCGGGCCAATAGATTCTCACGCACATAGAAACTCATAGGGGGCAGTTTTATGAATTTTGTGACTGAAGTTGCACATCAGACCAGCAGTTCCAACTCGAGCGAAGTGCTCGCAGTGGTCCTCATCCTTGGTTTTTACTTGCTGCTTACCACCGCAGTTCTGTGGGTGTGGGCCAGAATCATCTCTAAGTCAGGGCACTCCTGGGTCTGGGTTTTCATCATGCTGATCCCCGTCGTCAACGCCGTGATGGTGATCGTCTTCGCGTTTAAAGAGTGGCCAATTCACCGCGAATTAGCGCTCACCCGGCAAGCGCTGCACGAAGCGACCGGAAGCCCCGTGCCGTACGGCGGTCAACCCGGACAACTCGCTCAGCCCGGACAGCCAATGCCATACGACACTCAGCAATCGCCCTACGGCGCCAATGTTCCGCAGGCGCCCTACGGTGCGAGCATCCCGCAGTCGCCGTACGCGGCGGACACGCAGCCACCGCCGTACAACAGCGACTCGCAGCCGGGTCCACATAGCCAGCCCCCGAGCTCGGGACCGTACGGCAACTAGCGGCCCCAGGAGCCCTTGTGGGGTTCCTACAAATTTCGGCAAATATTTCTCAGAGGCGCGCCCCCTAGATAACCTACGGTCCCGTAGCCTACGCTTGCGTAGGTTACGGAACCGTAGCCAGCAGCATCCGTCTAGAACGCCTCCGGGGAGTACCTTGACTCAGCACGACAGCGCGCAGCAGCACAAGGCGCCGGCCGACCACATGGTTCAACTCCTGACCCCCCAGGGTGAGCGCACCACCACCGCACAGGACGAGCCCTACCGGGCCCGCATTGCCAACCTGAGCACGGCCGACATCCGAAACTTCTACCGCGACATGACGCTGGTACGCCGCTTCGACAACGAAGCCACCTCACTGCAACGCCAAGGCGAACTCGGACTCTGGGCCCAAAGCCTCGGCCAAGAAGCCGCGCAAATCGGCTCCGGACGGGCACTGGCCCCCCAGGACTACGTCTTCCCCTCCTACCGCGAACACGGCGTCGCCCACACTCGCGGCGTCGACCTCGCACATATCCTGCGAATGTTCCGCGGGATCGACCACGGCGGGTGGGACGCTGAGGAGCACAACTTCCAGACCTACACCCTGGTCATCGGCTCCCACACCCTGCACGCCACCGGCTACGCCATGGGCGTGCAACGTGATGGCATGGTTGGAACGGGCGACCCAGAAAAAGACACCGCCGTCGTCACCTACTTCGGTGACGGCGCCACCGCACAGGGCGACGTCAACGAAGCCCTCGTCTTTGCCGCAGTAAACAACGCGCCCCTGGTGCTGTTCTGCCAGAACAACCAGTGGGCAATCTCCGAACCCAACTCACACCAGTTCAAGGTGCCAATCGCTCGCCGCGGCGAAGGATTCGGCGTCCCCGGAGTGTTAGTTGATGGCAACGACGTGCTGGCTTGCTACGCCGTTGCCCAAGAAGCTCTCGAGCGTGCGCGCTCGGGTGGTGGCCCAACCTTGATTGAGGCGTTCACGTACCGGATGGGGGCGCACACCACATCAGACGACCCCACCCGCTACCGCAGCCGAGAAGAGGAACAGATGTGGCGCGATCGTGACCCGATCGACCGCGTCGTCGCCCTTCTCAAAGCCGAGGACGCCTGGGATGAAGAGTGGGCCGCGGAAGTTGAGGCCGAGGCGGACCAGCTCGCTGTGCACGTACGTGAGTACGTGCGCGCGCTGGGCCGCCCGACCTCAACCTCAATGTTCGACCACGTGTACGCAACCGACCACTCGATTCTGGCCACTGACCGCGCGTTCTTCGAACAGTACGACGCGAGCTTCGCCGACGGAGGTGCCCGATGAGTGCCACAACGCTCCCGCTCCACAACGACAGCAGCACCGAGCACCAGTCCGCACCGCAGCCGGAGGCAACAATGGCCAGCCCAGACCAATCCGCACCCACCGAAAAGCGCGCCGCAACAAAACTGCCGCCCACCGGCCCCACCACCCTCTCCCTGGGTAAAGCCATCAACCTCGGGCTGCGTCAGGCCCTGGCAGAAGACGACAAAGTCATGCTCATGGGTGAAGACATCGGCAAACTTGGCGGCGTCTTCCGCGTGACCGATGGCCTGCAGGCCGAATTTGGTGAGCAGCGCGTCGTTGACGCACCACTGGCCGAATCTGGAATCGTTGGCACCGCAATTGGCTTGGCCATGCGCGGCTACCGCCCCGTGCTCGAAATCCAGTTCGACGGCTTCATCTTCCCCGCCTTCGACCAGATCACCACCCAACTCGCCAAGTACCACTACCGCACCCAGGGTCGCCAAAACCTACCCATCGTGATCCGGGTGCCCTACGGCGGCGGCATCGGCGCAATTGAACACCACAGCGAAAGCCCCGAAGCGCTCTTCGCGCACACCCCGGGCCTGCGCGTGGTCACCTGCTCCAACCCGGCCGACGCCTACACGATGATCCGCGAGGCTATTGCCAGCCCCGACCCCGTGCTGTTCTTCGAACCCAAAGGCCGGTACTGGGACAAAGCCACCGTCGACCTCGTCGCGCCTCCCGCGCCCCGCAGCACCCCGGACAACGCTGCCGACGGCGACGCCAAAGACCAGCACACAGACGACGCACTGAGCCCCGAAGTACTTGCAGATCGGGAAAAAATTGCCCGTGGCGAATCCCTGAACACCGCCGTCGTCGCACGTCAAGGCACCGACATCACCCTGGTGGCCTACGGCCCCACAGTGCACACCGCCCTCAAGGTGGCAGAGACTGCGCAAAACGAAGGCACCAGCATTGAAGTCATTGACCTGCGCGCCATCTCACCGATCGACTTCGCAACCATTACCGCCTCAGTAAACAAAACGGGGCGCTGCATCGTGGCGCACGAAGCCCCCACCTTCCTTGGTGCCGGAGCCGAAATTGCTGCCCGAGTCTCCGAAGCCTGCTTCTACGCACTGGAGTCACCCGTGCTGCGAGTTGGCGGCTTCCACATTCCTTACCCGGTGTCGAAGGTGGAGCACGACTACCTACCCGGACTTGACCGAATTCTCGACGCCGTCGACCGCGCCCTCGCGTTCTGATCAGGAGCACACATGCCAACTTTCCAGACATTCCTGTTGCCTGACGCCGGCGAAGGCCTCACCGAAGCGGAGATCGTGCAGTGGCACGTCGCCGTGGGTGACAGCGTTGAGGTCAACCAGACCATCGTCGAAATCGAAACCGCCAAAAGCCTGGTGGAGCTACCCAGCCCGTACACCGGTGTGATTGCACAGATCATCACCCCTGAGGGCGCCACCGTTGAAGTCGGTGCACCAATCATTGTCATTGACACCGACCCCGACGGCGCCTCCGCACCCGCACCCGGCACGGGGCAGCAAACGACAGCGGCCACCAGCGCGCCGACGTCGGCCACGCCGCCCGCACCCAGTGCGGACAGCGCAGAACCAGCGACGGAAACTGCAGAAGAAAGCGGTGGCAGCGAAAGCGGTGCCGTCCTCGTCGGCTATGGGGTCTCCGAAACTCCTTCAGCGCGCCGAACCCGCCGCACCGACGTACCTGCGTCAGCCGGCAGTGCGCCCACTCCAAGTGCACCAGCTGCAGCACCCCCGGCACCGCAGCAGCCAGCACGCGCTGCAACCCAGAGCGCAGCGGGCGCGTCCGCAGCCGTTCCCAGCATCACCAGCAATGGCGCCCCCGCAGCACCACCCGTGCGGGAAACACCGCCGCCAGCTGAACCGCTGTCACGAGGCAGCCGCGCCGGAGTTTTTGCGAAACCACCGGTCCGCAAACTGGCCCGTGACCTCGGGGTGAACCTCGCTTCTGTGGCCCCAACCGGCCCCGGGGAGATCATCACCCGCGAAGACGTGCTCGCATACTCCTCTCGCGCTGAAGGGCGCGCGCTCGCGACCTACCCAGGCGACGACATCCCGTGGCTGGCCGCAGGAACCGTCTCCGCTGACGGGCGCCAAACCCGCGTGCCGGTGAAGAGCGTGCGCAAGCGCACCGCCGAAGCCATGGTCGCCAGTGCCTTCACCGCCCCGCACGTCACGGTCTTCCACACCATCGACGTCACCCGCACCATGAAACTCGTCGAGCGCCTCCGCGCGGACCGTGAGTTCAAAGATGTGCGCATCACCCCGCTACTGATCACTGCAAAGGCTCTGCTCATTGCACTGAACCGGCACCCCGAGGTGAATGCCTCCTGGGATGAGAACAGCCAAGAGATTGTGTACAAGCACTATGTGAACCTCGGCATTGCTGCGAACACACCACGCGGGCTGGTTGTCCCCAATATTAAAGACGCCCACCGCCTGGACCTGAAAGAACTGGCTCAGGGGCTGGCGAATCTCACCGAAACTGCTCGAGCCGGAAAGACTTCGCCATCGGACATGAGTGATGGCACCATCACCATCACCAACGTCGGAGTTTTTGGCATCGACACTGGAACACCAATCCTCAACCCTGGTGAATCAGCAATTTTGGCCTTTGGTGCAATCAGGGAACAGCCCTGGGTGCACAAGGGCAAAATCAAGAAGCGGTGGGTCACCCAGTTGGCGCTCAGCGTGGACCACCGCCTTGTCGACGGCGGGCTTGCGTCCCGGGCGTTGGCCGATATTGCGGCTGTGCTCAACGAACCTGCGCAGGCCCTTGTCTGGGGCTGAGGCGCAGCGCCGGGCTACCGGGGGAGTTCGAATTCGAAGCCGGCGCCAACCGGGGTGAATCCAATCTTCTCGTAATAGTTAGCTTGCGTACCTGGTGCTGTAAGTACCCGGCGGAAGCCCTTATCGGGCAGTAAGCCACTGCTGTGAAAAACGAACTTGCCCGGGCTGAGCGTGCGGAACCGTTCAGTGACATAGTCCAAATCAATCTGTGCCAGACCGGCACCGGCGTCGTGCAACAGCACGTACCCGGCGGTTTCATCACCATGCAAAATCAAGAATGCTGACCCACTGCGGGGCGCATCCGGGTCAAAGCCCGGACTGAACTGCACAATGTCTGGTGCGTGCTGACGCAGCAGAAACTGCAGGTAAGCACTGTCGGGGGCAACCTCAACAACTTCGTACTCGTTGCCGCTCTGCCGGTCGGCGCGCAGCCGGACCAGGTTCACCACATTGATAACCAGCAGCGCCGTGTTCAGCCCGGCCATCGGCCACACCTCAAGAGCGGCATTATAGCCAATCAAGATGATGCAACCCACTAGGTTGAACAACCGCAGGCGGATGATTTGCGTCTGCATCAGCGACCACACCAGGATCGCCGAACCAACCCAACCAATAATTTCAAGAATGGGCATATTTAGCCCCTCACATCACGGCGTACTAGGCCGGGTCCGGCCACTCTGCCGGAAAGCTACGAACAACGTTTTCCGACAATACCGCGAGAATCACCAAAAGTGCGTGGTGACCGGCCCCGACAACTTCTTAGTACCCGAGGGTGAAACTGATTAGTAACCGACGGTGAAGCGCGCCCGACGGTGCTGCGGGCGGTCAATCTCATCGACAAAAGCGTGCGCATAGTCCGCACCCGAGATGGATGAGTTGCCCGCGTCATCCGTCAGCAGTTCGTCCTCGCCCAAGCGGAACACCTCAGTGGCCTGCCCTGGGTGGGTGGCACCGAACTGAGCCGATGGGCTCAAATAGAACCAGTCGACGTCGTCGTCAGAGTTCTGCAACGCCTCGAGGACCTTGGCGTGTGCCGTGGCCTCTGCGTGTGCGTCTGTAGGGAAGTCATCGGTGTCGAGGTAACGCGGACCGTCTGGGCCAATCCGCAGTGAGCCTGCGCTACCAACGAAGGCCAGCCGTACCCCGTGCTCCGAACTGGCCTGCAGCAGCGGAGGCAGCGCCTCAGACAGTTCCTTGTACTCAATTTCACGAGCCGGGACGGCAATGACCATCACATCGGCACTGCGCGCCAGTTGTTCGACGAGTTCCACATCAAAAATGGAACCGCGCTCAAACGTCACGGCGTCTTTTGTGGAACCGTCAAAAACCCGGGTGTGACTAATGACATCAATGCTGTGGCCTCGGGCTGCGGCCTCATGAACGATGTTGCGACCGACGAAGCCGGTTCCGCCGATTACGACGATGTGCGCCATTGAGGGCTCCTTCAGGGCTGGTGACGATTAACGATCCTGGGCATATGTTTCCATACCCTTGGTAAGTCTATGGCCTGACACCGATACTCTGGACAGGTGCGCACGAAATCATCTGTAATGAGCGCTGCCAAGAAAGAGCCTGAGTCACCAGAGCAGCGTCCCACTCACACCGACACCGCCCGACCCCGGTACCTTCTGCCAGCGCTGGTTGGGGCCGTTCTGGTCGCGATTATTGCTGTTGTGCTCGCAGGAATCGTCGGCGGAGTGTTCACCCCCAACCGCATTGCAGACCCCGGGCCGCTCGTGCGCTGGTCCCTGCCCATGCTGGGCGTGCTGGAACAGCTCGCACTTGCCGTCACGATGGGCGCACTCGTCGCCGTCGTCTGCATTCTGCCGCGTGGGAAAGATGTGCGCAAAGCACTGGTTATTGCCAGTGCCGCAGCCAGCGCCTGGACCCTGATCGCCCTGGCAAATCTGGTCGTCACCTTCGCCAACGTGTTGGGCAGCCGCGGCAAAGAGCAAGACTTCGGTGCGCAACTGTGGAGCTTTGTGCAGGGCATTCCCTTGGGCCGAGTGCTGGCCGTCATCATCATCGTGGCCGCGCTCATCTCCGTGCTGGCGCTCATGGTGGAAACGGCAACCGGCGCGGCCTGGGTATTAGCACTGACCGCTGTTCCCATCTCATTACTCGCCATGACTGGACACACAGCCGGAGCGGCAAGCCACAACGTCGCAATGTCCGCAATGTTCCTGCACCTGCTGGGCGCCGCCGTATGGATTGGCACTTTGGCCGCGCTGGCGCTGCTCCGCGTGCGCGGCGGACTGGCTGGGCGCGAACTGGCACCAGGCGTCGCCCGCTTCTCCGAACTCGCATTCTGGGCCTACATCATGGTGGGGGTCTCCGGGGTCATCAGCGGATTCGTGCGCATTGGCGACATCAGCGGGCTAAAAACTACCTATGCGCTGGTGCTGGGCGCGAAAGTATTACTGACCATCGTGCTTGGCATCCTGGGCTGGTTGCACCGGCGCAACATCGTGCAGCGCCTCAGCGCTGACGCCGCTGACAAACCCAAACTGGGCCAACGGCTGTTCTGGCGCCTGACTGCCGTTGAACTCCTCCTGATGGGCGCAGTGTCCGGCGTTGCTGTGTCCTTGGGGAGCAGCAAACCCCCCGTTCCCGACGAAGCGCCTGAAGCGTCAGCGGCGACGGCGTCTCAAATCATCATGGGTGAACTGCTGCCACCGCCCGAAACCACTGCGCGCTGGTTCACCGAATGGCGCTGGGAAGTGGTGACGGCTTTCTTGGCCGTTACTGCAATTGTTGTTTACACCGGTTGGTACCTGAAGCTGCGTAAACGTGGCGATACCTGGCCGGTGCTGCGGTTGGTGTCGTGGTGGCTCGGGCTGATCACGTTCATTTGGGTGACCTCTGGTGGGCCGGCCGCGTACGGCCACATCCTATTCAGTTCCCACATGATTCAGCACATGGTGCTGGTCATGGTCATCCCGATCTTCCTGGTGATGTCTGCTCCCATTACGTTGGCAATGCGAGGTTTGCCTAAGCGGCAAGACACCTCCCGCGGGCCTAGGGAGTGGCTGTTAACCCTGGTGCAATCCCGGCTCGGGCACTTCTTCGCGCACCCGGTGGTGGCAGCAGTGAACTTTGCTGGGTCAATGACGTTGTTCTACTACACGTCACTCTTTGAATTTGCGCTCCGCACCCACATCGGTCACATCGGCATGATTGTGCACTTCACGTTGGCTGGTTACATGTTCGTCAACGCCTTGGTGGGCATTGACCCCGGCCCAGAACGCGCTGGTTACCCGCAACGCTTGTTGCTGTTGTTGGCGACCATGGCGTTCCACGCTTTCTTCGGTGTCACGATCATGATGAGCGAAGCTCTACTTGTACCGGAGTGGTTCGGCCTGATGGGCCGGGACTGGGGCCCCTCCGCCATTGCCGACCAGCAATTGGGCGGCGGAATAGCGTGGGGCATCGGGGAGATCCCCACGATCATTTTGGCGATTACGGTGGCCTTGCGTTGGTCTAAAGCGGATGAACGCGTGGCCCGGCAGCGTGACCGTCGGGTGGCCCGCACAGGTGACGTTGAAATGGATTCCTACAACGAGATGTTGGCCAAACTCTCCGAACAAGACAGCAAATAGCAGCAGATCGACACTGCACTGCTGAGCGCACAGGCGCTGCTTCGCGTCGAATTAGCGTCGACGCGGCAGAATGATGGGTGCCCCACCCTCGGGGTGTTCGAACACGTCAATGGGGTAGTGGTACACAGAACTGAGTAGTTCTGGAGTTAGCACCTCATGTGGAGCGCCGTCACCCACCACTTGGCCGGCGTCAATCACTGTCACCTGGTCGGCGTATGCCGCTGCTAGACCTATGTCATGCACGACGACGATGACTGAGCCGCCTGCGCGTGCGTGGTTGCGAGCAAGTTCGAGCACAAGTTCCTGGTGGCGCAGATCTAGGGCGGCAGTGGGCTCATCAAGCATCAGCAGGTGGGTTCGCTGTGCCAAGACTCGGGAGAGTGCCACGCGTGCCTTCTCGCCGCCGGACAGGGTGGTGAACTGCCGGGAGGCTAGGTGGGTGACATCCGTGGCGGTCAATGACTGCGCAACGATGTGTTCGTCGTCGTCTTCTGCTTCGGTGCCCCGCCAAGGGGAGCGGCCCATCTCGACAACTTCCCGCACCGTGAACGGGAAGCTCAGCGTGACGTCCTGCGTAAGCACCGCGCGTCGCATGGCTATTTCGGTTGCGCGCCAGCTCCGGATGTTCCGCCCGCCAATGTGCACGCTGCCGCTGTCGCAGTTGTGATCCCCGGTGAGCACCCCCAGCAGGGTGGACTTTCCGGCACCATTTGGCCCGATCAGTGCGCGCACTTCACCAGCGCGCACGACGAGGTCGACGTCGTGCAAAATTTTGGCACCACCGAGGGTGACGTTGATGCCACGGGCCGAGACGCTGACGCCACCGGGCTCTATGGGCTGGGGGAGGCGTTCGCGGTGCCGGCGGCCGGTGACGACATTCAGCAGCGAGGTGACCAACGCGCCGATGCCGAGTTTTCGCATGCCCGACGCGCTCACGCCCACCCTCCCTGACTGGAACGGGTGCGGCGCAGCAACCAGAAGAAGAAGGGGCCGCCCACCAGTGAGGTGAGCATGCCCAGGGGCAGTTCGGCATAGGTCACTGCGGTGCGGGCTACGAGGTCGGCAACGATCAGCACGAGTGCACCGCCGAGCGCTGAACCGGGAATGAGGAACCGGTGCGCGGGGCCGGTAACCATGCGCACCACGTGCGGCACGACAAGCCCCACGAAGGCAATAATTCCCGTGAAGGCCACCCCAGCTGAGGTCAGCAGCGCCACGATGATGATGGCAATTTGGCGTAGTCGCTCGACGTCGACGCCCAAGTGTCGGGCGGCGCGTTCACCAAGTGCCAGCAGGTCGAGTTTGCGACGCAGCAGGTACGAGCCGATCAACCCGGCAATGACCATGGGCGCAACGATTGTGACGGTCTTCCAAGAGGCTCCATTGAGGGAACCTAACTGCCAGAACACGATCTGCTCACGAGCGGAGGGCTCTGCCACGTAGACGAGGAAGGCCAGGATTCCGGCGGCGAAGGCGTTGACGGCCACCCCGGTGAGTACGAGGGTGACAACTTCGGTGCGGCCATTGGCTCGAGCGAGCGAGTACACGAGGAAGGTGGTGACGAGGCCGCCAGCAAAGGCAGCGGCAGCAACCCAGGTGCCGCTGATTAACGTGCTGCCGAAGACGATAACCGAGCAGGCGCCGACGGCGGCTCCCGCAGAAATTCCGATGACGCCCGGCTCCGCGAGGGGGTTGCCGAATACGCCCTGCATGAGCGCGCCTGCGCAGCCGAGGGCCGCGCCAACGAGGAGCCCGAGGGTGATGCGGGGGAAACGGGCCACCCACAGGGTGTTTTCCCCTTGGGGGTGGCTGGGCAGTGGCCCGAGGTCGAGCCCAATGCTGTGCATGAGTGAGCCGAACACTTCGGCTGGGCTGATGGGGGTTTGACCGCTAATTGCGGAGATGACCCCCACGACCACGAGTGCGACAGCCAAGCCAATGAGAAAGAGCGTGGGACGACGCACCCCACGTCGCTGCGACGTGGGGGTGGGTGTGTTGGTCGTTGGCGCTGTTGCGGTCATCAGCCGTAGAGGGCTTCTGCCAGGGCTTGCAAAGTTGAACTGGTGCTCGGTGCGAAACTGAGCAGCTGGGTGTCGGACACATCGATCACTCTACGGTTCTGGCCAGCGGGGGTCTGACCAAGCCCAGGGAGGCCCAGGAGTGCGTCGACCCCACCCACTGATTCCAGTCCCGCTGTCATCACCAGGTAGACGTCAGGTGCAGCATTGATCATGCCCTCACTGGTGATGGGGGTGAAGGTTTGGGTAAGGCCAATTTCCGTGCCCGCGTCTAGGGCGCCGAGGGTTTCGATCAGGGAGTCGGCGCCGGAACCGGGACCACCCATGAGGTACACACCGGCGCTGCCGCGCACGTAGAGAAAGGCAATGCGGGCCGGAACTGCGTCGTCGGGAATGAGTTCGGCGGCTGAGGAAATTTCAGACTGCACGCGGGTGTTGAGTTCCACTCCGGCGTCGGGAACGCCGAGGGCTGCGGCCACCGTGGTGATGTGACCTTCAATGCCGTCTAAGGTGCGCTCGGGGTTGAGGAACACCACGGGGATGCCCGCCTCGCGGAGCTGTTCCAGCACCTCGGGTGGTCCGATGGAGGAGTCCGTCAGGATCACGGTGGGGTTGAGCGCAAGAATCGCTTCCACGTTCAGGTCGTGTCCGCTGCCGGAGACCAGGGGCAGGTGGGCAGCCTGGTCAAATCCGGTGGCGATGTCCCGCCCGATGACGTTGTCACCCAGGCCCAGGGAGAACACGATTTCTCCGTAGGTGCCGAAGAGGTCGACGGGCAGGATGCGGGAGGTATCCGTGATGGTGACCTGCTCGCCGTCGTATGAATCGACGGTGATGGGCAGTTGGGAAGTGGGTGCCGGAGTCAGTTCCGTCACCGTGTTGCCGTCGAGAGACACATGCTTGGGGCCCACTTGCACTGTGCTGGGGTCCTCCCCAGACATAGCTGCGTCACTGGCCGTGCAGGCTGCCAATGCCGCAATGAGCGCAATGACGAGCGGGGCGGCGAGCCAGCGGCGGCTACGCATCCGGGCCGTCGCGCTCATCCAGGTGCGGCGTATCTGGTTCCGGGCTTTCAGGTCCATCTTGTGCCATGTTCTTTCGAGCCTTGGCGCGAATCACGGCAACGGCGCCGATCAGTGCAATTGCGGCGAGGGAGATCCATAGCCAGAACTCCGGTGGGGTTCCAGAGGGCTTCTCGTCGGTGTCGGCCGCTGCGGCAGGCTCGGTTGCCTCGGTGCTCGGCTCGGGTGTTTCTGTGGCGGTTTCTGTTGCTTCCGCCGTAGTTTCTTCGGCAGTGGGCTCGGAAGTGGTTTCGTCCGGTTCCGGTGCGGTTTCGCTGAAGTCGAGCGGAATGCGCACGTCGGCGGAGCGGTCATCGAGGCGAGTGTGGTCTGCGTAGGTTGCTAGCACGCACCCATTGGGTGCGTCTGCTGGGTCGAGGCAGTCGGTGGTGTCGTCGCCGGAGTTGATGACGTAGTCGAACTCAAAGGAACCGTCCGGACCGAACGGTGTGACGAGATCCTTGCCGTAACTGGGTGGATTGGAAGAGATCCACACACTGGCCCCGCCATCGCCGGCCATGTTTACCCCGCCGATGCATGGGGTGGGGCGTTCACCTTCGCCGTTGTCGACGCAAACCGCGAGGTAGATGCCTTTGCTTTCTTCGTAGCCCGAGCCCACGACGGTGACGTCTGTGCCGTCAACGCTCAAAGCGCTGTCGTATTCCGCAGTGAGCACCTGACCGTTTTCGCCTTCGCCCTCCAACATGGCTGTTGTGGGGGAGGTTGCCAGCCATGCAAATGGCAGCACAGTTGAGGCGATGAAGGCAAGAGTCCGGCTGCGAGCAGCGCTGCGCAGGCGTAGAGAAATCGAGGGCGTCATAACGTCTTTCGTTCTCGACAGCAAAGGAGTCAAGGGACGAGAACAGTCAGATATGCGCCGAACGTCCCAGGCGATACAACTTAGGTTAACCTAAACTTGGTCGCGAACGGGAGGCCTCTAATCAGAGAGGTGCGTCACCTTATAGGTGGACAGCACCAAGGGCGCGGAACAGGTCGCGGTTCAGCCGGAACGCCAACTGAGCCTCGGCAACAACACGATCGCGCTCGGCGTCGTCAACAAACTGCAAAGTGTCCAGCGTTTGGCGGTACTCGTCCTTGAACACCTTGACCTTGGAAATCTGGTCAAAGGTGTAGAAGGCCAGGCCTTCATCGCCGAAGCCGTAGTGCCGCTGCATCATGACCTTGATGATTTGACCGCCGGAGAGGTCCCCCAGGTAGCGGGTGTAAGCGTGCGCCGCGTAGCCACCGAGCCAGGAGCCCATCTCTAGGAGCCGTGCCACGTACCGCTCAGTTTCCGGCAGGATCCGAATCTGGCTGGCCCAGTCGTCTCCGAGCAGGAACGCGAGGTCCTTTTCAATTTCGGGTGTGCGCAGGAGTTCGTCAAAGACGAGCGCGGGACCGTCGTCGAGCTGGCGGATCTGCTCGCCTGCCTGCTCTAGTGCGCCGTAGATTGCGTACTGTTGCGCTGCGAGGTCCGCATAGGCTGCGCGCGCGTTCTCCTTGAAGCCGCCGCCCATCAGCGTGCTGATGAACCCCATGTTCTCGGCCTGTTCGTGCTCGTCCCGGGTGCCTTCGCGCAAAAGTGCCGAGAGGGTCGGTGCCGGAACAGTTGTGGTGTGGTCGGTTGCAGCAGACATGCAGGGGCTCCTGAGTGTTCGGGACGGTGCATCGTCGTCGCCCGTGGGGCGCCTGCTGCGGGTGCAGCGGCAGCGATGAATTATGGGCTTGGTGACGATCTGTCAGTAAATATACAAGGAGAAGTTAGGATTGCCTACCCATTGTTCGAACGGTGGACGGAACGGGGCAAACCGGCAGCGGAGCACGAACCAGAACTAATATCGAAAAATGGCCCTCGACAAGAACGTCCACGATCACAGCCAAGTGTCAGAATCCGCTCCGGCCCGACGTCGCCCTCCGACCTCGAACTGACGTGTGGTCACCCCTGGAGTATGTGTGTCACGTGCGCGACGTCTACGGCGTGTTCACCACACGAACTCGCTTGTTGTTGGAAAAAGATTCCCCCTCCTTTGCCGACTGGGACCAAGATGACGCCGCCGTCGTCGGCAAATATTGGAGAGCTGAAGCAGGGGATGTCTCCCGTGACCTGGCCGCTGCAGCGGCCGCCTACGCCAGTGTGCTCAATGCCGTTCCCGACGACGCCTGGGACCGGGCAGGCCTTCGGTCAAACGGCGCTGAGTTCACCCTGACCACACTCACCCAGTACTTCCTGCACGACGTAACCCACCACCTGTGGGACGTGGACGCATAAAACCCAGGTGAGCGCACCGCGCCCATGAAGCGGTTGCCGACCTGCTCCGACCACACGTACGGTGGAAGAACGGCGATGGGGCTCGCCGGGACTCACGTCCGAACCGCCAATTGGCTGATAGCACCTATGACGAAGGGACGTCATAGATGAGTGCTGACACGATTCGCCGATTTGAGAGCATCTTGAGCCCCCAGATCCACGACGAGCGCCCCGTGCTGCCCGAAGACGTCTTACAGGACCTCGCGTTAAATCAAGTCTTCGCACGGATCGACGAGGGCGCCCCAACCGCAAAATCGGCGTTCCGCGAACCGTTGGGTTCTGTCCCCGAGGTCAAATACCGGCAGGCGGTCTTTCAGGCCTTAGATCGCAAACCGCTCCGGTCGGCTGTGGAAAACTTTCTGCGCAGCATTGCTCAATGTGATTACCGCGACGACCAAGCCGCACACGCGCGTTACGCCTACGAAGCTGAACTGTGGCACCTCAGAGCCGTCACCGAATACGTCGGCCTAGTGGAAATATTCCGCATCGAACTCCATGAGGCCCTGGCCGATTCTGCCGGCCAGTCCGATGGTTGGGACCAACTCGGGCGTCACGTTGCTGCCCATCAGGCGTCCCCGGCGTTCCGCGCGCTGGAGTCCGAGGCGATCGGCCTGCAGGAGGAGGTCGCCCGTGTGCAATACAACGCGTTAATCCGAGGCCCAAAGGTCACCGTTGCACAAACCGATGGTGAAGCAGACCTAGAGACGGCGGTGCTGGCCACGTTCGAACGGTTCCGCCAAGGCGACGTTGCTGATCACCGCGCTTCGTTCCGCGCGCCGGGCCTGGACCATGTGCAAGCGTCGATGCTGGAGTTGGCGGCGCGGGTGCACCCCGAGCCTTTCGCTCACCTACAGCGCTTTGCAGGCAAAACTAGCCAATACCGAGATCGCCTGCTCGTCCAGTTCACCGATGAGGTGCGGTTCTACTTGGCCTACCTGGACTACCTCGAGCCCATGCGTAAAAAAGGCCTATCGATCTGTTATCCGACGATGTCGTCGGAAACAAAGAAGCTGTCCGTGGACGAAACCTGGGACTTAGCGCTGGCACCCCGCCTGTTGAAAAACAAGGAAGACGTCGTCACCAACGACCTTGAACTCCGCGAAGACGAACGAATCCTCGTGATCTCCGGACCGAACCAGGGCGGAAAAACAACGATGGCCCGAGTGTTCGGACAGCTGCATCATCTCGCAGCAATCGGATGCCCAGTTCCCGGCAGCCAAGCTCAGATGTACTTGTGCGATCGAGTGCTGACCGTATTCGAACGGGTGGAACGGTTGGACACGCTCGAAGGTCGTCTTGGCGCCGAGGTGCAACGTCTGCACCAGATGTTCGACGAGGCCACGCAACGATCGGTCATCGTGATCAACGAGGCATTCGCATCCACAGCTCTGCACGATGCCCGCATTTTGACCCAAGACGTGCTCGAACGGATCAGTACCCTCGATGCGCTCGCTGCATGCGTGACTTTCATCGATGAGTTGTCGCGCCTCAGCGACAAGACCGTCAGTATGGTCAGCATGGTCGATCCTGAGGACCCAGCCGTGCGGACCTTCCGCGTCGAACGTCACGTCGCGGATGGCCGCGCCTACGCACGCGCCCTGGCCGCTAAGCACGGCCTCACGTTGGACCAGATCCGCACCCGCCTGGCCGCCCCGACCCAGAACGATAAATCAGCAGTTCCAGCCGGAGCGGCCTCATGAAGGTTCACTTGATGAACCCCACGAGTGACTTTGCGCCAGAGGCCAAAGAGCCACAATTTGCCGCTGACACTGCCCAGGATTTGGAACTGGACTACCTATGGGACGCGATGGCTGGCGGCGATGAGTTCCTCCGGGAGGTGTCCCGGGCAGCTTTGTTGCAGACGGTCGACGACGCAGAAGTGATCGTGTTCCGGCAGCAGGCGCTCGCGGACTGCACCCGGCACCCGGAAGTGATCACGAAGCTGTATGCGATCGCCGGTGACGCGTTAGAACTGCAACGAGGCTTCTTTATGCTGCCGGTACGCAACCACCCGAAGTTGGAACTGTCCCGAGCGGTCAAACTCCTCACCGGATTTGCTGACCAGCTCGACCGGTTGCGAGCCCTATGCTCGTCCAGCGAAAGCAGTTTCTCGTCACCGGCGTTCCAGAACTTCTTCGCCATGAGCGCCGATGAATTAGACGACGACTACATGCTGAGGCTCCGGCGCACCTTGCGTGAGTTGCGCTTCCCAGACGGGTTGCTGATGAGCGCCGGGGTCGGACCGAGCGGGAACGTGACTGGACAGGTGCTGCGGCGCGGCAAACAGGAGAACCGACGCCTGTTCAATCGAACCCCGCTGAGACGGCCGCTGTTCGCATTCACCCTCGCAGAGCGGGACGAGGCCGGTGCAAACGCCCTATCCGAACTGCGCAATCGCAGCGTCAACGACGTCGCCAACGCGGCCTCCCAATCGGCGGACCACGTGCTGGCGTTCTTCACCACCTTGCGTGCGGAACTCGGCTTCTACCTCGCCTGCGGAAACCTCTCCGCGGCGCTGGCACAAATTGCAGCGCCAGCGTGCACGCCCGACCCAGCCACAACCGATTCGACAGTCACCACCGGGCTCTACGACCCATGCCTGGCACTGCGCACCGGTGTGGCGCCGGTGGGTAACGACGTAGATCTGCAAACCAGCGGCCTACTCGTCATCACCGGGGCCAACCAGGGTGGCAAAACGACTCTGCTGCGAGCGCTGGGAACGGCGCAGTTGATGATGCAAGCTGGAATGCCAGTGCCCGCTGAGAAGTTCGCTGCGATGCCGGTCGGCCAAATTTTCACGCATTGGGCGCGGGAGGAGGACGCTGGGCTTACCCGCGGCAAGTTGGATGAGGAGCTTGATCGAATGGGGCGAATAGTTGCAAAAATTCAGCCCGGAGACCTTCTACTGTGCAATGAGTCGTTTGCGTCCACTAACGCGGCGGAGGGGTCCCAGATCGTCATGGACGTCACCGCTGCGCTGGTGCACGCCGATGTCCAGGTGCGCAGTGTTACGCACCTCTATGACTTCGCTCAAGGCGTCGCGCAGGACGAATCACTGCGTGCAGTGTTTCTGCGCGCCGAACGTGCTGACACCGGTCAGCCCAATTTCCGGCTGATCCTGGGGCCACCGCTCCCCACCAGTTACGGCCTTGACCTGTACGACCGACAGTTCGGAACCAACTACGCCGATGCAGCCGTGCCTGGCAGTCTGCCCGCACCCGACGGCGAACGCAGCGGCACAAGGGTGAGTAAATGACGAACACACTTATTTTGCTCCGACACGGACAGAGTGTGGCAAACGCCGAGGGACTGTTCACCGGTCTACTCGACGTACCGCTGACCGACCTCGGCCGTACCGAAGCCGAGCACAGTGCTGACCTGCTCAATGCCGCAGAACTATGGCCGAAGGTCTGGTTCTGCTCCCCGCTGTTGCGGGCGCAGCAGACCGCTGCCATCCTCCAGACCAGGCTCTCGCACACTCCGAAACGGACCGAAATCGCTTGGCGTCTGGCAGAACGGAGCTACGGCGCCCTCACCGGTCGCAGCAAGCGCGATGTCATGGCGGAGCACGGGCCTGAAAAGTTCCTGGCATGGCGACGGTCCGTGCACGTCGCACCACCACCGATGTCAGCGGAACAGCAGGCGGCTCTCAACCATGTCCCCGAAATACGAGCCCGCACCGAATCGCTGCATAACGTCATCACGCGTGTGCGGGAACTGTGGCAGAAATCCATTGCACCTGCCGTGCAGCGGAGTGGATCCGTTCTGATCGTGGCGCACGGCAACTCATTGCGTGCGTTATGCGTCGTTCTGGACCTGCTTGATGAAACCGAGGTACGAGACCTCAACATCCCGACCGGTCACCCGCTGGTGTACCGGATCAACCAAGATGGCCGGCCCGTGATCCGGGGCGGCCAATATTTAGAACCCGTTGCCGCGACCGCCGCGGCGGCGAAGATTACCCGAGAGGGAGGAACCTGATATGTCCGACATCAGTACATCCACCACGTCCATCACGTTTACCGAGCTCAATGCTCGCGCGATTCTTGACTCCCGTGGCTACCCCACTGTTGAAGTCCGGGGCCAGCTCGCGGACGGTACCCACCTGGTGGCATCGGCCCCCTCTGGGGCATCTACCGGTGAGCACGAAGCGGTTGAGTTGCGAGACGGACGCAGCGCGTACTCCGGCCGCGGCGTGAGCAACGCTGTGAGCGGTGTCAACGGTGAGATTGCCAGTCTGGTGACCGGACGCTCCTGGGGGAGCATCACTGAAGTCGACGGCGCGCTAGCCGAACTCGACGGCACGCCGGGATACTCCCGACTGGGTGCAAACGCTGTCGTTGCTGTCTCCATGCTGGCGGCACGTGCTTTCGCGCACACCGCGGGGCTGGAGTTGCACCGGTGGATTGCGGAGCAGACCGGGGCGACAGAAAGCCTTCCCGTGCCGCACTTCAACGTGCTCAACGGTGGTGCACACGCGGCGAACGACCTGGACTTCCAAGAGTTCATGATCGCGCCGGTTGGCGCCAAGAGTGTGCAACAGGCGGTGCAGATGGGCGCTGAAATTCACCACGTTCTGGCCAAGCTAGTGCGGGATCGGTTTGGAAGTGCGGGCCTCGGTGACGAGGGCGGTTTCGCGCCCCCGATTGAAGACCCGCGCCAGGCGCTCGATCTTTTGGTCGAAGCTATCAAGGGAGCCGGGTACACCCCCGGCCTTGAAGACGTCGCAATCGCACTCGACCCGGCAGCTAACGAGTTCTACCTAGGGGACGGGCGGTACCGGGTTAACGGTCAGGAACTTTCCCGGGAGGAAATGGTGAACTACTACCTCGATCTGTTTGACAAGTACCCAATCCGCAGCCTCGAAGACGGCTTTGCAGAGGCAGACTTCGGCGGATGGGTTGCAATGGCCGAAGCCACTAAGGGTCGGGTTCAGCTCGTGGGCGATGACCTCTATGTCACCGACCCTGAGCGCATCCGTGATGGTTCCGAGCGCGGCTACTCAGACGCTGTGCTGATCAAGGTGAATCAGAT
>RCNJ01000277.1_pt1 | contig 28432 bp, 29 predicted proteins | sample 2041171 | NCBI WGS metagenome assembly RCNJ01 (sample SAMN09708213, study PRJNA481090) | feces metagenome | biome: feces | host: Pygoscelis adeliae | place: Antarctica: Rookery Lake | collected 2010-03-01 | reverse complement strand
ATCAGCAAATCGGCGATCTACCACCATGTCCCTTCCAAGGGCGACCTGTTGGACCGGGCCCTGGACGAGGCCCTGGTGCCGTTGGAGGCGTTGGATCAGGATCCCCGCGCCTCCAACGGCACCGCCGGCCAGCGTCTCGAGTTCATCCTGCGTTCGACGATCCGGGTACTGATCGACCGCCAGCCCTATGTGACCCTGCTGCTGCGTCTACGGGGGAACACCGAGATCGAACGTCTGGCGTTGGAACGCCGACGTGCCGTGGACCGGCGCCTGGCCCGGCTGGTGGTCGACGCGCAGCAGGAAGGCTCGCTACGCCAGGACATCGATCCGCGCACCACCACGCGCCTGTTGTTCGGAACGATCAACTCGCTCGTGGAGTGGTACCGCACCGATGGCCCGTCCACTCCCGAGCAGGTTGAGGAAAACGCGATCGCGATGATGCTCGATGGCCTGCGCGCCTGATTCTGGCGGCACCCGGGCCTCGTCCTGATCAACGCTTGGATTCGAGTGCGGCAACGCTCCGGCGGTACCATTGATAGGTTCCCTTCGTGTGGCCCATCGCCCACGTCTGCTCCCATCCGTTCGATAGGCATTCTTCGTGGACCAGCTCTTCCAGACCCTCTTCAACCAGGCCGCTGGCACCGACACTGCAACGATCCTCGCGCTCGATGCGCTCAGTGTGCTGCTGACCGGGATCGCCCTGTTGTTGCTGGCTCGCCGCAACGACCTCGGCTGGTGGTTCCAGATCATCGCCGTCTTCGCCGGGCCGATGGTGATCGCGCTGCAATTCGGTTTCGACGGCTTCTTCAAGGCCGTTCCCTACCTGCTGGTACCAATCTATGGTCTGTGGCGCTTCAGCAAGTACCGGTTGCACGGGAAGTTCGGCCGCTCGGTCGAGGTCAAGGCGTTCACTGCTTCGTCGCTCGTCTGGGGCTTCGTCATCACCCTTCTCATTGCCTTTGCCTCCGCCCTTCCCACGATCTTCAGCGGGCAGAGCCTGGGCAGCATCCAAATCAGCTTCTGGTTGACCCTGGTCTTTTCCGCCTTGGTTCCCGCCGGCTTGGTGGGCGTGGCCAACGGCTTCCGCTGGGCATGGCTCGTGGTGGCGGCTTCCGCCGTCGCCCAGGTAGCCGTCTACTTCGGCAACCAGCCGGCCTTCGCCACACTCGGCGTGCTCGTCCTGCAGTTCGGCGCGTCACTCTTCGGCTGGTGGTCCTGGCGTCAGCTCCCGGCCGAAGCCACCCAGGACGACGCAGCGGAGTACCCGCCGAGCCCCTACCAGGAGGCCTAGCCTACATACGGCCGCCAGTGCCACCCCGGCGTAGTTGCCTTCTGACCCATGGCCACCGACGAAGAAATCATGAAGCACCATGAGGAGGACCCGGAAGCCGACGTGTGGGTCCCCGGACCTCCCGTTCCACGACCCATCGTCATTGCGGAGCCGGATCCCACCTGGCCTGCTGTCTTCGAACAGGTTGCGTCACGCATCCGCGCTGCACTTGGTCTCGAGGCGCTGGCGGTGGAGCACGTCGGTTCCACGGCGGTTCCTGGTTTACCGGCCAACCCGGTCATCGACATCGATGTGACCGTCGCCGACCCTACCGACGAATCCTCCTACCGCGAGGCGTTGGAGGGTGCGGGGTTCACACTGGTCGTCCGTGAGCCGGACCGGCACGAACACCGGTGCTTTCGGCTCAAGACCCCGGATGCCATGGTGCATGTCTTCGGCCCCGACTGCCCCGAAACGATCCGCCACCGACTCTTTCGCGACTGGTTGCTCCACCACACCGAGGATCGCGAACTGTACGTCGAGGCCAAACGCTCCGCAGCAGCGGCAACGCTGGCCGAAGGTGGCGTCGTCATGGACTACAACCGGCGCAAGGAAAACACCATCCGGGCCATCTACGAACGCATCTTCAGCGACTCGGGCCTGACGGCTACGGATGGCTGAAGCCACTGCCCGCTGGGCGGCTGACCTCAGCCCGGCAGGATGTCCAGGGGCGCGGCTTCGAGTGCCGGGTCCGTGGCCAGCCGGGCCCAGAGCGCGGTATCGAAACGTTCCCAGGCTCCGCCGTCGTCCTGGTAGCGAAGCTTCTGCCGTTCGACACCCTCGCGAATGAATCCCGCAGCCGAAGCGACGGCCCCGGAGGCCGGGTTGTTCAGCCGGTGCCCCAATTCCAGCCGGTACAGGCCCCGCGCCTCGAAACACAAGCCGGCGAGCGCAGCCACTCCGGCGGCAGCCAGTCCCTGCCCCCGCGCCGACGGTGCGACCCAATAGGACACCCAACCGGCCTGGTGCCTCCATTCCATGCCGGACACCATGACGTTTCCGATGGCTTCGCCGTCCACGTCGATGGCCAGGGCCTGCAGCGTCACCGGGTCCGGACCCTGGTCTTGTGCCTCGTCGGCAGACGGTTCGGAGGCACCAACGCGCGGAGCCATGATGTCCAGCCATTCGCGGGCACCAGCGACATCGGAGATGGGCCGTGCCGACTGTCCAGCCATGTCGGCGGCGGCAAAGGACCGGATCACCGAGGCGATGTCTTTGTCGCTGAAGGTCCATGGGCGCAGGACGGCCAGCCGGCCCGCGACGGTTTCGGAAGTCTGGGTCATGCACTTCACCCTACGTACCACTCATCGCATCCGGAACGTCTGCTTCATGTCGGTACCATGTCAGCGGTTCTGGGATCGGGCGGCTACCGTCCGGTAACTTGGTTTTCAGCAAGCAATGACGCTGCGGTTCCTCCCCGGTGCCCGCGTTGCGACGTGACGGATCATTCAACGGCGAAAGAGGTCACCCATGACAACCACCCAGCACGCGTCCACGGCAGCGGACGCTGCCACGGCCCAGGAATCGGCAGGGGCCACCACCGCCGGGCACATGATCGTTGAGACGCTGGTCTCGCACGGGGTGGAGCGGGCCTACATCGTTCCCGGTGAAAGCTACCTCGACGTCCTGGACGGGCTGCACGACTCCCCCATCGACACGGTGGTCTGCCGCCACGAAGGCGGCGCCGCATATATGGCCGAGGCCGACGGCAAGATGAACCCGCGACCGGGCATCGCCATGGTCACCCGCGGCCCCGGCGCGGCCAATGCCCACGTCGGTCTGCACACCGCCTGGCAGGATTCCACCCCGATGGTCCTGTTCGTCGGGCTCATCCCCTTCGAACACCGCGAAAAGGAGGCCTTCCAGGAATTCGACCCCAAGGCCTGGTTCGGCACCGGAGCCAAACGCGTCATGATCCTCGACCACGCCGAACGCGCCTCGGAGGTCGTCGCCGAGGCCATGTTCGCTGCTATGTCGGGCCGCCCGGGGCCCGTGGTCGTCGGCCTACCCGAGGACATCATCAAACGCCCCGTCCCCACCGACCTGCACCCGCGGATCCCTGTCGCCTCCGGAGGCATGACGGTCACCGACTGGAAGGCGTTGAAGGGGGCTTTGAACGAGTCCGAGAAGCCGTTGTTCATCTTCGGCGGCAACGATTGGACGGCCGAAGGGGCCCGGGAATTCACCACCTGGCTCGAAGAGCACGATCTCCCGGCTGCCGCGGAATGGCGGTGCGAGGGAACCGTTCCCTTCAATTCGCCGTCGTACGTGGGGCCCATCGGGTACGGGCGTCCCAAACCCACCTACGACCTGCTCGAGGAGACCGACCTGCTCGTTTTCGTCGGCACCGTTCCGGGCGACGTCATCACCGATGGGTTCGCCATCCGACAGAACTGGGATAAGAAGAACTTCCTGGTGACCATTGATCCGTCCCTGCGCGGGCGTTCGGGCCCGGTATCGCACCAGATCGTCGCCAAACCCGATGTCTTCGTCCGCGACCTGGTGCGCATGGAACTACCGGTGAAGGACTCCTGGCGTGAATGGACCACCCGCATGCGCGCCGAACAGGAGAAGTTCGCCACCTTGCCCGATGCCACCCCGGGGGACGGCCAAGCCAGGATGTTCACGCTGATGGCCCAACTGGTTCCGACGCTGCCCCGCGATGCCATGGTCACCTTCGGCGCCGGGGAACACACCAACTGGGCGCATCGCTACTTCCCCACCAACGGCTACGCCTCCATGGTCAGTGCCCGCAACGGATCAATGGGGTATTCGATTCCCTCGGCGGTCGCCGCCTCCCTGGCCACCCCCGGTCGCCGCGTGGTGAGCATTGCCGGGGACGGGGAGTTCCTCATGAACGGCCAGGAGCTGGCAACCGCAGCCCAATACGGGGCGACCCCGCTGGTCATCGTCATGGACAACCAGGAATACGGCACGATCCGTACGCACCAGGAGCGTGACTACCCGCACCGGGTGTCCGGCACCCAGCTGAAGAACCCCGACTTCGCCCAGATGGCCACCGCCTTTGGCGGGTTCGGCGTCCGCGTGGAGGACGACGCCGATGTCCCGGCGGCGCTGCAGGCGGCACTCTCGGCGATCGACGACGAGGGCTGCTTCGCCCTGATCCATCTCATCGTCGAACAGCGGGTGAGGGCATACTAGGGGGCCTCTCATCTGCTGCTCATCCGGAGGAGGAACAATAGGGGCATGAGACGGTTCGTGAATCTCGCTGCAGCGATCGTGATCCTGCTGGCGCTGGTTGTCGGCGCCTTTGCTGCTGCCCGGGCACTGACCACCCCACAGGATCAGGATGTGGGCCCCGGCCTCGTCGTCGACCACGGATCACTGCCGGCCCTGCCGGGAAACCTGAACACCCCGGGCTCCGGTGACAAGGCCTCCTACAGGCCGCCGATCAACGCGACCGAGCGGCCCGTGCCGTCACCGGAACCTTCTTCACCCACCGGCTCCGACGAACCCGACGCGACGCCCTCCAGCGCTCCGACTGCGCCGGCGCACACCCGGGTACCGCCGAAGACGAAGGCTCCCGTCGCACCGCTGCCTCCCTCCGCGGCGGATGACGACGACGATGATGATGACGAGGATGACGACGATGAGGAGGATTAGTCCGGCGGGCGGGGGCTGGTCGGTCAGATCCCGCATCCTCATCGGGATGATCGCCATCGTGACCATCACCCTGGTGGTCGCCGGGGCAACGATCTATCTGCTCCAACGTTCGGCCCTGAACGAGCGGATCGATGATTCCCTGCGCCGGACCGTCGGTGAATTCCAGGTCCTCGCGGCCCAGGGCCTGGATACGGAAACCGGGAAGGCCTTCACCGAGGCGAATGATCTGCTCTACATCGCCATGCAGCGCACGCTACCGGCCCGGACCGAGGGCATGGTCAGCTTCAGCCGGGGGAATCTGCAATGGACGGCCCCCGAAACGGTTGATCTGCGGCTGGAAAACGACGAGGAATTAGTGCGGTGGGCTTCCGCCACCGGCCAGCCGCACCGGATCGCCCTCAGTTCGGTCACGACCTCCACCACCACCTACCGGGCAGTGATCGTCCCCGTCCAGCTGGCCGCCGATCAGGAACCGGCCCGACTCGTGCTGGCCTACGACTACGGCGCCGAGGTCAAGGCCCTGGACCGCAGCTTCGAGTTCTTCATCGCCGTCGGTGCCGGTGTCACGGTGCTGGCGGGCATCGCCAGCTGGCTGATGGTCGGGCGGATGCTCCTGCCGGTCAGACTCCTGCGCGAGACCGCAGTGCAGATCTCCGAGAACGATCTCTCCCAACGCATCGATACCGTCGGAAACGACGAGTTCGCCGACCTGACCATCACGATCAACGCCATGCTCGACCGGCTCGAAACCGCATTGACCTCCCAACGGCAACTGCTCAACGACGTCGGGCACGAGTTGCGCACCCCGGTGACCATCATCCGGGGCCACCTTGAGCTGATGGACCGTCACGACCCCCAGGACGTCATGCAGTCCCGGGATATCGCCGTGGATGAGCTCGATCGCATGTCGCTACTCATCGACGACCTGGTCACCCTGGCGAAATCTGATGGACAGGACTTCGTGACCCCGCGGCCTGCCGAACTGGGCCCCTGGCTCGATGACCTCCTGGACAAGGCGCGCGGACTGGGTGACCGGGACTGGCAGGTGGACCAACGCGCCGATGTCCGGGTAGCCGTGGACCCCAGGCGTCTGACCCAGGCGATGCTGCAACTGGCAGCCAACGCCGCGAAGTTCAGCGGAACCGGTTCGGCGATCGGCATCGGTTCGGCCATCATCCGCGACGACGGGCCCAGCATCGGATCCGGCACCGACCGGCTGCGGCTCTGGGTACGCGACCAGGGAACGGGTATCGAACCCATGGATCAGCAGCGGATCTTCGAGAGGTTCGGCCGGGGCCGCAACAGCACCCGGAGCCTAGGCTCCGGCCTCGGCCTGAACATCGTCTCCGCCATCGCCGCAGCCCACGGGGGTACTGTCGAGGTGGACTCCGCCACGGGGCGCGGTTCGACCTTCACCCTCACACTTCCCGTCCAAGAGGAGAACACCGGGCATGAGCCGGATCCTGATCATCGAGGATGAGCAGCGCATTTCGTCCTTCGTCGCCAAGGGGTTGAAGGCGGCAGGCTTGCAGCCCAGCGTCGCAGGTACCGGGGAAGAGGGCCTGCAGCTGGCATCCGATGAGGACTTCGAAGCCATCATCCTGGATCTCGGACTACCTGATGTCGATGGGTACGAGGTCCTCAAACGTCTGCGAGCCTTCGGGTTGCAGACCCCGGTGATCATCCTGACGGCACGCAGCAGCATCGACGATACGGTTACCGGTTTGCAAAGCGGAGCGGACGACTACATGGCCAAGCCGTTCCATTTCGAGGAGCTGCTGGCCCGACTGCGGTTGCGGCTGAAACCCGAAATCAGCGGGTCCGATCCGGCCCTGTTGGCCAACGGCGACCTGGAGATGGACTGCCGGGGCCGCCGGGCCCTGCTCGATGGCCGGGAAGTGGATCTTTCGGCCCGTGAGTTCGCCCTGACCGAGACGTTCCTGCGCAACGCAGGGCAGGTCCTCAGCCGGGAGCAGCTGCTCTCACGGGTCTGGGGCTACGACTTCGACCCGGGGTCGAACATCGTGGACGTCTACGTGAGGTATCTGCGCAATAAGCTCGGCGCCGAGCGCTTCGAGACCGTCAGGGGCATGGGATACCGGATGGTCGACCTGGGCTGACCTGCCGGCGGCACGCCGCCGGCAGGTCCCCCGAGCGTCCTAGTCGCGGCCCGGCCAGCCCCGATATGTGGTGTCTTCCTTCTCCACCAAGGTGAGCACGTCATAGGTCGCCACGATCTCATCATCCTGGTTGTGGATGATGGCATCCCAGGCCACCTCTCCGTACTCGTCGGTCACCCGCGGGGTGATCCTCTTGGCGGTGAGCGTGACGCGGACCTTGTCCCCGGCCGGCACGGGGGTGATGAAGCGCAGGTTCTCCAGTCCGTAGTTGGCCAGCACCGGCCCCGGAGCCGGCTGGACAAAGAGCCCCGCAGCCCAGGAAACCAGCAGATAGCCGTGGGCGACGACCCCGGGGAAGAACGGGTTGGCCTCGGCTGCTGCGGCATCGGTATGGGCGTAGAACGTATCGCCGGTGGTGTTGGCGAAATCGGTGATCTCGCCCAGGGTGACTTCACGCAGCGGAGAGGCGAAGGCATCGCCGATCCGCAACTCGGCCAGGGATTTGCGGAACGGGTGGATGGCACCCTCCACGGCCCCGAATTCGGGGGCCCCCGCGATGACCCGGTCCGCCCCGGCATGCCACACGCCGGTGACGGCGGTCAGCAGGTTCGGTGAGCCCTGGATGGCGGAGCGCTGCATATGGTGCTTGATGGAGCGGATGCCGCCGAGTTCCTCGCCGCCGCCGGCGCGACCGGGTCCGCCGTGGACCAGATGCGGCACCGGGGCGCCGTGGCCAGTGGAGGTGCGGGCGGTTTCGCGGTTGAGGATGTGGATCCGGCCGTGGTGTCCGGCGATGCCGATGGTCAATTCACGGGCGGTGTCCCCGTCGTTGGTGCACACGGTGGCGACCAGCGAGCCGCTGCCACGGGCGGCGAGCTCCACTGCCTCATCCAGGTCAGTGTAGCCCAGCACGCTGGCCACGGGTCCGAAGGCCTCGAGCGAGTGGACGGCTTCTGCCTTCGCGTCGGCCCAGGTCAGTACCAGCGGGGACATGAACGCGCCGTTGGCGACCTCTTGCTCTTCTCCCGAGGCGGTTCTGACGACCGGGGCATCCAGCGTGCCGTAGGCGATCTCGCCGCCGGCGGCCAGCATGTTCTGGACCGCACCGCGGACGTCGCGGAGCTGTTCCAGCGAAGCCAAGGCACCCATGGTGACGCCTTCGGCCCGCGGATCCCCCACCACAACGCGCTGGGTCAGGCGGGCACCAATGGCGGCAACGACGTCGTCCTCGAGTCCTGCCGGGACGATGGCGCGGCGGATGGCCGTGCACTTCTGGCCGGCCTTGACTGTCATCTCGGTGGTGACGGATTTGATGAACGCGTCGAACTCGGGGGTTCCGACCACGGCGTCGGGACCGAGGATCGCGGCGTTGAGGGAATCGGTTTCGGCGGTGAAGCGGATGCCTCCGGACACGACGTTCGGGTGGGACTTCAGGGCATCGGCCGTCGAGGCCGAACCGGTGAAGGAGACCATGTCCCGGTAGTCGAGCACGTCCAACAGGGTGCGGGCGGAGCCGGAGACCAGCTGCAGGGATCCAGCGGGCAGGAGACCGGATTCGACCAGCATCCGCACGACGGCTTCGGAAAGGTACCCGGTCGGGGTGGCGGGCTTGACGAGGGTGGGAACGCCGGCGATGAAGGCCGGCGCGAACTTCTCCAACATGCCCCAGACGGGGAAGTTGAAGGCGTTGATCTGCGCCGCGACCCCGGGGATGCGGGTGTAGATGTGGCCACCGAGGAACGATTCATCGCGTGAGAGCGGCTCGGCGGGACCGTCCTGGACGACATTGGAATTGGGCATCTCGCGGCGCCCCTTGGAGGACAGGATGAACAAGGCGCCGATGCCGCCGTCGATATCGACCATGTTGTCGACCTTGGTGGCGCCGGTCCGGTAGGAGACCTCATAGAGTTCCTCGCGGCGTTCGTTGAGGTACTGGGCCATCTCCTTGACCTTGAGCGCGCGTTCGTGCAGCGTCAGCTTCCCGAGTTCCCGGTGTCCCACGGTGCGGCCATAGTTCACGGCTTCGGCCAGATCGAGACCATCGGAGCTCACTAGGGCCAGCTCCTGGCCGGTGTTCGCGTCCAGGACCGTCGTGGCCCCGTGAGTGCCCGCGGGGGTCCACCAGGAGTCCTGGATATAGCTGGGTACCAGCTCGGGGGTCTGCGTTGTCATCGTCGACAAGTCCTTCCTGAACGATCGGTCAGTATTTGAGATCCAGCCTACATGACGGCCAGTAGACCCCGGCCGGACAACGAGTGATTGACTTCTGCCGATCGCTGCTGTTGTCTAAGGGGGTCCTGCACCATCACCGACTCCCGGGAGGCCGTCATGACGACTCTTTTCGCTCCGAATGCCCCGACCTTTACCCACCATCTCCCCGGGAGCCACCACCAGCATGAATTCGAACTTCGATCTTGATCCTGAGAACACCTTCCAGAAACTGACGCCCGCAACACCCGAGCCCATCCCGAGCGAGGCACGCCCCGCGGGATGGAACATACTCGACGATTCCCTGGCCTCGAATCAACGCTGGTCCACCTGGAACAGCGTGGAGAGACTCATGCGCGGCCCCGTCCCCCGCCCCGGCTTCATCATCGAGGACGCCGGGGCCATCGACACCGAGCTCGGTGTGCTGAAAACCGGCAAGGAAGCAGATGTCTTCCTGCTCGAACGCGCCACGGACACCCGCCGTTCCCTCCTGGCGGCCAAGAGGGACCGGAGCCCCGAACAACGTTCCTTCCGCCGCTCCGCCATCTATACCGAGGGCCGCACGGTACGTCGGTCCCGCGATGCCCGGGCGCTGAAGAACGGTTCCACCTACGGCCGCCAGGTCGAGGCCGCGCAGTGGGCAGCCGCCGAATGGAACTTCCTGGTCCGGGCCCACGAAGCCGGGATCCCGGCCCCCACCCGGCGCAGGTGGATGGCACGGAGATCCTCATGGAGTTCATCACCGACCCCGACCATCCCGACGCCGCAGCACCGCGACTGCAGCAACTGCGGCCGACGCAGCCCCTGCTGGAGTCCTACTTCGACCGACTCGTCGAAGCCATGCGCGGGTTCGCCTCCCTGGGCTATGCCCATGGTGACCTCTCCCCCTACAACGTCCTGGCGGCTGGATCGCGGCTGGTGGTCATCGACCTGCCACAACTGGTCGACCTGGCCGCGAACCCGCTCGGCGCCGATCTGCTGGCCAGGGATTGCCGCAACGTCTGTACCTGGTTCGCCGGCCGGGGCCTGGTACAAGATGCAGGAGAATTGCTCGCCGACCTGCTGGCCGCCGCCTGGTCCTGAAAGGATTTTCTGTAAAAGTATTGTCATGTTGGTCGTCGGGGTCTACTTTGACCTCACCGGCCGCCAACACCGCCGCGTGCGCTCTTGAGGCCGGCTTGCATCCAACGAATCCCAGGACGCACCGCGTCCACCCCTTCGACGGAGCCACCGGTTCCGTCTCGCTCGTTGTGGTCCTGCCATCATGCGGCAAACCCATAAGATCCTCGCCCACCTCATCGCTGCAGCAGTCGTCATTCAGGCGGTGGTCATCGCCTGGAGCACCTTCACGGTCATCAACATGATTGAATCCGGCGTTACCGTCACCGGACCACCGGCCTCCGCCCTGATCCACAGCATGCTGGGCATGTACGTCATTCCGCTTCTTGCTGTGGCCCTGCTGGTCGTGGCCTTCCTCTCACATGCCGGCATCCGCTGGGCCGCGTGGCTCCTGCTCGCGGTCGTGGTCCAGATCGCGGTGGCCCTCGCGGCCTTCTCGACCCCTGCCCTCGGCATCCTGCACGGCCTGGTGGCATTCGGGATCCTCGCCCTGGCGGAGGTCGGCGCCTGGTCCGTGGCCCATGCCCCGGCCCATGTAGCCTCCTCGGCACGGATGAAGCCAGCCGTCTGAGCCGGCGAACGGGACCGAAGGGTAGCTGCGCTCAGCCCAGCCGGCTGATCAGCTCCGACTCGTGATCCGCGCTCAGCCCCGAGCGCAGGTCATCGGTCGGGTCGTGGGCGGCGATGATGTCGGAGAAGGTCTCGGCCAGCGGCCGGCGCACCAGCCCCCACTTCAGTGCCCTGCGGTCCGAGCGTCGGGCGAAGCCGGCGAATTCCGTCCCGGCGGGCAGGACCAGCGGTAGTGAGCGTGGACCGGACCAGGGGGCGACGGCGTCGTCCTCCATCCGCTGCAAGGGGTAGGGCGCCACGGCAGCTGTGTATCCCGCAGCACTCTGGGCACTGGCGATCACATCGCCCAAGGGCATTTCGGCGCCCACGACGTTGACGGGACCGTTGCGTGCCTCCAATCCGGCGCGCAGGATGAAGGCGGCCAGATCGCGGACGTCGACGATCTGGACATAGCGGGCATCGCCGTCGTCCTCGGGGATGAGGACCGGTTCCTGCCCGCCGGCGAAACGCAGGGGCCAGTAGGTGGAACGGCCGGTGGGATCCCCGGGGCCACCGATCAGACCCGGACGGACCAGCAGGGCTGCGTTGCCGCGTGAGGCAACGGTGAGCCATTCGCAGCCGGCCTTGGCTTCGCCGAACTTCTCGTCGCTGTAGTCGATGCTGGAGTCCTGGGCCACGAGCAATTTGGAGGCCTCGGCGGCCCCCGGTCTGGAGTGGACGGCATAGGCGGAGCAGGAGGAAACGTAGACCCAGTGCCCGGCTTGCGGGGACAAGGCTTCAACCGCGGCCTTGGCGTGGGCGGGCCGGCAGGTCAGCTCGACGACCAGGTCCCAGGGTTCGGCGGCCGCCCCCGCGTAGGCACCGTCGGCATCGCGATCGACACGGAATTCCCTGACCCCTTCAGGGAATTCACCCGAGCTGCCACGGGCCAGGCAGCCGACATCGTGCCCGTCCTCCAGGGCTCGCAGCGCAATGGTTCGGCCGAGCCACTGGGTGCCACCGAGGACGAGGATTTTTGCCATGCCAACTAGCCAACTCCCCCGGCCCGGGTTCTGGCAAGTCCGATTCGGAAAATCGTTGGATCGGACGATATATGTCCTCCTGCGGCAAAGCCCCGCCCTGAAGCGCTCAGGCCGAGGAACCGGAGAGCAACTCGCGCACGGAATCGATCTCGCTGCCGGTGAGCCCCTGCTGGAGCAGGAAGGTCTCGACGTCGATCCCGTCGATGAACTCGGCCAGGGCCTGCTGGCGTCCTGCGAGGACGGGTTCGAGTTCCTCGTCACTCAGATGCCGTTCATACGGGTGCTTGACCGGGCTGATCCTGTGCCATGCGTTGATGCCGCGCGCCCCGGCGTCGTACTGGCCGGCGATCAGATCCTGCCGACCGACCAGGGCCAAAGCCATGCTGATGATCATTCCCGTCCGGTCCCGGCCGGCGGAACAATGCACGACGACGGAGCCGCGGGCCGTCGCCAGGGCGCGGAAGACGCCGGCCACCAATGAAGGAAAGTGATCGAGGTTCGCCGGGTAGTAGCGCGGATCACTGAGGTAGGGGGTGTCCGCGGACGCGGCTGCCGCCATGAATCCCTCGTGACTCTGGTCCTCGGTGGGACAGTGCAGGACGGTGATGCCCTCCAACGCGTCGTCGCCCACCGGTGGATCGGTGGGCCGACGTCGCCGTTCGTCCTGGTTGCGCAGATCGATGACCGTGCGCAGACCGTCTACGTAGGCTTGGCGCCACCCGAGTTCGGTCAGCCATTCGCTGCGGCCCATCCGGTAGAGCCGTCCGGCCACATGGCGCGCATTGACGGCGCCGTCCCAGTTCACCTCGTCCATGGGCCCATCCTGTCATGCAGTCCGACAGGGACGGCGGCGGGACGGATCAGTTCCAGTCGTAGAAGCCCTGACCGGATTTGCGGCCCAGTTCCCCGCGCTCGACCTTTTCACGCAGGATGGCCGGTGGGGCGAAGCGTTCACCAAGCTGTTCGTGCAGGTATTCGGCGATCCCCAGGCGCACGTCCAGCCCGACGATGTCGGTGGTCTTCAACGGGCCGGTGGGGTGTTTGTATCCGAGCACCATGGCGTTGTCGATGTCCTCTGCGGAGGCGACGCCTTCCTCGAGCATGCGCATGGCCTCCAAGGCGAGCATCACCCCCAGGCGGGAGGAGGCGAATCCGGGGGCGTCATTGACGACGACTGCGGTCTTGCCCAGACCGGCCACCCACGCACGGGCCTTTTCCACCAGTGCCGGCGCGGTCTGCTCGGCGATGACGACCTCGATCAGGGTCGAGGCCGGGACCGGGTTGAAGAAGTGCATACCCAGGAAGCGCTCGGGATGCGCCAGGTGTCCTGCAAGTCCGCTCATGGACAGAGAGGAGGTGTTCGAGGCCAACACGGCGTCGGTTCCGAGCTCGGCCTCGACGGCCTGCAGGGAGGAGACCTTCAGGCCCCAGATCTCCGGGACGGCCTCGACGACCAGTTCCCGGTCACCGAAATCGGCGTAGTCGGTGCTGACTCCCAGATGGCCCAGGTGATCCTCTATGGTTCCTGCCAGACCGCGGTCGATGGATTTGCCGACCGCCGTGGCCACCCGTTCACGGGCGGCGTCGGCGCTGGGGCCATCGCGTTCGACGATGAGCACCTCGGCACCCTTGATGAGGAAGGCGTGGGCGATGCCGGCGCCCATGCGTCCCCCGCCCAGGACCCCGATGCGGGTGGGCAGGGACGACGGTGCGTCGGTGTCGCCGGGGGCGGCGGTGTTCTTTTCCGGGGTGGAGTGGGACATCGTCACTTCTTCTTCCTATCGAGGAATGCCTGCATGCGGTCGAATTTGGCCTCTGATTCAAAGAGCATCGACTGGGCGAGGGTGTCGATCACCGGGTGGGCTTCCCGCGGGGCGTGGAACACGGCCTTGGACACCCTGACGGCCAGCGCATCCTGGGCGGCAACCCGGTCCGCCAGAGCGTCGGCGGCGCCGGCCAGTTCGCCGGACTCGACCAGTTCACCAATGAGCCCCACCCGCAGGCAGTCCTCGCCGGTCAGCACCTTCCCGGCGAGCAGGATCTGTTTGGCCATCGGCTCCCCGACGAGTTCCTTCAGCCGCCAAGTGGCCCCGGCGGCGGCCATGATGCCCAGGTTCGTTTCGGGATTGCCCATCCTCAGGGAGGGGGTCCCGATCCTGAAGTCGGCTGCGTAGGCCAGTTCGGCACCGCCACCGAGAGCGTAGCCGTCCAGGGCGGCGACCACCGGCATCGGCAGCCGGGCGATCCGGTCGAACAGCGAGGAATTGATCCCGGCCAGGGCATCTTCGCGGCGGCGCTGACGCAACTGCGCGATATCGGCGCCGGAGGCGAAGATGCCCTTGGCTCCGGTCTCCGGATCCCCGGGGGAACCCGAGAGGATGAGGATCTTCGCAGTGGCCTCCAGATACGTGCAAACCGTGTGCAGTTCATCGACCATCGTCTGGTCGATCGCGTTGCGGACCTCGGGGCGATGCAGCCGCACGGAGAGCCGGTCAGCTGTTTCGGTGACGATCAGCGTGGTGAAACCCGTGTCGCCGAGCCCGGCTTCGCCGTCGTGCTGTCCTTCAGCGCCCATGCCTAGACGCCCTCGACGAGCAGGGCCGCGCCCTGGCCAACGCCCACACACATGGTCGCCAGTCCCAGCTTGTTCCCCGAGGAGGCTTCGCGTTCGAGACGGCCCAGCAGCGTCAGGGCGATGCGTGAGCCGGAGGAACCCAACGGGTGGCCCAAGGAGATGGCGCCGCCGTCGTTGTTGACGATGTCCGGGTCCAGCCCGAGTTCGCGCATGGAAGCCAGGGACTGCGAGGAGAAGGCCTCGTTGAGTTCAACGGCGGCGAGTTCATCCACGGTGTGGCCGGTGCGTTCGAGGACCTTGCGGGAGGAGGGGACCGGGCCCATCCCCATGATCTCCGGCGCCACCCCTGCCGAGGCCCCGTCGAGAATGCGGGCGCGCGGGGTCAAACCGTACTTCTCGATGGCCGCTTCGGAGGCGACGATAATCGCCGACGCGCCGTCGTTCAACGTCGAGGCGTTGCCTGCGGTGACCACTGAACCGCCCTTGACCACCGGCCGCAGTCCGGACAGGACCTCCATGGTGGTCCCGGCGCGCGGACCCTCATCGGTATCGACGATGGTCTGGGCGCCCTTGCGTCCGGTGATGGTGACCGGGACGATCTCCTCGGCGAAGCGGCCGGCGGCAATGGCGGCCAGAGCGCGTTCGTGCGATCGCACGGCAAAGGCGTCGCAGTCCTCCCGTGAGATGCCGAAGACGCGGGCGACCTCCTCGGCGGTCTCGGGCATGGAAAAGGTGGTCTTCCCGTCGCGGGAGAGTTCACCCGAGAGGAAGGCGGGGTTGGGGAAGCGCCAGCCGATCGAGGTGTCATAGGTGGCTCCGGGCTTGGCGAAGGCCTTGGAGGGCTTCTCCATCACCCACGGGGCTCGGGACATCGATTCGACACCACCGGCGACGACGATGTCGGCGGCCCCTGCCTTGATCATGTGGCTGGCCATCGTGATGGCCGACATGCCGGAGGCGCACAGCCGGTTGACGGTGATCCCCGGAACGGAATCGGGGTAGCCGGCCAGCAGCCACGCCATGCGGGCGATGTTCCGGTTTTCCTCCCCGGCACCGTTGGCGTTGCCGAAGATGACCTCGTCCACCAGCGCCGGATCGACACCTGCCCGTTCGACGGCGGCGCGGACGGTCAGGGCCGCCAGATCATCGGGGCGCACGGAGGACAAGGCCCCGCCGTAGCGACCGACCGGAGTGCGGGCTCCGCCCACCAGGAATGCTTCGGACATGAAAACCCCTCTTCGGTTGGCCTCTGTTCAGGCATCTTTGCCGGCCGTCCAATGCGTCCCGGGACACAATTACCGACCAATCGTTCACTAAGAGATTCCCACCCCAAATCCGGCCGGTCAACTCACCCGGGAAATAATGACCAATTTGACCCCCTGTATACCTGACGGTAACATGATTGCCCTTGACCGACTCCGGTGGTTTTACCGGATCGTGGACCTTCACCGCCCCGTCCGCCTCCAGCGTCCGGAACCGGCCATCGGTCGACGAAAGCTGAAGAAACTTGGGAGGCATTCATGCCACCGGACGACAGCAGACACACCCCCACCGAGGATGGCGAAACCGCCGGCAGCGGCCAAACCATCGATTACACCGAGGACATCGGCCCGGATCTGGCGACCGCCGAGGGCCGCTCGATGATCCACAAAGCCACTGCGGCTTCGGCCATGGGCAACTTGACCGAATGGTTCGACTACGGCGTCTACGCGGTCGCGGTCACCTACATCACCGCTCATTTCTTCCCCGGGGAGTACGGGACGATCCTGGCCTTGGCCACCTTCGCCGTCTCGTTCGTCGTGCGCCCCCTGGGCGGAATCATCTGGGGCCCGCTGGGCGACAAGCTCGGCCGCAAGACCGTGCTGACCCTGACCATCCTCATGATGTCCGGGGCCACGTTCCTCATCGGCGTGCTCCCGACGTTCGAGATGGTCGGCCTCCTGGCTCCGATCCTGCTGATCCTGCTGCGTCTGGTGCAGGGTTTCTCGACCGGCGGCGAGTACGGCGGCGCGGCGACCTTCATGGCCGAGTACGCCCCCGATAAGAAGCGCGGCTTCTTCGGCTCGTTCCTGGAGTTCGGGACGCTCGGCGGATTCGCGCTCGGCGCCTCCGTCATGCTGCTGTTCCAGCTCGTACTCCCCGACGCGGCCATGGATTCCTGGGGCTGGCGGATCCCGTTCATGCTGGCCCTCCCGATGGGCCTGGTCGGCTTGTACCTGCGTAATAAGCTCGAGGACACCCCGGTGTTCCAAGAGCTCGAGGAGACCGGCGGGGTGGAGGAAGGCGGGAGCCTCAAGGCCGTGATCACCCAATACTGGCGCCCGATGCTGGTCATGTTCGGCATGGTCGCCTGCCTGAACATGGTGAACTACACCTTGATCACCTACATGCCCACCTATCTGGAAAGCCAGCTGGGGATGGATTCAAATAAGGCGCTGATCGTCATCATCCTCGGTGAGGTCGCCATGATGTGCGTCATACCGTTCGTGGGTGGCCTCTCCGACAAGGTGGGTCGCAAGCCCCTGTGGTACGCCTCGACCATCGGTCTGATCATCTTCCCGGTGCCGATGTTCTGGCTCATCGGCCAGAACTTCGGGCTGGCCATCGTCGGCTTCGCGGTGCTGGGCCTGTTGTACCTCCCGCAGCTGGCCACGATCACGGCCACCTTCCCGGCGATGTTCCCCTCCCAGGTCCGCTTTGCCGGCTTCGCCATCACCTACAACGTGGCCACCGCGTTGCTCGGTGGCACCGCGGCCATTGTCAACGAGGCGGTCATCGACAGCACTGGATTCATCCTCTTCCCGGCCGTTTACATGATGGTTGCGGCGGTCGTGGGTCTGATCGCCGTGCGGTTCCTGCTCGAAACCGCCGGCGCCTCGCTGCGCGGCACCCAGACGCCGAACGCCAATGACACCGGGATCCTGGCCGAGGACGCCAGCTAACCGGCTGTCGACCACCGGAAACGGCCGCGGGCCCGGAACCACGCTGGTGGTGGTTCCGGGCCCGCGTCCGTTAACGAGTCCCTTAGTCCGGCTCCGGTGCCACGGCACCGGCGTCCGGTTCGACATCCGCCCCCGAGGCGCTCATCCCGGTGCCTTCATCTGGATTCCCGTCCACGCTTTGGCGGACCTCCTCGTGGGCGCCGCGGGTCTCGGCGACCCTGGCCAGATTCCTGGCCAGTTCGTCGAGCCGGGACTTCGGGTCCTCCTCGTCGTCCCCCAGCAAGCCGTGCAGGAGCCCTGAGTCCTGGCGGTCCAGTACCACCGTGCAGCCGAATTCGGTCTCGGCCAGCTCGAAGGTGACCTCCGAGGCGTCCAACCCCAAACCGGGGCCCGAACGCCAGGTCATCTTCCGGCGGTTTGTCGCCGTCGTGACGTGCAGTCGAGTGCGGTCCTCCCCTCCCGGCCCGATCAGGGTGATGGACTGGCCATCCTGGATGCCGCCATGGACCTGATCGACGCCGGGTACCCAGCTGCAGTATTGGGCGCCGTCCTGCAGCACACTCCACACCACGTCCGCGGTGGCGTTGACATCCTGTTGGGTTCGCAACGATTCCATCTTCGGAGCCTACCGCCCCTCACCTCCTGCGTTTAGTAGCGGAAGATCGCGGAGATGGGACTGTCCGGGTCAACCGGCGCCGAACTGGCGTGGACCAGTCCCCCGCTGCCCATCGTGGCGACGGCTGCCGCCTCGATCTGCTCGCAGGTCGCATACCGCTCGTCCTGCCCCAGTGCCACGATGGTGTGTGGTCCCGAGGCCGCCTGCTCCCAACACCACGGATCGGCTTGGACGAACAGGGTCTCCACCCGGCCGTGCAGGGCGGCTTCATGGATCTCGGCGCGATCGTTGGAGACCCTTCCGGTTCCATGGAGCGCACGGAACTGTTCGATCAGCCGCGACCGGTCTGCGCGCAGCCTGTCTTCGATGACGGGCCAGGCCAGTCGGTGCAATTCGCCCGACGACAGCGGGTCGGGGTTGCGGATCACGGCATCGTCCAGGATATGGGGGTAGTCGCCAACTCCCCGGTAGGCGGTCACGAGCGGCTCGGACCCCACGAGCACCATGGGTAGACCACGTTCGAGCAGCATCGGGCGCAATCCGGCAGCCGCCTCACGCACGAAGCGCGTCACTTCGTTCTTCTTGAAGTGCTCATCGGCGGCACCGTGGCCGTAGAACACGGCCGAACCGCCCCTGGTTCCGGCATCGGCTGCCGGGCGGGCCATGGTGTCGGAGCGGGATTCCTGGGGGTCGACGGCTTCGCGCAGAGCCGTCGGCACGCCGTTCAGCTCCAGCTCGTCCACCTGTTGGCGGTCGCCCTCCAGCAGACGCAGGTTCCGTTGGCTGACGGCCAACAGCAGGAATTGCTCATCGCCCGAGAGCAGCCGGAACAGCGGCCCCAGGACCAGCCGATCGCCGATCGTGGAGAATTCGGGGATCGAATACGGCACCCGGTAGCTGGCGTGCCACCCCGGCCGCATGAACAGTGCCACCCCGTCGCTCATATGCTGCCAGGCCCACGCGTCATCACGTAGTTCCCTGGCAGGTGCGAGCAGATCGTCGAGTTCGGCCGGGCGCATGCGCCCTTCCAGGGATTCCTCGAGCGCGCTCAGCAGGTTCTTCCAACGCAGCTGGTCCGCCCGGGACTGGTCGCCGAAGCGGTGGGTGGGCATGAACATCGAAATTTGCTGTGCCGCCGAATTGGCTTCAGCCAAGAACGGTAGATCGGCACGGGTGATCATTTCCAACGTGTCCTCCTGATTCCAGTGGACACTTCATTCTACAGGTTGTCGAAAATTCCCGGGCGGAGACCGGGGCTCGTGCTGCCGCTAGACTCGTGGGCGTGATTGAAAACGTGCTCCCACCCCAGGTATCCGATCTCTTCGACCCCACCCGTTGGCGGGTCGTGGAGGGCTTCGATTTCGAGGACGTCACCTACCACCGGCAGGTGGAACGCGACGCGGACGGCAGGATCATCCGCGACCTGCCCGCCGTACGCATCGCCTTCGACCGGCCCGAGGTGCGTAACGCCTTCCGTCCCGGAACGGTCGATGAACTCTTCCGGGCTCTCGACCATGCCCGCATGACCTCGGATGTGGCTGCGGTGCTACTGACCGGCAACGGCCCCTCCGCCAAGGACGGGGGCCATTCCTTCTGTTCCGGCGGGGACCAACGCATCCGCGGCCGCGACGGCTACCGCTATGCCGGCGGCGAGACCGCCGAGTCGATCGACCCGGCCCGCGCCGGCCGTCTGCACATCCTCGAGGTGCAACGACTGATGCGCACCATGCCCAAGGTCGTCATCGCCGTCGTCAACGGCTGGGCGGCCGGCGGCGGCCACTCACTGCACGTGGTCTCGGACCTGACCATCGCCTCCCGCGAGCACGGCAAGTTCAAGCAGACCGACGCCACCGTCGGTTCCTTCGACGCCGGCTACGGTTCGACGCTATTGGCCCGGCAGGTCGGACAGAAGAATGCGCGCGGCATCTTCTTCCTCGCCCGCGAATATTCCGCAGACGACATGGTCTCGATGGGAGCGGTCAACGAGGCGGTGCAGCACGAGCGCCTCGAGGAGGTCGCCTTGGAATATGCCGCCGACATCGCCCGCCAGTCCCCGCAGGCGATCCGGATGCTCAAATTTGCCTTCAACCTGGCAGACGACGGGCTGGCCGGCCAACAGGTCTTCGCCGGGGAGGCAACCCGTCTGGCCTACATGACCGATGAGGCCGTTGAAGGCCGGGATGCCTTCCTGGCCAAGCGGGAGCCCGACTGGTCCTCCCACCCCTACTACTTCTAGGAGCCCCGGATGGACATCGGACCGACCCTGAAGGCCTTGGCTGCGGCCCTGAACGAGGAGGGACCGGCGGTCGAGATCCTGCCCGGCGATGCGGCGGGCAGCCACCGCCTCGAAACCCCTCAGGACGCCCCGGCGGGTACCGCCGCTGTCGTGCGGACCTCCGGCTCCACGGGCACACCGAAACGCACGGTGCTGCCCACGAATGCGTTGGCTGTCTCCTCCATGGCCACCGCCGAACACCTCCGCGCCGAAGGACAGTGGCTGCTGGCCCTGCCCGTGCACTACGTCGCGGGGCTGGCGGTGCTCACGCGCAGCCTCTACGCAGGAACCCGCCCCTGGGCCATGGATTTGAGCACCTCGTTCACTGCCGGGGCCTTCACCGCTGCCGCGGGCGAACTGACCGACAAGGTGCGCATGACCTCCTTGGTGCCCACCCAGCTGGCCCGCCTGTTGGAGGATCCCGCACCAGAGACCATCGCGGTGCTGCGCCGCTTCAACACGATCCTGCTCGGTGGCGGGGCGGCCTCGGAGTCGCTGCGTACCAGCGCCCGCTCCCACGGACTCAAGATCATCCGCACCTACGGGATGACCGAGACCTGCGGTGGCTGCGTGTACGACGGCGAAGCACTCCCCGGAGTACGAATCGACACCGTGGAGGGCAGGATCCGGCTGGGCGGGGATGTCGTCGCCGGTGGCTATCTGGGCGATCCCGACCAGACCGCCGAACGCTTCCTGGTCGACGCGGCGGGAGAGCGCTGGTTCACCACCGATGACCTGGGCAGCTACGAGGGCGGGGTACTCAGCGTGCACGGGCGCATCGACGATGTCATCAACACCGGTGGCATCAAGGTCTCCGCAGCAGCGGTGACCGCCGCCATCGAATCCGTTCCCGGAGTCCGTTCCGCCTTGGTCGTCGGGGTCCCCGACCCCGAATGGGGGTCCGCCATCGGTTCGCTGGTCACCGGCGAGGCGACCGGGCAGGCCATCCGCTATGCCGTCCGGAAGTCGCTGGGGGGATCGGCCGTCCCGCGCAGGCTGCTGCAGGTTCCCGAGCTGCCGGTGCTCCCCGGCGGCAAACCGGACCGTCAGGCCGCAATTTCCCAGTTGGGGGCGGCGGGGAGAGAATAGGACGCTGGAGAAACAGCCAGCATCCAACCGAGAGGACCCTGCCGTGGCCACGCCCGCACAATGGATCGAAGGCGCCCGGTTGCGCACCCTCCCGATGGCCATCGCCCCGGTCATCATCGGCACGGCGGCGGCTTTCGGGGTCGCGGGGGAAGTCCATTGGATCCGCGCCGTGCTGGCCGCCCTGGTGTCGTTGCTGTTGCAGGTTGGCGTGAACTACGCCAATGACTACTCCGACGGGATCCGTGGCACCGATGACGTCCGCGTGGGCCCGTTGCGGCTGACCGGTTCCGGTGCGGCGAAGCCCGGCCGGGTCAAGGCCGCCGCCTTCGCCTGTTTCGGCGCCGCAGCGGTGTCCGGGCTGGTCCTGGTGGTCCTGTCCGAGGCCTGGCCGCTGCTGCTGGTCGGCGTCGCGGCGATCTTCGCTGCCTGGGGCTATACCGGCGGCGACCGACCCTACGGCTACCAGGGCCTGGGTGAGGTATTCGTCTTCTTGTTCTTCGGGCTCGTCGCCACCCTGGGCACCACTTTCACCCAGGTCCTCGAATTGCCCGCCACGGCCTGGGTGGGCGCCTGTGCCACCGGGTTGATCGCCACGGCGTTGCTGATGGCCAACAACGTCCGTGACATCCCCACCGACCGCGAGGTCGGCAAACGGACCCTGGCGGTGCGTTTGGGCGATGACGGGGCCCGCATCTCCTATGTGCTGATGCTGGGGCTGGCACTGCTGCTGCCATTGCTGGTCGTGACCGATTTCCCCTGGCTGATGCTCGTGGTGCTGGTCGCACCGCTGTGCTTGATGCCGTCCTGGGTCATGCTGCGTACCCGTGAGCGCAGGGCGCTGATCCCGGTGCTGCGTCAGACCGGCTTCATCAACCTGGCCTACAGCGTACTCTTTGCGATCGGCATGGTCGCAACGGTCGTGCTCCGGCAGCAGGGCTGATGCGTCGGCCGGCTACTGGAAGCCGTCCTCGGCGTCCTCGTCCTCACGCTCGACCTTTCCCTTGCGGGTGCCCGGACTGCGGCGGAGATCCTCGACCCGGCCCTGGACCTGCCGAACGCTTTCGGTCCGCAGCCGGTTCAGGAACAGATAGGCCACGCAGAAGGCGACCACGGCTGCGATGATCGCTGCGATCCAGAGGTTAAAGCCCAGCAACCAGTACAAGGCGGCGAAGACCGCGAAGAAGAGGGCCAGTCGGATGAAGGTGTACTTGAGGAACTGCACTCTTCGATTCTACCGGCTGAAGCGGGGGCACGTTTTCTTCACTACAATGGATCCATGGTCAGAAACTTGATGCTCGGTGCACTGGTGGCCCTCGCCGTCACCATCTATGCGGTGATCCAGTGCGTGCAGACGCCTGCGGACCGGGTGCGCAGCATTGCCAAGCCCTGGTGGATCGCGGCCATCATCCTACTTCCCCTCGTCGGGGCCCTCTTATGGTTCTGGCTCGGCCGCCCGGATGACTCTGGCTCGGGCCCCGCCCAGGGCCAACGGCCCACCCGTGGCCCGGCAGCACCCGACGACGACCCGGATTTCCTGCGCAGCCTCGAAACCCAGCGCCGCCAACGCGCCAAGGAGGAGGACCTGCGCCGCCGGGAGGCCGAGTTGAAGGCCCGTGAGGAACAGGCCCGGAAGGATCAGCACCCTCCGCACGACGATGGGTCCCACTCCTCCGACCAGGATTCGAACCCGCCGACCCCCTGAAGACCGGCCACCCCGAGGGTCGCCCTTCGCAGCTCAGTCGCGGGCGTGGCGTGCCGCTGCCTTGCGGACACGTGCGAAGAGGATCCCCAGGCTCGCACCGCAGGCCAGGACGAAGACCAGCGCCAGTCCCAACAGCACCAGCTTGGCCACCAGTGCCGCCAGGAACGTCGATACCAGCGCCAAGACGATGGCGACCACTGCCAGTGACAACGGCAACATGGCTGTGCGGTGGAAGGGCAAGGGGTCCTGGTCTGAGGGCATCAATACACTCTAGGTCATTGATCCCGGCACCACGGGCGCGCTATCCATACCGGCGTCATTCCGGCCGCCCAGCTGCTGTTCCTGCCCCGGGGCCACCCCGTGGACGCAGAGGACCCGGGAGGAAACCATGCTGGCTTCCTCCCGGGTCCTTCGTTTATTCAGCGGTGACTAGACTCCCGCGTAGGAGTGCAGGCCGTTGAAGTACAGGTTCACCACGGTGAAGTTGAAGACGATGCACAGGTAGCCGATGATGCTCAGCCAGGCCGAACGGGTGCCGGTCCAGCCACGGGTGGCCCGGGCGTGCAGGTAGCCGGCGAAGACGACCCAGATGACGAAGGTCCAGACTTCCTTGGTATCCCAGCCCCAGTAGCGGCCCCAGGCCGCCTCGGCCCAGACGGCTCCGGCCATGAGCGTGAACGTCCACATCACGAAGGCGACGGCGTTGATCCGGTAGGCGAAGTTCTCCAGGGCGGCGGCGCTGGGGACCATGCGCAGGAAAGCGAGCCTATCGGCTTTCCCGGCGGCCAGTTTGGTCTGGCGGTCCGCTTGAAGCAGCTGAAGCACGCTCAGGGCAAAGGTGATGGTGAACAGCGAGGAGGCCAGTACGGCAATCGAAACGTGGATGATCAGCCAGGGGCTCTGCAGTGCCGGGACCAGGTGGGCCACCGGTGTCGGGAAGCCCATCGTCGCCGCACAGAGCATCAAGGTCACCAGGCCGATGACGAAGGTGCCCATGAAACGCAGGTCCTTGCGCAGCAGGACCACCATGAACACGATCGCCACGACGAAGGCACCGGTGGTCAGGAACTCGTACATGTTCCCCCACGGGACCCGGCCCGCGGCGATGGCCCTCGAGACGACGGCGAACCCATGGATCAGGACACCGATCCAGGCCACCGAGACGCCGATACGGGCCGCGGTGCGCCGACCCGCATCCCGGGTGTAGTTCATCGACTCGTTGACCAGGAGGCCATCATCTTCGGCGGGCGCATGCGGGCCGGCGTTGGAACGGGTAGCCACGGAACCGCGCTCGGTTCCTGTTCCGGCGGCACCGGCCATGGCCAGCTGCTTGGCCTCGTCGGCGAGCAGACCCGATTCGAGTTCACGGATGGTGCGGCTCGATTTGGCCAGGTCCCAGGCGAAGGCGATGAAGGCAATGGCATAAGCCATGGCTGCCAGCAGCATGAAGAGGTCGCTGTAGGCGCCGAGGTTTTCGTTGATCGTGGGCATGCGTTTTTCCTCTGTCTCCTAAACTTCGGTCCGGTCGGTGCCGGTGAATTCGCGCTCAAGAAGTGTGCGAAGCTCCCGGGCTTCCTGCCGTACACGTGGGTCCTCGCCACGGGCGAGCACCCCGTATTCGATGATACGCCCACTCTTTTCCCCGGATGCACCAGGCTCGTCCGCTGCGGGGTGCACCTTGATCCAGGCGCGTCGGCGGGGTGTGAACAGGGAAACGGCCAGCCCCATCAGGGCCAAGGCGGCGAAGATGCCCACCGGTAGTTTGCCCGGGTCGTGGTGGACGTCCAGGGCGGCATAGCGTTTGATGCCTTTGAACGTGATCGAGCCCTTGTCCTGGGGCAGCTCCACGGTCTGGCCCGCCTCCACGACCAGACCGCCGGAATCCAACTTCCTGCTGTTCAGCTCGGTCAAGTCGTCGGTGTTCAGCACGAACACGTTCTGCGGCTCCCCCGAATCCAGACCGAGGTCGCCGTAGTAGGAGTTCAGCTGCAATTGCGGCACCGACGGGCTCGGGTCCAACGAGACCCCCACCCCCTCGGCGTTGACCCCTGCCGTGGGGAGGAACAATCCAACGAAACCGAGCTGCTCGGGGGCCGCGTCGGGGACCTTGAGGACCAGCAGCGAGGTGAAGACATCGTCCTGCGGCACGGACACCACCGGGCCGGAGTACGCCACCTTGCCGTTGCCGTCATGGACGGTGATGTCGGGGGCGTACCCGTTGCCGACCAGATATACGGCGGTGCCGCCGATTCGCAACGGATGGTTCACGCGCAGGTCGTGCTTCTGTGCTTCCTGGCCGGGTTCGGACGTGGTGACCTGGGCATGGAAGTCGATGGGCTGGCCGTAGTGCGTGCTTGATTCGCGGTCGTAGGTGACGTCGAAGTTGTCCAGGGTGACGGAGAAGGGGCTCAGCGAGCCTTCCTGGAAGCCCGTTCCGGGGTCGAAGGAGTCGTAGGAGACCAGCGTGTTCACGAGTGATTCGCCCTCCACGACGATCCGCTGGCCGGTGTATCCGAAGACGCCACCGATCGCGACGGAGGCCAGCACGCCGATGAGCGAGAAGTGGAAGATCAGGTTTCCGATTTCACGGACATAGCCGCGTTCGGCGGCCACGGACGGCGTCTTGTCTCCGGGGCGTTGCTCGACGCGGTATCCGCGTTTGCGCAGCAGGACGGCAGAGCGGGTGAGCACCTCGCCGTCGCTGCAGGCGGCGGAATCGGCGGCGAGCTCCAGCGTCCCGTTTTCCGGAAGTCGCGAGAGTCGTGCCGGCGTCCGCGGGGGCGGGGTGCGCAAGGTCTTATAGTGCTTCTTCGCCCGGGGAAAGACGCAACCGATCAGCGAGATGAACAGCAGCAGGTAGATCGCGGAGAACCAGACGGAGGAGAACACGTCGAAGAGCTGGAAGGTATCCAGCCATTTTCCCAGTCCCGGCTTGTTCTCCAGGTAGGCGGTGACTTCCGACGGGTTCACCGGGCGCTGCGGGAACAACGATCCCGGTACGGTGGCCACGGCCAGCAGCAGCAGCAGGAACAACGCGGTGCGCATGCTGGTCAGCTGCGTCCAGGCCCACCGCACCATGCCCCACGGACCCAGGGACGGGACCGTCACGTCCGGCTTCGCTCCACCCCGGGGTTTCTTCACGCCGTCGGATCCCGACGACGCGTGATTGGACTTGCTGTTCAAGGCCATCAGATCGGCAACCTTACTTCGTTGGTGAACCATGTTTGCAGCTGGAGAACCCAGTCGCCCCACAACCCCGTGACCATCACGATGCCCAACACGATGAGCAGGAGGCCACCGGCTCGCATGACGGCCAGCTGGTGGCGTTTGAAGAAGGCCAGGGTGCCGGCGGCCCGGCGGAAGCCCAGGGCAATGAGCAGGAACGGAACGCCCAGACCCAGGCAGTAGGCGAAGGTCAATAGGGCGCCGCGCATGACGTTGGCGTCGGGGCCGGTTCCCATGATGAGCACGGCGGAGAGGGTCGGGCCGATGCACGGAGCCCACCCCAACCCGAAGGTCATACCCAACACGGGGGCTCCCCAGAGACCTGCAGGGGGCCGGCGATGGATCTTGCGGTCCCGTTGGAACCAGGAGAACCCGCCCATGAAGACCAGGCCCATGATGATGACCACCAGCCCCAGGACCTGGGTGACCCACTCCCCCTTGACCGTCAACCAGACGGTCATCTGCGAGAAGACGACACCCACGAGCATGAACACCACGCTGAAGCCGAGCACGAACAGCCCGATGCCGGTGAGCATCCGTCCACGCTTCTGTTCGGCCAGATCGGCACCGGTCAGCCCGGTCACGTAGCCCAGGAACCCGGGGACCAACGGCAGGACGCAAGGCGAAAGGAAGGAGACGAGCCCGGCGAGGACGGCCACCGGGATCGAGAGCAGCAGCGAGCCGTCCTGGACGGCCTCGGCGAAGGGATTGCCCTGGGCGCTCAGCGCCGGGAGGGCAGTGACGAGCCCGGCGATCACGCGGACTCGGAAACCAGGTCGGAGATCAGTGCCTTCAAGGTGGACTCATCAGCCTCACCCAGCAGACGGGCCGCCACCCGGCCCTGGCGATCGAGCACCAGGGTGGTGGGGACGGCCTGCGGTGGAACGTATTGGGTCATCGAGAGCAGGATCGATCCGTCGGCATCGGGCATCGAGGGGTATTCGATTTTGAAGGTGCGTTCGAACGCTTTGGCCGTGTTCTGGCCATCACGGACGTTCACCCCGTAGAACTGCACGCCCTTTGCCTTGAAGGCCTTGCTCAATTTGGCCAGATGCGGTGCCTCCAGCCGGCACGGGGCACAGGCGGCATACCAGAAGTTCAGGACCGTGACCCGACCGTTCAACTGCGCGGAGTCGATCTTCTTGCCGTCGTACGTCGTGCCGTCCAGTTCCAGGGGTTCCCCGCGGGTCTTCTGGTCGTATTCCTGGACGGAACCGTCGCCGGCAATGTAGTTCTTCCCGTTGCCGGCCTTGGCCTGTTCCGCCAGCGGGTCCTCCGAAGCCGCGCAGGCGGCCAGCGGCAGGACGGCCGCGAAGAGCACGGCGGAACGCAGGACGTGTCGTCGTGCGGGAAGGTGTGAATCGGACGGGTGGGACGGCATGTTCTTTAGGCTCCGGGGATGTTAGCCGCGTTGGCCAGCAGGTCAGCGCAGGGTTCGGTATAACGAACGGCAACGAGCCGTTCCCCCTCAAAATCCAGGCTAGTGACCGACGCGAGCGTGCATTGCCGCTTCCGTGGGTCGTGCCACAGGTGCTTGTTTTCGGCGGCCAGGCGCGTCACCCAAATGGGTAGCTGGTGGCTGACCAGCACTGCCTGTGCCCCGGGGCCGCCGAGTGAAACGGCCCGGTCGCGGTGATCTGCCACCGCGGCCATCATGCGCTCGACCTGGGCCCGGTAGGGCTCCCCCCAGGACGGACGCAACGGATTGATGAGATAGGGCCAGTGCCGCGGGCGGCGCAGTTGGCCCTTGACTCCGGAGAGTCCTTCGAAGTGGTTCCCTGCCTCGATCAGCCGATCATCGGTCGCGATCTGCAGGCCCAGTGCCTTGGACGTGGGTTCGGCCGTTTCCTGGGCACGGGTCAGCGGCGAGGCCGCCAGATGCACGATTCCGGCTCCGGCGTCGCGCTGGGCAACAAAGTACTCCGCAGCACGATCCGCCATGGTGCGCCCGAGGTCGGAGAGGTGGAATTCAGGCAACCTGCCATAAAGCACCTTGTCCGGGTTGTAGACCTCCC
>RCNJ01000304.1_pt1 | contig 28462 bp, 28 predicted proteins | sample 2041171 | NCBI WGS metagenome assembly RCNJ01 (sample SAMN09708213, study PRJNA481090) | feces metagenome | biome: feces | host: Pygoscelis adeliae | place: Antarctica: Rookery Lake | collected 2010-03-01 | reverse complement strand
ACCCCCGTGTCGATGACAGCGATTGTGACGTCCTTGCCGGTGGCGAGCTCCCACACCGATGGCATGTCCAGGCGGTCCAGGTGCCAGGCCTCCGGAATGTCCCCGTCCGGGGTGGGTTCGAGGGCGCGACAGTCGCTGGGGAGGAGTTGGGTGAGGCCTGGTTCAGCAACAGCGGTGCCCATGACCTGCCCGGACATCACGAGGGCCACTGCAATCGTGGCGGTCAGACGTCGATGCTTCACGTCCGCCAGCGTATCCCGGGCCGGACCCCCGAAATTTCGTCCCCTGATGAAGAGGAAGTGTTGAGATGTCACAGGAAGCCAGCACCCCACAAGAATCCGGAACAAACCAGGTCAGCGACTGGTCGGACCTGGGTCAGCAATTGTGGTCCTACCTCACTGGGCGCGGCGCAGCGGTGAATTACACGCTCGTTGACATGACCGTCGAAGTACCCCGCGATATCGGGGCTGATGCTCCGCGCGCAACCTGGAAGTTCGACGGCACGCTGCGAGTCACCACCAGCGATGACCAGGCTGCCGGTTCGGACCCCCACCGGGATCGGTGATGCCGCGATGCGACTGGACATAGACCTCGTCTTCTCGGTCACTGTCCCGGCCACCGATTCGGAGCCGGAATCCAAGGTGAACGGAACCATGAAGGCCAACGGCACCGAGGTGGTGATCAGCACCGACACCACTGATCTGTACCGGGTCGGCCCGCGTGCCGATCTGCGCTCGGTCAGAAGCTTTGCCAAGGAGCTCAGCGATTGGGGCCTGAGTGTTTCGCTGGCTTCGCCCGAGGGGACGGTCGTCTCGCTGGGTGCCGTCAAAGCCAACGCCGCACAGCGGGTGTTAACCAGATCCGCACACATCCGACCCGGAAAGGTCGGCACCTGGTCCGCACTGCTACGCGGTTCGTCCGGCGATCTCACGCACAGTCTGGTTCCCCCGGGAACGCCCTTCCCGCTCTCGCCCACGTTCCAGCGCAACTACCGGATGCGCCCGACGACGACGCACTACACCTACGGTGGTGGCCGTCCACGGCTGATCTTCGTGAAGGACGGTGAGGCCTGGGACGGGCGTCCTGCGCAGGTCTTCGATCTGACGGCAGAGACCACGGTGATCGGCGGCAACGTCGAGGCCGGACTCCAGCTCCCCGAGATCATCGACGGCCATGCCACCATCACGCACTCACCGGATGATGAGTACATCCTGACGGCCACTGGGCCGGTGACCGGGAGTACGCAGTTGCCGGAGGGCGGCTCCTATACGTTGCGGACCGGCGCTCGCATCGGCATCGGCCCCTGGCGGCTGGTCTTCGTCCGCGAGGAGTATGCCGACCATGGACGCCCCCATGGCGGTCGACAGGGAGGCGAGCTGGCCTACCAGAAACCGCAATACGATCGCCGGTACGGAGCGATCGAGCACGACGCGATCTACGGATTGGGTGACCCACGCGAGGACTAGCCCCGAGCATCACCGTGCCCGGCACGGTGATGCTCGGGGCGGTCCCGCCGGTGCCGGGCCAGTGCCGCCCGGAATCGATTGAACGGTACCCTCGAGCATGTGAAGTTTCTCAACGACGTGAACCCGTCCTATGACCTGACCTATAACGACACCTTCATGGTGCCCTCGCGTTCCGCCATCGCCTCACGCACGAGCGTCGACCTGACCACGCCCGATGGCATCGGAACCTCGATCCCGCTGGTCGTTTCCAATATGACCGCCGTGGCGGGGCGGCGCATGGCAGAAACCGTGGCCCGTCGCGGAGGCATCGCCATCCTCCCGCAGGACATCAGCCGGGAGGCCGTCGACGACATGGTCGGCCAGGTCAAGAGTGCACATACCGTTTTCGAAACCCCGATCACCGTCCAGACCTCCGATTCCGTGTCGACCGCTCTGTCCCTGCTGGGCAAGCGGTGCCACGGGGCCGCCGTCGTCCTCAACGGCCATGAACCGGTGGGCATCGTCACCCTCGGTGACTGCCAGGAAGTCGACCGTTTTGCCCGCATCTCCGAGGTCATGAGCGAGAACATCGTCACCGCTTCGGTCGATGAGGATCCCCGCTCGGTCTTCGACACCCTCGCCGAACGCCATCTGAGCATGGTTCCCATGCTCGACGACGGCCGGCTGGCCGGAGTGCTGACGCGCAAGGGCATCCTGCGCTCGACCATCTACTCCCCGGCCGTCGACCCGCAGGGTCGGCTCATGGTCGGTGGCGCGGTCGGCATCAACGGAGACGTACGGGCCAAGACCACCAGCCTGCTCGAGTCGGGCGTCGATGTCCTCGTCGTGGACACCGCCCACGGCCACCAGGAGAAGATGATCGAGGCGCTGCCGCAGGTCACGGCCGCCCGTGACGAATTCGCCGAACGCACCGGCCGGAGACTGAAGGTCGTGGCCGGGAACGTCGTGGCCGCCGATGGTGTGACCGATCTGGTATCCGCCGGGGCGGACATCCTGAAGGTCGGCGTCGGCCCGGGGGCCATGTGCACCACGCGCATGATGACCGGGGTGGGTCGCCCGCAGTTCTCGGCCGTCCTCGAATGCGCAAATGCGGCGCACGAGTCGGGCGCCGAAGTCTGGGCCGACGGCGGTGTGAAGTATCCGCGCGACGTCGCCCTGGCCCTGGCCGCAGGCGCCGCCAGCGTGATGATCGGTTCCTGGTTCGCCGGGACCCACGAATCCGCGGGCGACCTTGTGCTGGACCCCAACGGCCGCTCCTATAAGGAAAGCTTCGGCATGGCCTCGGCCCGGGCCGTGCAGAACCGCACCAAGAAGCAGTCGGCCTTCGATCGGGCGCGCTCGGGGCTGTTCGAGGAAGGCATCTCGCACTCGCGGATGTACCTTGATCCGGCACGCCCCGGCGTCGAGGACCTGCTCGATTCGATCATTTCCGGTGTCCGCTCCTCCTTCACCTACGCAGGGGCCGAGTCGATTGCCCGGTTCCGCGAACGTGCCGTCGTCGGCGTGCAGTCCAGTGCCGGCTATGAAGAAGGCCGTCCTCGCGAAACGTCCTGGTAGGCAGCCCCTCCCGGTAGCAGGGCCGGGAGCCGGGTCGCGGGGTTGACCCGCGGCCGCGGCGGGCATCTCATGAGTCCTATGAGCACTCAAGCACCAGCCATCGAGGCCGACGACCTGGTGGTCCGTCGCGGCCGGAGCACGGTACTGGACGGATTGGGGTTCATGGTCAGGTCCGGGAACGTGGTGGGGCTGCTCGGTCCCAGCGGCTGTGGCAAGTCGACATTGCTGCGCAGCATCGTCGGAACGCAACTGGTCCACGGCGGGAGCGTACGGGTCCTCGGCGAACCTGCCGGTTCCCAGCAGCTCCGCCGCCGGGTCAGCTACATGACCCAATCCTTGAGCATCTACGACGACCTCACGGTGCGACAGAACCTCGAGTACTTCCGCAAGGTCCTCGGAGCGCCCGCCCAGGACACCGACCGAGTCCTGGGCATGACGGATCTAGCCGGTTCCGCCCGGGAACTGGCCGAGAACCTCTCAGGCGGTCAGCGCAGCAGGGTTTCGTTGGCAGTGGCCCTGCTCGGTGAACCTGAGGTCATGGTCCTGGATGAACCCACCGTCGGGCTGGACCCGGTGCTCCGTGCGGACCTCTGGGCCATCTTCCGGCGTCTGGCCGCAGATGGGGCCACCCTGCTGATCTCCAGCCATGTGATGGATGAGGCCACCCGGTGCGACCGGCTGCTGCTCATGCGCGAGGGCAGGTTCATCGCCGACGATTCCCCGGAGGGACTGCTGCGGGCCACGGGAACCGAGACGGCCGAGGACGCCTTTCTGGCCCTGATCGCATCCGACGGAGCCCCGTCCCCGGCACTCCCGCAGGCCGGTGGGCGACCGGCTCACGGGGACAAACCATGACCCCCTCCGCCACCTGGGCGACCGCCGGACGCGTCCTGGCGCAGATCCTCCATGATCCACGCACGATAGCGCTCCTGCTGGTCGTTCCCAGCCTCCTGATCGGTCTGGTGGCCTGGATCTTCACGAAGACGGACGTCTTCAACACCATCGGACCGGCCATCATCGCGATGTTCCCGTTCATCATCATGTTCCTGGTGGCGAGCATCAGCACGCTGCGCGAGCGCCGCTCGCGACTGCTGACCATGCCCCTGGGCAAGGGATCCTTCATCCTCGGCTACGCGCTGGCCTTCGGGCTCCTCGCACTGGCGCAGACGGCGATCGCCGTGACGTTCTCGGTCTGGGTCTGCGGCTTGGAAATCAACGGCCAGCTCTGGCTGCTCTTCCTGGTCGCGGTAGCCGATGCCCTGCTGGGTACCTCCTTGGGCCTGCTCGCCAGCGCCTTTGCCCGCACCGAGTTCCAGGTCGTCCAGTTCATGCCGGCCTTCGTTTTCCCACAGATCCTCCTGGGCGGGCTCTTCCTCCCCCGCGCCCAGCTCCCGGAGGTCCTGGAAACCATCGGCGACTGGCTGCCACTCTCGCACGCCATGGACGCGCTGACCGCCGTGGCGACCGGTGATGAGGAATCCAGCTACATCGTGGTGCGGACCCTGTTCATCGGGGCGTGGATCGTCGGTTCCATCGTGTTGGGTTCCATCTCCCTGTGCCGCCGCACGCCCTGATCCGGGAGGATCGGGTCAATACATCGCTCCTGGAAGTGGTGGCGCATGGTGCAGATAGGCATGCCCCGTCGGGGTCATGGTCTCGACCGTATGCCGCTGCCCCGGAACCCTGCGTGAGCGCCATCCGAGCGCCTCTTTGGTCCTGTTGCAGGACTGGCAGAGCCCCTGTTGGTTCTCCCTGCTGGTCAAGCCGCCGGCGGCCCAGGCCAGAATGTGGTCATGGTGCCTGATCGGAGCGTCGCACCAGGGCCGGGCGCAGGATCGGTCGCGGACCTGGACGAATCGTCGCATCCCTGCGGGGAAGAGCCTCGCCTTCGAATCCATGCCGACGAGGTTTCCTGCCCCGGGGGCCGTGTACAGCCGCCGGACCCAGGCCAAGGAGGCAGCATCGGGGCCGGTCTCATCCCGGACCAGGTCCCGGGCGATCTGCGCCGGGACCACGCCGTACCCCTGCAGATGGGCGGGCTCGGCATCACCCTGAAGCAGGGTCCTATCGGTCATCACCAACTGGATTTCCAGTTTCACGTCCTCGGCCCGCTGCTGCCCGGTCACCCGTTGGACCAACGTGTCTGCCATGATCTGTCCGCGGCTGCGCACGTCTCCTCCTCCCGTCGACAGATCGGCGGCGTCGCAGAGGGCCTTGTAGACCGCGACCCCCTGGGCGACCGGGAGGATGCCGGTCAGGATGCTCATGGTGTCCGGGGCGGGACGCAGGCTGACGTGTCTCTCCCCCACTGCCGTGCGGGCCCGCCGCACCGCTGCGGCCGGGTCCAATTGTTCGGCCAGGTGCCGCGCCATGGCCACCAGATGCCGGTCCCCGACACCTTCAGTGGTCCGCCAATCGGCCATGAGGGTGCCGTCGACCTTAGCGCGGTCCGCCCGATCCAAACAGGCGGTCTCGCGCACCAACAACGTCGCCCTCCACTCGTTGATGTGACCCGCCCTGAACGCCTCGTGGGTATGCGGCATGTCGTTCACGATGGTCTGGGCAAGGCCCAGGAGGCGACCACCCCGGGACGGCGACTCGCGGCGGGCCAACGCCAGTTGGGCACCAACCGAGGCGCCGCATTTGCCCCGGGGCACTCCTGCAGCTTCTTCGCGCTGGACCACCCGGGCATGCAAACCGACGGCGGCCCGCGCCTGATAGGCGGCGGCCGCGGACTTCACGTCCTCCAGCGTCCCCACCAGATCGACGAGCTCCTTCTCGGGAAGGGCGATGGTCCCGGTGGCCAATAGACCGACAATGCCGGCAATGTGCGCAAGGACCGACACCTCGGCGCTGCCTGGGCCTCGAACTTCTACGTCATCGAACATATTTTCTATTTTAGTGGTGCAGCCACCCGCTACACCGTGCGATCTACAGGTTGTGGATATCCTGCACGTCCACGCGGAAAAGCCCTTATAACCAGGGAACTTCGCCCCGCGTGTGCTCGAAGACCAGCGATGTCTGCGTGGAGGCCACCGCTGGGTTAGCTGAAAGGTTGTCGAGGACGAATTGGCGCACATCGTTGGAATCCTTGACCGCCACGTGAACCACGAAGTCATCCGTTCCCCCGAGGAAGAACAGCTGCATCACCCCTGCCTTGCTGCGGATCTCCTCGGCAAAACTGGACATCAGGTGCCGCGCCCCGGGGCGGATCCGCACGAAGATCAGCGCCTCGAGCGCGTGACCGAGCACCTCCGGATCCAGATCCAGGGTGAATTTGCGGATGACCCCCGTCTCGCGCAGCGCATTCATGCGGGCGAGGCAAGTCGAAGGGGCGATCCCGAGTTCCTCGGCGAGGGAGTTGTTGGTCCGGCGCGAGTTCTCCGTGAGCATCCTCAACAGTCCGCGATCGATATCATCGAGCTCATAGTGCCGACTGGTCCGAACATTCTTCGCTGTGGCCACGTCACACTCTTTCCGACTGATGAAAATTACGGTTATTCTCGATTGTACCGAAATAAATTCTGCGCAAGATTTGAAGAACCGCAGGAAAGCTAAAACCAGCTCGTACCACCGACCGTCGATCCCCGGGAGAGGAAATCCGGATGACAGCGACGGCGTACAGACCCACCAAGGAGTCCTCATGATCATCGGCGTTCCCCGTGAAATCAAGAACAACGAGTTCCGCGTCGCCATCACCCCTGCAGGTGTCTCCGAATTCGTCGCACAGGGTCACGAGGTCATCGTCGAGACCGGCGCAGGCATCGGTTCCGGCATCCCCGACGAACTGTACGTGGAAGCCGGAGCGAATATCTCAGCAGACGCCAACGAGGCCTGGGCCACCGCCGACATGGTGCTCAAGGTCAAGGAACCGATCGCCGAGGAATACCACCGCATCCGTGCCGGTCAGATCCTCTTCGCCTACCTGCACCTGGCCGCCTCACGCGAGTGCACCCAGGCCATCATCGACGCCGGGGCCACCGCGATCGCCTACGAGACGGTCACCATGGGCCGCACCCTGCCGCTGCTGGCCCCCATGTCCGAAGTCGCCGGCCGACTCGCCGCCCAGATCGGCGCCTTCCAGCTCCAGCAGCCCAATGGCGGTTCGGGCATCCTGATGGGTGGTGTCCCCGGCACCCGCCCGGCCAAGGTCGTGGTCATCGGCGGCGGTGTTGCCGGCGAAAACGCTGCGGCGATCACCTCCGGCATGGGGGCCGACGTGACGATCATCGACATCAGCCTGGCCCGTCTGAAGGAAATCGACGTCGCCTACAACGGCCGGATCAAGACGCTGGCCTCCACGAAATTCACCATCGCCGGCGAGGTCGCGGCGGCTGATCTGGTCATCGGTTCGGTCCTCATCCCCGGTGCGGCGGCCCCGAAGCTGGTCACGAAGGAGATGGTCTCCAATATGCGCCCCGGCTCCGTGCTGGTGGACATCGCGATCGACCAGGGCGGCTGCTTCGAGGGATCGCACACCACCACACATATCGACCCAACGTTCAAGGTGCACGACGCCATCTACTACTGCGTGGGGAACATGCCCGGCGCCGTGCCGCAGACCTCGACGGTGGCGCTGACCAACGCGACCCTGCCCTACGCGCTGCGGATCGCCTCCAAGGGTTGGCACCAGGCCCTGCAGGAGGACGCGGGGCTGGCCAACGGGTTGAACGTGCACAGCGGCCAGCTCACCTTCGCTCCCGTGGCCGAGGCCCTGGGGTTGGCCCATACGCCGACCGCGGAGGTCCTGGGCGGGACAACGAACCACTAAGCGGGCTCCCATCATGCCGCCCCCGTCGATGCCCTGCCACCCGCCGGTCTAGGCTTGAGGCTGGCGGAGAGGAAACAAGATGTGGGAAGAATACGGACTGACGTGGGTTGACGCAGGACGGGTGGTGATTTCGGCCATCGCGCTCTACCTCATGATCCTGGGACTGATCAGGGTCATGGGCCAACGTACGATGGCGAGCCTGTCCAGCTTCGATCTGGCTGCCGCCGTCGCCCTCGGTGCCGTCGTCGGACGGGCGATTCTCGGTTACACCCCGACACTGGTCGCCGGCGCCCTGGGTCTGGTCACCCTGCTGATCCTGCAGGCGGTCACCGGTCAGCTGCGTCGGTTCCGGCGCGTCTCGGCACTGATCAACAACCGCGCGTTCCTGCTCATGGCCGGTGACGAGGTCATCCAGGCGAACCTACGCCGCACCCATGTCTCCGAGAAGGAACTGGTTGCCCGCTTGCGCCAAGCCGGCATCCGCCATCGGACCGAGGTCGCCTGCGTGATCCTGGAGTCCAACGGGCAGATCAGCGTGTTGCGCTCTGGAGTGCTCATCGAGCCGCGGATGCTCGCGGGCGTCGCGGGCGCCGAACAGGTGCCGGCGTCGTTCCTGGCAGTGCCGACCGAGTAGGAGTAGGGGCCTAGCCGTTCCTGCGGCGGTACCTGATCCACAGGATGACTCCGACCACCACCAGGACCCCGGCCAACGCGATCCACTGCCAACCGACGGCGATCGCAGCGTAGACCACCGCCATTCCGACCGTGGCGTAGATCAGCGCCCACATCAGGCAGCCGACGATCACTGCCGGCAGGTACCGCGACAACGGCATCCGGGACATCCCTGCGCTGGCGTTGACGGCGGTCTGGATACCGATGGTGAGGAAGGACAGCGGAACCGCCAGGATCCCCCATCGGGCGACGAAGCGCTTGGCGCGCCGGTAGATCGGGCCTTCCAGGAAGTATTCGAAGCGGGAATGGCTGACCCCGGCGACCACGCCGCGACCCACCCAGTAGGTCGTGTTCGCACGTGCCATGGAGAGCAGGAAGAGGAAGAGGTACGCCCAGCCAAAGGGAGCCTCGCGTAACCAATCCATACCACCCAGAATACCGCCGAAACCGGGGCGTACTCACCACGGGTTCGCCGTCAGGGGACTGATTTGATCCGATACACCAATGCTGCAGCGGCCAGGCCGATGATCGCCGCCAGCACGAACAGGGCCATGTAGCCGCCGAGGAACTTCACCGCCAGCAGGGCCAGGGCCGGGGCGACCACCTGGGGCAGGGCGGCGGCGATATTGACCACCCCCATGTCCTTGCCACGGGCTGCCGCCGAGGGAAGCACCTGGGTCAGCAGGGCGAAATCGACCGCAAGATAGGCGCCGAAGCCGATGCCCAGGACCGCTGCGCCGACCATCGCAGCCGGCCAGACCTGGAAGAACGCCATGATCAGCGCCGCGCAGGCGATCACCGCCGAAGCCCCGGCGACGAAGACCTTGCGCTTTCCCACCCGGTCGCTCCACCGCCCGGCCAGCACGCTGGTGATGACCACCATGACGGCATAGAGCCCTGTCAGGACCAGCACACCGGCTGCGGGGTTCGGATGGTGGATCACATCGGTGAGGAAGAACAACAGGTAGACGATGACCAGCTGGTTGCCGACGAACATGAGGAAACGGGTCAGCCAGGCCCAGCCGAAGTCGGGATGCTGCCCGGGGTTGATCCAGAAGGAGCGCAGGAACCCACCGATCCGGAACGGCGGATGGTGCCCCGGCGGCAGGACCGGATCATCGCGGTGGGTCAGGTAGGGGATGACGCCCAGTGCGATGGCCGCCGCGCAGATCCAGTATCCGACGGCGACATTGCCGAAGATCACGAACCCGACGACGGATCCGCCAAGGATGCCCAGCGTCTGGCCCATCGCCGCCAGCCCGCCCACGGAGGCACGCTGGGAGACCGGGACCCGGTCCGGGACCGCAGCGGTGATGGTCGAGTACATGGCGTTGCAGCCGGCCTGGACCAGCGCCCACCCGATCACTAGGGCGGCGATGGTCGTGGCCCCCGAGAGGAAGAGCATCGCAACGGTGCCCAGCACCGCTCCGGCAAGGATCCACGGCGAGCGCCGACCCCATCTGGAGGTGGTCCGGTCCGAGAGCGCCCCGGTGACGGGGTTGGTGACCAGGGCGACGGCGGCGCCGCAGGCGGTCACCAGGGTGAGGATGGCTTCCTTGTTCCCGGCGTCGATCGCCGTGGCCTGCAGCCCGATCAGGATGTTGATGGGCGCGAAGAACGCCACGTTGATGACCAGGTTGACCATGATCGCCCCGGTCACCCACCGGGCATTGACGGGTAGGGTCGGCTCGATCAGCGCTTCGACGGGTGAGGCAGCGATACCGGCACCGGCAACGCCGTCGTTCGCGACTCCCTCGTTCACAGGACGCCTTGCAGCGCACCGGCTCCTACGGTTCCTACCAGGGCAATGATCAGCAGCCACGTCAGGGGCTTGGCGAGGGAGCGAGTTTTTTTCATGATGTCGCCATCGTATTCGGCAACCGGAACTTCCGCGCACTTCACGTCGGGGCCGCGGCGTACCGTGGAGAATGGACGTCTGGCCATCTGACGCACTGACCACGTACGGCGCTAGGGTTCAGGGAACACGACCACCAGCACGGAAGGCGCTCCCATGACCCCCACTGACCGTCCGGCCCACCGGCTGGCGATCCTCGACGACTACCAGGATGTCGCCCTGGATTTCGCCCCCTGGAACACGCTGGAGGACGTCGAGATCGTCGCCTTCCACGACCCCCTGCCGACCACGCAGGAAACCGTGGAGGCCCTGGCAGGATTCGACATCATCGTCGCCATGCGCGAACGCACGGCCTTCGACGCCGATGTGATCTCCGGGTTGCCTGGGCTGAGGCTGCTGATCACCACGGGAAAGGTCAACGCATCCATCGACGTTCCCGCAGCAACCGGGGCCGGCGTCACGGTCTGCGGGACCGCAGGGTCCACCACCGCCACGCCCGAGCACACGTGGGCACTGCTCATGGCCTGGATGCGGGATATTCCGGCCCAACAGGCTTCGCTACGCGCCGGCACCTGGCAAAATGGTTCAGACGTCGGCATCGGCCTCTCCGGCAGGACGCTGGGCATCCTGGGACTGGGCCGGATCGGTTCACGCATCGCCGCCTATGGTGCGGCCTTCGGGATGGACGTCATCGCCTGGAGCCAAAACCTCGAAGCGGACCGGGCGGCAGCGGCCGGTGCCCGGCTCGTGGGCCGTGAAGAACTCTTCGCCTCCGCCGACGTCCTCAGCATCCACCTGCAGCTGTCCGAACGTACCCGCGGCCTGGTCGACGAAGCGGAGCTACGCTTGCTGGGACCCGACGGGCTTTTGGTGAACACCTCACGTGCCGGGATCGTGGACCAGGAGGCGATGCTGCGCGGTCTACACGAAGGCTGGTTGGGCGGGGCGGCACTGGATGTCTTCGACGTCGAACCGCTAACGACCGACCACCCCGTCATCGCGGCGCCGCGCACCGTGCTGAGCCCGCATCTGGGCTACGTCACCCGGCAAACCTATGAGGTCTTCTACGGGCAGGCCTTCGAGGATGTGAAGGCCTGGCTGGCTGGTGCGCCGTTGCGCCAACTGAACTGAGCCACACCCGGCTGCCGCCGAACGGCACGGTCCCTCGATACGATGGATGCATGTCAGCAGAGGAACGCCACGAGGTCCGATGGGACCCCCGCAATCGGGGGTGGAAGCTGGCGCACCATCTGTTTCCCGCCTTCGTCATGGCAGGGTTCCTCATCGGCTTGGGCATCTGGGCTCTGGCCCTGCAATCGCTGCTCTTCGGTGTCCCGCTGGTGGCCTTCGGGATCGGCACCGTCGTGTCGCTGGTCCGCGAGTTCCGTCTGGCCCCCGACGCGCTGGTGCCCGAGCTCAGCCCCGTGGACACTTCCAGCGGTCTGCGCGCCTCCACCCGTTTCACCTACCGCCATAATTCGCCGGCCTTTGCCGCAGCGACGGTCGGCCTCGGGGTCATCGGGCTGGTCGCCGCCCTGGCCGCGGTCGGCAAATTCGCCCTGCTGCACGCCGGATTCGAGCGCTTTTGGACCATAGCCGGTGCCATCGCCTTGGGCGTCACCGGATTCATGATCCTGCGTGAGGGCCTGCGACTGCTGCGCATCGCCTCCGCCGACCAGGAACCGGGGGTCTTCCTGACCCGGAGTCGCGTGGTGGTCTTCGGGCCACTGGGTCTGACCGAATTATATTGGCGGGACATGGAATCGGTCAGCGCCGAGAATCCACGCGGCCGCACCCCCCTGGGCCGGCGCGGCCCGGCGTTGGTGGTCCTACGCGGCCGCGATCGGCCGGCAGGTGACGGACCCACAAACAACGGCACCACCGCCTGCGATGAGGTGGTGGTGCAGGTGGCGTACCTGTTGGCGGACCCGAATGTCCTGCATTCGGCCTTGGTGCATTATCTCGAGTACCCGGCGGACCGGCCGGAACTGGGAACGCCGTCGGCGCTGGAGCGCCTAGCTGGCGTTCGGTGAAACCCCGGGATACAGCAGGATGTCCCCGTCGCGGACCTCGACCTTATGGATGCGGGCGTTGACGGTCGCCGGCAGGCAGAGTGCTTCACCGGTCTTGAGGCAGAAACGCGCCGAGTGCACGGGACATTCGACCTCGCCGTCTTCGATCCAGCCTTCGGCCAGCGAAGCGGTTTCATGGGTGCATTCGTCGTCGAGCGCGTAGAAACCACCGTCCTCGCTGTGGAAGATGGAAATATCGTTTCCGGTGCCGGTGTCATCGGAGTCGATGACCTTGGCCTCGCCTTCCTCGATATCTTCAACCGGTCCCACGTTGATGGGTTCGCTCACGGTGTTACTCCTTGGTTGGCGCAGCGGGACACCAGTTGGGTCCCTGTCTTTCCAGTGTTGTCCAACGCCAACCGCCACGCAATGTGACGCATCACAACGGAGCGCTCCCCTTTCGGGAAACATCCCGCTCCGACGTCGGCCAGTGGCGGTCGGTGCCGGCTATTCGACCGCGCCGGTGGCGCGGTGGGCGCCGCGCGGACGCTGCCCCGTTCCGCTGCCTGACGGCTCCATGACCTGGGCAGCCGGCACGGGGGCCATGTACGGCACCCGGGACGGTTGGTTGCCGCCACCAGCCGCCGCGGACGTCGGTTCACGGTGATCAGCCTGACCGTGCTCGTCAACGGAGGCAAGCTGCCCCTCGGAGATCGAGGCCTCCGGGATCTCGCGGTCGATGCGGGTGGCCAGCGTCGTTTCCTTCATGAAGAACAAAGCGATGGTCGCGGCGATGGCCAGCGGAACCATCCACAGGAACAGCGGAACCAGGGCCTCGTTGTAGGCCGAGATGATGACGTCACGGACCGGGGCGGGCAGGGAGGTGACCAGTTCAGGGGTCAACGAGTTGGTGCTGGCCCCCGAGGAGGCTCCCTCGGGCAACTTATCGGCCAGGATGTCCTTCAACCGGCTGGCGAAGAGCGAGCCGACCACTGCCGAGCCCAGGGTCGCCCCGACCTGGCGGAAGTAGTTCTGTCCGGCGGTCGCCGTGCCGACGAACTTCAGCGGGAACGAGTTCTGCGCCACCAGAGTGAGCATCTGCATGCTCATGCCCAGGCCCAGGCCGATCACGCCCAGGAACACGCAGATCATGTAGACCTCGGTGTCGGGATGAATGGACGAGAGCAGTCCCAGACCCAAGCCCAGGAGCAGCGTGCCGGTCATCATGACCTTCTTATAGCGTCCCGAGGCGGAGACCCGGCGGCCCACGACGATCGAGGTCACCAGCAGGGCGCCCATCATCGGGATCATCAACAGGCCGGCTTCCGTCGGGCCGAACCCGGTGACCATCTGCAGGTAGGTGGGCATGTAGCCGATGGCGCCGAACATGGCGATGCCGACCATCAGGGCGGCGAACGTGGTCAGCACGAAGTTGCGGTTCTTGAACAGCATCAGCGGGATCACCGGTTCGGAGACTTTGCGCTCGACGAGGACGAAGGCCACAGCGACGACCACGGTAACTGCGAAGAGACCCAGGATCATCGCGGAATCCCACGCGTAGGTGTTGCCACCCCAGGTGCAGGCGAGGACCAGGGTGGTGGTTGCCACTGCCATCATCATCATCCCGGCGACGTCGATTTTCGGACGAGATTCGTTGACCTTGAGGGGAACGTGCAATAGGAAAATGGTGGCCAGCACAGCGAGGACACCCAATGGCAGGTTCAGCCAGAAGGCCCAACGCCAACCCGGCCCCTCGGTCAGCCAACCACCAAGTAGCGGTCCGGCGACGGAGGACACGGCGAAGACCCCACCCATGACGCCCATGTATTTGCCACGCTCACGGGCCGGGATGACGTCGGCGATGGTGGCCTGGGAGAGGATCATCAACCCGCCGCCGCCCAGCCCCTGGACAACACGGGCGAGGATGACGCCGTTCATGGTGCCGGAGAGGGCACCGAGCACCGACCCGCTCATGAAGATCAGGATCGCGATGATCAGCAGCGGTTTGCGCCCGAAGAGGTCGCCGAGCTTGCCATAGACCGGCATCATGATGGTCGAGGCCAGGATGAATGCCGTGATGATCCACGCCATGTGCTCGACGCCGTTGAGCTCACCCACCATCGTGGGCAGGGCAGCAGAGAGCACGGTCTGATTCAACGACGCCATGAGCATCGTGATCATCAGCGCAGCGAAGAGCAGCATGATGTGGTTCTTGCTGCCAAGCACCGGCTTGGCTCTGGTGGTTTTAGACGTTGTCATGGGTGGCTTGCATTACCTCTCGGAAAATCTTGACGGTTGAGTCGATGTGTAGCTCGATGTCGGCGACGGTTCCCTGTGGATCCGAGCTGTAGGCATAGCGGGTGATGGTTCCCGCGAGCATGAGCAGGGCCCGGGCGGAGTCCTGACCATCGGGCAGCAGGTTGAGGGTTTCCTCGGCTGCATCGCTGTCCATGCGTTCATGCAGGATTTCGTCGACGAGCTTTTCGGCTGCGTTGATGTGTTGCATCATCCGACCCTTGAGTTCCGGGTAGCGGGTGATGATGTCGCGCCTGACCTGATAGGCGTGGCCCCGGCCGAGGCTGGTCGACATGACGCCGGCGAGGATCCTGACGATCCGGGTCAGCAGGTCCGCATCACTGGTGCGGAACTTCTCGAGCAGTTCTTCGGGCACCGACGGTGCCCGGGTGCCGAGAATGGCGTCTTCCTTGGTCGGGAAGTAGTTGAAGAACGTTCGTTTGGAGACGCCGGCGCGTGAGACCACGGACTCGATCGTCACGCACGCCGGTCCGTCTTCGAGTGCCATGGACGCCGCAGCGTCATGAATCGCGTTCCAGGTTTCGACGCGATTGCGCTCGCGTTGAGTTAAAGGGACTTCTTGCATAGGTACAGTTTATGCACTCATGCAAACCTTGCACAACTGCAAGCTTAGTGGAATATGCCACATTTTTCCCTTGACACGGTCCTTGCGCTCGGTAGGATCGCCCGTATGTCGCGCTGCGAGTGTGTGGCACATCACATAACGCGCTCTCGGGAGCCTCGACATGAACTCACGTAAGCATTCGATCCAGAGAGTCGGCGTGATCGTCGCGGGCCTCGCACTGGCTGCCACGACCTTGGTGGCGCCGGCCCAGGCCGCCCCAACGGTCACCAGCTCGGGAGACCACCATGGCGGCGGACATGGCGGAAACCACGGAGGGCATCATGGAGGGCACCACGGCGGAGGCCATGGAGGCGGACACCATCAGCCGCGGACCAGCACCATCCAGTTGCTGGGCATCAATGACTTCCACGGCCGGATCGAGGCGGACGGGTCCTCGGCGGGGGCAGCGGTCCTGGCAGGGGCCGTCGATCAGTTGTCAGGAAAGCGGAAGCGCAACACACTGTTCGTCTCATCCGGCGATAACTTCGGCGCATCGACCTTCACCTCCCTGTCCCAGGACGACACCCCCACGATCGACGCGCTGCGCACCGCCGGGTTGGATGTCTCCTCCGTGGGAAACCACGAATTCGACCGCGGCATCGACGATCTGAAGAACCGGGTCATCCCGCGCTACGGAAAGCACAACAGGAACGCCGGGGCCAACTACGCATTGGGTGCCAACGTCTACCACGAGGGCACCCACAAGCCGGCGTTGAGGGAGTATGCGCTGCGCAAGGTCCAGGGCGTCACGGTCGGATTCATCGGCGTCGTCACCGAACAGACCAAATCGATGGTCACCCCCTCCGGTGTCGCCGGCCTCGACTTCGGCAACCAGCTCGAGGCCGTCAACCGGGTCTCGGCCAAGCTCTCCGACGGCAGGAAATCCAATGGCGAGGCGGACGTGATCGTCCTGCTGGCCCATGAAGGGTCCGCCAGCACCGACTGCTCGGCGATCTCCGACGAGGACACCGCCTATGGCGAGCTCATCCGCGGGGCATCGGCCGACGTCGACGCCATCTTCTCCGGCCACACCCACCAGGAGTACGCCTGCTCCTTCCCGGTGAAGGGGTGGTCGTCCCCGATGAAGCGCCCGGTGGTGCGAGCCCATGAATACGGCACCACGTTGGATCGGGTGAAGATCACCGTGGACCGTCGCTCCAAGAAGCCGGTCGCACTCTGGGGTTCACTGGTGGAGCTGACGAAGACCGATGCTGCGGGCGAGACCGTCCCGGCGTTCCCGGCGGATCGCCGGGTGGCCCGGGTCGTGAAGAAGGCCGCTGAACAGGCCGAGATCGTGGGCGCGGAACAGGTGGGCCAGATCAGCGCCGACATCCTGCGCGGCGGGACCGAGCCGGAAGCCGACCGCGGGGTCGAATCCTCGATGGGCAATCTCGTGGCGGACATGCAGCTGTGGGCGACCTCCAATGAGGATTTCGGTGGGGAACCGGCACAGATCGCCCTGATGAACCCTGGAGGCCTGCGGGCCGACCTGCTGTATGGCACGAACGGGACCGTCACCTATAAGGACGTGGCCAACGTCCAGCCTTTCGGCAACACCCTGTGGACCGAGGACCTCACTGGGGCACAGCTGAAGTCGGTGTTGGAGGAACAGTGGCAGCCCGATGGTTCCAGCCGACCGAAGCTACATCTGGGCATCTGCGAGGGCCTGGAGTACACCTACGCCAAGAACGCGGCCCGCGGCTCACATGTCACCTCGATGACCTTCCAAGGTGAGCCGACTGCCGACTCGGACGTGTTCAAGGTGGCGATGAACTCGTTCCTCGTCACCGGTGGCGACAATTTCACCACGCTGGCCGAAGGTGCCAACGCGGCGGATTCGGGGCAAAGCGATTTGGTCGCCGCGCTGGATTACTTCGAAGCCCACGGCGTCGTCGACCCGGCCCCGCTGGGCCGGGCAGTCGCCCAGTAGTGGCCCGGTGGCCGCGCCGGTCCTTTGCCGGCACGGCCATGGCCGACGGTACTCAGCCCATGCGTGAATTCGCCAGGATGATGCCGATGGGGGCCGAAACCAGAATGACCACAATCATCGCGCGGTATCCATACAGCCACCATCGCTGTTCCGACGCACTACCGCGCGCCGCCCAGATGAACAGGCCCATGGCCACGACGATCAGTGCAGCGCCGACCCAGGTCAGGCTTGTCAGGGAGAACAGCGAACCGCCCAGCACAAGAATGTTGGCCAGATTGAAGGTCAACACCTCGGCCGAAACGACCCCCTCGGAGGGGGCATGCACTGCCAATCCGGCTTGCCCCATGCCCAGCACCACCTGCGCGACTCCGACCACGAGCACCAGATAGGCGACAGCCCAGGCCGCCAGATAGGACGGGGATCCGGCGCTGATCGCCGAGAAGAGACCGCCCAAGACGATCCCGAGGCCGCCGATGACAAGGAAGGGTGTTGCTGTTCTGTTCACCCTTCCAGACTACGGATACAACGCACCGCGTGGAACAACGGTCATGCCTGGTTCTGCGGAGTGCCTCGGCGTCGAAAGACGCACACCCACGAGAATCATGGCGCTGACATTTCGAGACATATCCGTCGCTTGACAGAATCTGACCATGAGCGCTTCCTTCCGCTGCACGACATGGACCACCATCCCTCAAGCACAGCTATTCGATCTGGCCCGGAACATCGGCATCCATCAGGAGTCGATGGCGAAGTCCCGGGAACAGGCCGTCGCCGGCGTCACGTCGGGCCTGATCTCACTGGGGGAATCCGTGACCTGGCGGGCCTGGCACTTCGGCGTCCCATTGCAGATGACGAGCCGCATCACGGAGATGGAGGCACCTGACTACTTCATCGATGAACAGGTCAAGGGTCCGTTCCGCTGGTTCCGGCATATCCACGAGTTCAGCCAGGACGCGCAGGGAACGACGATGGTTGACCGCATCGACTTCACAGCACCCTTCGGACCACTCGGGCGCCTGGTGGAGAAACTGCTCCTGGCCCGCTACCTGCAGAATCTCATCGAGGAGCTCAACCGCCACCTGAGCGCTGGGCCAGCGGACTAATCAGCGGCCACGGTTGCGTGGATGCTTTCGCGAATCACGTTCATTTCCCCGCCTATAGTTGCCGGTGATCCGCGCCATGAGTGCTTGCGGCTCTTGTGTTTCGACATCGCCAAGGAAACGCGCGGCTGCCATCCCGCGGAGCGTTGAGGCACGCCGGCCCTGATGGAAGATCACGACAGAGCCGCCGCTCACCGTGTATTCGAAACCTCTGGGTGCGTGAGCCATAGGCCGATGATGCACCACGGGTACCGGCTTTGTCAGTGTTCGCCGGTACCTGATGCGTCCCGCGCCGCCTCTGGCCAGGGCAACCAATGCCCGTCGGGCGGGAGAACGGTTCGTGCGGACTTGACTCGCTTACGGGGTAAATCTTTGGTACGGATGCGTGCGGATTCCCAGCGGACTCCGGGCTCATCAAGCCGATACTCGATCCAACGCCCCGGCCAAGGATCGAACCGTTCAGAATAACCGCCGGCAACGACAGTGCGCACCGTCCATTCAAGTTTTTCCGCGACACTCGATGCGTCGTGATCGCAGGCATCGCAACCGCACACCGGAAAGTCGAAGTCGTGGAGCGCGCCCGAGTGCAGGAACACCCCCGGGAACCCGGTGAAGGCAAAGGTCAGCGGGGCCGCCAGCGGGTTGGACGGTACGCCCCGGACCGCACGGACGACGTCAACGGGCAAGTGGAGTAGATCCTGGGCAACACCCGGATCCTGATCGGCGACGGCATCGAACGTGCTCAGAAGCCATTCGATCAGTGCGTCGGCGACCTCATGAAGAGGCCCGAAACGCTCCAGATGACTCACCCGGGAATAGGCGTCCTCGGGCGGAGAATCGCCGGGCCAGCGATGGCAGTAGTCGATCGGACTGCCCTGCTCGTCACAGTAGATCTCCGTGGCGAAGCCGGGGCGCCGATATTCGCTCATGCCCCCACGATAGCCGCCGGCATTCTCCATGACGAGGGACTCCGCCGCCGGGTAAACGTCCCGCCCCGCATTTCTTCTCGGTGCGACACTATGTCGACATATGTCCCCGGATGACGCCTTCCGTTTGCCCGGTGTGCGGCACGGAGGCAAGAATCGAACCCAAGAATCAAGAGATCCAACCCGAGGCCCTGGCCGGTTGGACGGCAACCCCCTTCGCCATAGTGGGGTGCCCCAGGTGACGATTCGACGCCGTCCCGACCGGGAGGCGTAAGTATGGCGCAGCGTCACGCTCGCCATGACAGCGAAGGAACGCCATGACCCAGACCATTGCAGAAGCCAACATCTCCGACCGCGCAGAACGTCTCGATTCCGCGGGATCCGCCTGGACCCAACGGATCGGACAGAACACCGCCAGTGCGTCGCTGCAGTTCCGTGCCACGGCCGATCCGGTGGGATCGGTCGGTTCGACCATCCGCGCCGGACGCCACGAGTTCACCGTCGACGAGCCGGCCGCGCTGGCCGGGCAGGATGTTGCTGCCAGCCCGGTCGAATACGCCCTCGGCGCGTTGATTTCCTGCCAAGTGGTGGTCTACCGGCTGTATGCCCACCAGCTGGGCATCACCATCGACTCCCTGGATATCTCCGCGGACGCCGACCTCGATGTGCGCGGCCTGTTCGGGATCGAGGAGAAAGTACGCCCGGGATTCGGTGATGTCCGCCTGACCGTGGATGTTTCGGGCCCGGCCACCGAAGAACGCTATGCCGAACTTCAGGCAGCCGTCGACGCGCACTGCCCGGTGTTGGACGTTTTCACGAACCCGACTCCGGTGACCACGACCTTGCGGGTCAACTCCTAGCGGCGGCCAGAAGCCGGCTCGCCGACAGGACTTCCGAGCCGGCCAAGCCGACCGAACAATGCACGGTGATGTCCTCGACGCTGCGGCGTCCGGGGACCTCTCCCAGCACCGCCTCTCCCAGGCAGACCAGGGATTTTGGGTCGGTGAAGAAGGGGTCCGGATATGCCACCGCCTGGGCCGGGGAGTCGCAGGTGACCACGGCTGCGGCATCCAGCAACGCCAACGGTGTTTCATGACTGGCGTGCGACTTCGGGCCAAGGGTCGTCACGTGGGCCCTCGCGGCAAAAGCCTCTGCATGCGCGGTGGTGCGGCTGTGAACACTGATCCGGCGCAGGCGTCGGATCGCGGTAAGTGCCCACAACTGGGCCCAGGCATGGGGGCCACTACCGATGATCGCAACGCTTTCTGCCTCCGGGCGTGCCAGGACATCGGCGGCCACGGCACCCAACGCACCGGTCCTCCGGATGCCCAGTTCGTCCCCCACGACCAGGCCCTCCAGGCGACCCGCCCCATTCCATACCGCCACGAGTTGGTCTCCGGCAGGTTGGCCGGCGCGGTAGGCCCTGAAGCCGCTGGTCCCATCGGGCAAGGCACCCGCCGTATAGACGTAGTCGAGGGAACCGAGCGCGCTTCTGGCCCGCGGTGGCGCGACCAGCTCGCGGCGCCCATGCATCGCCAGCGCCTCCCGCATGCATTCCACGACGTCCGACGCCGCGGTCCTGCGTACTTCCTCGTCACCAATGATCCGCATAGGTCGATCCTGCCACCTAAGCCAATGGCGCACCGGATGTAGAGCGTGGAGCGACTTCAACCCCTCGCCCGCGGCCCGTGCCTTCCTGGACCTGCTGCCCGTGGAGTACTAGACGAATTCCCCGCGCACGACCCGGCCCAACAACTCGGTGAACAGGTCGACGCCGGCCAGCATGTCCTCGTCCGAGGTCAGTTCCTTCTCGTTATGGGAGATGCCCTCGACGCTGGGGACGAAGAGCATGATCGTGGGGACGATGTCCTTCATGTTCGTCGAATCGTGGCCTGCCAGGGTGCGCACCGTGCCATGGGCCAGGCCCAGCGTTTCCGCCGAGGCAGCAGCCAGTTCCATGCCGGCCGCGTCGTACGCCTTGGCGGCCCAGATGTGCTCGGCCCCGCGCTCGATCGACACGCTGGCACGCTGCTCGATCGCTGCGACCCGGCGGTGCAGTTCGGCGTCGGCGGTGGCCAGGACATCGGGGTCGGTGCTGCGCAGGTCCACCAGCAGATTGACCCGGCTGGCAACAACCACCGGGGAGTTCGGGAAGACCGTGAACTCCCCGCAGGAGGTGATCACGGCATGATCGTCGGTGCTGTATTCGTCGGCGATGTCCCGGGCCGCGGCAACCAGCAACGAAGCCCCCAACAGGGCGTCATGACGGTCGGAGATGATGGTCGCGCCGGTATGGGCCTGCTCGCCATGGACCACGAACTCGTATTTATTCGCACCCCAGGTCGATTCCACCAGACCGATGGTCAGCCCGTTCTCCTCCAGTGAGCGGCCCTGTTCGATGTGGATCTCCAGGTAGGCGGCGACGTCGAGGCTGAAGTCCCCGATGGTGCCGATCGACTCCAGTGCCTCGCGCACGGTGGTGCCCTGCGGGTCAGTCGTTTCCAGGACCTGCTCGGCAGGGAGTTTTCCGGTGAAGACCGAACTACCCATCATGGATGGCTTGAAGCGGCAGCCTTCCTCGTTGAACCAGTTGATGACGGCGATGTTGAACTTCGCCCCCTCGGCCAACTGCTGCAGCCGGATGGCCGAGTGGGCTGCGGTCAGCACACCGTAGGCCCCGTCGAACCTGCCGCCGAGCGGCTGCGAATCCAGGTGGGATCCCAATGCCACATAGGGGGCACCGGGAACCAGTTCCAGCAGCGCGAACTGGTTCCCGACCGCATCGTAGCGGACCTCGAATCCGTGGCCCTCGACGAGGCCACGGAACCAGTTGCGGGTCTGGCCGTCGGCGGCGGTTCCTGCCTGGCGGTCCACTCCCCCGCCGGCCGTGGCACCGAAGGTGCTCATGGAGCGGAAGTCGGTCAGGAAGGCGCGGGCCGCGTCGGACGTGCTGGTGGCTGTGCTGCTCATGCAAGGTCTCCATTCGAGGTGGTCATCGGGCGGGTCGTGTGGGTGAATCGGCCGCCGAGGATCGTGGCGAGCACCTCGAGCTCCGAGATGTCGGTGACCTCTAGTGGCGATCCGGAGAGGACCACGAAGTCGGCGAGCTTCCCGGTGCGCAGGGTGCCCTTGTCCTGGAAGGTGCCGGTGGCCCGGGCGGCCCAGGCGGTGTAGCTGCGCAGCGCCTCCCCGGGAGTCAGCGCCTCCACGGGGACACCGTCGTCGTGCACGGCTCCCAGGACGTGCCCGCTGGATGTCCGGCGGTCGACCCAGGCCTGCATGCCGCGGCGTACGTTGTTATCGGAGACCGGAAGATCGGAGGAACCGGCCAGGAGCCCGCCGGCGTCGACGATCGAGCGCCCGCGGTAGAGCCACCCTTCACGGTCGGGGCCGACGAGGTCGGCCATCTGGTCGCCCAGCGGTCCGATGAACGCGGCCTGCGGGGTGACGGCGATGCCGTGGTCCGCGGCGAGCTGGACCTGGTCCGGGCGGGCGATGCCGAAGTGTTCGATCCGGTTGGGCAGCAGGTTCGGCCCGTAGGTGTCCTGGCAGGAGATGACCAGGTCAAGTGCCAGGTCGATGGCCACGTCGCCGATGGCGTGCAGGGCGATCGGCCAGCCGGCCCGGTAGGCAGCGGAGACTCGTTCACGGTAGGTGGCTTCGTCGTCGAGCAGGTAGCCGCGCTGGTGTGGATGCCCGCAGAAGTCCTCGGTCACCGCTGCCGTGGCTCCGAGTAGTGAACCGTCCATGAACACCTTCACCGGTCCGAGGGAAACCCATTCGTTGCCGAATCCTGCCCCCAGGCCCAGATCAAGCCCGCGGCCTTCCCCTTCGCCGTGCAGGTCCTCGGCGTGGCCGGTAACCGGGTGCAGGGCATCGAGGACGGGCATCAGCTGGGCGCGGGCGTGGAGCCGCCCGGTCCTGCGGGCCTCCTGGTAGGCCGCGACCTCCAACGGAGAGTGCCCGATCCACCCGGCGGCGATGCCGGCCTCGGTGAAACTGGTGATGCCCTCGGCGGCGTAGCGGCTGGTCGCGGCATCCAGTGCGGCGACGATCTGATCGCGCGAATACGGCAGCAGCAGGGCCTGGATGAGCGCCTGTGCGGATTCCTCCACCACTCCTGTCGGATTCCCTGACTCGTCGCGGACGACGGCGCCGCCCACCGGGTTCTCGAAGCCCGTTTCCAGCACCCCGGCCAGGCGCAGGGTCGCGGTGTTGGTGATCGACTGGTGGCCCGAGACGTGGCGGAGATAGAGCGGCCGGTCCCCGGTGATCGCATCGAGCCGGGCGATGTCGGGGAACACGCCCCCGTGATGTTGGTGGTTGAACCCGGTGCCATGGAGCCAGGCACGGTCAGCATCGGGTCCAGTCTCGGCGTCGGTCTCGAGACGGTCGAGCCGTTCCATCTCGGCTTCCAACAGGGCGTAGAGCTCGTCCAGGCCCCTGGCCTGCTGCAGATCCACTGATTCCAGTCCCAGGCCCCACCACGTGGTGTGGCAGTGGGCGTCGATGAAACCGGGGACGAGGGTGGCGCCGTTCAGGTCGATGACCTGTTCGGCGGTGCAGCCGGTGATTTCCTCATCGAGTCCGGCAATGCGTCCGTTCAGCACCCCCAGGCTGTGGGCGCGGGGCCGTTCATCCTCGAGGGTGATGATGTCGGCGCCGCGCAGGATCAGGTCGAGTTTCATGCCCCGGGCCCCGCCCCGGACGCGGTGCCGGCCGTCGAAGGTGGCATGGTCGCCGGGTCGATGCGCAGGTGCAGCAGCGCCGGGATCTTGCGTATGGTCACTGCCTCGAGGACCCGGTCGATCGCGGCGCCGGCGTCCGCGGTGTCCCTGACGTCCTCCCCGTGGCCGCCGAAGGAGGCGATGAGCGCCGCGAAGTCGGGGTTGGTCATCGCGGTGCCGGAGGGACGTCCCGGGTAATGGCGTTCCTGGTGCTGAACGATCGTGGCGAAGACGCCATTGTCGACCACCACGACCAGCGGCGCCGTTCCGTGGGCGATGGCCACGGCCAACTCCTGTCCGTTCATCATGAAGTCCCCGTCGCCGCAGATCGCCACGGACACCCGCGCGGGGTGGGCCAGGGTTGCGGCCACGGCTGCCGGGATGGAGACGCCCATGGCGCCGTTGCGTGGGGCGACCAGCGTGCCGGGCCCGGAATGCGTGAGGTACCGGTGACCCCACAGGGTCGCGTTTCCGGCACCGTAGGTCAGGATCCGCTCCGCCGGCAGCTTCTCCTCCAGCAGCCCGAAGGCCACCGAAAGGTCCACGCCGGCGGCCGGGTCTTCAGGTTGCGGGGTGGCGAAGCCGCGTTGTTCGACGGCCAACCGGTCCATCCACGCGCTGCCTCGGTTCCCCTGGGCACTTTCCGGTTCGGGCAGGGCGGAGATGAAGGAGGCCGGGGTGGCCAGCAGCTGCTGGTCGATCCGCCCGGCGTGGCCGGTCGCCTCGGGTTCGGGGAGGACGACGACGGTTTCCGCCGCGAGTCCGCGGGTATAGCCGTCGGAGAGGACATCGGTGCGCGCGCAGCCGATGAACACCAGCAGATCAGCTTCATCCAGTGCCTCGGCGAGCGCGTCGGAGCGATAGTAGCCCAGGTAGCCGGCCCACGCCGCCGACGTGTGGGGGACGACGTCGTAGGCCCGCCAATCCGCGGCGATCGGCACGTGGGCCTGCTCCGCCCAGGCCGCGAGGGCCGCGCCTGCCGTTCCGCTCTCCCCGGGGGCCGGTCGGGCCCATCCGTCGCCGCCGGCGATGATCAGCGGGCGTCGGGCGGCGCTAAGCCGGGCCCCCAGCTCATTGCTCGAGGCCGCATCGGGAACGGGGGCGGGGACGGGACGCGGGGACACCGGCTGCGCTTCGGTCATCCGCACCAGGACGTCCTCGGGCAGTCCCACCACCACCGGGCCCGGACGGCCCGAAGCTGCGGAGTGCATGGCTTCGGCAACGACCTCGGCGGCGCGGTGTTCGTCGTCGAGCACGATCACTCGCTTCGCCGTCGTTCCAAACCAGCCGTCGAGACTGAACTCCTGGAAGGAGTTGCGTCCGCGGTCCGCGACGGGGATCAGGCCGACGAACAACACCAGCGCGGTGGCATCCTGCCAGGCGGTATGCACGGCAATCATGGCGTTGGCGGCCCCGGGACCGCGGGTGACCAGGGTGATGCCCGGGGTTCCGGTGAGCCGGGATTCGGCCAGGGCCATGAACCCGGCACCGCCCTCCTGCCGGGCGACAACGGTGGTGATCGGTGAATCATGCAGTCCGTCCAGGACATCGAGGAAGCTTTCCCCCGGGACGGAGAAGACGCGGCGGACGCCGTGGGCCTCGAGTTGGCGGACGATCAGGTGACCGGCTGAGGTTTTCATACGCATTTCCTTCGGGTTAGTGCTTGAAGCCGGGCAGGTCCACGCTCATCCGCGGGGCGAGCACGCCGGCCACCGCGGTGAACAGGGACAGGAAGACCAGGATGGCGGCGGCTGGCCACCAGTGGTTCCCTGCCGCAGCGGTGACGCTGACGGCGAGCAGCGGGATGAAGCCGGACAGCATGCCGGCGACGTTCTGGGAGAAGCCGACGCCGGTGTATCGGGTGCTGGCCGGGAAGAGCCCGGTCAGCACGGTGCCTGAGGCCGCGTAGGGGAAGGACAGGGTGGCGACGGCGATGGTCACGCCCAGCACCACGACGACGGGGTCTCCGGTTCCGACCATGAGGAAGGCGGGGACGGCGACGATGGCCGAGAGGATGCCGCCGTAGGTGATGACCTTGCTGGCACCGAAGCGTTCGGCCAATCGACCGCCGACGAGCAGCACAGGGATCTCCACTGCTGCGGCGATGATCGTGGCCAGCAGCATCAGCGAAGCGCTGTAGCCCAGGATCTGCGTGCCGTAGTAGACCATGAACGCGGTGACCAGGTAGAAGCCGCCAACGCCGAGCAGTGCCGCCGCCATGCCGACGATGATGTGCTTCCAGTTGTGCTTCACGACGGTTCGGATCGGGGCCGCCTCGGTCGCCCCGGCTTCCTTCATCTCGGTGAAGACCGGGGATTCGTCCAGCCGCGAGCGGATATACAGGGCCAGCAGCAGCATCGGGAAGGCAGCGAGGAAGGGGATGCGCCAGCCGAAGGAGTTGAAGTTGTCCTGCGAGAAGTACAGGGTCGCCAGGAAGAAGCCCCCGGAGGAGAGGATGGTGCCGATCGGGGAGCCGATCTGTGGCAGTGCGGCGTAGCGGGCCCGGCGTTTCAGCGGGGCGTTCTCCACGACGATCGTCATGGCTCCCGACCACTCGCCGCCGACGAAGAGGCCCTGGAAGATGCGCAGCACCACCAGCAGGATGGGCGCGGCGATGCCGATGGCCGCGTAGTCCGGCAGCAGGCCGATCAGTCCGGTGATCGCGCCGATACCCACGATGGTGATCATCAGCGTCCTGCGCCGCCCGATCTTGTCCCCCATGGCGCCGAAGAACATCCCGCCCAGGGGACGGGCCACCAGTCCGACGCCGAAGGTAGCGAAGGAGGCCATGGCCGCAGCTGTCGCATTTTCGTTGGTGAAGTAGTGGACGTTGAAGATCAGCGCTGCGGCGGCGCTGAACAGGAAGAAGTCGTACCACTCCAGGGCCGTGCCCACGAGGGCGCCGATGGCGACCTTGGTGGCCTCCTTGTCGGTGACCTGGTGGGTCGCGCCGGCTTCGAGGTTCGCTGGCTGTGTCATGAGGTGCCTCCGCACTGGTGCCCGGGGCAGGACGGCAGAAGCCATCGTGCCCGATGATCAACCCCAGTGTCCCAGTGTGAGCGCAATCACCCGAAGAGGGAATCACCACCACTTCGATGCCGTTGGTTGTGCAAAAGCACATAAACTGGACGGATGAGCGCAGAAAGCCCGTCACGGATGATGGAAAACCACGGTACGACGACGGAATCCGGCGCCGTCCGCTGGAACACCCTGCTCGATGGGCTGTGCGTGGCCGAGCTGACCGCCGATTTCCTGTCCCGCGTGCTGGAACTGCCCCATTACGACGACGCCCCGTTTCCGGCTGCGGAACTACGGCGCACCGGCGAACAATCCTTCGAGGCCCTGATCCGCAGCCTGCGCTCCACCGCCCCCTCCGGGGCACCTGCCGATCCCGAGGAACTCCGGGACGTGAAAGTGGGCATCGCCACCGATGTCGGGGTGTCCCGGGCCCGGGCCGATATCCCGCTCGATGCCCTGATGACGGCCATCCGGCTCGACTTCTCGGTCCTCTGGGATGCGCTGACCGCCTTGTCCACCACCGCGGACGCGCCGTTGCTGGTGGCCCGGGCGAACAGTGTCTGGCAGGTGGTGGATGCCTATGCCAGCCAGACCCAGGGCGCCTACATGTCCGAACGCCAGCGCATGGCCACCGAAGCCTCCTCCGTCCGGCAAGGACTGGTCGCTTCCCTGTTCGGCGAAACGCCACCGCCGAACGCCGTCGTCCACCGAGCCGCCGCGGCGCTCGGTCTGGAACCGGGCGCCCGGCTGGGTGTTGCGGTGGCGGCCGGCGAGGACGCCGCCGCCCTGCGCGTAAGCATCGCCCTAGCCGCACAGCGTGGAACGGAGATCTTCACGCACCCTTTCGCCGACGCTCTGTTGGCCTTCTGGCCGTCCGGTTCGAAGGCCGGTTCCGCGCTGCACGAAGCGACGGTTCGCATCTCTGCCCTGCGATGCGGCCTGGTCGAGGACGTCAAGGGAGTGGGGGCGTTGCACGAAGCCAGCGATTTGGCCTTGGAACTCGCCCATCTGGCCACCGCGCAGGAGGAGGGTGCGCTGAGCCTGGACACCGCGTGGGCGCGACTGGCCCGGGCCAGGCTGGGGTCCGATGGTGTCGGGCTGGCCGACGACGTCGAGGCTGCACTGGCCGATTGCGGCCCCAGTGAGCGGGAACGATTATTGGAAACGGCGAGGACCTACCTCGAAACCGGAAGTGTTTCCGTCTCGGCCCAGCTGCTGTTCTGCCACCGCAACACCCTGATGAACCGCTTGCGCCGGTTCGCTTCGCTGACCGGAATCGACCTCTCGGTTCCTGCCCACGCCGCCCGGCTCGTGGTGGCGTGGGCCTGAGGCCACTCCACCAAGCGGAGGCGACACGACACGACACGACACGACATGGGGAGTTCTCCCCATCGCATGTCAAGGGCACATCTGAAAGACTATTCCTGATCACCTGAAATACTTTCGATGGAGGAAACTTTGAGCAACAGCACTCCCAACCCCTACGGCAACCCCGGAGGGGTCACCAT
>RCNJ01000276.1_pt1 | contig 28489 bp, 25 predicted proteins | sample 2041171 | NCBI WGS metagenome assembly RCNJ01 (sample SAMN09708213, study PRJNA481090) | feces metagenome | biome: feces | host: Pygoscelis adeliae | place: Antarctica: Rookery Lake | collected 2010-03-01 | reverse complement strand
GATTTGAACATATATACATCTCTTAAGTACGTAGCGAAGAAATACACTTCTTAGAATAATTGCATTCGCTATCTGCTCTGCCCAATTGCTTAATTTAACATGAGAAGAGAATCGAAAACGAGCCAACAAGGCCAGATAAAGCGCAGGGGAATGGCCAATAACAGAGAGAGGGGCGGACTCGGACGGCATACGAGACACGGGAAGCGGGAGCAAAGAATCAACGGGAGTGATCAGGGATGAAGAGGATGAGTGCGGCTTCACGAAACAGGGAAGCGTCTTCAGAACTAATCCTAGAAGGGGATTATTAGACTTTCCTGGTGCAGTCTATTAATTTGTAAAAACGGAAAGACGTAAATAAGAGGCCTGATAGTTCAGTGGTAGAATTCTTGCTTTGGGTCATCACATTCAAATTGTAAGAGGTCTCCGGTTCGATCCCGGATTAGGCCCCTGTTTTATCATTTTCCACATTCACATTCACAATCACAATCGTCATGCACGTAGCAACCTTCGTAGTTCTCATGGATGTTGCCGGCTCCGATGGCAGCTAACTGGTTGTCGTGGGTGGCCCTTCCTCAATTGATAACATAGAACAAGTTAAATTTTGCAGAGGACTTCTCTACTCATATCAATCCAGACGGCTTCCATTAAGACAGGAATCATGCCGTAGGCACTGGCAATATGCGACTCATGGTAGGCAACTCTCATTGTGGCAATCAATCAGCAAACACATCCATTATGTCAAGTCACAGAGAAGCGGTAGAGTGCTCCGACGTAATCAATCCTTCAATTTGAAGACTACGAAGTTCTATAGAACCTTGGTATAACCAAGGTGTTAGTGCCAAGACGCCGTCCTCATCCCTGGCCCGCGCGCCTATCTCGTCAACCACCGCCCTCCTTGGCCGCTGTCACGCGCTTAGAAGCCGACGCTTCCACGACGCTGCCACTATGAATTCCCCCACTGAGCAGGCGGATCAGCATCAGCATCGGGCTCATCTTCCTCGTCCTCGGAGGACTCGGAGGAGGACGACGACTTCGCATCCCAACACTCGTTATCATCCGTCGGTGGCGCCTTCTTGCCAGGACGAAGAGATTCTTCACAGGCATCCATCACCCTCATAGGCAACGAATCTGGACCACCACGGAGCCACTCGATCAAACTCTCGCCCTTGGCCTCCTGTTCATCCCAGTTGATTTTGTTGAGACTTAGCCTTGGTATCCTTCGTCAGTCTCTCATCGCGACGAGCTTTCTTAAGAGCCAACTCCTTATTCATCTTCTGGCCTACGATGATTTCACGCGCAGCCACTCTCGCTTCTTTGATCAGCTCATCTCTTTTCTTCTGGAGATACTTCTGACGCTGACGCTTCTTGTTTTCGTCATCACTCATATACAGTTCCCCAGAGGTATGCTCTTAAGTTCTCCACAGTTTTAGGGTCAACATAACCTTAAAGTACCAAGTACGTGAGATGATTAAAACGAAGCTTGCGTCTTGTGATTTCTCTCATGACAACCTCGTCAATGCGTAGAAGATGTATTTTGCCCTTGCCCCTGCCTTCGCGGCGGCCTTTGCCAATGTTCTCAGGCTTGACACAGAAGATCTGGAGACCTTCGTGTTCTGGCTTAGGATAATAGCAGTACTTGACGCACATCTTGAGGATGGATGCTTCGTCCATATACGTCTCCCTTTTCAGCAGCTTGCAAAATGGCGTCAGACCTCTCTGCCCAAGAAAGACTCTCACCAAGCCACCGTCGCCCATTTGACCCAATGGTTCGTTACACCGCAGCAGCAACTTAATGAGAAAGAGCTGAGCATTAGACAGGTCGATATCTGTAAACCAAGCCTCATTATGGCACAACGTAATTCTTTGCGCGGTCGTGGCAGTATCCATAACCAGCCACACGTTCGTCACAGTGAGGTGCATGTCCTTCGGTGTGCGATGTCCAGCTCTCGCCAAGCAAGCTAGGATACCTCTTACCGTCTTCTCACGATGATACACCATCTGCGGCCACTTCAGACTCGGCACCCATCTGGGCACAGGAAGATTTCTCTTATGTGGACGTCGAGCAGGGTCGCGCATACACAGCGACTGACAAATTCCATACAGGTACACGCTGGCCGCCTCCTTTGCATTCCGCCTCGCACACATCTTCATAACATGCGCCATGTGACCGTTGATCTTCCCATGAAAGCCTTTGCTTATACAATACAGCGTCAACAGATCCTCGACCTCCATCTGTGCTGCCAGCTCAAAGATCAACTCCGGATACCTGCCAGCTTCTCAAAGAACGGGAAAGGACCAGTGGGAGGGATGGCGATCTTTCCGGCAATATCGCGGAAGCGCTTTCGTGGTGAGCGTGCAGGCTCGTTCGGGTCGAAGATGGCAGAGAAATGAACCATGAGGTCTTCGTCTGTGCCTTCATGCTGGCGCTTCATGCTGGCGCTTCATGTGGGAGAGGTTGCCTGGGTCGGCGTCGATGGCCCCCATGTCCACATGGTTATTCGAGGCTTCTTCACGTTGGCGTGCAAACCCTGCGATGACGGCATTATCGTCCCAGCCTATTGGATCTTCTTTCCATTCGTCGGAACCCATGCCTGGATGTTGTGGATCGACGTCCATACGCATGCCAACATTCTCGTTGCCGTGTCGGCCTGTACCAGGAGTATCAGCTACGTCTTCCTCGTCGTCGCCATGGTCTCCCGCCGTGGTATGACCAAGACTCGGTGCTGCACATAAGCGGTTCCCAATTGGTTATAATTGTGGGAGAGCGCCGTTACCATCGTTGTCTGACCCATCGGCGGCATCAACGTCGAAGCCACTGGGAGCAACCAAGGGACTCTTGACAGGAGAGGAAAGGCCTTCCTTCTGGATCTTATCTTGAAATCTTCTGATGTCATCTGAGCGATGACTTCCAGCATTCTCGTCGTTCACGTCGTCGGAATTGCCATCAGAACTGTCGTCCTTTTTATCGCTGGTTTGCTTATCGTCCATCATGGTAGCATCGGCTCCTTCGGCAGGCGTCTTCGGTTGCCCATCGTCGTCTCTAGCAAGCGCCATACCCGCATCCTCATTCATCCGCTTCATGAATGCCTTCGGCTTCAGCTCCCTGCTTTTCTTGCTCTTCCTTCCATTCTTCGACTTCTCGACTGGGTATTCGTACTCGGTATCCTCGCTATAATCGTCGACACCATCCGTGCTCCATTCCGACACATTACCGACGTCACCGTCATCCTTGCCACACCACGCTTTCTTGCCGGATTGGGAGGGAGCAGGAGTAGGCACAGCCTTCATTGCCGCCATGGTAGCTTGTAGTTGTGATTGCATATCCCCTGCTTGCTTTCGGAGAATGTCGATATATGCTTGTGTGCCGGGCTGAGGAGCGTTGGCTTTCTCTTTCAGGATTTGTACTTATTCCTGCCCGTCTTGTGGGGTGGTGGAGAGTCGTTGGAGGGCAGGTCATCGCTGGAGGAAATATGCTTGCGTCTGCTCTCGAGGGACTTGGACTTGATTTTGTGCTTGTGCTTGTCCTTTCTGGGGGGTGGGGAGGATTCGTCATCGCTATCAGATTCGTTGGAGCTGTCCTTGCGGCGACGGGACTTCTTCTCATCTCTGCGCATGTCCTTATTGCGCGCGGGCGGAGACTTGTCCTCGCTGTCGCTTCCGGGGTCGCTTGAACTATGTCCATGGCGACGGCTTTTGCTTTGTCCTTACTCTTACGTGAAGGCGGAGAACTCTCGACGGAGGAACCATTATCGCTAAGGTCGCCCTTGGGCCTGCGGGATTTGCCTGTGCCCTTACCCTTCTTATCACCTCTTTTCCGAGGTGGTGGGGGGTCGTCGAAGCTATCGTCGTCGCTGGAGTTTTGTGTCTACCTTTGCCGTGGTCTTCTTTGGGCGGCCGACGAGGCTCATCTTCGCCAAAATCTGCACCATCTCCGACACGTCTATGTCCGGATCGATATGCAAGCTGTGTAGGCTGAATGCTGCTAAATGCAGATGAGCCCGGCGGAGGCGGAGCGCCAAAGGTCAGACCTGCAATACCGGCTCTGCTGGCAGACCCAGAGCGGTGAGAGCAATACCTCTGCCACCTGCCGCAGTGCTTGTGTTGCCAGATAATGATGGTGTGCCTCGTCCTGTACTAGTACCACCACCCCTGCTCGCAGCGTTCATGATCCCAGGATTAGTAATATTCACGGGGTGGTTTTGGAACTCCGAAACGATTTGTGAGCGGCAAGGGGAGGTGTGCTGGCCAATGTGGTGGTGGTATTGGAACGACAGGACCAGACGGCCTGGAAGTGTTTGCAGAAGGTCTAGGATGTGCCGCAGGTGATGGACGTTCCAGTGGCCATTCTCTTTCCGGATTTGCCATTTGACGTTCAAGGCGTTGCCATGGGAGACTCTTCGGGCCTCTGGCTTGGACTTCGGTGAGGTTTATTGGGATGAGTGGTGGGCTTTGTTGCGCCTGCGGCGGCTGCTGCTGTAGCGATGCTTGCTGCGTTGGTTGCTGATGATGTTGTGGGGGCTAGCTTTGTATGGCCTGGCCTGCTTGTGCCCACCTTGCAGCGAGTAGCTGGTGAAGTCGAGCATCACTTATCGGACCTTCAAATGATTGCCCTGCTGGATCGAGTGCGATGCTTGGGTTCGTTGATGCGTTCGCCGGTGCTGTGTCTGCTGCTGCAGAAGGATGAGATGCACTCTCATTATCGCCCTGTATCGGCAGTACTGGCCCATTAGAGGTGCGGGTTGCTGGCCGACGTCCCTATCGAGTAGCGCGGCGTTGTATAGATGGTCCTCCGTCGCGGATGTCCATCGCGTCGTCTCGTTCTCTTCTGTCGGACAGTGCGAGTTCTTGTTGGGGTTGTGTTTGACCTCGATGTTGACGTGCGGGAGTTTGTTGAGTGTTTTCCGTTCTATGTGTTTGTGATCGAGAGAGGCAGTCTTGGAAGCGAATGCGCACACGAGAAGTTTGCTCGTCGTCATCCGAATCTGGATTCGGATCGTTGTGTGAAGACATAACTATATCTCCAAGGGAGATGACTGCGTTGGGTGAGCTGAGGTTGCTCGGCTGGTTGGTGTGGTTGTGGTTCGGCTGCATAGTTGCACGCTCCAGTTAAAGCGTGATGTTTGGGAGCCGCGGCTTCCTTTAGATGTTAGTGCTGTTTAAACATTTTAGCCGCTATTGTGGTTAATACGCGAGGGTGGGTGGGGCGAATTCCGCGGCGACCTTAGATTGGACGGCCTTACCGTATGCAGTTCTTCTAGAAGGCCAAAATTGGCAAAAAAGCAGTATTGGTTTTTAACTCACAACCTGGGAACACCCACTTATCCCTCGTAAGGTGGGTGTTGCCAACTGCGCTATTCTGGCCTTTTATGAAGAGTAGGTTCGAAGTGGGCTTTAAGCACTTACTGCAGAGATGCGAATGCTACACCGTGAGGTTTTTCGCCATATTCTGAGGCTGTAAGGGAAGAGGAGCAGGAGGAAACGGTGGGAGGTGATGTCGAGTTTCGGTTGTAGTTAGCGAGCGAGCGAGTCTGTACACATTGCATTTCACATAGATAGAGAACAAGGGTTTTCGTATATCACGTATCTTCATTATAATATCAACGCCGAGCACCCGCCCGGAAATGCTATAACTCCACGACTCATGAAGTGTCAGAGCCGTATATCGCTAACCCAAATCACATCACTGCCTCCCACTTAGAAAAGCAGCCTAAGCCTCAATCTCATCCACAGGGACATCCTCCAAATCCTTGCTAATAATCGTATCCGACACCTTCCAAACCTGGACCATGTTGTCCTCGGCCGCGGAGCAGACAACCCATGGCGCGTTCTGGTTCCAGGAGAACTCGGTGAGGTGGTTGGTGTGGCCGCCGTGCATGAAGAGCCTGTGATCACTAGTGTTAGCATGAGCATAGTTGCAGAAAAAGACAATTCAAGGGTTTATACTTACAATTCTGGTCCTCCATCCTCTTGGTCTTCTGGGTTTTGCTCTTCGCCAATCCGGCTGAGGTCCCAGAAGATGACACGGCGGTCGTGGCTGGCACTGCCGAGGATGGCCATCTCCTTTGGATGCCATGCGACGGAGGTTACCTGGTCGGTGTGCCCCTCCAGAGTCTCGAGCATAGCGGAGAGGTTACGCATATCCCAGATTCCGATGTTCTTGTCTGCCGAACCGGTGGCGACGAGGTAGTCGGAGAATGGGTTGAAAGCGAGAGAGTTGATGGCGTCGGTATGTCCGTTCTCCTTGCCAACAGCGACAGCCTTATCGGTATCGGCGCTACGAACATCGAGAATCTGGAGCGACAAGTCATCGGAGACTGTGCCGATGAGCGATCTATGGATTGGGTGGTACTGGACATCGTTCACGACAGCAGTGTGGTGGGTATAAGTTCTGGATGGCTTTACAATCTTATTGTTGACGTTAACCACCTTCAGATCCCACAAACACACAGTCATATCCTCACTTCCAGTCGCCAACTTTCCAGCCTCATGTGGGTTCCAGCACAGACCGAAGCCTTCCTTCTTATGCCCTCTGAGCTCCGCTTGTGGGTTCACAGTGCCAGTTGGCATGCTGCTGTGCTTGCTTCTATCGAAGACCAAGATCGTGCCGGTATTCGTCATCGTCGCAATGATGTTTGGGTTTTGTGGCTGATATCTCGCCTTGTTGACTTCACCAGGGTGGTCGATCCTCTGCTCAATAGTCATCTTGACCGGTGGAGCGTCGTCTTTCGACGCATTTCCGTAACCCCCAATCTCGCCCTTCTCCTCGTCATAATCACGCTCGTTTGGAGTGAGGTACATTGGGAGCTCGACGCTTGCGACCTGAAGATAGTTTGGAACTTCGCCGGAGGTGTGGGTGCCGATGAGGAGGCGGTGGGTGTTGTACTTCTTGCCTGGATATGACTTGACGTCTGGGAACCATTGGGTTGTTAAGGTTGGCCATTCGAGAGCGGTGCTGAGAATCATGTCGTAGAGGAAGGGACTATTCTTCTTCCATGTCTTGTACTCTAGGGGGTTGAGTTAGCTCGGCGCATTGGTGCTGGCGCAACGTACATTAGGGCCGTACCTTCGTTTATCAACTTCTGCTCCTCATCCTGAAGTGTGTCTTCGTGGTTCATATCGTTATCCATAGCGGCTACTGTTGATGAAATTAGATCGGCTCGGAAGCAAAGGCGTAGAATGCGAATGTAGCGCCAACAAGAAATCCTCGTTTGATGTCGCAAGGCTTCTCAAGCTTCGGAATGCGCGTCGGAGCTCCAATGATTTTGTGAGACGGAAGTAAGCTCTACTAACCGGCAAAATCGATCCAAAGAGGCTGAATAGTTATAAGCTTCTTAGAGAAGATTGTCGTAAAGTGGTTCTTGTATACCCCAATAGCTGTTGCGAATTGGATAAGAGGAAGCGCGTCTAAAGTGGTTTGGAGTCCTTATCACAGACGCGGTGCTCGGTAGCGCGAAACCTTAACTCCAAGGGTGACAGGCAGGGGCTCGTGCCTGACGGACGCGGACCATGGAAAGTTGAAGTGCGGGTAAGGCTAGGTACTCAGTCAGCCACTTAACCACGGAGGCAACATCTACCACCTCGATCCCTACGAACTCATATTTACAGCCACCGGCTTCTGCCTTTCATTTACAGTCGTATTTTTGCGAGGATACTATACCTATACGTAGACACGCAGGCATTGTTCTTTGTTGTAGCGCATTTGCTTAACGACTGCAACGAATCCATAACGCCACGACTATACGCTCACTAGACACCACGCAACCTTATTGGTATTCGCAATCGTTCTAGTAGAAGGCATTCATTATGGGTGTTCCCAAGTTCTTCAGATGGATGAGCGAGAGATATCCGATGATTTCTGAGCTCATCGCAGAAAACCGCATTCCTGAGTTCGACAACCTCTATGTATGTCCCGCCACAAGCGCAATGGCTCGGGACTTGTACTAACAGCTTACTAGCTTGATATGAACGGTATCATTCACAACTGTACGCACAAAGAGACGGACTCGATAACGTTTCGCATGACCGAGGAGGAGCAGTTTGTGGCGATTTTCAACTACATTGAGCATCTCTTTGGAAAGATCAAGCCAAAGAAGCTCTTCTTCATGGCCATTGATGGCGTTGCACCAAGAGCCAAGATGAACCAGCAGCGTGCTCGTCGTTTCAGAACCGCCCTCGATGCTGAAAATGCTCGACAGAAGGCGATTCGTGAGGGCACAGAGATGCCAAAGGAGGAACCCTTTGACAGCAACTGTATCACTCCGGGAACGGCGTTCATGGCGAAGCTGTCGCAGCAACTCAAGTACTTTGTGAACAAGAAGGTGTCTGAGGATGCCGATTGGCAGGGCGTTGAGATTGTTCTCTCTGGACACGAGGTTCCAGGAGAGGGAGAGCACAAGATTATGGAGTACATCCGTCTTGCAAAGGCGCAATCAGACTACGAGCATAATGTCCGTCACTGCTTGTACGGACTGGATGCCGATCTTATCATGTTGGGGCTTTTGAGTCACGACCCGCACTTCTGTCTTCTGAGAGAAGAGGTCAAGTTTGGCCGCCAGACGAAGAGCTCGAAGCCGCAAGATCTGGAGCACCAAAACTTTTACCTGATGCATCTTTGTTTAGTACGGGAGTATTTGGAGCTTGAGTTCCAGGAGCTCAAGGAGCCAGGCAAGCTTGATTTCCCATTCGATCTTGAGCGTATCATTGATGATTTCATCCTTATGTGCTTCTTCGTTGGCAACGATTTCTTACCCAACTTACCTAACTTGCATATCAACGAGGGTGTGCTGTACAAGATGTTTGAAGTGTACAAGCAGATGTTGCCGACTATCGGGGGTTACATAAACGATGGGGGTGTTATCAACATGCCACATCTGGCAGAGCTTGTCAAGGCTTTGACTGAGCACCTGGAGAAGAAGTTCTTCAAGGATGAAACGTCGAATGACAAGTTTTTGAAGGGAAAGAGACTGCCTGCAACCAGAGCAGAGCCAGTTGAAGAATTAAAGAAGGAGGAGAAGGGAGTCACTACTCTCAGCACGACGCAGAGTGCTCTCTGGAAGCAGCTTAGAAAGTTCTACCAGAACAGACCAGAAGGTTTCTTGGAGATGCCGTCTACCCTTCCAGCTGGTGATAGCAAGGTTGTTCAGAAGATCGCCGAGGAGCTTAAGCTCCAATGGAGGACTGCACCAGATGACAGCGGCCGCCGCCACATTCAGATCTGGTTCCCCGACGCAGAGACAGAGGACGATGAGGACGACGTTGCAATGCCGGTTATTAGGAAGTACGACAACGCTAAGATTGTTGATGTCACGGCTCAAGGCGCCGAGGCCCAGAAGGAAATCAGGGAGGCGAAGATGTACGACCAATGGAAGGACAAGTACTACGAGGGCAAGTTCGAGTGGAAGCGCGACAACGAGGTGGAGTTGACCAAACTGGCTGAGAACTATGTTCAGGGCTTGCAGTGGGTTCTGTTCTACTACTACAAGGGCGTTGCTTCCTGGTCTTGGTTCTACCATTACCATTACGCTCCTATGATCTCTGATATCCTCAAGGGTTTGAATGCCAACACCAACTTCGAATTGGGCCAGCCATTCCACCCATACGAGCAATTGATGGGTGTTCAGCCAGCTCGCAGTAAGAACATTCTTCCATCCGTTTACCACGAGTTGATGACGGACGAGAAATCACCAATCATTGACTTTTATCCAAGCCACTTCGACCTGGATATGAACGGAAAGAAGTCGGACTGGGAAGCTATTGTTAAGATTCCATTCATCGATGAGAAGCGCCTGTTAGATGCCATGGCGCCAAGAAACAAGCTGCTCAGCGACGACGAGAAGGCTCGCAACGAGTTTGGAGTCTCCCTCAAGTTCATGTATGCTCCTGAGGTTGACTTCACTTATCCATCTTCATTGGTTGGTAGATTCCAGGATCTTGCGCACTGCCACTGTGTTGAGAGTGCCTTTGACCTGCCTACCGTTGATGGAACTGACTATTATGTCGGGCTCATGGAGAATGCCAAGCTTGGAGAAAACGCTTTGGCTGGATTCCCGACATTGGGTGCCTTGCCCTACACTGCTGAGTTGGATGCCAGCGCTCGCGTTAACATCTTCCAGCAGGAGAGTAAGAACGAGAGCATGGTTCTGACTCTTTCGGATACCAAGTCAAAGGCGGAGATCGAGAGCGCTAAGTCCAAGCTTGGCCAAAAGGTTTACGTCGGCTATCCTTTCTTGCAGGAGGCCAAGGTTGTTTGTGTCTTCAATGCAGGAAAGACCTACAGATTGGCCGCAAATGGCTTAATCGAAGAGCACGGATCTACTGGTGCTGGCTTCAGCAAGAAGGCCGGTGAGATCAAGGAGATGTACACCAAGAAGAAGGGTGTCGACATTGGCGATGTTGAGTCATTAATGGAGGTCGAGATGCTCAAGGGCATGAAGATGTTGGAGGATGGCGCCACTGTCAAGGATTATGGTAACATGTCTGGCATGGAGGCTTTCTACGCATCGCAGGTCATTGTTGACGAGGTCGTCAATGAGGACCAGAGACTCATTGAGAAGAAGGCTGTCCCAATTGTGGAGGAGTTCCCAATTGGATCTCTCGCTCTTTACATGGACGAGTCATACTACGGTCGCGCCGTCGAGATTAAGGGTCACAATGGCAACAAGGCTGACGTTCAGTTCTTGAGCCTCGGAAAGGAGCCAAAGGTTGGCCGCGAGGTCATTGAGAAGGCCACCCAGGCGACGAGATACCTCAACCTGAACCAGCTTGTCAGAAGCTTACCATTTGAGTTTAACACACTCAACATGCTCACTTCTTCCGTTTACGTCACCGTCAACGGCAAGAGCCTCGACTTTGGACTCAGCCTGAAGAACAAAAAACAGGAGCTGAAGGTTCCAGGATATACTCGCCTCTTCTACAACAACTTTGAGTACAGTGAGAAGGCGCTTATCTTGATCAGCGAGTTCATCACCAAATTCCCAGAGTTTCCATTCCACCTTGAGAGACTTCTCAAGGAGAAGAGGAACATGATTTACAGCAGTGGAGGTGGCAAGTCTAAAGATGAGTTCCGCGCCGAGGACTTCCCAGGCGTCGATTTCCAGGAGATGAACGCTTGGCTGAAGGAGAAGGGTGTCAGAGATTTTGAAAAGGTCGCCGCCGATGTGCAGCAGTTAGAGCCAGAGGTGGTCAAAACTCTCGAGGCTTCTATCGACAAGATCGTGAAGGCTGCTCCAGCGCCAGATACCAAGGAGTTCAAGAGCGTTGCTAGAGGTGCGCTTCTCAAACCATCTGAAGTCGAGCATGTCCTCGGCAACCAGAAGTTCATCCTCGGGGATCGTGCTGTCTATGCACAGGACTCCGGACGTGTCCCAATCTTTACTCGCGGAACCGTCGTTGGTACTTCCGTCAGCAAGCGCACCACCTTCCTCGACATTTTGTTCGACGAGACTTTCATGTCCGGCACCAACCTCGGTGGACGCTGTTCCGCACAGCGCGGCTCAACTGTGCCAATCACATCTGTCCTCAACCTGAGCAACCCACAGTTCGTCATCGACTGTAAGACCGGACATTCTAAGCGCCCGAAGCAGCTGCCACAGCAGATGGTCACGGCTACCGGCTATGGTGCCCCAGCTGGCCCAGGTGCCCGCGGACAGTTCAGAGAGGCGCCAGTCCCACAACCAATGCATGGCTCCTACGGTGGCATTGCCGCCGGTCAGGCCTATACCAACGGCGCAGGCCGTGGAAGAGGTGGTGCTGGTATGGTGAGCTACAATGCCCAGCCACCACCAGCTAGCTTGCACGCCGGCCGCGGCGGACGTGGTGGAAGAGGCCGTGGTGGAATGACCTTTGTTGGCACTCCATCGCAGGATTCCGCTGCTCCTATGAAGTTCGGCGACTTGCCGATTCGTGGTGGTCCGCCACAGCAGCAGCAGGTGAATGAATTTAATGGGGGGAGGAATGGCGAGGCGGGCTTCGTTCCAAGAGGTGGTGCTGCGCCACGTGGTAGAGGTGGGGTGCGTGGTGCTCCACAGCAGCTTCAGAACGGGTTTGTCGGAGGGAGTATGGGAGAGGTTGGTTTTAGCCAAAGCCAAAACCCAAGAGGTGGTGCGATAGGTCGTGGTAGAGGGTATTTCCGTGGCAGGGGAAGAGGTGGAAGAGATGGTCAGGGTCAGGCTGCTGCCGCTCCTGACCCAGCCCAGGGAAATTAAAAGAGGATACTAGAAGCGTGCGATGATTTGGTGCTTTTGGTTCTGCTTCTTGATACAGCGACAAGCGGGCGAACTGTAACGCTTTGCAAAGTGGTGTTGGCATGGTTCCTACTGCGACGGCGCTGGGCAAGCGAAGTGTTCTGGCTTTCTATACTAGATTTTATAGATAGAGTAAGGATACCAACAGCGATCGATTTGGTTTTAGCACTCCGGGTTTCCATTTTGATTTTGATGACAGTGAGGCCTTGTGATTCCTGTAAAACCATGCCATTGCGCTGTTCCCAGTTGCATGCATACTGCAAATCATAGCGATTTAGCGAGGACTTTCGGCTGCACGACCGAAGAAAGAACTTGGACTATTGCTCCCTAATCTCAAGTTCCCGTTACCCCGTGAATGCCTCGGGCAAGTCTTCTGAAAGGATCAACTGCACTGCAACAGGTTAGCAACCCTTGCGGGCTTCATTGCCGTCTTTACGATCTTTGGGTCCTTCGAGAGACCGACCTGGGGACGATTCCTAGTTGACCTCAAAACCGATTAGTGGTTTTAGGACGTCAAAAGCTTTCCATTATAATCCCTCTCAGTTGATTGATCTGATTGATGGTTGAGCCTGGGGTTTGAGGTTAAGAACGAACGTTCCCACGGTTAGTAAAGTGCTTGGTCTGACTTTACACTGCGACATCACATGTTACTGGCTGCAGGGTGGGAAAATGTAAAACGTGTTGGTGGAGGCTTAGTGTTAGCGGAAATTATGTGGTTTGCTATTTCCACACTCGTTCTGGACTCATTTGACAGGAGAAGTCGGCATTGTTGGTCGTCTCAGTTGTCAGAAGACGGTTGAAGAAGAAAACTCACAATAACAACCACAACTTCACCAGTCAAGAAGAAACAGTTCAATTTGAAGGAGATTTAAGAGTTCCTGAAATACTTGTCCACAGGCAGGCAAAGGTCGTGGGGTTGGGAGTGGAAGAAGTAAACTAAGCAGACATCACAATCATTATCGCGACCGCAACTCGCACTTTCCACCTTTTTTGTCGCTTCGCCGTCACATTTGCTTCGGCTCCTGCACTTGCCATCTGCACAATCTAGTGAAGAACTCCTTTAACCGAAGGGTTTTCGATCAAAAGCAAACCACATTAGGGTGGTTTGCTTTGTTTGCACCCAAATTGGTCCCTCAAATTATCAAACACGCTCAATCTTCCGGTTCAAGCAAAAAAAAAATCGTCCCTTCGAATTAGACACAGCGACCTCAGCAAGTGTTCGAGCTTGGCGCCACGATGTCAAATTTAATGTGTTTCGATCTCCGCTTCGCGAGGTCAAGGAGGACCCCACAATGGGGTTTTTTTGGTCCTCGTTGTAAACAAATCTGCCCATGCTAGTTTTGCGGTTGGCTGGTCGCAAACCGCAATTCTTCTTCAACACCATCGCTTCGCGACAGTTGTCAATGAAGGTTCTCCAACCAAGGAAGGGTATGTTCCAAAGATTCCCCATCCCTCCGAAGAGAAATGGGAGCGTCAATATAATTTAGTTTTCAACTAGCAAAAATCTATTCTCGGACGAATCCTCACTGAAATAGATAAAGCCCGTGCACTAGGTTGGAGAAGAAAGAAGGAAAGAAAGAGAGAAAATATGGGAGGAGGCGGAGTATATATATTCATGGGGAGGAATTTGGTAATGGCGCTAGTGAGAGCTAGCGCTGGCGGCGGGGATTTACGCGACGTGGCTGGGGATGTGTGGCGCGAGGCTGCCAGACTCCAGCAGGTTCCATCCAACTCGAAAGGTGCCTAGCCGCACGTGAGCGACGTAGCAAACGCGCCCTGGGGCTTGCTGAGGGCTGAGCGACTCCGTAGCACAAACCTTCAGAGCGTGAAATGGCGAGCTCGGAGTGTTTCCAGCATTGACGTTCAAGATCGCTTTTGAGCTTTCAGATGTGCAATTGTTTCGAGTTTAGTTTCCCCCTTGAGACACGAATCATGATATGCAATGTTTCTTGGTGTTTCGAGTCAAGGTGCTACTGCCTGTCAACGCGGGAAGACAGCGGCACACAAACAGAGCAGAAGCTTCACATCAGAAGAGAAGGGTACGAGGACAAGTTTGTGGGAGTAGTATAACAATACAGTTCCATCTATATGCAATAACTTGCTGTTGAGGTATCTACTCGCTCTTGTTTGTACACACAATGCTACAGTCCTTCGCCTCCTTCCACTCAGTTCTAATGCCTACCTTTTTACCTCCCCTACCATTATTCCATCCGCCATGTCATTACTTCATCTCCTTATTCTCCTTTTTCTCATCAATCGCTGCCGGCGTAGGCGGAAGCTCCTTAGCAGCCGCCTTCTTCTCCTCTTCCACAGCATTCGTCTTCGTCTCTTCGGCACTCGTTGCAGTGTCGGGACTCTGAGTCTTCCTCCTTTTCTCCTCTTCTTTCTCCAGCTGCTCTGGTGTAGGCGGCAACGGCGGATCAGCAGCCGGTGACTCCATCTTAGGCGTCTCCGGCTCTTCTGTTTTGGGCGTAGGCACAGCTGCCTTCGGTGACGGCACATCCTCAGGTGCTGGCATGGTAGGCTCAGGCGCAGGCTCCGGGGCAAGCGGCGCGTCTGTCTCCGGCAGCTTATTATCCTGCACGATCACCACGATATAAGCGCCAAGATCACCAGCCCCTTCAATGCGGGATATCTTAGATGAAAAGTGCTCGGCATCACGGGCCATCCTGTACGCATGTTAGCCACTATTCGTTCATTCCAACCTTGTAGATTAGGGCATCTGCCTACCTCTCTTTTCCAGCTGCCGTCATCACAGTCGCATTCTGGAACGCCTCGCCCAACTGTTCCCTATAGCTCTTCAACACCGGCTCCATAATTCCTAGCACAGTCGGTTCAGGCAAATGCTTATTGAGCACGCGATGCAGAGTACCCGTCTCCTTCGTCAAAGTCTCCATATACGGACTGACAGCCTTCTCGGACGGCTCATCCCAGCTGATTCCAGACATGGCACGGATACATATCGCCACTCTACCAGACATGATATCAATAAGCTTCTCAGAAATACTGGACTGGTGCTCTTGGTACGTGCGTCGCACTTTATCAAACTCGATCACCAGAGCCGTTGTCTGCGGACCGGTAGGCATATGCCGACGGATGAACTCGCGAACATAGGGAATAAGTCCTGCAATGAATGCCAGCGCACGAGAGGCCAGAGCAAGGTGCTTGGCAGTGATGTGCTTCAAGCCGGCTACCTTTGTCGCGCCGGCACCGAGAATGAGTTGTGTGCAGCGAGAATTGAAAAGGTTAAGGTGGGCTATGAGCAGTTGTGCGACGTCGGCAGTCAGGGACGGAATGACGGCGATGAGCTCCACGTATGGCTCCATGCCACGTAGGCAGGCAACGGGCGAGGCGGGGAGAACGAAAGCCTCTTCGTTGACAATTGCAGGCCGAGTCTCTTTTTTTGCTGGCGCTTCTGTTCCGTTTGTAATATTGTTGGCAGGGACGCTTTCTGACTCGTCATATGGCAACCAGATTTTACGGCCTCTCTCCCACTCTTCCGGATCGTGGTTGGTAGCCTCCAGTATCCTTGTCAAGTGTTTATCGTCATCTTCGCTGAAGTCTTTGGTTGTCCAGGTATCTGCATCCATGCTCTGTGCAAGGCGCTCTTGCTGCGTGTTGCCAAGGTGCCTCAAGAACTCCTTGATGTGGTTGTTGATCACAGTCTTCAGGTTTTGACCTGTCCTACCGGACACTGCCTCGCACTCGTTGGCAAATAGCAGATTGATGGTGAAGTATCTCAAAAACCTTGTGGGGTCGAGATTCGTACTCTGCTCATTTCGCACTCTCAATACTTTCACGATCTGATTTTGTGCGATGTCCACAGCTTGGCCTAGCAAGTTGGTCAAGTCTAGGGCGTTGTGCAGATCCTCTTGGATCTTCCGTGAGGGATCTTGAGCAGAGCTACTCTCCATGCGACCATCGATGGAGCCCATCTGTGGTGAGAGCGGATTCCGTGTGGGCGATAGCGTTCTCGAAGGCGACATCGCTCTGCTAGGAGTGGGCGAGCCAGGTACGGAACCATCCAAAGTAGTAGTGACATCGAGAAGAACCTTCACTTGAGTGCCGAGTCGTCTCAAAGCTTCACCTACACCTATATAGACCTTAATCAACATCTCTTCGGCGTCACCAGGATCAAGAATCTTGAGGTTTCGAGCCAGCACAGCCGATCGTTCCTGCTGGTTACGTGGTCTATTACCACCAACTGTCGCCATGGACTGTACAGAGTCGGTATCATCATCATTCGAGCTCGGAAGTGGTTGCTTGATGATATGCTTGATCTCGCGAAGAACTGCATCCTTGTAAGCTGAAGTAGCGGGCGAAGTGTAGTTCGACCTGTATAGGCCAGCAAGGTTCGAAAGCAGTTCAGCACGAAATTCGTCATTAGTTTGCAAATACGAAGGGTAAGCAGAGTTCTCTCTGCTGTGGCCGCCCTTGCCACTTGCTCGTGCTGAGGCACTGCTCCATCGTTTGAGCGTATCTGCGTGAGAAGTGGTTTTAATGTGGCTCCTTAGATCACTAAGCAGTTCTCTGATGAAGCGAGCTTCAAAGGTCTTGCCTGTGCGTAATTTGAGAATGCCGAGATCATTATCCACGCTCTGCAGCGCTGTCGCGGACGATAGGTCTGTGAGGTTCTTTAGTCTCACGACGTCAAGAGTCTTCGCGTCAGCATCATCTTGCTCGCCATGAATGAGCCTCTCGAGAGCCTCCATAGCGTCGAGCGCTCTTTCAACCTCACCTTCATCAACGTACGCTTCGCAGTTTCCAACTGCATCCACGATCGACTTCAGCTGCAGCACGGCATCTCCAAGCTTTTTAAGATTCTCTCTTCTCCTCCTCTTGTCGACAATGTCTAATCCACCTAGCGCCATCTCCTTATCCAAAGCCTCCAGCTCCTGGCGCAGTTGTTTTATCCTAGCGACAGAATCTGCTGCCTCGGAATGAAGCTCCCGCAATGAGCCCAGCGCCGCAAAGAAGGATGACGAAGCTGTTGAAATGGCGGATATTAGATGAACTTCGATAGTGTCCATGTACCAAGACAGCTTTTCCTGCAGGATAGCGTTGGTAGCCAAAGCTTTTCTCGGCCCAACAGAGTCCCGCCGATCTTGTGGTCCTCCTTCAGTGGGTTTTACCACTTCCGACCTTTCACTAACAACGTCGAAAGTTCTGGGGTTCTCCAGGCGAAAGTTGTCATCAAAGTAAACATCCGGAATTGTCGACAGAGGCGCTGGTCCCTGGGGAGCTCTCTTTCCATGTCCTCCGCTTGACCGTCTTCTCGGAGTCGAAGGCGCATCGTAAGGAGTCGCGGATGACATGGAGGCCCAAGATGCCTTTCTCGACAAGCTCTGCCTCTGGGTATTTTGCCCTTGTCCCAACAGGTCCGGGAACTCCTCAGGCTCACTCTTCTTTCTTATGAGTTGTAGCCCTTCATCCTCGCTGTCCTTTGCCCTTTGTAATGCATCGTATAGTCTCCCGACTTGGCTCAAGTAGGGCCTGAATCCTGATGGATCGACATGTGGGATATTTGTGAGCGCAACAGGCGGAATATCTCTGGCTGTGGGGGGACGATGCAGACTGGACGATGGCGCATGAGTATGAGGGAGAAGACCGGTTCTGACAATTGGTGGTTGAAGAAGCGTAGAGATGGCTGCGCAACCGGTTAGCACACTCACTGCTCCTTATCACACAGCAGGCCTACCATTTTGTCCAGCTTCTGTTACAGTATCCCTCCAGCTACCAGAGGATGTATCCAATGCGCCTCCTATTGAACTGATTGAACTGGCAGTTGAACCTCTCCTGGGATTGTATCGAGCTATCGACTTGTTCCTCGAAGCAGAGTCATAGCGGGGAAAGTAAGATTCGCTTTGAAGTAGCTGAGGTGTGGATTGAGAAATACTATCAGAAGACGGTCTACGAATCGAGGACATGATGTGCTGGTGTCCTTAGGGCCACGAAGGCCGGAGCTTGGTTGAGTGCCGCTATCGTAAGCATTCGGTATCGCCCTGTCGGAGATTGATATGTTCACTAAGGGACAAAACGAAGACGTACATACAACAGCTTCGGCAAAGTAAATTAAAGTTGTATAACTTGTGAGTATTAGTCTATCCTCACTTCCAAGCACTTCGCCGCACTCATCTCCACCTCGGCGCATAGCTATTGAGTGTCACACCCGGCTGCCGTAATAACTCCTCAGCCTCGCCCACCAGCCACAGCCCAACGGGACCGTTGTGGCAGCTTCTGACTGCAGGCACTTTACACCAAAACCACAACGCGTCGCGTCATCCACCCTTTTTCCAATTTACGCGCTCCCCTCACTTGTGGATCTGTCCATTATCGCCATCGCCCCCCCAACCGCAATCTCATAGCAATCCAACACAGCGCCGGCGACTTCTAAGACAACGACGGCATACACATACACCCAACCACTTATACCCTGAATACTGGTCATAATGGCATTCGATAGCCACTCCGTTTACTCGTTGAGCGTTCTGCCGCCAGACTATGAGGATGGCGTTGAGAGACCGGCGCAGATCATAGCTGACCTGCAAAACTTCATACTCGAATTCCAATTGGACGGAGCTTTCATTTACAGGTAAGCAGCTCATCATCGCTATCATGGTCGCATTTTTGCTAATCATAGCAGAGATCAAATCAGGGAGAACGTTCTCTTAAAACAACACTACTGTGATGTCGATATCGGCCATCTCATCCAGTTCAACGAAGTCCTCGCACACAGACTCGTCACCGAGCCGGCAGTCATCGTCCCACACTTTGAAGAGGCACTGAGGAAATGCACACACCGCATAGTCTACCCATCGCAACGCACAGTCAATCTCCCACAACACCAGCTCCTCCTCCACTCCACAGCACAAGATACCCCCATCCGCGACCTCGACTCGCTCAAGATCTCCCGCCTGGTGCGCGTCCCAGGTATCGTGATTGGCGCATCGGTACTCAGCTCAAAAGCAAACATGGTGCACGCAGAATGCAAGAAGTGCGGGCACATCGAGAAGATCGAAGTTGGGGGAGGATTTAGCAGTGTTCAGCTGCCAAAGTTCTGTAAAGCGTCGCCCCAGCCCAACGATCCTGCTGGACGCGAGAAATGTGGCGCAGATCCGTTTGTCATAGTGCACGAGAAGTGCGAGTTTGTCGATCAACAGATTCTTAAGCTTCAAGAAGCGCCAGATCAGGTCCCGGTGGGAGAGCTTCCGCGCCACGTCTTGATCTCGGCAGATCGCTATCTTACCAATAGAGTTGTCCCGGGCTCCAGGTGCACGATCATGGGCATCTTTTCCATTTTCCAGAACAAGGCCTCCAAGGCCGCTTCAGGCGGCGCAGCTGTCGCTATTCGTACTCCATATCTCCGCGCCACCGGCATTTACTCAGACGTCGACCACACCGCGAAGGGCAACGCCGTCTTCAGCGAAGAAGAGGAGGCCGAGTTCCTCGAGATGTCTCGTCGTCCAGACCTTTACTCCATCATGACCGACTGCATCGCGCCGTCGATCTACGGAAACCGCGATATCAAGAAGGCGATCGCCTGTCTGCTGTTCGGTGGTTCTAAGAAGATTCTGCCAGATGGCATGAAGCTCAGAGGAGACATCAACGTTCTCCTCCTCGGTGATCCCGGAACCGCCAAGTCCCAGCTGCTCAAGTTCGTCGAGAAAGTCGCCCCAATCGCCATTTACACCTCCGGCAAGGGTTCTTCCGCAGCTGGTTTAACCGCGTCTGTGCAACGTGACCACACCACGCGTGAATTTTACCTGGAGGGAGGAGCTATGGTTTTGGCTGACGGTGGAGTCGTCTGCATCGATGAGTTCGACAAGATGCGTGACGAAGATAGAGTCGCTATCCACGAAGCGATGGAACAGCAAACTATCTCGATTGCCAAGGCCGGCATCACCACTATCCTCAACGCACGTACTTCCGTGCTGGCTGCTGCCAATCCGATTTTCGGGCGTTACGACGACCTCAAGTCGCCAGGGGAGAATATCGATTTCCAGACCACCATTCTGTCCAGGTTTGACATGATTTTTATTGTCAGGGATGAACACGAGAGAGGGCGTGATGAGAGGATCGCGAGACATGTTATGGGTATCCATATGGGTGGTCGCGGTATCGAAGAACAACCCGAATCCGCCATTTCGGTTGAGAAGATGAAGCGCTATATCTCATACTGTAAATCCCGCTGTGCGCCACGACTGAGCCCTGAAGCTGCGGAGAAGTTGAGCAGTCATTTTGTGCAAATTCGCAAGCAGGTACACGCCAATGAACTCGAGAGGAACGCCAGATCGAGTATTCCTATCACGGTCAGACAACTGGAAGCTATTATCCGTATCACCGAGTCCCTCGCCAAGATGACACTCTCCCCCATCGCCACAACTGAACATGTTGATGAGGCTATCCGTCTCTTCCTCGCTTCGACTATGGATGCTGTTAATCAGGGCCAGAGCCAAGGCTCTAAAGAGCTGAATGAGGAGGTTACGAAGTTGGAGGATGAGTTGAGGAGGAGACTGCCGATCGGCTGGTCGACGTCCTTGGCTACGCTGAAGAGAGAGTTTGTGGAGAGGAAGGGGTACTCGGAAGCTGGGCTTAATAGGGCGCTGATGATTTTGCAGAGGAGGGATACGGTGCAGATTAGGAACCAGGGTGCGCAGGTGTACAGAAGTGGTGTCTAAACGGAGGAGTGTCTAAACGGAGGAAGGTTGGTTGTGTGGTAAGGCTTTACGTATTACGGACCATGCAAGGAGTTAGGGTTCGGTTGGGCGTTAGGTTAGCGATTTGTTGAATACGATATCATTGAATCTACTTGAGTCAATTTTATCCCTGCTGACTTCTGGCTGTGAGCACGGAGGTAAGCGAGGTGATGTCTTCGAAGTGACCATGAAGTCCTCCTACGGGCGGACGCGGGCGTGATGGGACGGTTCTGCTGAATTTATTACAAAGGTTATCTCCTCAAAACGACCAGTCGATTAACACCGCCCGCGACGCCCACCAAGGCTCGCCCACTTCCAGAGCCTCCTGCCCAAGTACCGGCGCAAGATGGTCCGGTTTGTCTTCGTCCTCGTCAAGCGGTTGTTTGCGGACAGTGTCATTTGCGCGAAGTGTCCCATCACTTCTGCACTCGACCTTGCCCTTCGCCCTAAGAACTCATCTTCAGAGGAAACAACTTCTTCAATATAGACAATCACGAAGGCACCTCCTGTACCAAGTCCTGGTCATAGACGAACAATTATCATTCATCATCTTATGTTCACACAATGATACTAACTAATAACTATCACATTCATATCCTCACGGTATAATGTCAAAAGTTGATATCCAATTTTGTAAATGGTTAAGGCTAAGTTACGTTATAAACACTATAAAGCACAGCCTTTCTGGAGTCATCCTTCTTGAGTACCAAACAACAAATATATCAGTGTCGTCACCACATGAGCACCATCTTGTGCTTATGAACGTAATATAAGTGGAAATCAGAGACATCTAGCTCGTGTCTCAGCCGCTACGTTGAGTTGGGTTGCGAGTTGTCATTAGCACAAGGTTTCTTGCTGTCACCCTCAGCGCTTGCCGCCTGTCCTCTGTATAACGTCTCACAACCGAACAGCAAGAACTGGCACAACCACTCATCTGCTGCCATCAATAGTTGTCAGAGCCTTCATCCCCCGCCATTGACCCTGCTCAAGCGTCGCAGGGCGGTATATTACAGCAGTGGCGCCTGCTACTTTACACTTCGAACGGCCAACTCAACTCCTAAGTGTGGTATAAAGCACAGCCCAATGCCAGTTCGCCCTCCCACCTCATCAGGCTCCATAATTCATTAACACGTCCTCCCCAAATGAGAACTTCTACTCTCTGACTTGCTTTTCGCGGCTCTTAAGAAGTGTCTAGTAGTGTGGCCCTTCACTTATAATGGCTGCTTCAAGGGTTGTGCATTCCACACCAATTTAGAAGTTGCATAAAGCCGGCATGATAATGGGTTATATTTGGTTTGTGTAGGAACGAAATTGCGTTCAAAAACCGCTCATGAGCGTTGCCTCGTGCTTGAGAATAGTTCCATATTAGCCTTGCCTAGATATAAACCGATTTGCAAGGCTTTTGTCGTTCCTGCTTCTCTGAGCGGTAGTCTTATTCCGCGGCATGCCGCGGCATAAGACTACCGTCAACGACGGTCTGACCTGCTGTCAGCGCCGCCCTCATCATCAGCCTCAAAGCTAACCGCAGAAGTGCAAAAATGCACAACACAATAGCCACTCAACTATAAAGCAACGAATGTTGAGTGCTCACTGGTGTCTTCTTTCTGCAGCAAACCCGAATATTCCTCTTTCGAACCCTGTATGTGTGTCCCGGGTATCGTAAAAATGAATGGGTTGCTGACTCCGTGCGTTCAGGTGGGCAGGCAAACTACTTTAGGGTTTGTCTCATGCGTAGAACTTGGGGGCTACCTTGTGGCTAGCGTTAGGAAGACTTCTGTTTCGATGGTTATGGAACTATTGCCATTGCACGCACGATGATGCCGATATCCAAAGCAGTGAAAAGAGCCGCAAGCACGCACAGGGGAGAAAATCAAAGACTTGACTGCTCCATCAGTTCGCGTACAGCTATGAAGGAACTGGCCATGGTGACAATTGACGGCAAATATACCAGGACGGTGCCCAAGGAATTTATCGCGAGAGGTCGGAATGTTCAGTGGCCATCAACCAATTAGCAAAGTGCCATGACATCGAAATGGAAAGTGCATTTAAAAAAAACAAGCTCGCTAGAACAATTGGAATTACAAGATGTGATCATGTAGACCGCCTATATGCACGCATCTACGCTCAAATGAAAACAAATGCAGTTGCGACATCTACTTAGTGCGCTTGTAGATCTTTCCAAGGAAAGACTCAAAAATCTCCTTCTTCAACCCCTCACCCTCATCAGTCTGAGCAATCATCTTCTTAATCTCACCCACGCGCTTTTCCTCATACTCCTGGTAAATCTGCTCCAACTTCAGCTCGTCATACAGTTTCTTAACCACCTTCTCGTTCTCGCTGTTCTTCTTGCCATAGTTCTTATCCAAAGTCTTGCGCTGCTCAGGCGTGGCGATCTCAAGAGCCTTGTTGATCAACCACGAGCACTTGTTGTCAAGGATATCGGTGCCGATCTTGCCAATGTGCTCCGGGTTGCCGAAGTTGTCGAGGTAGTCGTCTTGGATCTGGAAGTACTCGCCGAGCGGGATGAGGATAGCCTCGCACTGCTTCAAGTTCTTCTCAGTTGCGATACCGAGTTGGTGGAGAGCGAGCGCGACTGGGAGGTAGAAGGAATAGTATGCAGTCTTGTAGATAACAATGAACTGGTATTTCTCCATGCTGAAGTTGTCCAAATCAATCTTATCCTCTGGCGCAGTCAAGAGGTCGCAGGTCTGTCCCAGCTCGGTCTGGAAGGTGACTTCATGGAAGAGCTCGATGAGGTCGACATACGAAGAGTGCTGGCGGAAGTACTTCTTGAGGAGGGTGTAGATTGCGGCTTCGAGCATGAAGGCGTCGTTGATGGCGATCATGCCGACGCCTTCTTGGCGGTACCAACATGGGGCACCGCGGCGGGTGATGGAGGAGTCCATGATGTCGTCAGAGACGAGGAAGAAGGCTTGGAGAAGCTCGGTCATCCAGCCCAAAGTGGCGGCCTTGAAGTATTCCTCCTCAGAGAGGTCCTTGCCGGTGAGAATGGCGACCGAGTCTGGGACGGACATGCCGCGGTTACATTTTCCCCCGATGGTGTTGGCATAGAGGTTCTGCACGGAGTTAAAGTTTTATTCTGAGCAAATTGGAGGCAATTGATGCGTACGTTCTTGTACCACTTAAGGTATGCTGGTGGGAGGTTATAGCTCTTTGCGTGGGCGAGAAGGTCCTCAACGAGGATTGGGAAGACCGACTCGAACTTCTCAAGAGCTGCAGACTTGCCCATGATTGCGATTATAAGGGTGTATTAAGGGTAAATGGAAAAGAAGAAGATGTACAACTGAAGGGCTTCACGATCAAGAGCAGACCAGAAGGGAGCAATAGGCCAAAGGCGGTAAACAACCTTGGTGGGGTAACACTCAGGGGCCAATCTCCCCGCGATCGGGCGGTGTCAGAATCAGGCTGTGATGGCTGTCAAGGCTCTGGCAGAAACCGCTTGACATGTCAGTCGCGGTTCCTGGTGCTTGGGTCGGGACAAAAAGTAAACACAAGATAACCATCAACTCATCTTCACATTCACAAACCCACCGCAAACGAGAGAATCTTTCCCAGAACTCCACAATAAAATCCAGACAAAGATTCAGCTTCAAACCCTCGATCACAGCGATCACGAGCACAGACATCGACCGAGTCCTCTGTCGACCTCCATTACATAAAGCTCGCAGACTTCTTCCTCCCCGCAAGCGGACCTGTTCCTCAAGGCTATGGGAGCAGCAATGGATGCAGCGAATCTTGAAAACACCAGAGCAGCCCTGCACGCAGCAGTAGTAAAATGCTCAGAAAGATGCTTATACAACTCGTCGAAATGGTAAGCCTCAACTCACCTGCCCATCTACATCCACCACTAATGGGTATTGTAGGGCAGCGGAGCTTCTCACTTCTATGGAGGATGATCCAGACTTTGACGACGACACACAAATGGACACACCAACCACCCCCATACCAATCGTCATCTCCACAAACGCCGACCCAACAGAGGCAGCCCTCGAAGCCAAAGAAATCAACAAATACCTCCTCGCAAAATCCTTCTTCGACTGTCGCGAATACGACCGCTGCGCCGCAGTCTTCCTCCCAGACACCCTCCTCACAAGCGTCATAACCACATCGTCAAATATGCAAGAGGCGCAAATACCGAAGGACAAGGGGAAGGGGAAGAGTACACGATTATCGCTAGTCACACCACCGAAGGCAGAGATCGGTGCTAGGTTGCTGAAGTTGAGCCAGAAGAGTATCTTTCTTGCGCTGTATGCGAAGATGCTGGCGGGGGAGAAGAGGAGGGATGAGGATATTGAAATGGTGATGGGCCCGCATGATAGCGGGAAGACGGTTAATAGGGAGCTGGTTAAGATTTCGAGGTTTCTTCATAATTGGTTTAAGGAGAGGGAGCAGAACGAGGATGGGTCGTGTGCTGATAGCCAGGGTTGGCTGGAGTACCTCTACGGCGTTGTGTTGTCAAAAGAGAAGAATGAGAAGGATGCGCTTGAGTATCTAATCAAGAGCGTGAAGCTCTTTCCGATGAACTGGGGCTGTTGGCTTGAAATATCAAAGCTAATAGGCAATCAGAACGAGGTAAGTTCGAAAATTCCATTCAAAGTCCATACACACTATGTACTAACACCTAAACAGATGACAGCCGTAGCAAAACGCCTCCCCGAAAACATCATGTCCTTCCTCTTCATAGTCCACACCAACCTCGACCTCTACCAATCCTCGCCGCACCTGTTGGATCAAGTTCACACCCTGCTCTCCTACTTTCCAACCTCCGTCTACCTCCTCACCGCCCTTGCAATGCTGCACTACCACGCCAAAGACTTCTCGAGCGCCGAGGCACAATTCAGCTCCATCCTCGCCCAACACCCCTACTGCCTCGACAGTTTGGATCACTACAGTAATATCCTCTACGTTATGGGGTTGCGTCCGAAGTTGAGCTTCTTGGCGCACCTCTGTAGTTCGATTGATAAGTTTAGGCCCGAGACGTGTGTGGTTATTGGGAATTATTATTCGCTGATTTCGCATCATGAGAAGGCTGTCACTTATTTCCGGCGCGCTCTCACCCTTGACCGTTCCTGCCTCTCGGCTTGGACATTAATGGGCCATGAGTACGTTGAGTTGAAAAACACGCATGCTGCGATTGAGAGTTATAGGAGAGCGGTAGACGTCAATCGTCGGGACTACAGAGCATGGTACGGCCTCGGCCAAACGTATGAAGTGCTGGAGATGCATGCTTATGCGCTGTACTACTACAAACGCGCAGCGGGTTTAAGACCTTGGGATGGAAAGATGTGGAATGCGGTCGGTAACTGTCTGGGTCGGATGGGGAAGGAGGCGGAAGGCATCAAAGCTTTGAAGCGCGCTCTGGCGGCTGATGAAGGGTTTGACCCAACCGCTACCGGGCCAAGGAGGAGAGTGATGGACACAGACATCGTTCTCCAAATCGCGGGTATGTACGAGCGGCTGAATGACGACGACCAGGCTAGGGAATGGATGGAGTTGTGCGTTGCACAGGAATCAGAAGGGACGTCCGACCCCGAGGAAGACCAGGAAGGTTTCCCCGGCTTTGGGTTGGATGAAGGGAGAGCGCCGAATGTTACGACGAGTTCGTCGAAGGCGAGGATGTGGCTAGCGAGGTGGAGTATGAGGAACGGGGAGTGGGAGGCGGCACTGAGGTATGCGCAGGAGTTGTGTCATGATGGAGTGGAGGTTGAGGAGGCGAAGGCGCTTGTTAGGGAGTTGAGGGCTAGGGGGCGGAGAGGGTGAGGAGTGATCCGTTGACGGAGGGGCTTTTGAGCAGTCCATAGTTGTGGTGACGAGGAAAGCAGAGCAGGGTATCCGAGGCCGCAAGATGGCCGTAGAGGGCCGTATTCGGCACCTGAATTAGATGGCAAGATACGTCGATCAATAACTTAATATCTCTTGAGCTGGTGGCCATGGGTCTTTCAGCAATGGTGCAAACTCGTCCTTGTGAGTTTGGGGTCGCTTTCTGATAAGCGCGGCGTTTATTGGTATCTCCCTCGATCCCGAAATCGTTAATGGCCTATTCTCCCGTTCCCCCCACTGGCGCCAGCTTAAAGTTTGATTTCGAGGGCATTTAGAGGGGGAATGCACACCGTTCGGATGAAAACTTCGGATGAAGTATATTTATTTCAACAAGGCCCCGTTTGGGGTTTGGGCATATGCAATCGTCAAGATGACTTTGTCGCGGATCAAAAAGCTGCTGGGGACCTCATGCCCCTACCGCCAAGGATCTAATAAAGTTGATATTTGTCGATAGTGCGGCCGGAGTTTATGGATTGTTAATATTCCCAAAGTTCGATTGGCCTCCTTTCCCAGGCGACTCGAGTCGCCACTTTAACAGTGGTGTTCTCATCCACATAGACATGGCAAGAAAGGGCGCCTCGAAGATCGCGCCAAAGCAAAAAGTCTTCGCCTGTCTGGGAAACTGAATGCCAAACTAGGCCGTCATCACCTCCTATCATGAAGGAGGTAAGTCGAGAAAATTTCCCTTTCTTGTTTGCTATGCTATGTGCTACGCCAAGACAAGAGTCAAGCAATGCTTTCTTGCGCTCCGCTGGACGAGTTTACTTCTCTGAACAGTTCACTCGGTGCTTTTGGACACTTGAAGTCATTAGGCTTTCCCCTGAAACACTTGAGTATGTGTGTACAGCGTATTGGTTATCATCATTGAAGCAACAAAGTGAGAAGTATTCACGGTTTGAGTAAGTGATTTGTGAGAACTTGAAACAGAGATATAGATCGCCAAGGTATAATCAGCTAAGCTGAATCTCATCCCGGAATATTGGGGCTTAGGAAGAGGTGAATAGGTGTGAACAGCGAAAGAGCTTCTCATGTCGTGCTATGACTTACAGGAATTTTGAATGGTTGACTCCAAGGAGTTTTGAAGATATAAATAGGTTACAAGGTTAAGTAGACGCTTCTCGGCTTGCGCTGACGATGGGGAATTAATGGAAATTATGGACTGAAGATGCTGTGTAAAATTGGTGAAGCCGAACGAGTACGAGCACTGTAGTCTAGTAACGAGTAGTGCTTTCAATCCAGAAGTACCTAGGACTCCCAGCCTAGGAGTACGGGGAGTGTTCGGTCAACAATTTAAAGGTTACTGTCTTTGCAATCAATTTCGACTGATTCTGAATATAAATTTTTCTAACAGAACACCCTGGCTGCAAGCTGTACTGTATCTTTAGTATGCTTATTTTATACTTTTAAATCTGCTCGTCTTCCTACCTTCGGAACAACCGGCTGCTTGATGCGGATTACGAGTACAGTCTAGTCTCGGTAATACGATATGCGATATGTCGATACATTCGATAGTGTGATAATTTTCTCGGAACGGATTAATCTATCACACAATCTACGATATCTGCAATATTGACCCTCTTCTCCGTACTATCGTGTTATTATGATACAATTCTTGAATTTATACACTTCTCAGCCTCATTTTTGAGGTTGTTGATACTGCGTCAATGCCACCAAAGCAGCGAATTACTCTTGAACAGCGGCAAGCTCTTC
>RCNJ01000275.1_pt1 | contig 28592 bp, 36 predicted proteins | sample 2041171 | NCBI WGS metagenome assembly RCNJ01 (sample SAMN09708213, study PRJNA481090) | feces metagenome | biome: feces | host: Pygoscelis adeliae | place: Antarctica: Rookery Lake | collected 2010-03-01 | reverse complement strand
GAGGTGCTCGGGGAGCGGGGAAATACGTCACGATGTTTGCTACCATAGATAAAAGCAAACATTCTGACCTCGACATCGTACGAGCAAACTTGTCGATACCGACTCTTTCCGAGTAAACCTCCTTGGCTTTGATACGCAAACAATAAGGATAGTTTTCCCAAATCGGAATATCCTAACAGCTGCGCATGGAGGTGAGGTGGTGCGTGAGCGATAGTGGTGGTGGAGTATTGGAGCTACCTGGCGTGTGGCTAGCCCTAACGCCGCTGCGCAGCTTATATAGACGCATAGTTCATAGGCACTAGATCGGGAGTTGGAAGGGAATACAAGAGAGTTGACTGCGCAGGTTCTCACTGCGTGTTGGATGATCTGTTTTTTTCTCGACGTACTTACAACATCCTGCAGTCAGTCCTTTCATATAATTTTAAAGTTCTCGTCTTTTTTGCTTGGGGCACGATATTTCCACACGTCCACACTTGTTTAGAAATAACATGCAATGAGGCAAGCAGTTTCTCGTTCCCTTCTCAAAATAGATAATTACCTCCAAACTGCAGTGCACTTCCCGTTCCCATCACCTCCAAATTCCATGCTTGCTAACCACCAGCGAGCACATCCAAAATGACATTCTTCATTCGACCTGTGGGAGCCGTAGGCTCCAGTCGTGGTTGTTGCTGGACATAATTGCATAATGCGTGTTTGTGTTTGGGTTCGGTTAACTGTTTGAGCTTGAGGTGCTTGTTCTTGCAGATCGAGGTGGCCTGTGTTCGCTGTTTGATATAGAACTAACCTAGGTGTTCTGGAGTGCTTATATAGAGCTTTGGTGCTCGCTTTTGAATCGAGCTGCTCAGTAGTGAATTGCTTGGTTGCTGGAATGAATACCCGTCCATTGTGTATGTGGTGGGTGGTACGCTCAGAATGGCGATGCTTGGAGATCGGAAGAAGCTATCCACTTGCTGAGCGGAACTGATAGGCCTAATGTTGAAGTTCGGGCGAACTGCTTAGGGAAAGCTGCGCAGCCCATGATTGGCTTGCTGGTGGGATGGGGGTTTGGATGTAAGGTGGAAGTTTTGATACTCTATTTGGCGGCATTATGTTAGGTTATTTCAGGCTGGATCTGCTGTATTTCGCATTGCGCCAATGCCCACGTGTTTTAAAAAGCGCGCTTAAGGCGTACCTGGCATGATGCTGTGTAGTCGAGACCAGGTATGACGAGACAACTGGCCGTCTGATCGCTCGGTGGTTGATCCTAGCTCATAAATTTTGAAAGCGAGTAAGAATACGATGCGGTTCCTAAAATGTGGGGCGCATATGGTTAGCTTGACAGAGTTGTGAATTAGCAGTTAGCCTATTACTGTAATGGCTTTCTGAGCCTGATTCTGAATTACAAAGACGTGCCAATGGGTATCCATTACATTCGATTCCTTCCCATCACCGCCAAGCGCATCCTCGCCATCCATGCCTTCCCAACATCCCACACCTAAGGACAGCCGAAGAGCTTCTCCCACACCCACACACCCGCGCCTCTCCTCCCCTTCGGCTCAACCACCACGGTCGGCATCTTATTATACGCATGACACGCTGGCATCTCCGGCTTAATACCCTGCAACTCCGTCTGCATTTCATCAACCGTCATACCCGGCCATCTCTTTTTCGCGTTTCTATTTGCCGCCGCTCTCCTGCAGCACCCTATGATGCAACCAATAATCAGCAGCCCGACGACGGAAAATACGACGATGACTGCGATCATGACGTCTGTGAGGCCGCAGATGGATTCGCAGCCACGATCGGACTCGGTTGGGCGAGGAGTGAATATTGGCGGCGAGAGGGAAAGGAGAGGGATATCGCTGGATTGCCATTCGATGTGGAAGGTTGGGACGGCGATCATGCCGTAGGAGAAGACTGTCGTCGATGGATCGACGCCCTTGGCTTACTCCGTGGCTCCGGCGTGAAGAGTAGCTCGTGGGTTGAGGATGCCGTCTGTCGATGTAGGGTCCATGTTGGTCCCTATAGAGTTTATGCAGTGGTAGAACCAGTCTTCTTCAGATTGGTCGGTGTCGCTTATCCAGTAACCGCTGAAAAGATCTTGTCAGTGATGTTTAATAAGAGATCTGGTGTCGGTAATGATTTACCTTGGACAACAAGCCGCTGTAGTAATAGTTAACGTGGGACCAGTGGTGGTCAAAGTGTTCGCCGTCGTGTATGTGCTTATTTCAAGTGCCTCCCACCCACTAGGATATACGGCAGGACTGTATGCCATGTGGCGATCCCACTCATTCATCGTTCCCGGCTGGTATGATGCCCTCTGCGGATTGTTGAGGTCGTACCAGCGGGAAGACGTCGTGTAGGAATGGGAAACATATATCCAATCCTGCGATGTCTGGCACTCTTCGACCCATGCCAAACTGTTCAGGTCCTTGACCGAATCCGTCTCTATCACTCCAGTAATAAGTGTTGGTGCCGGAGGTCAGCCAGGCGCACACACATAAAGCGTTGTCATCAACATCCGCGGTGTCCATGATGTTGAGGTCTCAAAAGTGGTGTGTGCGGGTTGATTTATAGTCGTAGTCGATGTAGTGTCCTCGACAACTGGATTGTCCCCAGGAGAGTTCAAGAATTCGAACGTAGTATCTGGGCCGACGCCGTGCAGTCCTCCCATCCGCGTACCGTGATAATCAGCATTGCCTTCACAGATCCAAGGCCCAGCTTCTTTCCCTCCTGGATAACAATAGATGGTGGCCCCCGCCTGGAAGAGGTGTTGCCTCAAATCCCTCGAAATTGGAAGTGGTAGAAGTGCCGTCAACAGCTGAAGGCAGCACTGCGTTTGCGCTTGAATCCATGCGGTCCTAAATCTTCTTTAAAACTGGGTCGCCGAAAATCGTCTCCGTCTGATGTGGATGCCAAAACGCGGGGAAGGGATCATCGACCTCGTAAATCCCCATCTTAACCGCGTTCAAGAATCATTTAAATTCGTTAGATGACAACATCTCGGCGACCCAATTCCGTCGTAGTCGGAAACGCTATTGCTTTCCGACACCCAGGAATAAGCCTCCAAGAGGGGCATTGGGCCTAAATGAGCTTAATCGGACGATGTTGAAAGGAGGTTGTGGCGGAGCTGGCGCTAGGGAAGGCGGCCACGCCGGGGAGGACACACTTAAGGACTAGCCCGCTGTCATTCCAAATTGAGCCGGTTGGCAGGACTTGGCGATTTCTACTGTACTGGAGGAAGGAGATGCGAATATTCAATCTTGCCCCGGACGTGCTAACTCCCAGTAGAGTACTGAGTACCGTTTCCGTACGCTTGGGCATCTACTTGAGCTGAGCTGTTAAAGTCGTGGTAGTGGCAGTGATCTCGCAGAAGCATGGTCGATTCGTGCCAACTGCCAATCAACCCAATTTACACCATCAACGGTCAGTAGTAATTTATTAGAGAATACCAAAGCACAATTGCAAGCAGAAACAGAGGGTCCAAAGGCAGTTTTCATAGTGAGAAGCTATTCTCTGTGATGCAAACTAACACGACTTGTGCCGATGGGTAGCTTACTAAGCAAATGAGACAATCCAAATGTCGTCTGAGTCGAGATGTTATCCTTCACCCATATTATCGTATTCTTGAAACATACTCTTGGCCGTATCAGTGGTATGCTGAATTTGCCTATGCACTGTTTCAGGCCTGAGGAATGTCCTAAAGTAATCGCAGCAAATTAGCAACGTGTAGTTGTGGTGCCTTTGAAAGCAATGTCATCGTGGTATCTTCGCATGTCGTTAAAAAAGCACAAAAGGAATCGCTCTCGTAACCTCCCCGAATACCACATCCACTACCACCGCATCCTCTAAAGCTGTGTAGATGTGTCAACATTTAGCTTAGCGGCCAGAGTGGGTCGGAGGCCACTGATGAGAACGTGGGGGACCACGACCACGAATCGAAGCCGTCACACACATATGCTCTCTGTAATCCCTCTGGTCAGCCAGGGCCTCGCGAATGTTCCCAAGAACCCTCTGCCGGGTTCTCCGTTCAAGCCCATCTTGCTTCAGAGTCTGATCTCCAACGACATTAGATCTTAGAGTACCGGCGTCCACGGACGCAGCACTCTCTGGAACACTGGAAACATCGTTCTGCCACCTCTGAGCGTACGTCTTTGGATCATTGGAGACAGCGCCGCCGGCGTTGACATTGTGGTTGCGAAGGTTACCAGCCGTGAGTCCGCCAGCTGCTGCCGGAACTCCATGCGGTGAAGCTGCGCTGGGGAACACTGGCTTGACACCACCAGGGAACAATCCCAGCCTTGCCCATTTATCCCTCCTCACGCCTTTATCCTTTATCCTCGCCGCATCCTCCTCGACGGTGGAAGTCTTGTTGATACTTCTGGCGAACTTCTGCTCAGGGTTCAAAGAACGGATGCTTCCAGTGTGCGATCCAGCAACACTTCCGCCAATCCTCGAACCGATAACGCTGCCGCACTGCATCGATCCATTCATAACGCTACCTCCTCTCGTTAATATGCCATCAAGCGCTGACTGGTAGACGTCCGCCGAGCCCAGCTTAACCCCACTCATGATTGCAGGGAGCTTCGGCCTTGGCTGATCAACTGGGCGGGCGAAGTGGACAGCACCCTCTGGTTCGTTGTCAGGCTTTGGATTCCACGCCTCATCCCAGATCTCGCGAATGCTTTTGAACTTCTTCTGTGGCGACTCAAAATCAACCGGTCCATCCTCTAGAGATTCGTACCAATGGATTTCTCCCGTATCCGGGTCTTCGTACCTGAGCAAACCAATTTTCCCGTTCCTGAGTCGCTCCTGCTCTGCCTCCTTCTCCTCAGCCAAGCGCGCTTTGGCAGCCTCATACAGAGTGCGAAAGAAAACTCCATCCTTTGGCTCCAGTCTAGGCTTCTGAGCCCCTGCGAGAGCCGCCTGAACTGGCATAGGGCGCCCTACTGCGATAGCCCTCGCGGTAAGCCTCCTGTTCTCCTCTACCGAATGACGGATTTGCTCCCAACGATATTCATTAAATTCATTCGACTCGACTCTACGCCTCAAGACATCGTTTGCCGCTGCCACGTATGTAGTAGCTGGCGTCGGCGAACGAGCTCTTGCTCTGCGAGGTGGTGGGGGCATGGCACGTTGATCCTCATCGTCGACATAGTCGTCATCCCCGGCCTTTGACTCAGAGAACTGCGGCGTTGGGACAGCCCTCTTTCGGCGCGAGTTAGATGGTGCAGGTTTCTTTGGCTTACTCGTCGCTGGACGTGAGACTGCTTGGGCCGGTTGCTGGGATGGACGTCTGGCTGTTGAGGTTGCGACAGGTGTCTGCCTTACGACCGGGATCTCCGGCAGGTCGTCGTCGCGATCCTCATCACTCACCGCGTAAGGTGCGCGGTAGTTGAATGTGTGATTCGTCAGATCATGAGGAGCTGCTCTTCTTACGCGTTTCATCCACTTGTTTGTAGTCTGGTCGGAGGTATTCTGGATCGTGTTGTCGATATTCGTAGGACGACGGCTGCCACGGGAGGTGTTTTGTGGCAAACCTCTCAAAGGTTGGCTTGAACGCTTTCTGTTTGCGCTATGGGCACCTTTGTGTTGTTGGGCTTCCGAGTTCCCGTCGTCCCCATCAGTAATGTCAATATTGAGGTGAATGTCGATATCAAACTGATCAGCCAAAGCGGTTGCGGCCTTTGCACCAGCTTCTGAAGCAAGTTTTGCACGCTTTGTTGGTGGGCCTTCATTGTCGCTGCCATCCTGAGTTGGATGCTCGTTCTTGTCGTTCATGGAACCTTGTTGGATGGCGGGAGTTTGCTGGTTCCCCTCGACATCGTCTGCGGTTTCATCTTGTGGAAGCGATTGCAAGTCCTCGACGACCTGTGCCTGTTTGCGCAACTGCAATTTGTCCGCTTTGTTCTTGATCAATTTGAACAGCTCCAGCTCGGCCTTCTCTACTGGAGTGGTCGCGATCTTGAGACTCTGCCATATCTGGTTTGCGTAGGCGATCAGGATGGCGTGGTGCGTGTCGTCTTCCTTCAGCTTGTCAAGCAGCCGGATGCGCTGATCCGCGATGTAGTCGCCGTCCTCCGAGCCAGAGTCAGAAGCCGACATTGTGCTAAGCGGTACTTCGTGGAAGAGTGAGTGACGACCGAAACCGCGTCAGGATGTCGTGTCAAGCTCAGCGGTTGGTCGCTGGACCTCGAAGATGATGGTGGTATACGAGGATGCCTCAAAAGATGTTCACGACGTTTTGTGTGTCGTGTCAAGGTCTGAAACCTGTGACGTTTGAGATACTTCTGGTATTCTTCGCGCGGTTGTCGATTGGTATCTGTTAAGAGGTATGAAGGTCGGCCCATTGTTTGTGAGGATTTTAGAGGATGAATGTTGGTTTTCTTCCAGGGGTTGTGGTCTTTGTGCCGCGCGGCTCGCTTCTGATTTATGGACACGGTCACGGGTCAATTGCGTCGGAGTTGCTGTTCTTGAGGAAGGAGCGGACAAATTGACGCGGTTAAGCGCGCGGAAGGAAGAAGGAACGCAGCAGACAAGGGTGGCGGTTCGTGAACACCCACAAGCGCCATGACCTCACTTATGAAAGACATTCACGCAAATTACGCTTTATCAAGGCTAGTTCCTTGACGTTTCGATTTGTTTACGAGGATAATGTCCCGTTGTGATTCAAATTGCACCCATGAAGGGTTCAAGTATATATTAGATGGTCTGTACTGTGTACTGTATCTTTCGTTATGCTTACTGAAAAAGACGGAGAAGAAGGAGAAGGTCACTGCCGGAAATGCGAATTCTTTCGCCAGAAGACTATCCGCTATGGAGGATGGTTGCTGAGGTAGGTCAGAGGCTGACAGGGATCATAGCAATAATGAACATGAAGATGCCAACTCATTATCGCTGCCACTTGCATTATCAATCGGCTGCTGGTGAAGGAAGGTAATGCCAATCAGTCAACTCCCAGGCTCTCCATTCTTGGAGTCAATTTGAAAGTTCGACAGAGCATCCTATTTACATCCACTTCTTTTTCGACTCCATATCAGAGAATCCAACCTCGCTGTTCGAGGCTCTTTCGCTAGCGACACCTCATCAAAGTCTCAAATTTCTGCGCTCCCACCATCGAGGCGCTTCATCATTCACATGAGACAGCTCTCTCTTTCATCCTCGACGGTCATCTTTGGCCACTGGGTTTCTCCATATTTCTATCCATCGCTCGACATCGTAGAATGTGATATCCCTAGCAATGTAGTGCAGGAAGACTTTGAATACCTATCAGCCATTTCCCGCCCTGTCGAAGGTCGTCGGAGGGTTTACTATCAATCGTTCACTCAACGCTCAACGTCAACAAGTCACTCAGTTCTGAGTGTTAACTTGCCAGTACGCTGTCGAAAATAGGGCTAAAGCCGCGAAACAAGATATGATCAGAACCATGGAAGAGGGACGACCAAGAGGTTGTTAAAGTTGAGTGACAACTAACCGTTTCTTGGCTGTAAGCTTGTTCGACCTCTCATTATGTTTTGAAGTGTCATTCGAAGGTAGAGGCAAATCTTTGTTTTTTTCCTTGCGGCCAAGGATGTTGACTCCAAGGTTGAGGTGAGTTGGCTGGCAATGACTTCGGTCCAAAGGCGAGCATTCAGGAACAAGGTGGGCGATCTTTGCTTTTGTTGACTTTCCTGTCCTATTTTTGCGCAGCTTTGCTGTTTGGTTCATCGTGGTGTTGGCTACTTTAACGCTCGTTGGCGAAATATCAGAAGCAACTTGCCCTCACTCTCCACGTTCTATGTGCCCTCAGTGGTTTACGAGCCGTGCTGTGCTAATCGAACTAATCAGGGCGCCAATGCTCAATCTCCATGACTCGGCCCACCGTATTAGGAGTAAGCTCCCCGACGGTGAGGTCTCTCGAGCTCAGGCACACCATGCGCCGAGACATATCCACGCCCTGCGGTGTCTGACCACTGGATCCTCACACTACATTCAGTACAAGATCGGCAGGACAATAAAAGTTTCGCCTAACGTTTCCGTCGTTCGTGGTAAGATACATGGCTGAGTGGCCTGTGTCACGATCCAACTGAACAACATGGAGCTTGTACCCGTTTGGACGAGGATGCTTTGTCGCGCTGCGGGTTTCTCGGCGGAGATCTACCGGTGCTGTCAGGCTATAGGGCTGGATTAAGCCCTACCTACATATTCCACCGCTTCTTGTCTTCTTGTTGCCTCCTTTCTATATCTTACTCTTGGCACTGCATCTCTGCATTTGTTGAGCTTCGTCCTCAAATCGCAAAATATCGTTCGTTGTTATACTGCTGTTTGCCTTAGCCTCTCGTTGTTCTTTGAGCATCATTGAATTCGTCAATTGAAAGCATCCTTGGAACCTCGTACACAATGAGGGCCACTACAGCGCTCTTAGCGGCTGGGTTATTCCCCCTTCAGTTCCCCAGCTTCACTTCTGCAGGTATCGCCATCGTCAACAGCAACAACGATTACGACTGGCAAAAGCGTGCTGACATCGGATGGGGTGTCGATGGCGGCGAAGGTCCCAATGCTGGCAATGAATAGTGCAAGCGCAGTCCAAACTTCCGGCAAGCGACCAAGGAAGGCTTCCAGACTGGTGGAGTTCCGCTAGATGGCAGTGGACTCGTCAAAAGCTGGATACATCCACTTGAGACGCGTCAGACGCTTGTCTGTGAAAATCCAGACTAAACGGTATGCAGTAAGTATCCCAAGTTGTCACTCCACGAAAGCCGATTCTCCAAGAAAAATACATGGTATGAATTGCGAACAAGTTGCTAGGCGCATTGAGATGCTGCCAAACCTCCAGCCACTGCCGCGGAAATGAAAGATTCTGCAAGCAATAACCCAGCGACGTTTGCTATTTTGGCCTCGGTATGCTCGATATGTCAAGCTCACCTCAAGTCGGAAAGCTAATCTCAACCAGGCGGTGCATGCCAGGCAGGCCGCACTTGCAATCCAACTTGCAATTGTGTCCCAACTGGGTAAGTTCTCTGCCATCATCTTTCTTCAAAGCCTTGCAACTTGCTAATACGGATCAAACAGCTACCGCTGCTGCGTCTTTGGCGAGTCCTGCCCGAATTCCCAACTCTGCGCTCGCGATCCCAGCACAGGGCAAACCGGCTGCTACGCACCCGGCTCCTGCACGTTCTCCAAACCGAATCCATATCACCAGGCGGCGGTAGCGACGACGACGATATGCCACCAGTCACCACACCTCCAGCGTCAACGCCAACCCCAGCACCGCCGGTCGAGATCGGGCACACGACCTCCTACTTCACTGCGACCTGGTACTACTACTACTATTACTACGTCTGGTTCACCGCAATCGCCCCTTCCACAGTCACATCCTCCCAAACAGCAATCTAGACAACTGTGACCCTCATCGAGACCGCCGCAGCCGCCGCCTCCTCCGACTTCAGTGAGATATCTTCCTCCATCGCCGAGGTGTTCACAAACCCAGCCGAAGCCACAACCGCTCTTGAAACACATACCACGGCACCTGGGACGTCTACCCAGCCAACCGAGGAGACTAAGCCGGCTACCACCGAGGAGACTACCGCTGTTGAAGAGACAAGAACTGAGACGAGCACAGTCGAGTGGACATCGACGGCTGAGACGGATGATGCGACCCCGATCCCGTTGCCGAGTTCTAGTGTCCCAATATTCCAGGCTGTTGGTGTCGCTCTTGGTGCCGAGAGCTTGGTTATATGGAGTATGGCTAGGTTGGCTGCTGTCACTGGGGTTGGGATGGCGTGGTTGTGATGAATTAAAGGTGGCAGACGAATGCTTCGTCGCTCCATGACTGCTTAGGGTTGCGGTATGTGTACATTAAGGATCAGGTACGGAATGCAGGGCTTAATGATGGTAGTGAGATCGGAGTAATATACCTTGGCGTTGTTTAATTGATTTAGCTAGCCACCACGAGAAACTGTTAACCACACCCTTACGGTGACGGCGGCATCGCTGGATTAACACAATACAGAATCGCAATCGTCTTCCTCCTCTGCGCTAAAAGTGTTGTCGCCGTTGGCCGATCCATGGTAACCGTCTGCGCTCTGCCTGCTCCATCCTGTAGTGTTTTCCGAGCCATCGCTTATGTTGCTATCGAGAGCCTTCTCGTCGACTTTGATGAAGGGAGCGTTGTTAAGCTCAGAGACTGACGAAGTATGAGAATGAACCGTCGAAAGTAGATGACAGCCCCAAGATTCGACCGTGGTAGAAACGGCAGTACTTGCTCTATGACAAGATCATAGTGGTAGTAGTCAACATGGACGATGGTCAGCCATGGCCTCTGCCATTCCTCCAGAACAGCCCTCGATATGGCCAAAGCCGTAGCGAACGTCTCATTGCTTGACCGTGTAATACCAAGCTTAATATAGAAGCTTGAAGACATTGTTCACCGGAGTGTCTCAGTCTCAATCGAGGCGGGTTATCACCTGCATGGCCTGCGCCTTTTGCAGGTTTGTATTCAGTCGCCGTGAAGTGTGGGATAGCGTTTCCCAGGTTAGTACGGAGAATGGACAAATGCCAATGCCGCGCCATTGACTTCGAGTTTGCGCAGGACGATAGCAGCCGTGATCTTATCTCGAGTGTACTCATAGAGGTGTTTGCGGGCTTGGTACCTCGTACTGGGCGTAAGTTTCGAAGGAGAAGAGTGGTCTCCGTGGCCCGACTAAATCGTTGGATCCGGCACCATGGGCGTCTCGATGTTGAAAATAGAGGATCAGAGTCGTCTTATATCATTTAAGAGCCATCTGCGCGACTTGAATCTGCTGATCCGTTCTCAAGCTTCTCAGAGCCCTCCGCAGCCGCATAATCCTCGAATCGGTAACAAGCGGCAGCAACCTCTTGGCCTCCATTTCTAGTTCGTTGGCGGCCTCATGGCACCCAACTAACACCGCCTTCACGTTACCATTGTTGACCATGGAGTATTTCTTCGACTTCTCCTAAGTACTCCGCCTGAAAAGGTAAGCATGTGAGAGTGTGTCGTGGGGCTTTGGGGACGGTGAGGATTTTGCTGGCATACTCCTGAATGCGTGTGTGTGATGACCATAAGGGTCACTTCTACCAGCTGTATGATGATGGCCACACTGCTCACGATCGCAAGTTATTCAGCCATGTTGGAATCCGATACAGGTAGGTTTGGAGAAACTTGTTGGGTTGCGGCAAAAATTTGTGTTAACAATGGTGGACTAAGAAGAGTTGAGATTGGACGAACTTGAAAAGCGAGCTTCACAAGTAGAGATGATAGCAGCTTTTCCTTTTCGGGCGACCTACATGACGCCAAACCTTTCACGAGGCTGAGCGTGTCTCGTGGTGACCCGAAACATATTTTGATTGGCTCTTCTCGTTGAGGCTCTCGATCACGGCGGTTGCCGTAAGGTATGCCATAATTTTTCTAACCTCGCTTGCCGAGCCTCGCATTACTGAGCTCAAGGCGCGGAAGTCTTGCGGTGTTGTATGACGGTTTCCAAGCATCGCTGTCTATGCCACTGCGGCTCTTCAGATGGTACCATTCACCGGCCTAGACTACAATCTGCTTTTTGCTATACCAGTGGCCCAGGGATGCTTCTCTCCGACGCTGACAAGTCGATCGACGTCCAAAGTGCTGACCATCCCAGGGTGCAGCTCCTTCAAACTTGTGACCCCCATCAATCTCATGGTTGTTTCCAGCTCATCTTGGAGGATGCCAACAAATCGCTCGACGCCCTCCTCGCCATAATTTACTGCATAAAGAAAGCCGCGACCAATACCGACCGCGCTGGCACCAAGACACAAAGCCTGCCTTTCGTTAGTTTTACCCACCTCTTTCCGACACCCCAAGTACTCACTTTGAAGATATCTGTTCCACGCTTGATCCCACCATCAACAATAACCTCCAGCTTCCCAAACACCCACGGCGCATTCCTCTGCAACTCCAACAGCACCAAAAGACTCGGGGGGCTAGTATCTATATTTCTCCCTCCGTGGTTGCTAAGTACCACTCCCTCCACTCCATATTCAGCAGCAAGCACACAATCCTGCCACGTCATAACGCCCTTCAGCACCAACGGCAAACTAGTATGCTGTCTCAACCACTCGATATCCTTCCAGCATAACGCCGAATCAATAAAACCCCCCATCGTCCTCGCAATCCCTCCTCCTTTGGTATCAGGCTTATAACTCTCACCAGACATAGGCGCAGCCACCGCCTCTTCAGATCGAACTTTCTCGTCAAGCTCCCTCTTTCCGGGCGTGGCGGCGTCGACGGTCACCATGATGGCTTTGGCCCCCAACTTCTCAACTTTCTTGAGCAGGACTTCGGACTTCTTACGATCCTTGTCGACGTAGAGTTGAAAGAAGAACGTGGTATCTACACCCTCCGGCGTCTCCACCTTAGGCTCCTGGTGGATGGAAGCAAAGATGTCGTCGATGGGGTAGGAAGCATTGGTACTGATAACCTCAGGGATGCCTCGCCTCGCACACGCTCTCGCAATCGCACATTCGCCGTCTGGGTGAGCCATCCTAGCCAACGCGGCTGGAGCGCAGAAGAATGGGAGTGTAGACTTTCTGCCCAATATTGTGCAAGATGTATCGCAGAGTGTGGCATCGCGCATTACTCGGGGACGGAGGAGGATGCGGTTGTATATATCGTGGTTATGTTTATGTGTCAAGGAGTCTGTCGCGGCGGATGAATAGAACGCCCATGTCTTCGCTGTTAGACTGGTTGATGCTGCTTCTTCGAAATCGTGGACGTTTATAAGTGTATGCAGAGGACGCTTTGCCACTGCAGTTTTCTCGAGCGGTGGCTGCGCTGGAATGGTAGCTGCTGGAGAGGCTTTGGGTAGATCTGGCAATGAGGTTGCAGTACTCATGTTCCATGACTTCGCAGTCGCTGAATCGAGCCTGCCCATTGCTTTTGAGGCGTCGAGGTGGTGGCGCAAGAGAGATGGAGGATGGACGGAGGCGTAGATGGCTGTTGCGTCTTTGCCGGCGTATCGGTTGATAACTAAGAGGCTGGCCGTCAGCTTCAAGATCTACTTCGAGCGCCAATCCTACGGCTAAACCGTCTGCATGATACGAGAATTGACGACATGGACGAACTGTCGACACCTCCTGGGTGTTCGGGTGCGAATTCTGTCATGTCCCATACTATCTCGCCCACTACGATCCAAAGGCTCTCGGGAGTGTTGTGCTTGCCGACCTCGTCGGCGGTTATAATCCGCGTCATTGTTAACCGGTTGGTGTTACAGAAGAGCTCTGTGAGAATTGAAGCTTGAGATAAGTAACGATGGGATGAGCTATGTTCGCTGCTGTCGCTCAAACGTAAGAAAGGGGTACAACGAGCCTACGAGAGAGAAACAGTGAGAGTAAATGAGAAACGATGGTTATAAATTCGTATAACCAGCACGCTACTTGAGCATCGAAATTGATCTTCCAAGCATCCCAGCGATTTTCTGGCGCCACACTGTGGAGATGTGGGGTGACTTTATTCGTGTTTCGTGGGGTAGCTCCAGACGCGGAGTTTACCCGGGAAGCTAGCGCGCCTTGGACCTCGGCAGTTTTCTTATCCACTCATGTAGCTTCGATTTGTTTTCTTGCATCTTTTGCTAGAAAACACCTAATTATTACTTTAAAACTAACGTAGCTCAGAATGAGTCTGCCTCGTGGTGTCCCTTTCCCTCCGTGCAGAACCATGTGTATTAAACGATCCGCACCACTTAATACACATCAAACAGCGCTGTACATTCTACCTTCCATTAAGGTCAGACGTCCACTCATAATGTACTGGTATCTCAGATTCCCGCCTCATGCTATCTCCAGCCGTGCATATGTCTGTTTCACCCACATCAACCTCAATCGTCCCTAATTCAGCATCGCCATCATCTTGCATCTCAGGCGCCCTCGAATCCTGTCACCCCTTTGTCTCGCCTCTTCTCTTGCGATCTCCTTTTCCCTCCTCCTCCCACGCCAGCCGTTAGGACCACTGAAAGATAGCTGAAAAAGTAGGAACGTCGATACTAAATACTTTGTAAGAGTCGGTCTGTAACTCATGCCCGCTGTCGACTACTTTCGCTCTCCACCAAAGTTATGTCGTTGCACGGAAAGGGGGGTTAACTTACCTCTGGCAACAAAATGCAGTGCTCGAATAATCCACGCACTCCACCGAAGGCACCGAAGGTGTCCCCTTACGACTTGACTCATATCCCATATAATGTGCCATCAATCCACCAGGGCAAACAGCAGGCGAGTAGATGTACTGTTTCTCGTTGGGTTGCCCAAGGTTTATTGAGCTTGCGGCGGCAGGCATGCAAGAGTTCCATTGCACATCCTTCTCATGTAAATCACGTTTCGTGCGTCTCGCCTTCAACGTGAGCGATATCATCATGGGATGACATCGAGGTATGCGTGCCAGTGAACTCGGCGCATCCTGTGGGAAATACTACACAAGGCGTGGCGGGGACCCCTGTCGCTGCCCTCGCGGCGATTGGCGTGGGAAAAGTTGTTGTTGATGGCGCCGACATGCCTTTCAGCGTGCAACAATAGTTCAGGAACGTAAGCGTAGGAGAATTGGGACGGGAGAAACAACCTAACGAAGGACAAGACCGGGAGGAACCAAACTATCTATAATACTTTTACGTCTTGTCTTACCCGTTGTATCCACGCCAAAACACGACTTAATGAGACGCCGACGATATTCTCCTATGAGTAGAGCATCCACGTCAGCTTGCAGTTAGGTTCAACTGAGACCGGTAAGGCAGCTTTGGCCAGAGAAGTGGTTCCCCCCTGTCTCAAGGAGGAGTAAAGCGGAGTTCTCGGATGAGGCAGCAAACGTAGCGCTAAAAAGCGGCCAAAAGTGGATATTGCGCTGGGAACCATCGCGAACAAAACAAGTACATTTGAAGATATCCTCACTTCTACGATATATTTTGGCTGCACGAATTCAATCGTCTTGGCGAGGTCGGACTGTACGTGGTAGACGATGGGGGATGAGACAAAAGTAGTGTGATATAAAGCTCTGATTCACATCTACCCATGACAAATCATTTGGCCTCTCACAGCTTCGCCTCCTTGACCTTCACCTCACTCCTCAAATCCCCCGTCTCCTCATTCTGAAACTTCACATGCCCGTAATACGCGTACCCCTTCGTGGGCCCAATCAACACGCCCCTCAACCTCCTAAACTCTTCCGTATGGTGATACGCATCATGCGCCTCCACGCTCTCCCACCCTACAAACACCAAAAAACTCGTCGCATGCCCATCGACCTCTTCCACTACCGGTCCGCCGCTGATGCCCATGAAGCCTGGGACTTTGGAGATGATGGTCTGCCAGCGCGCCCATGCTAAATCCCATGCTTTACGGTCTGGTGCTAGATAATAGACTGTGCCGGTGAATGGGGAGCCGCGGGCGAGTGCTTTGCAACCTGCGTTGTATTCGTGGAGGTAGGCGTGTCGGATTGCGATGGCGCCCATGGAGAGGGGCTTGATGGCGCCAAGGAACTTCTGGTAGGAGGCGGAGTCGAGCCATTCTTTGCTGTTGGCCAAGGTATCGCGCACTGAGGAGTCATTAGCAGGGAATCCTATCTTACCCAGATTGAGAGGTAGGTCTGAGCAGTAAAAGCTCACCGATGTGGATATGCAGTATTTGGTCCTCGAGGCGACTTCCCCAGTATGAGCGCTTGAAGCCAGGCGACGACTTCGGAATCTCCAAAGCTGAAGCCAGCATGGAGTATACTGGTCCTTGTTTATCTGAAGGTGCGTTTGCATGAAAAGGCACGAGGATGACCTGAGTACAATCTGTCGTTGCGGCGGACATCTTGGTATTTGCCCTTGCTAAATTTAACTCGTCTTCTAGTATCCTTCTTTCAATGCCAATTCACTATTTCAATTTGTAGTAAGTGGTTGGGAAAGTGAAAGATCTGAACAACTGCGTCCCCAAGTTGAGCATTCAAAGACCATTTCCACGACTCGCGCATCAAGATTCAGTACTCAGCTGAGCTCAGGCACATGTACCTCGTCAGCAAAGCTGTTGGCATCAGTACTTCAACGCCAAGTATGAAGCTCAAGAGCTTGGCCGCTATTAATCCTTGCTTCCCCGCACTTTCGGTGCGGCCGAGGTGAGCCTCCCCGAACCACATGAGGCAATCAAGAGCTTGACAGCGGAACGTGAAAGTGGAGTACCCCACAAGCTTGATGCTTACCGCGACGTCTTCGTATTGGGGCAGGGCTCAATGCCAGACATGATGATGTGCGATCAAGGTGGGTTGTTTTCGTCCTCAATGCTCGATTTGACAGCTTTTTTTTGAAATTGGTTTACTTAGCTCCTCAGTAGTCACGACGAACTGTTTTTATACAGCTTAGCCCGACAGCCCACTTGATGTGCTAACAGGTTCTTGTAGTATCTTCTCACTTCCAAACTCGTTGACGTCGCCACTATGCCAGTAACCAATTTCAAAGTGGAGGAGAAGTACTCGTATCTCGGGGGTTTAGGTGCTCATCACAGGTCAGCTTAACTGAACGCCTTTGTTCCTGTTTAAACTTGAAAGACTGACATACTACAGCTCAGAGGCAGTGAATGGTGCAAACCCAGTCGGTCACAACAATCCGCAAAAGCCTCCATATGGCACCAGTACGGAGCGAATATCAGGAACCTCTTTCACTGCTCCTCGGGCTGAGAATCAGCAAGTCTGGCTGTACCGTATCACTCCATCGCTGGTAAAGACATCCGATTTCACCTCTTTGCCGTCCGAATTCAGCCTTCAACCAGCAGCACTCAGGCAGACGGCTCTCAATCCCAATACCTACCTCTGGCCGAAATTCCGCATGCCCAACGGCGGCGATTTTGTCACATCCCAGCATCTTCTCGCTGAGAATGGCGACCCAACCACCAAAACCGGTTTAGCCTACTCGGTCTACTCAGCCACGAAGTCTATGCCAGAGCACACAGCATACTTCAACTCTGATGGCGATGATCTGATCATCCCACAATCTGGAACACTAGACATCCAAACCGAACTCGGCCACCTCCTCGTCCGTAACAACGAGATCTGTGTCCTTCCCCGCGGCATCCGCTACCGCATCACTCTCCCTAATGGACCAGCACGAGGATACATCTGCACGCTCTATCAAGGGCACTTTCAGCTTCCCGAGCTCGGGCCCATTGGATCAGTCGGTTTAGCCAACCCACGAGACTTCCAAATCCCTACCGCATTCTTCGAGGGCTATGTCGAGAAGGGGGTCGCGAAAGCCTCTCACCAGGGTCAGAATTGGACCATCCTCACCCGCTTCAACAAGAAACTTTACAGCGCTACACAAGACCACACACCCTTTGATGTTGTAGCGTGGAATGGGACGTATTATCCCTACAAATACGACATGGCGCGCTTCAGCGTCCTCGGCAGCGTCCTCTTCGACCACCCCGACCCCTCAATCTTCACTCTCCTGACCGCGCCCACCTATCGTGCTCCAGGCCACGCAGTTGTAGATTTCGCCATCATTCCTCCCCGTTGGACGGTGATGGAGGATACCTATTACCTGCCTTACTACCACCGCAACTGCATGTCCGAGTTTGCAGGCATGGTTGTGCGGGATCAGGAGGAAGATAGTCCGTGGGCGAGGGGAACGGAGTTTGCGCTCCTGGGCGCGATGCTCATGAATAGTATGGTTACGCATGGGGCGAGTACGGAGGATCATGTGGCGGCGGGGTTGAGGAGTACGAAGCCCGAGAAGATTGATGATGGGCCGTTTTTTGTGTTTTTGTTGGAGAGTGAGAATATGATGAAGGTTACCGAGTGGGGTGCCAATGCGGCGGCAAAGAGTGGGAAGGATGTTAGAAATGAGTCGAAATTGTAGAGAGAGAATGATTATGGTTGAAACAAGGGTGCTAGCTCATTGCGGAAACTGAGAGGACGAAGACCGCCGCTAAATGAATGGTGAGGTGACTTTTAGCGTGCAGACGCAGAACCTGATTAGCTCTTCCAGAAGATTGTCCGTGGGTTTCATGTTCAGATGGAGATTGATGGCCGAACTTGGAAACTGATTATCAAAGATGGCCCAGTTCGTTTATGATCAAGCATCAGCGGTTGACGATCTTCTACAAGGCGGAGCAGAACAGAAACGGGTCTTTTTTTTAACTCATCTTGTCTTCACCTCTATCCTAATGATTAGTGATCCATCTTTCCATCCTCCCACCACTAGCGCTTCCCAAACCAGTGAGGTCAAACACCTCATTATTGGCAATTATCCACAGATCATCTGGCTTATTGTGCTTCGATACTTCGTCGAGTGTATAACTCGGGTACAATCTCTGTGACTGAGCGGAGGGACAGGAGATGGACGTGCTGACAGCCGTTGTCTTTGTGGCCTGTGTGTGCGAGGACTGCGTATATGAGATAGCTTGGGGCGCATCCGCCATTGCGAACAATTTTGAGGATCACAGACCGATATTGTTAAGGTCGAGTAAGAAGGATGTCGTCATTTAGCAAAATGGAGGGTCGGGAAAGCATAATGTGGTGACCAGAAAAGTGTAAGGTTGTAAGAGAAGAAGGTGCAGAAATGCCACTTGTCCGCACTCACGTGGAAAGAAGAGTACAAAGACACTACCGAGGCTGGGCGAGGTAACGTGTTTCTGAAGAAGAATCGCTCGATACATTATCGTACCTGCATCAATTCTACTCATATAGCCATTCTCATGGCTGCACAGCCGAAATTTGTGTAATGGTAATGAAGGGCCACGTTCTGATCTTTCTTCGACCATAGGAGTTTCAAAAGGTCTGCAATATTGAAAATCCCAGTGCTAACTCGTTAGCATTCCCATCTTGCTTATCTTATCCTTTTGTGCCATAAGAAACTTCTGAATTAGTTCTGCAATTGAAACGCTTCAGAAGTAACTGGTTAGCGGAGGTTACAGCTTTGTTCGCGAAACAGCGCGTTCGACATCGATTAGATGGACATCATCGCCAGTGGACAAACTTCTCAGATTCTCTTGTAAATAGTCACCCAAAACGCCTACAACCACTGCGCAGTATCTGTTCTTCTGGTCCATAAAAACACCCCACGCCTCTCTCAACGCCTCATTCCCCCCAATCTTCCCCCACCACCTCCCTCACCTCCTCATCACCCATCAGCCTAACGATCACCTCATTATTCCCGATTAACGCCCCAAGCACACTCATCATGTCCACTTCCGGATTCTTCCTCGTCCTTTCTCCAGGCCTCTTGTCTTTGTCAAGGTCTTCTTCCTGCTCTGCCGCTTCAGGGCGCTTCAGCTTCAGTTGGCTCATAGCACCCACCACCTTCCTCATGACGCCCAGCCCCTCCGTATGACATAGGAGCCCAGAGACGCATACTCTCATTTCAACAGGCTTGATGTCTTGTAGTGGTACGGAAGGATTGGCATTTTTGGTCTTTGGTAAGCTCTCGAGGTCATACTCTTCCTCCAGGTCATCTTCTGTACCAATCTGTTCATTGCTGACGAACAGGGGGCTTGTGCCAGTCATAACCTCCGCCTACGCGTGCACGCGTGCACGCCTCTGCCAGCGACAGTGTCGTGCCCTCTCTTTGCGGCATTGCCCAAGGACTGTAGGCCATCCCTAAGCTCCTCTAGCGCGCTCCTGGCGGCGTCGTGTCTCAGATCCCTTCTCGTGATTGTGCCAAGCTTTGCGGCGCATAGGTCTCTCTTCTGAAGTTGTGAAGGCCGTCTCTGAACTTCGCCAGCGCTGAGCGTGTGTCGTCATTTGACAAATCTCCTTACAGTAGTGCCCAGAATGGCGGTTGAGATGCCACACTTCTTAAAGTTGTTGAGTGCGTTTGACCCACCACCTCTCACAGCGAGGCCAAATCTATTGAGAGCTTCTGTCGTCGACAGCAGCGCATCCACAATACCATGGCCAGATCTCTTCCGTTCGCCGTTCGCATCAGATCTGGTACCCGACACCGCTTTAGCAGCAACAACACGACCTTAAATACCACCCGCTGAGCTCTGAAGGACGTCTGAGAAATGTGCCTGCGCTGAGCGTGCGTCGTATTTTGACAGATCTCTCCGTGCATAGTCTCCAGAGTGGCGGAGGAGATACAACGTCTCTTGATATTCTGCGACGGATTTGAGCCACCATTCCTAACAGCGTTGCCGAAGCGGGTGAGTGCCTCGTATTTCGAGAGGATGGCGTCCACAACATCCTCAACACCCGTTTTATACCCCTAATCAGCTTCTTGAGCCCAGCCGCACTATCGCCTTCCGAGCATTACGCAACCGCGTTTCCTCTTTCTACTGACCACAGCGTCGGATATGGGACCGCCAGGCGTCTCTTCACCTTTGCTGAGATCAAGGCGTTTGAAGTGGAACGTCACGTCCGATTTGTAGCTCGATAGAAGGGCTTTGAGACATGCTGCGCTGTCGCCCTCCGCGAAGCGCTTAATTCTCTGACCGAATTGCATTGGTGAGGCTGGAATGCTGGGGCTCGTTTGATGAGGTGGCTGTTGCGGGGCGCTAAAGTTATTGGAATATTTACCTCCCTCGTCTGTGCAAGTGCTCTACAGGCCTTCATACCCAGCATATCAAGCAGGGGGGAATTGCCATTGTTATTTATATCCGTCTCTAGACCTAGCACCGGAATAAGATCGGTAACATTAACATCCAACAACCCTCGAGTAAAGTTCTTTATGCCTCCACTATTACCCAATATTCCGGCCGCCGAGTCCATAATCAGACCAAAAAGAGGCGTCTGAGCACTCATTTCTGGTTTGTTCGGGACCTCGTCGAAATATCCCTTATACACAGTCTTATTCACTCTCGCTTGCCGCTCGATATTCCCCTTATTTGTCGCGCTTGCTTCAGCAGCCAAGAGGTGGGGTAAACCACTCAACAGGGTGCGGATATTCGCCGTACCGTGGGCTTGCACGGAGTTGTTGTCAGGCACGAGAAAGTCGTTTTGGATTATTGCGTGCCTGACGATAAGGCCCGCGATCCTGAGGTTGAGGGTCACGTTGCCCATTTCCAAGGTTACGTCTGAGGCGTTGAGGAGCGTGGTGGTGCCGATGAAATTCGTGCCGTCTTCTCGGGAGGGGAGGACGAGGCGGTTGGAGTTGAGGTTGAAGCCTTTGAGTTGGTTAAGTCCTATTGTTATTAGACCTCCAGCTTACACCTTTTCGTATAGAGGTTTAGAGTGGGAGGAAGCAACGCAACCTTACCTTTCAGCTCGACCTTCAGTTCCCCAACCCACGCCCTCGCCTCCCCATACGCACTCAACCAGAACCTCTCGTTGTAAACGGCACTTTCCAGAAACCTTACAAACTCGCCTCGATCCAGGTTCTCCGCCTTCTGGGCTTTGATGCTCACAGTCGCATTGTCTGTCGGCGTTTTAACGTCTGGGTAGTAGAGCACCACTAGTATACGGCGCCCGCTCCGGCTGTCCTTCGTCAATGAACAGATCTAACTTCACAGGATCGACATGCACGGAAAAATGCTTACGGATTGTGAGGGAGGCGTTCATACTGTAGACAATGAAAGTTGGTGTTGGATCCACGATTTGTGCGTCGTAGTTTGGAAAATCGGCATTTTCGACCATGAGTGTGGCGATGACGGGAAAGCTTACTAGAGAGCTACAGCAGTTAGACAGTCGGCTTTCAGCTGGATATGAAGGTAGCTTACAAGATGGGCAGGAACATAACCAGTTCGATGAGGGTGAGAATCCCATAAAATACGCAGTGTATCTTCCAGCGCCTGAATAGCCGCACAGTTACATTTCCTTCCTCTCCTTCATCTACCCAGGGTCGGAGCCAGAATGGACCTGCTCGGCCTAGTGAAACGTGCCCTTCTCTCCGTAGCTAGGGCTGACAGCGAATGGCGATTGGTTGACGGCTCTCAAGTCGCCGAGATTGGCGCAGACGTAGTAGTCTTTGGCCATATTCGATATCATGGAGAGCTGGACACTTCAAGAGCTTGGTGCTTGCCATCGCTCAAATGAGGATTGATGATATTGGACGACGGTCAAACATGAAACACAAAAAGCCATGAAAGCGACAGAAAGAGACGCATGCATAAAATCTCAAGATGCCCATATATGCAGAAACGCCGAGCATAACAGAGGGAAAACCACTGACCTACCTCGTACTGGCCCGTGCTTCTTCAGACGAGGTATGGTACCCTAAGGGTTATCAGTTTGCGGGGAAGCAATGTGCACATCCTTCCAATTTATCCCTCATCAACTCATCCGGCCTCTCAGAGAGCATCTCGATGCATGTGTAAGGATCGTCTTTCGGTAAACGTTAGGAAACATGGAGCCCTTGAAGTCGTGAAACTTGAACAAGACAGGGAGGAGAGGACATGGGACGTCGACAAAGTTAGCTTGGACCCTGTAAACGCTGGTAGTGCCATGCCGAGTTAAACCGCCCATGCTAGCGTCGCCCGCAGTCTCGGCACTGACCGAAGCACGAACCACTGCCCCACATGTGATCCCGAGGCTACTCCTCCTCGAGATACAGCTTGATGAAAGGAGCATGATCAAGACTTCAGTCTTCTGCGGCAGTATGCTCATGTCAGACACATGATGGATTATTATGATTGAGCTGCAACGTGTTAGGGCTAAGGCGAGTACGACGAAGTCCGCTGCCTGGATGCAGACGACGACCACGACAGGAACCGCTTCACTTTCCCGGCTCATATTGATGCCCAGAATAGCTATCTTTGCTCACCGTCAAGACTCCCAAACGGCTTAACTACGGTATAGACTACGACTCCAAGCCCCAAGTTTCATCTGTCTCAAACGCAGAGCTGGGGCACTCGTATTTATAGACAGAGAGGTTCATGAGAGAGCACGGTAAAGTCCTCTCTTCAGTCCGCCGCCCCTACCGTCCTCTAGACGAGCGAATGAAACAGTTTTCAACCAGACGTGTTTGCTCCCCCGGGACGCTCGTCTGCTGTCTTCAATTTGGAGGAAACAGAACCCTCTCCCCGTCTCTATCGTTCTTTCCCATCGCTCTTCACCAATGACGAGCGGCTGAGTATCCGGCTGTCACCTGTCCGCAGCTACTCGTGATCCTTTGTGTCCATGTGAGAGTCTTACCCAACCACGTCTTTATTTCATATCTATCTGGTGGGGCGTCTCTCATTTATACACACTCATCACGATCTTTTTTCGTTTTATATCCTCGAATATTTTCCTCTTCATATTCTTGCCTTCGCGACCTTTACGTTTCCCGCCACTTTCCACCTGACCTTCCTCTTCCATTTCGAACATTACCTTCGATACTTCGACAACACCATACGTCACACCATGGCTTGTCCAGTCTCCCACAACTACCCCCGCCCAGCAGTCTCGAACGGCCAAATCGCCCACATCGACTCTCACCACTCGACTCCTCAATGTACGCCCCATATCGAGAATCACTCCCTCGACACCCAACAATCCTACGCCGAATCGTCCAGCCATGGGACCCCACTCACGGAGAAAAGGTTCGTCGGCGGGGTAACACCAGAGATGTTCTACAACCCAAATTGGAAGCCAAAATACATGCAGAAGATCGTATCGGAAGGCATCCTCCTCGCTGGCGGCGGCGTTGCCATTTTACTTCAAGTTGCGAATCCGGGCGTGGGGTAATCATTATCATTTTCCCACTTCCCACTTCCACCACCTCGGCCTGTACTCGTAAGATTAATGATAGTCCTCGTACTGACACAGCATGGCGCTGGTGTAAATGAGCACTCCAACTTCGCATACCGTCCCCTCGACCGCCTCCGCACAACAATGTCCTACTTATACACCATGGCCTTCGGAACACCTGCAGAGAAGAGGACGATTATCGGCATGGTGCACCGCGCGCACGCACCCGTGCGAGGCTTTCTCGACCCCAAAAACCCAACCAGTAAACTCCCCAGAATCTTCAATAACTTCCCGCCTTCTCATCCCGTTCATCTACCTTTGCACTGACATTGACACCATCGAGGCCCACAATACTCAGCCAACGACCCCCACCTCCAACTCTGGGTCGCAGCAACCCTCTACGCCACCGGCGTCGACATATACGAAAAGATCTACGGCGCCTTTCCTCCCCCCATCGCCGAAGAAGTATACCGCGAATACTCTGTCCTGGCCATATCGCTGCGCGTCCCACCCGAGATGTGGCCTGCAAACCGGTATGAGTTCTGGCAGTACTGGCACAAAGAAATCAACAGCTACATAGTGGGCCAGAATGCGAAAGAGGTAGCGAGGGATCTGATGTGGAATAACGAGGGCCCGCTGTGGATGAGGGCCAACCTGCCACTGATTCGGTTGTTGACTGCTGAGTGGCTGCCGCCGAATATGAGGGATGCTTATGGTTTGAAAACTAGTAGGGGAAGGAGGGTGGTGTATAGGGGGTTGATGGCTATAGGGAAGGTGGTGTATCCGATGACGCCGAAGTTTATTAGGCAGTTTCCTATGCGGTATTATCTGAAGGATATGCGAAAACGGATGGCTGCTGTTGAGGCACCGGCTTAGGATTTCTTAGAAGGCACCATGACACAGTACAACTGGTTAATTTGGTTAGCTATAGCCTATAGGCGACTATATACATTTTTCTGAGCCAATATGTGCGAATCTCACTCACACCCGCCAACCAGTTTCCGCCGCCTGTCTCAATTGTCTCTTCAGACCTTGAATTTATACTCCTCCCCCCGATTCCACCATACCACTTTCCCCTCTAGTTTCGCATCACGGATCGCTTTCTTAAAGTCCTCCAGTGGGCTCTTAAACACATCGTAATCATCAAAGTGCACAGGTAAGACCAAATCAGGTTCCACAAGCTTCACCAACTGCAAGCCCTGAACTGCATCCATCGTAACCATCAGCAGTGGCATGTTTGCACCTGGAATTGATGTACCGCCGAGATGCACGAGCATCAGGTCGACGGTCTTACCTTGCTGGGTGTAGCGGGCTGGAATCTCTTTGAGCTCGTCGATTAGGAGGGTGTCGCCGGATATGTAGATGCGGTAATTGGACTCAAAGACTTGGCCTGTTGTGGCGATTCCCTCGCCAGAGCCTTCGTGGCCGTAGTAACCAAGCTCGAGCATCCAGCCGTTAACTGGTGGCACGGCACCGAGGATGTCGTTTACGGTCGTTAGTATTCCTGGCGGTACGTGCTTGCCTGGCATGGCGGTGACTTTGATTGCTGCGCGGCGAGATGAGGTTGACGACGACGGGGTGGCGGATGGTGCGATGTCGAGGAAGAGGGATTGGAAGCACTCAACGGCGGAGACGGCTGTGAATGGGTCAGACGGCTTCTTGGTTGTGAGACATTCGAGGGCGTGTGGTGTGGAGATGATAGGGAGGTCGCGGCGGAGGTTGTCTTCTACGAGGCGGTCGAAATGGTCCCTAATGCAGGGGTCAGCCACAGCGACGCCATTTTCAATCTTTGCCAGTTTGAAAGGCGAGAGCTCCAACATACTCATGGTAATGACTCAAAAGCACAACATCTATATTGGGCAAATCGTGCAAGTCCACGCTTGGATCCTTCAACCGCTTCGCTGTGACGCCAGGACCTAGGTGGACGTGGTCGCCTGCGTGGAGAAAGTTTGGATCTGTCATTAAGCGGATGCCTTCCCACTCTAGGATAGTCGTGGCGTTGCCGATGAATCTGATGGCTGCAGTCTCACCTCCTGGTACTTTTGGATGAAGCTTCGTCTGTGTTGGTGGGGATAAGTCGGAGTGAGTGTGGGAGTGAGTATCTTTCGTTGGTGGCGTTTTGATGGTCGGATCGAGGGTTATGTGTTGGGCGGACATTTTGAACAGTTTGGGTATTCTCAGAAATAGAAGGAAGAGAAGATAATGAACTTGGAGAAACAATGAGGGTTTACTTAGTCTTTGCAATTGAATTTGTTCTTCTTAGATCGAAGGTTTGGCAGGGACGAGGGGTACAATAGTTGTGACATCATGATGAAGGGCTTGGCGTCGCTAAAATAAGCGCACCAACAACGACAACTATCTCCTTCGAGAGTCTCAACACCAAAATTAATATCGTCAACACAATGGCCTCCAATAAGCGCTGATGCCATGAGGCAGTTTTAAACCGATTGGCAGAACAACGCTGATGGCAACATTGCTTCCAAGGACATTTACGTACTCTCAGTGGATGCGAATAACTTGGTCGCCGCAAATTTCCATCGATGCCAATTGAAAGTTCACTGACGCTGCTACTAATCCGCCGACGTTTGTGTCAACTCTGAAGTCAGTATTCACCACTACTAGTCGGCTTCCAGTATGAAGGTTTCGCCATTGTCGACTTTGAAGTCAACTTTTCAAGTCGACCATCACATCTTCAATTCGCTTGGCAATTGAAGGTCATTGTCATCCTAAATTTCGATATGGCTAAATATGCACGTCTTTGACGCCTTCGCATTCATCGGCCGACAGTTACACTCGAAGGTGATGAACGGAATAGACAGACTTACGCTCGAAAGTCGAACTCATGTGAATCTCCTGGCTACTCCAACTCAACTCACACCGCATTTGAGGTTCACTCGGGCCTGCCGCCTCTCACGATGATGGCAGAAACTTTGTGCGGCGCAGCAGTCCTCGGTCAGCAACCAGGCTAGGATCTAACAGAATAACGATATGCACCACTGACGGTCTCGGCTCGCCGATCGAACTTCGGTTGCTCACACCCGCAGGGCTTGACGGATTCTCGACACGGCGTTGCGATTCACCGTGGAGCGCAATACCAAAACATCAAAGCATCCTGCGTTAACCCCGCAAAGCACCATTAGCCGCTCGGAAATATCATGTGAAGCTTGGTAGGGGTCCACTACAGCCGGTTCGCAGCCCGCAGTTAACGGCTTCCCTGAATTAGCAGGGTTTGTAACGCTAGCGCTCCTATTTCATTTTCACAACGGGGCACAAGGTACCCCTGCATCAGCTCAATACCACATTTGGAACTCGGTAAATATTGTTTTGAACGACACTTCGAGCTTCAGCAACACCAAAGATAGCTTCAAACCTTTAGAGCGCGTCTATTTACCAGAGTATGACACCACGACAAGCGACGGCAAGAATGGGATCATGATCAATACGAGGGTTGCCAGGACATCAATTACGACTACCACACACTCCATGCTTATTCCGTCTTCAAGTTCCAACGCCTATGCCAGCTGTAATATGTACGCGATCCATTCCGTCACTACGAAGCACACATTATCAGCCCACCCAACAGCATAATAATCAACCCACAAAACGCAAAACACCTGCCAAGCTACTAGCAATACCCGCCGTAACCTGCGGCGCAGTTGCTTCACTCTCCGTAGCCGTCACACCATTCCCACCATCCACTTAATCCCTCCCTCCAGTTTCCCGAGAATAATTTGGATCCTCCGTTGGTGTGGCTGAGCAACCGGTTAGCTTGTTCGCTTGGAGACTGGAGACTGGAGACTGGAGATATAGTGTTGAAAGCAGTACTATTCGAGAATCGGCTGATCCGTCCATGGCCGGTTCCATATAACGTTTGCGTATAAAGGGGGTAGATCTACATTCCTGAGATCTGCCCCATCCGGCACCACTCCAAAAACAGCAGCTACACTTCCATAGTAATCACATATAAAAGCAGTGTAGATAGCCATAAGAATAAGAAACACACTTCATATAATAATTGCATTCGCTATCTGCTCTGCCCAATTGCCTATATTAACATATAGCTCTTTACTTCTGTTAGCATAGCTTCGTACCATGCTGGTGTGTTTCATGCTTGTAAGTCTGATGCCATCTCGGAGCGAGCATTGGGGTTGGCGAGGTCAGCAAACACGGGGCCGGCAACAGCGGTGAGGATGGAGCCGACGATTGAGGGTGGTGGTGATTTGTAGGCGCCGAGGCAAGTTAGAGCGGCTGTTGCCAAAGTTGCGCTACTTGTCAATTTGAGTGCCTCACTGATACCTGCCAACCATATTTTTTATTTTTTATTTAGTCTTACTCCGTTGGAGCCTTTTTGATGCTATGCGGTAATTATGGTATATTGAACAGGAAGCAAAAAACCTTTATGGGACAAAGTTTTCCTCTTCGAAGGCCAGCGAGGACTTTGACATTATAATCACACGCCGCCGGTAGATAAGAAAATCAGATTGTTCAGGCTGGGCCTTCAAATCCGCTGCAAAGCCCCAACTTTGCCTCACCATCTAGCTATTTCTCTACTAGTTTTCATACAGATTAATGCTGTAGATTAGTTTTCTTGCTAGGGAAAACTGAAGAATACACTGTGACTGTATAAGCCATTTTGTAAGTAGTTGAACTTGTGTTAGAAATCCAATTAGAGTTTCCCAAGGAGGTAAAAGACCATGTTTACCACAAAGTAAATGTCTTTGTTTGCTTTCAAGCAGGCATGACATAGCAATGTGCGCGGCGGTCTCGTTATCTTCTTAGCATTGACACATGGAATTATCAATTGCAGGAACTCTGCACTAGTAGAAACTTCCAAAGCCCAATACGGCTAGTTCGTAGTTGTACTGGTATAGAGCTTTCTGCCTTGTACACAGTACAATGTAGCTTTAAGACTCTGGCTGTAGGTTCTGTGTCTACTGTGTAAGGGTTGTTGTAGACAGAGTGCTAATACCGCGATATCGACTCCGTAAACAGGTATGTATTCCACAAACTAATCTCTGGCCCT
>RCNJ01000274.1_pt1 | contig 28642 bp, 37 predicted proteins | sample 2041171 | NCBI WGS metagenome assembly RCNJ01 (sample SAMN09708213, study PRJNA481090) | feces metagenome | biome: feces | host: Pygoscelis adeliae | place: Antarctica: Rookery Lake | collected 2010-03-01 | reverse complement strand
CTCTACCAACCCTCTACCAGCGCCCTACCAACCCTCTACCAACCCTCTCCCAGCGCCCTACCAACCCTCTCCCAGCGCCCTACCAACCCTCTACCATGACCATGTTTACCGCACGCTCACCTCCCGAGCACGACGCATGCTCGAGGCGGCCGCACGAACCCAAATCTTAATCCCTCGCCAGGATTAACGTCCAGGTTTGACACAATGGAACACAGCAGCTCGTGACATCCTCTACCGCCCCGGAGGATTGTCAATCGTAAGGAAACTGACAGCGATTCTCCAAGATTGAATCCTTTTTGGTAGCGAGTCGGAACCCCCTACAAAACTAGAAGATATGAGCTGCGGCATTCCGGCTGAGCTCATTCCGGGCGAGCTCACCGTGCTGCACATTGCATTTACAGTAGGCGACCTCAGTAAGGATCAACGCTGCAGTCAGCTGTGGGCAGTGTCTAGCGCTGCCACCGGCGGCTTGCAGTATCGAACATCCGCGAACAAGGTGAGCTCTTTCGTGCTACTTGGACTCGCAGCTTTCCAAAACCCGTCGGCCACTACGAGTAGATGGATACACCACATCTGTTGTGCTCCCATAGACCTAAATGGGTCAAATTCGTCTCGGCGCTTAGTAACTAACTCGATATCGAATGCCTCAGCAGCCATTAAGCGCTTTGCGCCACAGCTTGCCGCACCGCTTTCGCTTTAATATTGCTGACTCCTCTCACCACTATACGAGTTCAGCACCGCTTTCGCTTTAACATCGCTGACACCTATCACCACTATACGAGATCAACACCGCTTTCGCTTTAATATCGCTTTAATATCGCTTTAATATCGCTTTAATATCGCTGGAATATCGCTGGAATATCGCCGACTCCTATCACCACTATACCAAGCTACACTTTCCTGTCCTCAAATCAATAATGTCTTGATTTGAGATATTTCTACGCCCCGTTACCCAGCCATCGCGCGCAGTCCCCGGAAGTCCCGAGTTCAACGCCGGATGCGGGACGGCGAACAGACTTATGGGTCCTCCAAGACCAAAACCCCAGGACAAAGGAAGAAAAGCGTAAAGCCACGTGGGAGGCTTCATGGAGATGTGAGACCTGGGAATCTCAAGACACCCTCTTCGTCTTTATGGTCGGTCTCGATCGACTTTCTCGCCGTCGTGGAGAGACACTCGATCTAATTGTAAATTCTCACTGCTGCAGGATGGTCAGATCTCGATAATACGCCACGGTAAGATCTCGTAAAACTACGGGTACTTCTTTGGCAGATCAGATATCACCATGTCTAGTGTCAGGCACAGCAACCACACAGGGTTTGTCTCCTGTTCCGTTAACCTTGTCTCCCGTTCGGCGCTTTGTGCCGAGAAGCGTGTCCCTTGACACGGTACTTTCGTCATCCCTTCATATATATGCAAACCCTCACACATCATCCCGGGCTCAATAATAGAAAAAGGCTACCTCCGTTTCTGCCTGCCGCTCCGCGCCTCGTACCCAAGAAGTCATCGCTCTTCGCCAGGATGACTCCATATTGCCATCCTGTAGAGACGTTGAGCGTCTCTGCTCTTTTGAGCCTTGCTTCTTTGCACTCGTCACTGCCTCTAACCGCCCACGATCCTTCATTGGGCCTGTCCACATGTTTTACCGTCTTATTGTCCCTCTGGGGTATAATCCTTCACATTATTTCGCCACCACACTTATCATCACCTCCCGACAGTAGTAATCTTACTCCAACCACAATGTCAACATTCCTCCTCCATGCAGCTGGGCATCACAACAAGAATCAGAACAAGACTTGTAGCGACTCGACACAGGCTGCCTAATAAATCCCGTACATAGGAGAGGAGAAAATGAAAGGTAGGTCGAAAATGAAAGTAGGAGAGGAGAAAATGAAGGATAGGTCGAAAATGAAAGTAGGAGAGGAGAAAATGAAAGATAGGTCGAAAATGAAAGATAGGTCGAAAATGAAAGGTAGGTCGAAAATGAAAGGTAGGTCGAAAGTGAGAAGCTAGGACGTAAGTAGGGTGTTGTGTGTTTGGGACTTGGGTGTCGGATTCAAAACCGTAAATACCGCAACGACTGCTGTGCGTTGGTCGCTGCTGCCGGTGATAGTTGCTGTGTTGGTGGCGGTAGTTGGTGGTAAATGATCCTTGCAAATTGTCGAGTTGGTTGGAAGAACAAGCTTTGATTCGGATTCGACGCCGCCCAAACGTGGGATAGAGGAGTATGGAAGGTGGCGCGGAAGGGTCGGGGTGTAAGGACTAAAGAACTAAAGATATTGGAGATACAGATGGTGCGGAGCGTGGGAAAACCTGTATAAGAGCATGGGGCTATGTTAGTGGACGTGGATGAAAGCACTTCTGTTCTTGTCGTGGATGTTCGAAATGTGACTTTTACACTGAGAGTATAGCTGTTTTCCCTCCGGTGACGTAGTGGGAGGCACGTGTGTGGTGCCAGTGATGCTATGAATGAACTTGGTAGGGAACAATTGGGTACGATTGCGTTGGGCGGTATTGGGGGTGGGTGCAGTTCAAGAGCGCCTGTCGGCAATACCGGATGGTGGAGGCGGTTGAATGAGAGAGATTTGATGAATGGGTACCGTGGAGGGGACTGAATGGTGGTGGTAGAGGAAGCACGGGGATGTCCAGAGGAGGCAGGCAGAAAAGGCACACACAATTCAGATGGCGAAAGTGATGAGGACAGTGGGAGGACGTGGATGATAACGAGGGGGTTGGGGGAGTACTTGGATTTCGGGCGTTGAAGGGCCTTGGGAAGACAGAGGAGGCGCGAAGCTTGGGCAGGATGATGAGTGTGAGCTGGCCAGAGGGCCCCGAAGGGATGTGAGCACGGAGCAAAAGGGGCATGGTTCCCAAAGTCGGGGTGTCGAAGTGGAACAGTGCATGGTAAGATAAGAATAACATTGTGCTGCGTTAACGTATATGAGAAGCGAGTGACACAGACAACTATACCTTGACCAACAAATGTCTAAATATAACAACCATAACGCCTAGTTTCAATTGAAATTAATCACTATTCTCTTCTTCAGACGCTTCCAAATCCATTTCAAAAGTACGCGCATTATGCCTGGGTTGCCTGCATCTTCCACATTGCCGTTCTCTCGTCTATATCCGCCTCTTCCAGCCACTACTTTGCTGCAATTTCTGCTGTATCTGATCAGCAATTTCCCCCTGATATTGTAGCTACAGGTCCGCAGCTACTGTTGTACTCCCCGAAAGCCGAAGACGAGTTTTTTTTGGCCTGCGCCGCCGGCCGAGTGTCGCAGTTGCCTCCCAAAGCTCGTTAACCTCCGCCTTCAGTAGTGCCATCTGGTGCATTATTCCTCGCGCCCCCTTTTTTAAATTGATCCATAGCAGCTAAAATAGATGTCGGAGAGCTCCCCTGATGACGCCTGATTCGAGTTTTGATAAAATCAGTTTGTGACGTAGCTTCAATTGGGTTGTTGGGGGTCTTTCGGACACAGCGATTGGGTAGTCCGGTACCCTCCCCTGCAGGCAATGGTGTTGGTAACTTGACAGTCAACTGAGAAAGCACACTTTCCATATTATAGGGAACAAGCCCTGTACCTCGAAAACCTCCCTGGACGTTATTTTCTGATATTCCGCTTTGGAATGCAGCTTGAAATACGGGGAAGAAGTCGACTTTGATAATATGCGTAATTCTGGTTTTCGTCATATTCTCAATTTGTCAACTGTAAACCTGTAAACCCGCTTGGGCAGCCCAAAGCAGCCGACATCAATGGCTGGAGAATATAAGAAGAATGTGGTGTCATACAAAGAGTAACGATCTTGTTGCCCTTGCATAATACTTCAAATTCGGCTCAATGGTGGCTCTCATGCCCATCCAAGTCAACGAGACGATAGGGCCTAGAAGAACGCACCTTTGAATGATTGTCAAAGTGCTGGGTCAATTCTAGACCTCACTCATTTGTTGTCCAGCCGTTAGCTGACGTTGCGAGAGCCCATTCTTGTGTAAGGTCCTTTCATCATACCAGGCCGCAAGCAACAATGATAAACGGCAGGATAACCCACCCTTGGAAATCAACACCTTGGATTACTGTAACCCATTTGCTATTTCCTGGCTGAGCCGTTTTTGGTTTACCACGTCATTCAGCGCCTGTGACGACCATTCCGGTTGAGATAATGCACATCATAAAACCAGTCTCTTCGAAGTTGTAGATGTCCGACTCCGCAATACCATATTTCGCGATTTTGTTCAGCACAAGCTGAAGCCAGCCCCGAACGATTTTGGAATCTTTGCATTGGGCCCTCTGATAGTCATGTTTACGCGTAAAACGTGTCTTGAACTCTGGTTGTCGCCTGACAATGTTTGAATCCCAGCGCCTGCCGACTGGAGGCACGTCACGGTCGGCGAGCAGTCGATTGGCCATATCTTCTACACCGCAAAGTCGTGAAGGGAATGATCGCATATCTAGGTCGAGGATATACTCGACAGTTGCTGATTCCTCTAAACCCGTAAGCTTTGCGAATTGGGCATGTTGTCACGTCGAGAAGGTTGGCCGTGTCGCCAGCGAGCGAGGGTGCTATAGTCGACTGAGTAGCTCTTTGCAGTGCCTCATACACTCAGTTTAGAGTCTTTTTCTATAGCTTGGAGAGCTAAGATCAGCTGGCTTTCATCACTTTTCTGGCACATTAGTAGTAGTTGAGAAGAATGTGGTTAAATGTGGTAGTATGTCTGAGCACGGTGTGTGTGGCATTCGCTTATCTGTGGCACTCGCTTATCATATACGTTAGTGTGGTGCTGACAATAAAGTCTGCGAATAGGAAGATGAAAGTCGGAAAGGAGAAAACCTGACGAGAAGTGTAACTACATAGCCTTCCGTACCGTGAATAGATGAAAAATTCGGTTGATCGGATCCTGAGGTCTGGTGTTTTAGCTCGTCATAGGGAGGCAGCATGTGGATAGCACAGCTCGTAAATCTTTGGACTCGTTCGGACTGTCCTGCCGTCAACCGGTCTGCGAAAATTCTCGGCCATGACGCCGGCACAGTACGATAGGCGCGCCTCCTCGAAACGCTTTGCGTTTTCGACCGGGTTCGTTCCTCGTCATTTCTCTTATCTCTTATTCTGGTGGTGCGCTGGGCCTGCTACTGGCTGTCATTCGTTCTTAGAGTATCCACTCCCGTCACAACATTTATATGATCGGTGCTGCTGACCGTCGCAAGGGTATCCAAAGGTATTGCTGCTGGGGGGGGGTTGTGTGGAATTCTGAGCTGGGTTATCTGTGCTACCAAGCATAGTAGCAACCTGAGCCAACCAAAGTTCGGTCGTCGATGGACAATTGCTCCTGCTTTCAGGGTTCTCCTTGGTATCGTAATGGGCGCCTTAGCTGTTAGCACCGTACTGGTTGATTGACATTAGTATATGCCCAATTGCTCACAATAAGGACACTGCCACGCCGACAATAGCGGCAGCAGGTATAGCATCATGGGCAGGACCTGTCCAAACCCCAACTCATCCTCTTTCGCCTTGGCTTCGTCCTCCATATATGTAAGCCCATTTCCCGCGTACTTACAAGATCGGCGACATTGCAGCTCACTCAACGCCTTATCACATCCCGCCCGAGTAAGCGTGCAAACGTCTTTCGAATTTCTTCCCCATGAAAATTGCCATTTCTGGATATACAGCCTCAATGGTGAGCTGTGGACCCGTCAAACGAAGCACTATACTCGCAATCATCCACTTCGCAGGCTCTCCTCGTATCTCCAATTTGGGATACCGAAACAGACAGTCAGCCGGCAACGTCCAACGATCGTGTGTCTCATAATGCCCATGGATGAAAACGAGATGGAGGACCATTGCAGCCATGAGAAGAAGCAGAAAGACTGCGACGTTTCGGATCATGGGTCGTCCAACCATAAATTCGCTCAGAAACTGTATAGTTGTCAGCTGTGCGCCAATGCTGATTAAAGCCAACGATCGGACAATCTTAGTGGTAGATTGTGATATCGTACGTTGCGTGTCTGGCGCCCAAATTCGCTATACCGAGGAGCTGTTGTTGGCAAGAAAGGGCTAAGACAACGTCTCGAATTGTGCGTGGGGATATCCATTTTGCAATGAATTGGTGGAGTCTACTCTTGTCTGACTTGGGGTGGGTTTTTTGGTATAGTATTTTGAGAGCCTTGTCGATAGGATGGACTATATCGTAGGGGTACTCGGGGAAAAGGAGCGAGAGCATGGCCATGATGAAATCTTGAAGGCGTAAGGGATTACGAATGACCATATCACACAGCTACCGCCAATATCAGGATTGTTTCCAATCCATTCGGGATCGGTACAATTCCTGATACAACCCATATTCTTTTCGCGGCTTTGTCTACTTCGAGCTTGCACTCAGTGTGCATTTATCTTCGGTTAGTCGCTCAGTCTTTCAGGTCGAGCGGCCAGTCCTAATCGGAAACTTGGAAAACTGACAGTATGTGAACAAAATTGAATCCACAAAATCGAATCCACTAAATCTGCTGGATGGAAACTTGGGTATACTGTACACATATTTATCCAGTGAGGCTCTGGGGATTCAGCTCTCAGCTCAACTTTGAGGCGGAGCTGAATGCTTGGCGCCGTCCTTGCATAATCTCAGACCCAATCCTCTGTCAGGGATGGCCGCCCATGCTACGTCCGTGGAGCCTTGCGGAACAAGATATCTCGCACAAAGCCTACTTGTCTCGATGACATCTCTTGAGGGAGAAGTTCCAAACCTGTCGGACAGTACAATAGGTGTTCGACGTTGGAGACCTTGAATGCGAAGTTTCGCTTGGATAGGCAAAACTTTTCTCCTCCATCCTGCTCACTTCTCTGACAACAAACTTTTGACTCCGAGACTGCCTTACTGTGCCTTCAAACTTTTCCTTATTTTTGGCGATAGAAACTGTGCTTAGCTGCGGCCAAGTTTCGGGGATCGCCAAGGGCAAGGGTAGACAAGGGCAGCGGCTCGGTTCCACTTGGACGGGATCCGGGGTGCTTAGTTCTCCGCATTTCAACGTCGAGTCAACGACATCTCGTCGTAACCCCACCTTCGATCGCGACTTTATCGTTGCCGCTTTCGGAATTCATTGATTCGATGGAAAGATGGAAGATCTGGAGCCAGGATCGCCAATGCTTGTCGCTTCCCCACAGTCAGCTGCCAATCCTCGTCAACGACGAGTGCATTACAATAGTAAGAACCATCTCAGTTACCATAGTTAGCATTTGGAGAAAGCCATGTCATTCCTCCTACTTGATACCCTCGTCCTCGGTGTTACGTAGAATTTCAAGTCACAGACGGGCTGGACTACCGACAGGATGGTCGCCAGCGAGTCAGGGACCAGACGTGAGGAGAAGCTGCAGGTAGATATATTCCCCTTCGTCATCTCTATCTCGCATCTGCATTCCCATCCAAACTCTGGGTTTTTGCCTCAACCCTCATCCCTATCTCTTACGAGGTGAGGAGTCGTCAACAACAGAAGCAATGGCGATCGACAGCATCGATAAACCTGGGAACGTGCATTATGAACACCACGACTCGCACGCTCGGCTTAACGGGCACGAAAAGCTTCCAGCGCCTTCAACCACGTCAGCAAAAAATATCTCATCCACTGTACCCGACGATCAAGTGCTCAGACGCGCTGCCATCGCTGTTGACAGCTCCAACTCATCCATCAAGAAGAAGCCCACTTTCAGGCATCGCAACTTCTGGGTGTGCTTCGCTATCTCGCTTGGCCAAATCGCTTTCGGATATCCCAGTAGCATTATCGCCGTGACGCTTGCTCAGCCGACTTTCTTGAGTTACATGGGCTTGATTAATGCGGATGGGACGTTGAGTGAGAATGCGACAGATTTGATCGGTGCCACTAGTGGTGTTTTCCAGGTGAGCTAGAGCGTCCTACGTCGCACCTCGCGGCTTCACCCACCAGCATTGAGGTGAAAATAATAGGAAGTTGATTGACTGATGCCGCAAGCTTGTCAACTGGTTGATAAACACCAAAACTAACCACTTCTCAGGCAGGAGCAATCGTTGGGATCCTCGGCGGTTCGTACGTGATGGACAAATGGGGCCGCAAAGGCGGCGTAATCTACTGCTCAGTGCTATCCATAGTTGGTGGAACTCTTATCTGTGCAGCACAAAACATCGGGATGTTCATTGCTTTCCGCTTTTTCGCTGGGGCTGGAAGTTGGGGATTCTTGGCTCTAAGTAAGTCTTCCTCCTTCCTTTCATACGCCTTTCCCTTGACGGGTTAGCGCAATTGCAAATCATGTGGCGGAGAGTGTAATGGGGTTGATGGACGTATGCTGACCACAGTAGCCCCTGTATACACAGCCGAACTAGCACCAGCAGAGTTGCGCGGCTTCTTCGTAGGCATGAATGGCGTCATGATAGCGGTCGGGTACTCCCTCGCCGCGTACATGGGACTAGCATTCTACCACGCTACTGACCCCGCACTTCAATGGCGTGGCCCTCTTGGACTTGCTCTGGTGTGGCCAATCATGATGCTCATCGTAATCTGCTTCGTCCCAGAATCACCGCGATATCTGCTCATGGCCGGTAAGACCGAGGAAGCGTGGCAGGTGGTCAGTGATTTGCATAGCAGTCCCGATGATCCCGATGATGAGTATGCAAAGAGCGAATTCTACCAAATGAGCCAACAGGCGAAATTGGATAGGACGTTGAACCCAAGTTGGAAACAACTCCTCGCCAAGCCTAGCTACCGTAAGAGAGTTATCCTCGGCACAGTCTTCGCTTTCATCGGCCAATCCACAGCCATTCTGGTAGTCAACAACTACGGGCCAACCTTCTACAAGACACTAGGCTTCGGGACTAGAGATCAGCTCATCCTAGCCGCAGGCTGGATCACCGGCGCTATCCCCGCAAACTTCCTCGGCGCCCTAATCATGGACCGTTTCGGGCGCCGCCCACTCATGCTTTTCGGCGTATTCGGCTGCATGATCTGCATTATCATCGAAGCTGCCATGGTGGCCTTGTACGCCGACACTGGGACTAACAAAGCGGGATTGGGTGTCGGAGTTGCTGCTTTCTATATCTTTGTCTGGGTGTACAGCTTTGGTATTGATGTCGCTGGAGTGGTTTTCTATTCAGAGCTTTTCCCCAATCATATTAGAGGAAAGGGTGTGGCGCTTTGTGTGACCAGTATTGCGTTGACGGACTTGGTGTACCTTCAGGCAACGGCGAAGGCGTTTCAGGATATTGGGTGGAAGTTCTTTTTGGTATGTCGTCAGGTCTTTCTTTGTGCTTCTACTCCACAATCTGCATGGAATCGTAACCCCTTCCAGATCCGCTGAATCTGGACTGAAGTCTCGTGAACTGAGATAAAACTCAAGCCATGTGAGTCAGCTGCTAACAGAATCTAGGTGTTCATTATAGTAATGTTCTTCGGCCTGATTTGGGGTTACTTCTACCTTCCTGAAACCAAAGGCCGCACATTGGAAGAAATGGCTATCGTTTTTGGGGATGATGAGGACGTCGTGGTGTATATGAAGGACATCCATGTGGACCACGCCACGCATCGGTTGGTTGTGGAGAGGGAGACGGCGCTCGAGCAGGCAAGGCTGGATAGAGTTGCTGAGGAAGGAAAAATAGGAGAAGAAACGGGCAGAAGCGGAGATGTTCAGAAGTAGACACTAACTTAGTTGATCGAATGATATGTTGAAGTGTGCTTGAAAGATGGACTTGTGGTGTCGGCGTTGAGATCAGGTTCGTTCGTAGCTGGGCGTGACTACATAGAAACTTGCACCAAATCAAGCCTCGTCTCAATCTTATGTCATGGTGTGCTCTTCATGTTTGGAACCCGGCCTCCGCCTTCTCCCTCGTGGTATCCGACTTTTCCCCTCCATCACTTCCAGTGGCCAAGTTTTCAAACCCGACCTTAACCTCGGCGTTAGGCTGCTCGTCAAATGGCTTCTGAGCCCAAACTCTCTTTGCCTTCTGGTAGCAATGATACCCAGCATCGAGCTCATTTCTCACCTTAGCAAGGTATACTTGCGCCTCCTCATACCTCCACGGAGTGGGAGCTCCATACTTGGTGAGCAACCAGAGACACCAACATACGATAGCGAATTAGCCTTGCCTCAGCATTTTTGCCCGGATAACTCACCTTCCAAACCACCCTTAAATTGCTGTTGAACGACTCTCCCAGCCTCCCTATAAACCCTGTGCTTGGGCCACGGACCGATCGGCACCTTATAATCGATCTTCTGCAAATTAGTGAACCCCGCAGCCTCAAGGCCCTTCTCCATATCATCAAAACAGCTTGAGAATGGCTTCCCGGCACGCTCCGCGCACGCACCCAGAGTCTCGTCGAACTGAGTGAGCAAGGAGCCTGCGGGCAAAGTGCCATCGTCGGAGTAGACGGGGAGGCCGATTTCTAGAGTTTGAATCCATGCTCCTGGTTTCATGTTCTTGTATGCTTGTCGGTAGAGGTTGTGCCATTCGTTTCGGGAGAAGAAGCCGTTGAGAAAGCGGATGTTGACGAGGTCCTATTTGTTCGGCCAGGTCCACTCTTTGAGCACGTCGTCAACCTGTAACTTGTCAGCCGAGTGTATGTTGTGAGCTGCAATGGAAGTTCTCACCTCGAGGTGGCAGTTTGGCGGACTCCAACCATTAGTAGGCGGCGGGTAGAGATCGACACCATGCACAGTCACTAGTTTGTTGTTAGCATCTACTGCTCTCATGGCGGCGCGGCAACGTACAGTTATGGTGTTGGTCAGCAACATCCATTGCCCAGTTTCCATCGCCAGTCCCGATATCCAAAACATACTGAGCCTTTTCCGAGATAGGACTCTGGAAAAGGGTGTTCTTGCGCTGAGAATCAAGAATCAAGTAGATCATATGCGTGTTGGCGAAGCACTCGAACTGCTTCTCGTCAGATGGAAGATAGACCTCGCCTTCTCCTCTCAGACTGGCATATTTGCGGCCATGTTCTTCGTAGGAGAGAACGCTCTGCGAATTTGATGGACGTTCCATAACTTGTGGTTGTATCAGCGCGCCCGGCTAGGCGTCTTAAAGTGGACTTACGAGTTGAGACTGCTTCCATATGCCGAGTCTCCATCGTTCTGCGTAATTGGTTAGTAACTGCTAAAGCTACTACAAGTACCAACCTCACTTACAACTTCTAGGATACCATCTTCTGGGAGAGAAACTAAAGTTGGCGCATGGATCTCCGTTGAGGCCATCGTGAAGAACAGGTTGGTACTCGTTTGTTGATGGTGGCAGATATATCTTGGATACTTCGTAGATAGTAGACGCAATAACTCAAGAGCAAGAAAATTGCCAATCGGGAAATGCCAGAAGCGCGGGGCAGATCAGTCCACGCAGTCGATCAGTAACCGATCGAAGCTCCATACTGGAGGGGGCCACATTGGCCAGACTGCGTCGTTTCTGCAAGATCACCTCGCCTCGGGCACTTATTAACTCGAGTCGCGCTTCAACACAGCTTCATCCAATGATCGCAAACGCTTGACAACGATGCCTCCGCCAAGCAAGCTTGTTTGAGCTGGCGTACAAGGATGTTGGACGGGACCACCCTTGGACCCCACAATATCACAACCTCATCCCCACCCAACCCCCTCCCAATATCTGAAAAATAGTCGGTAGTATTCGTACGCTCCAATACAAAGAAACTACAAGCAAAGAAACGTGTGTTGGTGCGGGGAGATGATTGCCAATTGGTATGAACGTAAGTCAACAATGATAAAGTTTCAAAATATTTAGAATCGATAAAGTCGACTTACCCAGTAATTACATTCAAAGGGAGAGGAACAACTGTGGTGAACTGTACTTTCGCTTAGTTCGGCCCATCTGTTTCTCCAGTAAATAGCTACTTAGGTAAATAGCGAATAACTTCTAAAACCACTGATTTCTAAACACAAACCACTTCGTGGTGACGACTACCTTAGAATAGAAAAAGGATTCGCATTCCAAGGTCAAAACCTTGCCGTGACCCCAATCCTAACATCCGAAAACACCCAAGCTTTGCGTGCACAAAGCCTATGTACTATATATTCAGTCTATCCTAAGAACTTCTTCAGATTCCCTCCAATATGTTCGAGATCCAGCAAGAAGGTATCATGACCAAACAAACTCTTATCCTCTCCAAGCTCAACATGTTCCACCTTTTCGTTCCCTGCTTGCCTCAGCGCCTCGGCGACTTCTTTCTGCTGCCAAGCTGGAAATAGGATATCACTGGCCACGCCCATAACCAGTGTCGGAATATCCTTCATGGGGCCAAGACCTTTTACCAGATCAACTGGAACATTCCCACTAGACTCAATGGGACCAGTCATGTCCACAGCCTCGTCCTGCTCCTCGTATGGCTCGGCTGGAAGCTGCAGTCCACAACTCGCTGCATCAAAGCCAGAGTCGCCAGAAGCCTTCAAAGTCTTCGCTCTCTCCGCTCGCCTAATCGTAGTTGCTTTTTGCGCCTCAGCTCCAAGATCAAACAGATCCATAGCTTTACTAACATAGAGCAAACTATTAGCATCATACTCCAAGCAGAACTTCTCTCCTGCATGATCCAAATACGTTTCAATTAAAAAATCAGGACACAGTGCTGGAGGCCTTGAGGCATCCGCACGCCGTCTCCCAAAGCGCTGTTCCCATTCAGGGCCTGAGCGGTAGGTGACCGTTGCGATTTCGCGAGCTAGCTTCATGCCGGCATGTGGTGGTACACCACCGTAGTAGAAGCCTCTGTTCCAGTTCGCGTCCATCATCAAGACTTGGCGCTGTGTATGCCTCATTGCAATACTGTATGGATGTGACCTCGCGCAGCCCGAGATAGACGCTACGCGTCCTACTCGGTGCGGTAACAATGTGCCAGCAGCCAGGGATTGCATGCCGCCCATACTCGCGCCCACACTAGCATGTAATTTCTCGATCCCGAGGCCATCGAGCAGAGCGAACTGTGCGCGCACCATATCCGCCAGTGTCAGGATAGGGAAGCGAGTTGCGTAATGTTGACTATCTGCGGGATCAATGCTCGATGGGCCGGTTGAGCCGTAGCAGCCACCGATAACGTTCGTGCAGATTATGAAGTATTTGTTTGTGTCCAAGCAGCCGTCGGGACCGATGAATTTCTCCCACCATCCTGGTTTGGGGTTTGCTTCAGTCGAATGTGCATGGGAGGAAGCTGAGAGGCCGGTGTGCAGGAGGATTGCATTTGAGTGGTCGGCGTTGAGGGTGCCCCAGGTTTCGTAGGCGATGTTGTAGATTGGGAGGACGCCTCCCCAGTCGAGGTGTAATGGTTCTTTGCTGTGGAAGAGCGAGGTTGCCCCGCTGGTGTATGATGGTTCGGGGCCGGAGGCGAGCGATCGTGCTGAGAGTTTTGCTGTCTTCACTTCGAGTGCGTCGAGGCAGGGAAAGGACATTGCTGGGTTGGAGGAGTCTGTGCCGGAACGCCGGGAAGGGCGAGAATTGAGGTTTCTCTGCTGAAATTGCGCATGGCGACGATTTGCGACGCATTGAAGAGCTGGATGGTGGCGTGCCAATGTTCTGGCACCTTGATGTATATTGCCAAGGCGCGCCACGACGTTGACAGCCCTTGAAGGGTTCATGATGAAAGTTGACTCTGTAGTCGGCTGACCGTTTTTTTCTGTATTGATTTCGCTAGGAAATCAAGAACAGTATATACGACGCTCACAGCGTTAACAATGGAGAAGCTTATAAATGTGTGTTCCCCTGGTGGTTTTGACTCGGCAGAATACCAAGGTACCAGAACTCAAACGTGGGCGGTACGGCGCAATTCCAATGGTGCGATCGCACGTGTGAGATAGTGCCAAGCTTTTTTCGGCGCACTCCCGGCGCTAGTCATTTATGGGGTTGGTTGAGAGGGCCCCTGCTGCAATCTGACGTCGATGTGCTCATCTTATGCTCGTACCAAGCGCACCATCTATACCTGTTAAAATACAGTTATTTAATCCTCCTTGATAGATGTCTTTCAACACAGGCTTTGCCATATTGTCCTAATTAGAGCCAAAGAAACGCAGCACTTCACATCATCCGCAAATACAAGCGTACTTCCGCCCTTGCAATATCCTGCTCATGAAAATTGGAAGCTTCGTAAACAGACTTTTCCAATCACTTGCTTCGGCAATGTCAGCGGCCATTAGGTCAGAAGCACCAGCTTCAACCTGGACGGGCGAACCAACCATCAAAGATGTCCTCGAAGTGAAGGCCATCTTCGCCAGCCATACTCCACTTCCCGCCGAGCTTGTTGATGTTATAACTGACTTTGCCGAGTACTGGCCTCACACCACCTCCTTCTCTCACGTCCCTTGCCGGGCCACGCAAGACCAAAACATCCTTGTCGTATGTGCTCTGTACCACATCTTTAGATTTCGAAACTATGCTGACCGGTTGAAGACCAGGTCCCTCCCACTCGGATATCCTGATTTCTCAGTACCAAACCCCTACCCACTCAGACCTCAAGACTATGCAAGCGGCGCTCAACGCTTCTTTCCACCAGTTAAACTTATGATACCCAACTACGCAGTCAACACACCAAAGATACTGAATGCATGGGCCGAGAATGCCATGCCGGACAACACATTCGAGCACCCATGTCGCAAAATCGTGTTCCGCATAACCTCCAATGACCAAGGCTGGAGCAGTCAGCGTGAGAACCGCGGCACATTCAAAGGAAGCTATACGTGGTTTGATGCCGGTCTGCAGAAGCTGCAAGGTATTGACCTGAGGAATGTGCCTGATGTTTATACAGGGTCGAAACCGATCAAGCATTGGGCTTCGCCGGCTGGAAATCCGAAGTTATCGCCGGCACTCAATGCTCGCGACGGGTTTGAGCATGATGATATCCCGGCAGATGATGTGTCATCCGACGAGGGTGTGATGAGTAACGCCAACGAATACCATCTTCAATTCCACAACCGAGGCAGCTCAATCGGCGATCTACCTGGATGGAAACACTACCGTTTCGATATTGCGGAAGTCGGCCCACCATTCAAAGAACCCGAGGAAGGAATTACGGAAGAAGAACACCTGATGAGCGCAGAAATCGATCATCCGTTTCTGTCGCACGGCAAGACAATACAAAGAAATCGCCACGCTGTCAGCGCACCGAGAGATTATGAGATTGTGTGGAGATGGGACGATGACATTCAGCCGGACTCAGAGGAGGCTGAGGAATTGGATGCCAATGGCAGAGGCATGGAAACAGGAAATGGGGAGTTCGTGAGGAGTCTGAAAGTGGGAGACATCGTTACAGTTTGGGCAAGAGCCAGGTTTCCAGGCTGGGTGAATGCTGTGGAAAAGGTGGAGGTAGATGTCTATTGGGCGGTTTGAAATATCGAGAGGCCGAGCAGAAGCGTGAACATTCCCAGCCAACCACAACTACGTACCGCTTATTTTGGTAATCCAAATGTCTCAGCCTTAACCTAGGCATCAAACGGCCTCTGAGCCCAAACTCTTCTACCACGCTGGTAGATATGGTACCCAGCATCAAGGTCCTTGTAATACTTTCGAAGAAGCTCTGCAACCTCGGCGGTACTCCACTTCGGCTCAGCGAACATCGTCAGCAAGAAAGACATCCAGCCCTCAATGCCACTCTTCACTTCCTGGTGCTTGATGCGGCCAGCTTCTTTGTAGAGCGGATGTTTTGGCCAAGCGCCGATTGGAACTTTGTAGTCTTGGATCTGGAAGTTTGTTAGTTTGTGCTCTAGGGAAATATAACGGCAGTGGAAGTGACGCACCTTGATATTAATGAAGCCTGCAGCTTCAAGCCGAGTAGCCATGTGTTCGGTAGCGTCAAGCGGACGGCCCAGATTCTGCGAAGCTTTGAAACAGACAGCTTTGTGGTTCTTATCCGCCAACACCGAGTCTTCCGGCAGGGTATTATCATCACAGTAAAATCCAATATCTCCCTCCATCTCCTCGAAGAAGCCGCCTGGGACGAGATGATCAAACGCCTGCTTGTAGACGTCGTTAAACTCGGACTCGGTGAAGGCGCCAGTCAGGTAGCGACCATGGATCAGGTCGAATTTTTTGTTCCAGGTCCATGGGCGGGTGATGTCGTCGAGCTCGAGGGTACAGTTTTCGGGAAGCCAAGTGTGGTCTGGTGGACTCAGATCGACACCATGAACATTGACTGGCAAATCGATTAGCCTTCTCTCCACTCTCATCTTAGCAGGAGAACCTACGGTTAGGATACCTATCTGCAACATCAATAGCGAACTCTCCCCCTCCAGTACCTAAATCAAGGACATTCGTGGCACTATCGCTTAGTGGACTGCGGAACAACGGGTTTTCCTTCTGACCATCCAAGACAAGATACATCAGATGTGTCATTGCGGCAGACTCATATTGCTTGCTGTCGGAGGGCATGTAATAGTCCACATCTGTGAGGGACTGGTAACGACGGCCGTTGACGATCTTGCCGCGGATATGGGAAGACGACATGGATGTCGTCTCGCTGGAGAATTATTAATTATGGGTGTCTGGAGCTGGGAGTTGTGGGATTGGTGCTTACGAGTAGGCATCGGAGCTGGAGTAGACACCGCTGTCCTGTGTAACTGGTTAACTGCATTTCTGTGAACTTCCGCGTTCAGGCAACTCACGACGTCCAACTCGGCATTCTCCGGCAGACGCTCGGACTCGCCAGCGGGTGCAACCGCAAAACATGGGCCGGCTGGCGCGGCGGCAGCCGGGGCTTGTGATATCTCGGCAGACATGGTCGAGGCGGCAAGGTATAGTTTTACGATGTCACAAACCAACAAACGATGAAGCTGAAGGAAGCAAGGAAACTGGCGCTTTCTAGGAGGTGTAGGCACGAGCCCAACGGCAAGGTCTTCTGATAGGCGAGAGGAGTAAGCTCAACGGCCAACATTGCGATCCACATAGTGTGGTGGAGCTGGGCGGATCTGCGCCTCCATCTTCGCGAACAGCGCCGATCGGGATGACGGCGGGATGTGATTGCTTGTGATTTTTGGCCGGTTTAGTAATCACTGAATGAAGGATAAATCACGTATTATGCATGTCTGCATTCTGCTTCAATGCTACGGTGCACATTGTATTCACGCCCCCCTACATTATCGTCAAGGGCTTTCTTACGTCAACCAGTCTACAACAAACCCTGCTTCTGCAAATCATAATACACCTTCTCCGGCATAACATTTCCCTCCGCGTCCTCCATCTGAACCACATCCTTAGCCTTCTCCTCCTTCTTCCTCTCTTGCTGCAACTTCTCCCATAATCTCAACGCATCCTCGATGCCCGTGATCTCTCTGAACAGCGTCGTGTTCGTGATACCCAAACACCTGAGACCGTGCACATGTCTTGCCTCGCCAAAATGCTTATCGAATGCTCTCCGTCCGAAGTAAACGAAATTACCACAGATCTCGCAAGGAAACTCCACGCCAAGACCATGCAGCTTCCACAACCAGAAGGGGATGGGCTTGCCATCCCATTGAAGTGGAAGTTTGAGTGGATTGTAGATTTTGTCTTCGCCGTCGTCGTCTGAGTCGGAGTCTTCGCCTGCCTCACCGGAATTGAGTGCTGCATCTGCGTACAGTGCTTCCAGGTGTAGTTGTCTCTCCTTATCCGTCATACCCTGCTTAGTCTCGACGTTTACCTTCGTGTCTGCGCGCTCTTGCGTCATCGCCGCTGCAAGTCTCTTGACACGGTTTTCGCGCTCCGCAATCGCACGCTCCTTGAGTCGTAACGTCGAGACCGGCTTTGCGCCATCGACATCCATCGCGTCGCCGCTATGGCCAGCCGCCAACCTCTCAGCTCTTGCTGCCGCATTCCTGACGTGCTTCTTGCCCTTCAGATGTGCATTGTAAACATTCTCGCTCGCAAACTCCTTCTCGCAGTCTTGGCAGTAGTGGCCGGTGTGCTCTACTTGTGCTGGCCCGGTTTCTAATGCCCAACCTGGGATGTCGTTCTCGTTCCATGCCTTGTCGAAGTCTTCGTCCCAAGTTTTCAGGATTTGATCCACGTTCTCCAACGGCCTCGTGCGGCGCATGAAGGACTCGAGGTATGATGCAAGCTCGCCCACGTAGCCAAAGAACTGATCTGTCATCTTATCGGGACGCTTAATGGCGCATACTGGCGGCGAGAAGACGTCGAAAATGTCGAGGTATTGAAGATATGTCGGTCTTTTGATGCCCGGCAAGTTGACATACAGCTCGTGCAGTCCTGTTAAATCAAGGAATCTGCCATTCGCTTCCTCACCCATAAACATATTATCAATCTCAGACACAATCGGCTCCCCCTCCACTGGCGCCTTCTTCTTATACGCCTTCTCCAGATTTTCTAACGGCTCATTCGGGTAGCGGTTGTGAAAGGACTTGATCTCGTCGAGCTGCTTGTAGAACTCATCGAACGGGTCGCCAGTCGATATCGTCTGGATCTCTTTGCTGCGCCCACCGTCTGTATCATTGTAAATGTCTAATAGGCGCTTGGATTGGTTTTGTATCCGGTCAAGGAAGCCGGCGATTTGATGGTCGCGGTTTAGTCGCTCGCGGACATGGCGTGGCTCGTCGGTGACTCGTTCTGCAATGCCTTGCTCAAGGCGCTCGAGGTCCTCATGCAGGAAGCGCTGCTCTTCTAATTTCATCGTGGTTGTACGGTGTTCCTCAGGCTTGATGTGATGTTGATTGAATTTTTAATGGATGATGATTCCTGGTCGCGATAAGAAGTTGTGGTGTAGATGCAAGGCTGAGGCTGAGGTTGTCAGTGGCCAAAATATGGTCCAGCGAGACGCGCTTGACAGGCTTAGCGCGCTATCTATTTCTCCGCCTTGTGAGATTCATGTCCAACGTTTTGACGGTCACAACCACAAACACAAACAACACCGCGATTCAGACGACGTTTATCACGACTTTACGGTTTCGAGCAGAATAACTAAGCTGATAGATATAAATCGCAATCATGGCCGAAGGAGGAATTGATCGCAAGGCGGAGGAGCGCATGGAGTTCACCACCTCGAAAGAGGTTGAGATTGGTAAGGCTGAGCACCTGTCGCAGATGGCGAATAGCTTCAAAAGAGCTGTGCGCCGGCTAGTACGCTATGACTTACTAAGAATGAGTAGCTCCAACATTCGAGTCTATGTCTCTCAAGGAGAACCTCCTCCGTGGTATCTACGCCTATGGCTACGAGTCTCCATCTGCCGTTCAGTCACGCGCCATCGTCCAGATCTGCAAAGGCCGCGACACCATCGCCCAAGCACAATCCGGAACCGGAAAGACCGCCACATTCTCCATCTCCATGCTCCAAGTCATCGATACCGCCGTGCGCGAGACTCAAGCTCTCGTCCTCTCACCAACCCGCGAATTGGCTACCCAGATTCAGTCCGTTGTCGCCGCCCTCGGAGACTACATGAACGTTCAATGCCACGCCTGTATCGGAGGAACCAACGTCGGAGAGGATATCAGGAAGTTAGATTACGGACAGCACATCGTCTCTGGCACCCCAGGTCGTGTCGCAGATATGATCCGTCGTCGCAACTTGCGCACTCGCCACATCAAGATGCTTGTTCTCGATGAGGCCGATGAGCTTCTCAACCGCGGTTTCAGGGAGCAGATTTACGATGTATACCGCTATCTTCCGCCAGCGACCCAGGTCGTCGTTGTTTCCGCTACCCTGCCATACGATGTGCTGGACATGACCACGAAGTTCATGACCGATCCAGTCAGAATATTGGTTAAGCGTGATGAGTTGACTCTCGAGGGATTGAAGCAGTATTTCATCGCTGTTGAGAAGGAGGAGTGGAAGTTCGACACCCTGTGCGACTTGTACGACACCCTTACCATCACCCAAGCAGTCATCTTCTGCAACACTCGCAGAAAGGTGGACTGGTTGACGGACAAGATGAGAGAGGCGAACTTCACTGTCAGCTCGATGCACGGCGAAATGCCGCAGAAAGAAAGAGATTCGATTATGCAGGATTTCAGACAGGGTAACTCCCGTGTCTTAATATCAACTGATGTTTGGGCAAGAGGTATCGATGTGCAGCAGGTTTCCCTGGTCATCAACTACGACTTGCCATCGAACCGTGAGAACTACATCCACAGAATTGGTAGATCCGGTCGTTTCGGGCGCAAGGGTGTTGCTATCAACTTTGTTACCAGCGAGGATGTCAGGATTTTGAGAGATATTGAATGTAAGTTTGGATCCGAGATCAATGTGGAGGATAAATTGCTGACATGGAATAGTGTACTACTCTACCCAGATTGATGAGATGCCAATGAATGTCGCCGACCTCCTCACTTAAGCGGCATGAGAGAAGGAGAGGTGCAGTACGAAATAATGAACGATCGTGAGCAAGTGCTTCTTAGGTCGTCGAGAGCACCTAGCACAGTAGCTGCCACAGGGCACCAAGGGTTGGGAAAATGGGCGATTTGCCGAAAAGTGAGTCCACGGTTTGAAACGAGGCTTCCACTTTTAGAGCGACTGTTGACTTCTTCATCCAGAAGTTGAGATGGGGACGAAATTGACAACGAATACCACGATGCCGATTTACCAAGATTGACCAAAAGTTCAGCTCAGCGTCAGTTATTGTAGCGCCTCTCGCGCCTCCAGATATCCCAAGTTAGCGAATGACCATATCTAGATTCTGCATGCTCTTATTTTTATTTCGCCTCTGTGCCCCCGTAACCATATCGTCTTTAGTCTTGATGGCCGAACTTCTGCTGGGTCATGTTATTGTGGGTCCACGGGTGCTCTCGGGCGGTCCCGTTCCCTCTTAGCATCCCTGCCACGCCAAACCTCCAACGGTCGGCTTGCCGACACGAAGCCGCCTGTCATTGCTTCAGCATGAAGCCATTTCATGCCAGACTGGGATCTTGCAACACGAGCGTCACGGCCGCCCAGTCCCGCTGCCCCAGTCCCGCTGCCCCAGTTATCGATTTGTGTTCCGGAGGGTAGCTGTCCTTGTACTCATCTTCTCCGGAGCTTCGTTGAGCCTGCTCTATCAAACACACTACTGCAGCTACTACAGTTTTCAATTTAGCAGACTTCACAGCAGACGGAATGGCAGAGCAAAGCACTTCTGACGGACTAGCGGCAGCTTCTAAACCAGTTGAGGCCACTACATCCTCCAACGCCCACGTTACTACCACGCATGAGCCAATGCTCGACGATGAGGAATTGGTGGCTGTATATCTGTCTGTATCTGTATACAAACGCGTAACTAACCGATGCTTAGGACGATAATGGCTCAGCCTATGGAGAAAGTGTCGTTTCAGACACCACCTCAGTCAGGTCCGAAATTTATATAGGTTACGTGGAGAATGGCAGAAGATACCAGGCGGTCGCCGAGAATAAATTCTATGGTCCATCTGATGGGAAGCAGTTCGAGTCTATGAGCGCTGGATATTTGACTTGGACTGTTTTGGAATCTCAGCAGGAGAATCTGTTTTTTCGCAGTCCTAATTCGCAACACGCCCAGCATATTCTTGACCTGGGGACCGGGGATGGAAGTTGGGTTTTCGATGTTGCTGACCGATTCCCGAATGGTGAGTACAGCGTTAATAATTTGAAAGCATGTATTAATCACCGTTCTAGCTACTGTGACTGGCATCGACTTGTATCCGCCTCCTGTGCAATGGACAGCACCCAATGCCGTCCTCCAGGTACCGTCTCCTGGCCATACAGCAGACACAACTAGAGGCAAATTAGTCCATTACATGTTGATGATATGAACAAAGAATGGACGTACTCCCAGAAGTTCGACCTCATTCATCTTCGTATTGTGCTCGGCCCCTGCACCGACGAAGAATGGAAGACCTTATATCAGCGCGCTTACGAGTATGTGTTCTCTTGGTCCAAACAGCCATTTCTCATCGAATGAAACTGACGACAGACAGCGCACTGGCCCCAGGTGGATACATCGAGCACATCGAGCCAGACATCAATTGTTACTTCATGAACAACTCCATGCCCGCCGACTCCATCGTTGCCAACTGGGGTAGGATCTTCGAGAGAGCTTCTGAGAAGCACGGTAATCGCGGTAAGGTTGCGCCATATCTCGAAGAGCGCATAAAGGACGCAGGTTTTGTAAATGTGCAGAAGAGAGAATATAACGTCTCAATTGGAGGATGGCCTAAGCATAAAATCTATAGGGATGCTGGCCGTATCAATGCCGTGCAGATTAAGAGTGGATCTGATGGCTGGGCTCTTTTACGCACCAAGGAATACCACGTTGTCGCCGTTCGTGAGCTTTTGCTGACATAGAACAGTATGGTGAGCCAACTCCTTGGTCGCCGGAGGAGGTTATGGTTTATACCGCCAAGATGCGTCACGAGATCGACCAGCCATGGCAGTTGTACCAGAAAGCGACTCGTGTTTGGGCGCAGAAGCCTTATGATTCCCAGGCCAAGGTCGACGCCAATGAGAGGTTGAGGTTGAAAACTTGGCGATTGAATGTTGTGGAGGAAATCCGGATGCTGAGAAACAGAAGACGGAGGTTTAGTTGAGCGGTCTTTCTCACTGTCAGCCGTCCTAAACCAATAAACTCAGTCCTTATGGCGAGTCTCCTAGATTGCATTTGGACGTCCTTCAAACAAATCTCTTGACAAGCTTAACGAGCCCAAGACCGGCCATCCAGAAAATGTTGTTGTTGTGCTCCTGCTCCATCTCTAGTGACAAGCCTCAACGGTTCAGTAATATGCTCCTAATGGCGCCAATACGAAGATTACGAGCATGGTTTCCACGTGGTATTAATTAGATCGATCCTAAGCGCTAAGCGCTGATGACCGCGCTTCTGACGTCAGGCGACCCATGAGCGGTTGAACCTCGGCAATGGCACATGTACAGGGTTTCTTGGGCGTCGAAGGATTGAACACTCACGCAAGTCGTCGTCAACCCCTTCTCGCATTAGATTGACTCTGTACATTTAGAGCCACTCTTGATTGATCATGTAAAGTATATATCTGAAACACTTTATCGAAACCCTCGGTAAGTTCTATACGCGTACATTAACCAAACTGCAAGGGACAATCACCCCACTAGGATCCACAGCCGACGTCAACGCTAAACCTTCGACCAAGCGATACGGTAGAGGGACACCCCAACGTCACCCCAGTGCTCTTTTCTCTAAACACCCACTTCAAATATTGTTTCAGCTATATAACCACCATCCAAAATTTCATCATATACGCCTCAACCATCAAAAAACACAAAGCGATCCTCATGGCGACCGCAACAAAACAGGCGCCTACAATGCCCCAAGAAACGGGCGCCAGATCCCGCCTTTCTGCTGGTATCACCAAACTCGCCAACAAGCTATCAACGGGTCATTCGAATTCGGTTTCGAATTCTGCTTCTAATTCCGACTTTATAGAACCATCATCCCCTGGCGCGACTCACAGAAAGGAGGCAAAGCAAGAGCCGTCCGCCTCTCAACCTCATGAACAAACCCAATCTCAAGACTACAAGGAAAGCATAATTGATGAAGTTCCGTCAGAGATTTGGAAGCACGGTGGTGATGAGGCAGTTACAAGGCCTGCGGCAGAGAAGGGGATTGGTGGACATCGCGACGATATAACATACGAGGACTTTGAACCTTTGAGGATTTTGGGAACCGGAACTTTCGCAAGAGTATGGCAGGTCAGGATAAAGAAGGGGAAGGAGAGAAGGGGCGAGGAAGGGAATGTCTATGCTCTGAAGGTGCTGAGAAAGGACCAAGTCGTCAAGCTGAAACAGATTGACCACGTGAAGAACGAGAGAGCCATTTTAGGAGACGTAGCGGGTCACCCATTTATTACGACAATTGTCACGACATTCAGCGATCGGGACTGTTTATACATGCTTGTAAGAATCGACACTATTTGTATCTTGCTACACTCATGCTAATCCAAATCTAGTTGGAGTATTGTCCTGGTGGAGAGATCTTCTCATATTTGCGTAAACAAAAGCGCTTCTCAGAAGCCATGGCACGCTTCTACATCTGCGAAATCGTACTAGTCCTCGAATTCCTGCATGAAAAAGAAGGTGTCGCATATCGCGATCTCAAGCCAGAGAATATCTTGCTGGACGCTCAAGGGCACGTCAAGTTGGTCGACTTCGGGTTTGCGAAACGAGTCAAGGACCGTGAGTACCCATCTTTCAATTTCTTTAATTCCTTTACCGGCGGATCGTCTACGAATACGGCGCTTTCGGCGGTTCCAGCAGTCACGGCGGATCATCGTGGCCAGAAGCACAAGCGCGGCCAGTTCGATGTCGGCGGAAGACGAGACTCGAAGAGACCCGAAAGACCGAGAATCCAAAGATTCGCAGAGACACTTACCCCACTTCCGCTTACTCCTCCTCTCACACCTCCAGTCCAACGTCGCAGGATTGAGAGAGAGACCTCGACGGTCACTGACTTCATGGCTCGCTGTGGCTTTGGTCCGAAATCACCAGGATTCCTTTCCTCATGTCCTCGACCTCTCTCTATTACTAACATGTTTTTTGATTCAGGCGAAACATACACGCTTTGTGGCACACCAGAGTATCTGGCACCAGAAGTCATTCAGTCGCAAGGCCATACCACGGCTGTTGACTGGTGGGCGCTTGGTATTTTGATCTATGAGTTTATTACAGGTTATCCGCCGTTCTGGCATAGTAACCCGATGGAGATCTATAAACAGTAAGTCTCATCATAGTATAGTCTTTTTTGATCGGCGTGGTAAGGCGCTGTGGTGGGGCTCAGAATGTGGAAGGCTAAACCTCACTTAGGATCCTACATAAGCCAGTATCATTCTCAGATAACTCGTCAAACTTTGAGCCACTGACAGACGCCGCAAAGGATCTGATCAGAGGTCTCCTTGCTGTTGACCGATCAAAACGCCTGGGCAATCTGGCTGGTAGATCATCCGATGTCAAGAACCATCCTTGGTTCACAGGTGTCGACTGGGACGACATCTACAACAGGCGTATAGAGGGACCAATCATTCCCGCACTAAAGGGTGACGATGATGCGTCCTGTTTCGAGAGATACGATATGGAGGAGAAGACAGGTATCAAGCAAGGTGGTGTTAAGGAAGGGGATTATCATGGGGAGTGGGACGGAGTGTTTGATGACTTCTGAGGAAAGGTAGCAATGTTGGGGCCCGGAGACGAAGTTATGAAAGATTAGATGTCGGCACCGACTGGAATGCATTTTAGCATGGGGAGTATGGAAAGAGGTAGGCGCAGTGAGTGGAGTTTACCCAGCGCAACAGCTAGGGAGGATGGATATTTATTAGGGCCTATGCCATTTACAGCCATATATTGTATATACTGCCAAATTTCTCAGGAGACCCGGACCCTCTCGAACTGCTTACTGATGGATGTGAAAGATCGCTGAACCGCACGAGTAGAGAGTGTAGGTGAAGTGCGATGAACTCTACTGGTATCATTTTAGGTATCGATTATCGGCAATGTAGGTGTCTCGGTGAAAACCTTAACTCCTGCTTCATTATCCAAGATGCTAGTCCCACGGTTCCTGCAATTCTTGGAGCGGCCTTGCAACGAAGCCTGATGGGATATCTCAGGACTTGTGCTGTCAGTGCTCGGCACAGCTCGTCCGAACCTGATGTGTCTCGCATTTGGCATCGCATAGCACAGCTCAACCAATCAACATTGCCATAACACAAAATTACCGTCATCATGGTTCGACATCGCAACCCCTGATCGGCCTACAGACGACAGGCTGTTATTTAAAAACGCCCCATGGAAGAATATCAGAGCTATGAACGACGTGGCGCTGCAATTCACCCAAGTCGGGGCCCGCGTTCAGCAGCAGACAGATCGGCTGATGGAAGCGGTCCTAACAACAATCCATGCGCTCACCCCAGAAGCCAAGCCAACTCCATACGCAAAGAAATGGTGGACTAAAGACCTCACGCAGCTCCGTCGAGCTTACACCTACTGGAGAAACCAGGCCAGAACCTGACGGCGCATGGGCCTGCCGCTCCCCGACCTCGAAGCCCGGGCGCGTGGCGCCGCTAAAGAATATCACGACGCGATACGACGCCAGAAAAAAGCGCATTGGAGAGATTATTAACGAGGACATCAATGTCTGGCAAGCGGCCAAGTACCTGAGCAGGGGCGATAGCTCAGCATATGCGAAAATACCACCACTGCCGAGAGCAGACGGATCCCGCACCGAGAACGCGGCTGGGCAAGCTGAAGAACTGCTTACCACCTTTTTCCCCCTACTGCTGGCGACAATTGAAGATGAGGGATCACGACCGCAACGCCGCCCAATACCAACGCCCTGACTGAGAATGCAAGAAGTGGAACGCAGAATATTTACGGCCAAGGCCTGGAAGGCCGCAGGAGAGGACGGCTTGCCAGCCATGGTTGGCAGCAAGTTTGGCATGTAGTAAAACAGCGAGTGCTGCACCTTTTCCAGTCATCACTAGACGACGGTGAACTCCCCGCACAATGGAGAAATGCCAAAATCATACCGCTAAGGAAACCAAACAAGGGTGACTATACACTTGCCAAGGCGTGAAGACCCATTCCACTCATCTCCACCCTAGGCAAGGCTCTCGGAGCGGTTGTGGCTGAGAGGATAACCTACGCGGTAGAGACCCTCGGACTACTCCCCACAAACCACTTTGGAGCTCAGAAAAGGCGTTCAGCGGAATAAGCACTTTTACTCCAGGAAAATATCGACAACGCTTGGGGAGCTGGAAAAGTACTTAACCTGGTTAGTTTTGACTCGAAAGAAGCCTATAACGGAGTATATAAAGAGAGATTGCTGCAGAGACTTGGGGCACGAGGCATACCGCCTATAGTAGTGCGCTGGATTGACGCCTTTTGCTCCAATCGCACCGCAACCTTAGCAGTGAACGGGCACATAATTGCTTTCTAACGTCTGCATTGACGGATAGAAAGGAGTCGCCGATGCAGCCGGCAAAGTTAGCGTCCCATACGTGCTGTCCACTTTTGCATCTGAAAGTCCCGAAGTCGTAGCCCAAGTCCAGGACGACGCAGCAGGCCATGATAAAAGCATTCGCTGGCTCCAGCTCTACTGGCTCCAATCCGTCGGCTACGACGTGACACGGTCTATCCTGCGTCGCGCCAAAGCAGCATGCTACACAGCTCTCGTCATCACACTGGACATCTTCTCCATAAGCTGGCGTCCCATGGACCTCGACAATTTCTACCTTCCCCTCCGCAAAAGGTTACAGTACAGCCCTCGGCTTCACCGATCCTGTCTTCCGACGTAAGTTCGCCGAAAAGTACGGCCACGAGGCGGACGAGGATATCCTCAAGGGCGCATTGGAGTGGGAGAATACCATCTTCCCTAATCTAGCACATACATGGTCTGACCCAGAGTTCCTGTGTAAGGAGTGGGATGGGGACATCCTTGCAAAGGGGATATAGACTGCGACTGATGACTGATGCTGAGATGGCTGTTCAAGCCGGCGTGGACGGTATTATTGTCTCCAACCACGGCGGGAGACAGTATGATGGCGCATACGGTTCACTGGACGCTTTGCCAGAGGTTTCAGAGGCGGTAAGAGATCGCGTCGATGTTGTATTCGATAGTGGCATTCATACTAGCGCAGATGTGATGAAGGCTCTTGCACTCGGTGCGAAAGCTGTGTTTGTTGGTCGACCGGTTATTTATGGTTTGGGTGCAAAGGGGCAAGAGGGTGCGTTGCATGTGCTTCGTTGCGTTTTGGCGGATTTAGAGATCAACCTTGGTATTACTGGTGCTCATAATGCGGCGGACTTGAAGCCGAATGACTTGCGGGGACACCACTTTAGCTGGTATCTAATAAATGAATGCCTTTGTACTATCCTGGTAGCCATTGTAACTGTACAAGAAATTGGTTTTGTGTGTTCATCTACCTCAAGATGAAGTTTGACACCATAATAAGTATCTAGTTATGTCATGGTATCTACTGTAAATAACAGATATATCATTCCTCCAAGGACAATTTCAGAATCAAAACCCTTAGATCACAGTAAATTCTCGATTTTACTATGTAACTGCCTTAATTCAATCTAAACCGTATTGCCAATTCCTATCAGTTGGGTCCTTCACAAGATTACCTCGCCTTAGCAGACTGACTAGAACACTATTCCGCCTAAGATGATCTCCAAAACGTGTAAACGCAAACGGGATCAAAATCACCACCAAACTCGCAAACCCCAACAAACTAGTCGCCCAATGCGTTCCCAGTCGCCCAAACATTGGTGACGTAGCAAGCGGAAACAACGCACTGGATATACTTCTCGTACACCTCGCAGCGCCCAACGCGCTTGCCGCATAGGTCCCATACGCGTCAGCGAGATAGTTAATCAGCGCCATGGATATGAGCAACAGGCCAATGCCGAAGGGGATGCCGGAGAGCATGGGGGTGATCCAGTGGATGGATGACTGGGCTGACCAGGCGAGCCAGACGAGGGGGATGGTGTATAGTGGTCCGCCGAGGCAGGCGATGGGGAGACGGCGGTATTCTTCGATTCTCGCCCAGGGTTTGGCTTGGGTTTGGACGCGTTGGTAGACAGAGTCATAGGCGAGGTAGACGATAAAGGATAGGAGAGAGTCGATTCCGACTGTGGTTTATTAGCCGTGGATGTTTGGTTGATAGGTGTTGGAAATATACTGATCGACAGTGCGATAAGGACGCCATGAAGTGATGGACATTACTTGGTTGATCGGTGGAGCCAAACTATATGA
>RCNJ01000273.1_pt1 | contig 28830 bp, 22 predicted proteins | sample 2041171 | NCBI WGS metagenome assembly RCNJ01 (sample SAMN09708213, study PRJNA481090) | feces metagenome | biome: feces | host: Pygoscelis adeliae | place: Antarctica: Rookery Lake | collected 2010-03-01 | reverse complement strand
GGGGGGGAGGGGGGGGAGGCCGGCTAAGGCACTAACCTGGCAAAGGAGCTGAGCTACTTGGGACAGCCAATCACGGAGGTTACTTTCCAACCCAAAATAGGTGCACAGGTACCGGATACGCCAGAAGACACGAGTACCGTCCTCAGGGGGGGAGGGGGGAAGGTTTGTTTTCAGAGATAGGAATAGACAGAAAAGGGTGTATCAGGCACGAGCGAGCTGCGGTGTCTTCAGCCTCTGTCAGCATGTTCGACGACAGTGAGGCCGCAGAGGCTAGGCCGCGTTTCCCCAGAAATCGCCGCTCAAGGCCGACACCAAGCCCCGAACAGCATGGCTTGACGCAGCAGAAGAGCGGAGGAGGTACGAGGGTACGAGCAGTTCACGAGGCTGATATATTGTCTTACACGAGAGCGAGAGCTCTACTCTATCAGCATGGATGCTATAAGTGGTTATTTATTTGTGTTTTTATGCCTGAGAGCGGTCAAGGGAAAACTATTCCTCCTGTTGGTCCTCCTTCTGTTGGTTCTCCTCCTGTTGGCTGTTGCCCTGGGAACGATGCCCCTCCAACCCCTCAATAACGATGTCATCCTTGTGCCAGGATCCCATGGTCCTCGTCTCCTCTTCCATGGTAGCTCGCGTGCCTTACCCTTTCAAATTTGCACCCTCTCCTCCCAGCTCCATCACCAACTCCTCTCCATATCTCCATATCTCCATCTCTCCTTATCCCCATCATCGCTTCTTCAATCTTTTCTTCTCCAATCTTCTCATCGTAAATATCCTCCTCTTCAATCATCTCCTCTTAATCTTTTCTTCTCCATCTCTGTCAATATTCTTACTAATCAGCACTCAATCGCTTCTTGGCTCTCCTTGGCTTCCTCTCCCTCAAAGAGCGTGCCGTCCCCCCGCCAGGCCAGCCAGGCCAGCCGTCGACCGAGAGACCGCACCACTGCTCAGCCACAACCTTGACCCATGTCTCTATTTTTGGCCCTCGCTTATCTCTACCAAGTGGCCCACTTTTGGGGAGGCGGCCGGGAATTCGTCAGCTGTACCCGCTGCCGCCTTCAAACTGGGGCCAAAATAAACCTGATCGGGCCGCCGACGAGTCAAGCCGAGAAGGTTGTGCCAGAAAGTGAAGGTTTTCAATTTAAGGTTTTCAATTTTTAAGGTTTTCAATTTTTAAGGTTTTCAATTTTAAGGTTTTCAATCCAAGCATCGCCCGAATGGGCCTGAATCGTTAAAGTCTGTGCCTGAAATGAATGCGAACCATCGATGGACAATAGAATAAGCTCCACTTTGATCAATATCAAGGTCTGTCTATCTTTGGGCCTTCAGCCACAACTGACGCTGAAAATATTGATAAGGTGTCTAATTGGAGCGGAGAAAGTACAACAGGTGGTAATTAGCCTTATATGTGACCGGCTTCCTCCTTTCCTAAACCCAGCATCTACAGAATGGGTTGGTATAGGGAGCTTGATATCTAGTCCTCCTCTCTCCGACGCAGTGCAATAATGCCCAGTCCTACCTCTGTTTCAGCGCAGTAACGATGTCCTCATCCGTAACAATAACCTACGCACTCCCAAACGCGCTCGGTCCATACCCGGCCCAATCCTCGGCTGTCTTTTCTGGGAGCTCAATCTGCGCCACCCTCATGTTCCCCGCCGTTGGCTGCTTCCCGAGATACGTAACGTGGTGAGAGGACGGCGTACTTTTACTTCTTACAGTCCTCTATCGCCGTCTTCATGCTCTTTCTCATGTACTCGGAATATAATACTGTGCAGATTTTTGTGCACAGTGCGGCTGCGGAGGCAGATGGCGATTATTGTTGAGATGTATCATTTAGGAAGGTCGTTAACAATGTTTGCTCGACCGCCGCCGAAGTCGAGATGTTTGCTTGTACGAGATCGAGATCGAGGTCGAGGTGTTTGCTTTCATGCAGAAAAGCAAACATCGCAACGACGCCCCAAATTGCCGGATATATCGAACATGGACATATACATCAGTTAGTACGGTAGCGAAGGTAGTAATAGAACAACTGATTCTTAGTGACGACTTAGCAGGTGGATTACTCAATTTATATAAGTGATTGCCGACGAACGAATTCCCAACAATTATGAAGCTTGGTGGCACGGGAGTGCAGGCGTGGTGATGTGGGGGTGGGCGTCTTTTGCGAACTGAACTTTTGTGGGATGTGTTGGATGACGAGTAGGTAGTACGAGATGTGGTCTAGGTGGAAATGTGTTACCATTCTGAGGATCGTTTTGGGTTAGGGACGATGGGGGTGAGCCACGGTGTTTGGTGGTGGTGAGGATGGGTTTTCGGTCTTCTTTTTTGAGGTGTTGCTGTTTCCGATTTTGAGGGTGATGCATAGATAATTAAAAAATAGGGAGAGAAAAGACACAGAGAGAAAGAGAGTGTATCCTAAGGATGTGTCAGGTGTCCAATGCTCATGGTCGAATCAACAGATCATCATGACAATTACTTACCAGCGGCGCGGTCTGTTGGACCATTGAATTGCATTTTTGCGCAACCAACATCAATTCTTAGCGAAGAAGAGGATACTCTGCCTAAAGACGCGATAGGTATGTTACCAGCCACTTTAAGAGGGTACAAGCATTAATTCATTGGGAACTTGTCTATTTGGATTAAATTAAGAACAATTGGAAGATTTGTGAGAATGCACGATATCTTCTTACCAGGATCGTGCTGAACGGCAATTGGTAGCAACACTTTGAGTCGCCGTGTATGGCGGCAGCAATGCCAGTTTTTCGGTCATCGTTTCTGAGGTCTTGTTGTTTCCCTTGTTTGATATATGTTATCGAATATTGAAAACCGGTTCATTGACAAAGAAATCTCACGAGTATCCTATGTGAAAGTAACGGTTGGGGACAGCTGGTGGGCACTAGTTGGATGAAATATATAGCCACTTGACTGGAAGCAAGCACCTGAAGTCATGGCAGCTCGAGTACGACGCATCACTTTGGATAGCGGTTGTGGTCCGGGCCGTGGACTCTGGCGTCAACCACGATTATCATGTGACTGGGACGCTACCAGTGATCGGCGACATCTATGCTGGGGAGCCTTTCACTTGATCTCCAGCATCTCATCGCGCAGACACTCAAGAGTTGCCCCGGACTCGACGGTCTGTATCCGGCAAGACAGCCATAATGGGCAACGTTTCAGATATTAAGCTGAAGACAAGCGGCTCTCAGCAGCAGCCACAGCAGCAGCCACAGCAGCCGTACCAACCTGCTTTAACAGCCTCCGTGCAAAGGCTGGAGGAAGCTCTGAAACAGGCAAACACTCGCGAGCACGACTAACTAATCCCTGACCACTTCCGACTTTCTAGATACTCCAGCTTGGCAGCAGATCTACTACGGCAAAGAGACCCTTTTCCGTGAAACCTCACGACCCATTACACCGGGGGCGTACTTCCGCATTGAATGCTGCCGCAGTGATGGAAGTGTCTTCACCTAGTATGATATTGGGGATGTGAAGGAAGAAGCGGACATGGCTCTTTCACCAGCTTCCAATTATCAGAATCTGCCGCTTCCGCCGAGTAAGTCCACTACCATGTTCTAGAGGTCAGGAAGTTGACTTGAGATAGGTGCATCGAGCATCGGCTTTGGAAAAGCTGCAACTGTTAGGAACCGACAGTTGGAGCTTGCCTCTCAGACTCTCGGTGCTTGGGCTACGTATGGGCAGCAGGCGATGAGAGGTGTATTGAGATCCTCACCACGAACAAGACGTTATGACGCTTGTGCAGCAGAGGTGAGGCAACCCCATAATTCGGTTGGATGGTGATATTATTGGCAATTCCGATACTTGGTATGGATCGGTGCTGGACATCGAAGTAGCTTAATAAGATTTGCCTTGATTCCTGCCTTTCTTGAAACCGAGACAACGATGTCCCTGCCCGCGGAAGTTCCAACATAGAAGCCGTTATCCACGTCACAGTCGCCGAAAATTGTCATCATGATGGCAGCTGACAGACATCGTCGACGTTTCTCACACTCTGGCTCGGGATTGACCTTGCTTGATATATTTCATTGAGGCATACTATGATGCACATCCAAAATCTGCCGAAGCGTAGAGTCTGCGACTGTGTCGCCTATCCAATAAATACATCGGAGAAGTTTCCTATGAAGTAGGACCCACAGTGGAGGTAAGGCTACAGCATTATTAGAATGAACCGCAGCGCCGTGTGAAAGCTGCTGAACTGCAAGATATTCAAGGTCGAGTAATGTGCCGATGCAAAGTTCAATGAATACAAGTTCCCGGCACTGACCACTACCAAATCACCACCAGTAGAAATACCGGGTGTGGTGACCTCTGGAAGAAGGACTGATGATAGACCAAACCGAGAAGAGCTCCAGCAGGAAGCCCAGGTACCCAAAACACCTGGAGAGGCTATTGGGCAACCGCAACCTGCGCAGAGGCACGGTAGATCCGCAAGAGAAAAGTTATGGGAGGTTTTCCCCAAGACACAAGACTTTGTTGAAGTACCAGTTGAAATATTCGAGAGCCGTACAAGACGGTCTCCACCTCAAGGAGCGGTTGCGGTAGATCTAGCGGAATCCAGAGATCAAGATATAGAAGGAACGCTAACCCCCCCGGATGTAAGGACAAGTAGTCAAAGCCTGGAAACTGTCAGTTCGAGGTCATACCTGGAACTAGGGAGGGCACTGCTACGGCAACAGCCTGTGACAGCCTATTCCCGGAAGCTGGAGAGAGGCAGGCACATGAAGCAGTAGTATCACCCCGGCTGAGAGACGAGGGCTTTCAGACCGGTACCCAGAAGATGCCGCCGCGCGCAAATAGCAGGCACGCGGAGCTCACAGAGACAAGAGCCGGGGTTGTTCCTGTGGACGCTGGTAGAGCCGCTCATTGTAGGTTGAAGGGAGTCCCCTGGTAAGCCGAACCTCCTGACCAATATTTTCTTACTTGACAAGTTATAGTTACTGGTGATCCCGAGCAAGACTTGCAGAATTAGTTAGACCTGGCTTGCTCAGTAATGGATGATTATGCCAAGTATGGAGCAAACTTCTTTGGTGAATTACTCATCCTGGCCAGGAATATGGAGGTGCGGACATATGCCAAGAAGTACAGGTATGTGTGAAGATTTGAGCGGAAACTAGTAATGTGACAATGTCAACGGCTGGCAATTCAAACTCGATGAAGCCGACTTGTCTACCGATGAGGGATGATTGCATGTGAGCGGGCGAGGACAACCGTGATGAGGTGTGCCGCTCAATCTCGGCTCGACAATTTCTCCCGTACATAGCTACTCGGGTACATTGCGAGTTAACTTCCTAACGGCTCAATTCATAGCACAGGTAAATTGCAAAGAGAACTCGACTGCTATTCTGCTGACTAAACGTCCGAGACTTCAAATATCTTTAAATGCAAACCATTCACTACATGCTCTCAAAACCACTTGCTTGGACGCCCAGGGCCCTCTTTAAGTCCTCATTTTAACCACCGTATACACCTCCTCATTCGCCGCACAACCACCGTTCCCAAATGATCACCACACTTAGCCCAATCCTCCAGCGTCTGCAATGCCAATTCAAGCTGCACTTCGGAAGTTTTCTCAGCCGTCACATGACCTATTCCTAGTATCAGCTGCCGAGACCTCTCCAAGGCGGTTGGTCCAGTGCTTGCGTCTAATAGACAAAGAGAGCCTTTGATACTTATCTTTCTGCAAACACATCCTTTTGGCCTTGATAACACTCCTCCAAGTAATCGATGCCCCATACTTCGTACTTTTTATCTGAAGAAAGGCATAAGGCGCCATTGGGTCCTGTATGGCCATCTTCAAGGCATCTTTTTGCTTACAGGACTGAAATGCAGCGGGAGTTTGGGAGGTAATCAGTTTTGGCGCTTTTGGAAGCTTAGTCGACTCTATGTATTTGGAGAGTGCATCAATTCTTGGGTCGATGGCTGGAGGCTCATCGCTGTCATCCTCCTGCTGTGTCACACTCGAGGCTGTGCTTTCAGTTGTCGCTCTCTGTGTGACCGCTCCATGAGTTTTAGAGGCGGCTCGGAGATTGGCGGCGCCGTCTTGGACACTATGGCTTTCTGTTTATTGCCCATCTTTATACATTGTTGCCCTCGGGTGTTGTTTGCAAAAGTAGGCCTCACAAATCCAGGCCATGTGGTTTTAAATACTTTGGTTATTTGCCCGTAGGCTATTTTAAATCTATCATTCGTACTGTCATCATATCAAGCCGAACCATGGCTGGCTGGTTTGACAACCAATGCGCACCACACTACGTATCGAGAGCAGGAAAGACCGATGTGGTGCATGGTGTATGGTTATCTTGCTACTCGCTTTGCTCTCCTCCTAGACTGCTACTGCCCTAACATTTTGTGCATCAGGACCAAATAGATGGATGAAAAAGGTATCAAGTTTGTTACGCCCGTCCGTCTGCCAATTGTCCCTCGTTTCCGTCTCTCCACAATCATCCTCCATTAACTACCTCGTTTCCCTCTCTCCACAACCATCCTCCATTAACTACGGAACCCTTGGTCTCTCTTGCTTCTGTTCTCAAGCCTTCTCATTCTCCGTTCCCCCTTTATCCAGCAGCTTCTTAACCACCGCCTCCGGATCCTCCACAACTGCAACCACTCTCTCCCTCTTACTCTTCTGCTTCCACTCCGTCCTCCGAATCTGCGTGTCTTCATCCTCACTCCCCTCTCCCATCCCATTCAACCTCTCCTGGTCGCTTGACCATCCACTCGATCCAGATCCGCTCCGTTGCAAGACCTGGATGCGCTTCCCTCCCTTTTTGATCTCACGCTGCGTCTTCTTCTCGTCTTGGAGCTTGTCGTCGCCGCAATCTTCGACCGAAATCTTAAGACCTGGGAAATTCTTCTCGAGGAATTCGCCGAGGTATGGAAGGACGGCCTTCAGTGGACGGTATGTGCCGGAGTCGTTGTCGATCACGAGCTCGAACTCTTTTGGGTCCGGTCCCCCATGCGGAGACGAATTGGTAGTAGTTTGTGAAACCGGCTGAAGTTGTCCGGCTTGTTGTGCCGCAGAGGAAGACTTATTGCGGTGATCACCATTCCCTTGTCCATCTTGCTGTCCATCGTACCCATTGTTGTTGCCACTGCCAACCGCCGTCGACGAAGAACTTAGGAATGGCGAAGATGCAGCTGGCCCTTCGCCATCGGCTGTAGCCCGAGGCAGCTCGTCGTGCTTTGAGTGGTGCAAACGACGGACGAAGAACTCGCCGGAGCAAGCAATGTAGACGTTGACGTCTGCGTGCATGGTGTGCTTGGATAAGAGATCGATACCGAACTCCTTGCCCGTCTCCGTGAACCGCAACAATCCATCGAGGGTCAGAACATAAGTGAATAGTCGTCCTCCAGTCTTCATTCCGTCCTCGTCATGACCACCCTCTTCCTCAGCGTGTACGAGCTCCAGGAATTTCCTGGTAACAGACTCAGTGGCCGGCTCAAGGGTGCCATACTGGGTGGTGGTAGAGAAAGAGTAGATCTGCGTATGCTGATGATGCAAGGCCTTGTTCAAGATCTTGCCTCTCAATCCGCTAGCTGTGAACATGCCTCTTACGAACGGACTGAACTCCACAAAGCGGTGATACAATTGCTCCGGCACCGGACAATGGAGTTGCAGCTGGTTGGCTTGGAAATCGTAACGCACTACCTTGTTCTTACTGCTTTGCCGCCTACTAATGGGCCTTGAAGCATCGTCATCCGTGCCGTCGTGTTGAACGTGTGGCCCTGCAGTTGACGCTGGGTTCCCATTCCGCTTTGGTGCCTTGACACCAGCAATTCTTCCGATCATGGGGGAGTAATGTTTCGTCCATGTTGATGGGCCGAGAGTGTACATCCTCCCCTTCTCCTCGGACTCGCCTAGCATCTCTATCGAGACTACGAGGTGGGCGGTCATGTCGGTGCCGTTCCTGCATAAACTCGTAACACCCTTCAAGGCATATGCTCTCCAGGATCCCATGCGTTTCTTGACTGCAAAGGTCTGCTCTTTGATGCCCTCCCAGCCACATCCCTTCTCCCCATGCTTCGGCTCTGGTAAGCTCGGCACTGTGATCGTAACATTTCCGAGACGGTCGTCCGCGTCGGCAGCGTCTTCGTCGTAGAGCCTGCATTTGAGCTTGAATCCTTCTTTCGGTATGCCTCCAACGATCCACTCTTGATTCCATTCCGGCGCGGTGGATTTATGTATCGTTTTCGTTCTGAGTTTAATATCTGGGTCCTCCTTGTGGCGATTCTGGATGCCAAGGGAAGTGAGGGTTGCGATTACGAATGGGTCTGATGAACCGGTGGGCAGATCGGCAACAGGCAGGTTTGATGCACGGTGGAATGTGAACTTGAGCGTATATCCGGAACTTGCACTCGGTACGGGTGTATCGTCGTGCCCACCAGCTGGCCCTGTGTCTTTTGCCGAGAGTTTGCCCACAATTTTCGTCGTCAGACCTTTATGCGTGGGGTCCTTCGTCTCCCGATCCTCCTCCTCCATCTTCAACTTCTCATCCCTCTCTTTTCTCTCATCTTTACGTAGTGTCGAGGTCTGATTGCTATCACCATTTGTATTCGTCGGGTCATCCTGACCTTCGTTCTTCTGGCGTTTAATCTCCTCCTTCTCGTCTATTGCGTGTTTCTTTTCCTTCTCCTTGTACTCTTCTTCTGTTGCGTTCGCCTCTGGGCCCTCATGGTGGTGTTCCATCGCGGCGACACCTCGTATTACCCGTTCTTATGGTACGGATGTGGTAATGTTGATGTGAATCGGGTATAGTTGTATAATTGTTGCCTTAGTCGTGTTTGTTTCCAACGAATAGGATTCTTCAATCCTACCCTTCGTTGATCTGGGAAGTCTCTTCTAAGCGCCGCGCGTCACTATATTATCATACCCGTATACGTATCGGTGCCACGTAAGCTCTGTTATATATGGAGAAATATCCAAGCGGTAAATAGGGTTATGAAATGCCAAGGGGGGCCAAGGCGTCACAGTTATACCAGAGGGAAAGCTACAGGAGAATATCCGTACTGGCGCACACACTTCAGCGGGTTATCAGCCCTCCGATTTCCCATTCGGGCGGCTAGTGAGGGTTACCCCAGAAGTCGTCGTAAGCCACATGTAAGATTCAGCTGTGGTCGGCACTAGTGATATTGACGTGACTAAGAATGGAGACTGAGAGATGCGTAGAAAGTTATGCAGAGGTGATATGAAGGTGTGGTTAAGATAACAGAGGGATGAAGACAGTACTCGTACTTGGAGTCGATGAGGGGTTCCGTAATCAAAGACAGCTCACGAGCTATACAAGGCGTTGTTCGTCCCAAGGCTTGTGATCGCTGTCATCAGATGATGCTCGCCAAGTTGCGCCAAGGTGAGCCAAGTTGACCAAGATGGCTGTCGCAATGCTTGCTGTAGTGGTGGCTTGGCAGGGCTGTGAGGAAATGATTGTGGCTCATGTGAGTGGCTGGTTGACGTGGCTGTGGGACCGAGGGCGAATGAGACAGCGGCAGCTCGGTTGTCTCGGCGCGGCAGATGGTCAACCGAGGATGAATAGGACGGATCGCCGTGATTGTTAAATCTTGGACATCGCTTAAAAAGACCCTGATAATGAAAGGATTCATGGTAGAAAGCTGCACTGAAGCTGCAGTCGACTCACACTGCCTACCCTAAAGTTCCGAGACCGAAACTGGTTGAAGATGGTCGGTAAGCATTCAGTTTACATACAATGTAGGTGTTTGATCTAGGTCTTTCGTCTACTAGCACTCTATTCGCCACTCAACATAACACTCGGGGTATCTCCGTCTTAGATCTTAGACTCAGTGCTCCTCTTCGCTGTGTTTCTGCTCGCTGGAACAACCAAGCAAAGGTGGTGCGAGATTGCAACAATATCTCCATCTTTGTCCAGCACCACGATCTCAAGATCCATTCTTCCATTTTTAATCGACTTGGTCTTGCACCTGCTGAACAACCATTCCGCTCCATCCTTCGGCAAGCTCTTCTTGAACTCAATGTTCAACAACACTGTCGGATACCAAAAGATACCATCCTTACCCTGGTTATGAGTGACAATCTGCCCAGTCGTTGGGTGCTGAGACACGATATCGCCATTACCAGCCCTAAATTGTTCAACAGGCATAGGGAACATATCGCACACGAAACCAAGCGACTCATTTGTGAACGTCTCCCCAGTAGTGAGTTGGATCCACTCATCACCTATACTCCTCTCCAGCTGCCCATTCTTCGGGAAATGGAAAGAGACCTTCGTAGACGCCTTCCTAAACTCCGCAAAGGGCATGTTAGGTTGCTTAGCCCAATTTACATCCTTATCTTCTCCCAACTTCGCCAAATCCACAGTCGGCGGCTGAGGATGGAGCGTAAACTCAGTAGGCAGCGTAACGCCCTCCTCCTCATCGAAGTTTGACCTGGTGATGTAGCCCACGGCTTCCTCTCTACCGCCTTGGGACAATGTGACGTGGATGACGGAGGTTTGGCGGCCGAGCTTGGTGTCCTTGACGACGAATGTGCAGGGTCCCTCTTGGGTGCGGCGCAGGAAGTCGAAGTGGCAGGCCATGGTGTGCGGTTGGTTCTGGGAGGAGAGGGTGGTTTCGAAGTGGAGCTTTGCGACTGCGAGGAAGTTGCCGCACACTACTCCTCCGTGAGGGACTGTTGGAATGTTAGCACCAGTAGGCGCAAGGAGTGAGAGCAGATGGCGCATGACGCGTGAAATCGCAGAAACTGATTGGCCGTAGGAGAGAGTATGCGCTTACCAGTGCCAATACACCAATCATCTGGAAAATAGGACTCGTAGGTATGCGAATCTATTGCTTTGACGGCGGTTGCTTCTGCAAAGGTGTGCTTTTTCCAGTTTCCCTCGCTGGCGTCTTTGCCTGCTCCGTTTGCTGCAGCTTGCTGTGCCATGCTGGAAGAGTGATGAAAGGGATAATGTTAACTGCGACGAAACTGATGATCAAAATGACGAGTTGGGTCTGAGAGAGTTCTATGCCGAAGACCTCCATATATACTATAGGCGGAGTAACTTGTCTCGAGGTATTGGTGGATTTAGAGGTGGAGTGCGTGGGAGTTGGAGATGTACCGAGCCGGTGGACGGAGATGCCGAGGCTGGTTGGAGGCTTATCGGTAGAGGGAGGCGTTGCGATTACTAACGATTAGGAGAGACACCATGCAAGGTACTCGCACTTAGATTTCAGATCTGATTTCTGATTGCCTCGAGATTTTAACAGCCTTAGCTGATGGATCCTGTCTCCTGTTATAAATGCGACGTTCTTCGTCCATCTTGTCGTTTGCGCCCAGATGTGACACCTTGGGGGATGTGGACATAAGTCCTGGGTAACAGCCGCCGGCACCCCACCGAAACTCCGTCACACTTTTGCCAGCCAGATGCGTACTTTCTCATGAAACCGGTGTACAACCTCGACCTTGGTTTATGTTGGGCAGATGCTCATGCTGCACAATGCTTCGCATGGTAATGGTGTGTAAAACACGCGAGCCGCAGCCATATAGCCTGCGCATGCGCCCACAAATCTTGTGGTGTTCCTTCAGGCGGCAGCAATAAGCTCCGTGGTCATGCCTCTTCTAACAACTGTGAGAGGTGCGGCGGACGTCAAAATGCAGCCGCGCTGCAATTCATGTCGCAAGCATTCAACGCCTCCAAATGCGTCGCAATACTTTCCCATAAGCTGTGCCATATCCGCGGGTGTGGGGATAATATATATCATCATCTCTGAATGGTTGTGAATGTCCGTTTTCGGAATGGCTCTTGTGAATGTGTAGCTGCCGCCGTCAGAACGGTCACTTGGGCCAAACTTAAAATGGGTGGGGCTAGCCGGCCAAAACACCGCCCATTTGTGCCTGACGCTGAGGACCGCGATCTGGCCGCGTGCAGTAACAACAACCTCACCGACCACCATATACTTCCACTTCTCCGTAACGAACGAACAACGACTAAGTTATCTCAGTATTGGTTTTAGTAGATATTACTACAAACATCGATGAATTTTTACTACACGACACTCAAAACGAACTGAGCGCCAATACATTCTGTCTGGCGGGGTAATCCTGCGTAGAGACCGCGGAGATGGGAAACGTGAGTAGTAGTCCCAACGAGGGCGCAGCGCTCTGCTTGAGAGACCAAACAAGGCGTGAGTATCTCTGCAGAGCCTCCAACTGCTCAGCGCATTGCTAATTCGTGAATGTGCAGTCTCGATATCCTCCTTAACCGTCACCAATGCCCGCAAGAACATCGTCGTGCGGGTAGCACCAGATGCCTTCCCAACGAGAAAAATCATTGCGAGTCGCGATATGGGTGACCCATCTATGTTAGATTACGTCCAGGTACATAACTCTCTACCCGGCGAGCGCGCCCCTACTGACTCGCTTTCTAGGACCCTGACGTTACAGCCAATGCGCTTCCTAATTTCCTCCTGAAGATCGACAATGATGCCGAGTTGACTTTCACCTTCACATTTGTTATGCGCCCAGTACAATGTCCACCCATCGGGCCAGACGATGCGCAAGCATTAGTAGACAGTGCTATCAGCAATCTCACATTCATTGCTGCGAGCACTGCAAAGGAGGTCGAGAACTTGGTGACTCTCGAGTTCCACGCCGACCCAAACCTCCACAAGAACAACAATGTTCACCTTGTCGGCGATTACGCCACTACCGGCGCAAAGTCCGTCACATTTGAGTGGTCGTGGAGATGGCGTCCCCCGAAGCCACAAGAGGACAGGGGGGCGGGATGGAGGAATTGCTGCAGCTTCGTCGAGTACGACCAGCGCGCACATCGTCTCAATACACTGGCTATATTCAGCTTTTGGGTGCACAATGGACATGCGCAGTTCAGCAATCCTAACAGCCCAAGTCCGGTGTTTGCGCTGAGTGCGCCACCACGGATAAGGATACCGAGCAGCCAAAGCGTGGACAGCAGAGGAAGTGCATTGCACACTCTGAGCGATTATGAGGACGTGCCGTCACCCATATTTGAGCAGTCCAAAGACAGTCTCGCGGTACCACCACAAAGCTCCGGCTCGTTGGGGAAGCAACAGCAGCAGCAAGATCTGCCAACTCCATCCCCGCAGATGCAAGCTCCACCCCCACTAGCACCGAAAGTCGACGTAACCTGCCAGAGACCAGGAGAGGACTTGAGTGCACAAGAAGATGGACCACTGTTCCGCGCGACGATGAAGGCGCTTGAGCAAAAAACTGGTGTGTTCAGGCAGAGGATGAAGAAAGTCATCAAGCGTGGACAAGAATACCACGAGGCGCAGGTCAAAGCCAACGATGCAGCCATGGCTTTCACTGAGGCACTAAAGGAGGCTTCATCGTCAAACGCACACGCTGTCTTGCCGGCCATGGACCACTACTTCAACAAGATCGCTGCGGAGATCCTGATGTACGAGAAGCGAAATGCCAGGAACCTTAAGGAGTTTATCATCGAGCCTCTTGGTAAGGTATACGAGATGGACATCAAGAAAGCAGAGCAAAAGAAGAAGGAGTTCGAGGACGAGTCGAGTACCTATTACCAGTACCTCAGTCGCTACCTCGGTCAGAAGCAAGACGCCAAGGAGAAGAAGAAGGAGGAGTCCGACGCAAAATACCAGACAAAGCGTAGGACGTTTGAGCTGAAGCGCTTCGACTATGGATGCTTCATGCAAGACCTCCATGGCGGCCGCAAGGAGCAAGAAGTGCTGAGCTGGCTTACCAAGTATGCGGATAATCAAACCAAGAGCTACTTGACGACGGCTGGGAGGGTCAAAGGCCTTGTTCCCGAGCTTGAGGCTCTGAGCACCGAAGTTGACGAGGCGGATAAAGCCTTTAACTACACCCGCACGGAACGCGAGGAGAAGCGCAGGACAATCGAGATGAGCACGGCCACATACCAAGCACCAGATTCCCTGTCTGGCATCCCACGTCCACCAGCCTCGAGCAATAGCACCGGTAATCAGACCTCATACATCTCTGATTCCGACCTCCTCCAACGGAGCAGCTCTGTTGCCCACCGCAATGGCACAAGCTTAGCACCCGTTCGCACCAAGACCGATGGCACAAGGACTCCGAACTCCGAGGCTTCTGCAGGCACTGGTCCAAGCCCGAGAGATGCCCAGAACAAGTTCAAGGGTATCCGCGACCTCGAGGAGAAGGACCATACTCTTCAACAGACCTTCTCGAATGGTACCGAGCGTAAGGAGGGTTTGCTGTGGGCACTCTCGAAGCCAGGAAGCCACGTTGACCCGAAGGGACTCAACAAAACTGCATGGCATAAGTATGGCACCTTCGTCGATTGGCTTTTGTTTGTTCCCTTTAGCGCAATTTCATTCTTTTGGACTTACTAACATGGTGTCCAGGTTCTGGATTGTCCTCGACCAAGGCACGCTCAGTGAGTACTCCAACTGGAAAGAGCAGCTTGACCTCCATATGGACCCGATCGACTTGAGACTTGCAAGTGTGCGCGAGGCGAGAAATGCCGACCGCAGATTCACTTTTGAGGTCATCACGCCGCAATTTACCCGTGTCTACCAAGCACCATCCCAAGAAGATATGAACTCCTGGATCAGCGCGATTGGCAACGCCATCCAAACCGCAATGGAAGGCCGCTCCCTCCCATCTCGTGGCGCAGGAGGCGCTTCAGGCCACAAGAAGGGCGAGTCCATGTCACCTGGTCTCGGACGCATTGGTGGTAGAGATATCGGTTCCATCTTGACCGGCAAATCACCATCAGTGAGCCACGCTCAAGCCGGTGCAGGCACGGTGAACTCAAAGGATCTTTATCGTCGCACTACGGTCGGTGGGCGCCCGTCATACAACAGCCGCAAGGGTTCTCAGGCAGATTCCATTAATGGCGCGCAAGACCCAGACCGTCTTCTGCAACAACTTCGCGATTTGAGCGAGGACAACAAGTGGTGCGCAGACTGCGGCTCGGGCGTCAAGACCGAATGGGTGTCCATCAACCTCGGCGTCATCCTTTGTATTGAGTGCTCCGGCATTCATCGTTCTCTTGGCACACACGTTTCCAAGATCCGCTCTTTGACTCTCGACACCCAATCCTTCACCTCTGATATCGTCGCCTTATTGAGAATCGTCGGCAACGCTGTCTCTAATGCCATATACGAGGCCACGCTCCTCGACCATGCCGATGTACAGAAACCGCCACCAACAGCCAGCCGCGATCAACGGTTGAAATACATTACCTGGAAGTACGTCGATAAAGCCTTCGTCGCACCTTTGCACCCAACTCTATCTCCACACGCATCGGCGGATGAGCTTCTGATCACCTCGATAAAGAAAAACGACATCAATGGTGCCCTGCATGCGCTGGCACTAAAGGCAAGCCCAAATGCCACCGACAGATCTCGCGGGACTCATGCAGTCTTCCTCGCACTGGCTGCCGCCGACCCTGCGCCACCTGGAACCATGGGTGGTGGCATAAGCTCCAGCTTACCACATACCTCGAGCATGAGGCCGGGAACGAGCTCATCGAAGCCATTGCCTATTTTCCCTGTCGCTGAAGTGCTGGTGCTCAATGGTGCAGAGGTTCCGAATTCTGGGCCGCTGTTCCCACTTGGTGTTGGTGCGAGAGCTTGGCTGGATGCGAAGAGACGGAGGGATAGTGGTCGCCTGACTCCGCTAGAACACGCCGCATCAACCGGCTCGACTTCGGGTAGCAGTTATGCTGGCGGCTCGAGTTACATCGGTGCCGGCGGCGCGATCGGAGGCGGGGAGAGGGAGAAGAGTGGGGACGGGAAACAAAAGACGGATAAGCTGCAGAAGAGAATCAGTGCTGGTGGCCGTCTTGCCGGACTCGGTCGCTCTTCATGATGCGGACATCGAATCAACGGAGATGTAAAGTTGGAGCACGAGAAACAAGGGGCGGTGGAGGAAATAATATGAGATAGAGCGAGTGATGCGGAAGCAGTTTTACTGTTGCAATGACATGATACCAGAGTACAGTAAGAAAGAAGAAAGAAAGATGGACAGTAATGATAACGCATCAACGCCGAGGACGAGAGACGAAGGATTACGGCGTTGGTGTCTGGTGGCCTGGACTTGGTAGCGGGGTTGGATATAGGATCCACATAATATTTGATGAGGAGTAGAATTAGGAGGGAGGTGTAAGAGTAGTATAGAACATTGTTGAATGGATATACTTGAGCGCTTTTAAATACAGCAGTCTTCCATTGGTAGGCGTATGATGTGGTTCTGTGAAGTTGTGAAGCTTAAACTAATGAAGGCAAGGTCACCGTAGCAGTCGCATGGGCCAAAGCGCAAACCTTGAAAGTGAAGACGACGTCGGTGTTGAACTCAGCCTTATGGTCGAAGAGAACGTATAACAGACCTCAAATTCGAAGTGAAGGATGCTGAAGATTTTCATCGGCATAATGCAACGATATATATGAGATTTATGGAAGTAGCAAGGTCGATCCGAAAGCTTTGAGAAGCGAAGAAAGTTGGGTGGTTACTCCCAGAGAACCAAATCCTTGGTGGATGAGTTATATCATCAACGACCCAGGCGGCAACATGTTGATCATCGAAAGAGATGATGAGCATGACCTGGATTTACGGAATAAACGATATAAGGAAATGGGGTGGACGGCAGTATTAAAGCGCTTTTTTTAAGGCCAAAGTTTAATGGCTTTTTAAATGACGATATCAAAAGCTCAACGCCAATCGACTTCTGCTCCTCTAGCAATGACAGCTCAGAAGATCCACTTGACACATTTAATCGAGAAGAAAAGCCTCAGGAGCAGGAAACTGACGAGGATGAGCGCCACGATAAGCAAGATGAGACGGGAAGAAGCATTTATGACATATCAGATGGTTCAATTATCAACCAAGAGTCAATCGTCGACCAGGAAGGCGCCGGGTACGGCAGTCCGCAAAGCACACGCGAGAATTTCACAACTGCTATGGAAGATCTCCAAACGGAGCTGGCAGCACCAAAGGTTAAAACGATGACAACTGAAGAACTCCAAGATAGACTGGTTAGCATGGAGAGGCAACTTAGCGGTCTTGAGTGGCAGCAAAGAAATGGGAGAGAAGTGGTGAGGACCTTAAAAACATACTTTGCAACTTTTAACAGGTTGGTAGGTCGTGCTCAGGAAGCGCAGCAGGCTGGCTCGACAGATCGAAGGCGTGCTTATACAGTAGACGATGACACTGATTGAGGACGTATGAGAAGCTTTCGAGTGTGACGCGGACCTTCGGGCGCGATCTTATGCTTACAATTCAAAAGCCAACAGGCACGTTACCGAAGAAGCATTTACATTTGAGGCAGCAGTAAGAACAAGTCGCGATGGAAAAGAATACTACTTGTTGTGAGAGCGAACGTTATTTCATACAACTACTATTCGTCCCAAACTCCTGCTAATAATTGTCGTAACATCATTACTTCGTATCATCTATCCCCCATCAATTAACAACCAACTCCCTTCCTAAGAGATAGTGATGCGCTTTCCACCCTTAACCTCCTTCGCCTTCGGAACGAAGATACTCAGGATACCATTCTTCATGCTAGCCTTGACACCCTCCTGATCGACTCTGCTTGGGAAGCGGAAGGATCTAGCGAATTCCCCAACCGAGCGCTCGCTAACCCAGAACTTCCCGGCCGGCTCCTGCCTTTGCTGCTTTCTTTCACCAGTCTGCGCGACCTGTCCAACCTCCTTGGCCAGTTCCTCACTCTCATCAGCGACGGAAGCCTTGCGGTGAGAGTTCTCAGCCTCAGAGATCTTTCCCTGCTCCTGTCCGGCATCCAAGAAGCGATCTGGTGGGGTACCAGACTGATAGCTGCGCTCGGAACGACCCTTGATGCTCAGGGTCTGCTGGTCGGTAAACTCGATCTCGACATCCTTCTGATCGATTCCTGGAAGCTCGCCGTGGAGCTCGTAGTGGTCCTCTATTTCCTTAACATCGAAGTTTGGGTTAAAAGACTTTGCGAGGTGGCTTGTGGCCTTGCTCTGTGGAGCGGCGACGTTGCGGTAGGTGTCGAAGTCGTCGAGGAGGCGGAAGAGAGGGGTGAGGCTGTCAGCCTCTGGGTAGGAGTAACCGAGGTATCTTGGGAAAAGGGACATGTTTCTGGATGTGGTGACTGGGCCGTAAGTCTGATTCTGAAGGTACGCTTGGGTGCGGTGATGTTGTTGTTGCAGATAATGCGCTTTGGGAGTGTTGTTCTCGTGGTTTGCTTAAATTGTTTCGGCTTGGTCTTTGTGGAAAAGGAGTGATACAGTGGAGTTAGAGGAGGAATATATAGATTTGACAGGTAGTGCTAGAATGCTCTATTGGCAGCACGTACCTGTCAGAACAAATGCATGATGAAGCCAAAAGTGGTTGACAGAACGTGCTGGAAAGCTCTACATGCTGCCAGACTGGGGAAGCACTTTCTTTCCAAGCACATGAGAGGAGCAACGTGATTGCACAAGAGAGTTCTGGAAAGACCTACCACGGTGTCAGAAAGCACTTTTGTTGGTTTAATTCACCTCGTATCTGCATCATCGTACCACTAACTTCTAGAAAATGGTCGAAAGGTACGTTGAAATTGAGTGATGACAAGTGAAGGTGAGGTCTGATTGGAAGTTGCCAGAATCCCCACGTTTGTTCTCGCTTGTGCCTCGCTTACCCCGGACTATTGTGGTGGCCTCCCCGCATTTTGGGGCATAGCTCCGCCATTGCATGAAGTGATTGATCGAGCCTTCAAACTCATTACACTTGCATGACCTGACCTTGACATCAATCACTGACAAAGGAGTAGAACCATGGTTGCGATCACGACGATACTGCTACGTCGAAGCACAAAGACAGTGGCGCAACTTTTGCTGTGATATGGTGCGCCACATGCTCTTCAGCTACAGCTGCCAAAGTGTGGCTGGTGTTTGGGATGTGGGGGACAAGCTCTACCTAATCTTCGAATCGACACCACTGTATACAGAAGTCCCCATAGAACTAGTTAGTAACTTTTATGGTTCGTTTCGTATGTATGGCAACTAGTACTAGCAAAGTGCGATCCCACTCAAGTATCGCGCCAGATATGGCAATAGAACGAGTCTGCTTGCATCAAATATTGGGCTTAAAGAAGCGCAGCATTAAGTTGTGTTCACGGGCGGGTAGTGTCTCAAAAACAGTTAGCCAGGAAGTGATCCGGAGACTGTGATCCAGATACTGGCATTCAGGTAGTCATAAGATTGCAAAAGGTTCTTGTTCAACTCGTTATTCTCTCATTTCTAAATACAATAGATCCAACAACGCATCCAAATCAATAAATACAGTCGCCTCCACATCATCGCATCCGACGTCTCGGATTACCACTCCAGTGTTGAATTAGGTCTCGACGTCGTCACTCGCTACCACCGTTCATCGTCCAGGCATCAGCATCACTCATTCATCCGTAACTCGTCAAAGTGCCCTCTCGAAAACATCGTTGAAACCCGGCTACGCGCAGCGCAGCAAGAATTGTCGGTTGTTAACTTGTTGTTGAAGAAAGTGTCGGAGGGGTCGCATCGCAGTTCGTGGAAGGGAAGTACAGTCGTGTAACGGCGCCATTTTGGTTGCCTGCGCCTCCAATGCTTTTCCTTTCTCTTACTCCTGTTTTGCCTCGACACCGTCAGACGTTCTCATTACCCCACAAGAAGGCCATGATCCTGTCAGTATCTGGGGACCATAACCATCTGTGGAAACATGCCAGCACCCATCATTGGACCTCCAAGAATCGGAAGGCCTCCAATAGGGCTATGCTCCCTCGCAAACATAGCAATAAGTCTCCCGCCGACACCAGTCTCCAGCTCAGTTCCATCCCGCGCAATCTTCACCTCCCTGTTAGCATTCCAAGCATTTCTCAATCCTCTCGTTCTATAAAATGGCACTCTGTTGGTGCTCATCCACTCCAAGCTGAATGGCTTTCCCCAAGATTTTGTCTCGCCCGTTCCCTCGTCACCACTGACGCCGGATGACTCGCGACCAGAAGCCCGGTTGCTGCTGTCTCCCTGATTGTCACCTTTGGTCTCCGCAGACTTCTCTTCCTCGTTGCCTTCGGCTTCCCAGAAGATCGTGCCGCGAGCAGAATCGTCGATCACGCGTCCCTTTGGCGCTGTCTCAGTGGCTGAAGTTGGGTATACCTTTGGAAGATCGAAGTCGTCAACTGCAGTCTGCTGTGTGGATGGCGCGAACTCGATAGCCTTAGATGGGTCAGAGGAGATTTGAGAGGTCATGCGTGCGTAGCCGAAGTATTCGCCGGACTTATTGGCGGAGAAGATGAGATAAACGGTGTCGGCGGTCTGTGAGGTTGAGTTAGCATATCAACCAGTTGAGCATTGCGTTGTGATAACGGCAAAAAGAAATGGCAAAAGCGCAATGTGGACATACCTGGTAAGCTTTGTTCAAAGCCTCCTCATTATGCGCCTGAGTGGCCCACTGTCCAGTCCTCACACTCGTCTCCAAATCCTCAACAGTCAAGCTCTTCACCACGAAGAACTTCTCTTTAGCATGTGCTCTGTCTTGAACGTTTCCACCATTGTCCTTATTCTCGTGGTCAGCGCTCGCGTCGTGCGTATTCTCGGTTCCAAATGTCTGCTCGGCAGTGGCAATGGCTTGTGGCTGTCCTTGTGGCTGAGCCGATGCAGCTGGTCCGGCAGGAACGCCTGGCACGCTCTGAACGCTGGTTCTTCTCAATCTGCACAACAGCCTGACACCATTGAATCTTGACTCGTTGAAATCTTGGACTGCTCGGTGACACGCTTCCTCTGTCTTGTAATTGACGAACGCACAGTTGGACTTGCTGATCAAGAAAACAGATAAGATATCGTTGGTATGGCCGCGAGAGAAGTGGTCTTTGAGCTGTTCAACCTTCGCTCCTGGCGGAAGGTTGCCAACCCATAAGGCGTGGCCAGATTGTTTTGGCTTGCGTGGTGGTCCACGAATGATTGGCGACTTTCCGTGGCTGGAGGCTACTACTTGTGAGTTTTGGCCAAAAGAAATGGAAATTGGTGTCTTACCAGTGCTGCCTGCGCGTCCGATGGTGCCTGCACCTAACTGCTCATTGCTGTGTGGACTGCTTCGCTGCTTGTCGCCTGGCACTCCCATACGGTTGCCGTATTGAGCCTGAAACTGTGCAGCTGGAAACATAGCAGCTTGACCAGGGAAGCCAGAGGCTTGCTGGTAGTAGAAGGATGGAACCTGTGGCTGTTGTCCTTGTGGTCTTTGTTGCTGCGGGAAACCTTGACTGGCATAAAACTGCTGGTTTGGCTGTCCGGACTGTACCTGGTTCGGCCCATACATTCCTGCGAATTGCTGCGAGAACTGAAGATTGTATGCTGGGCTTTGCGGTGGCTGGTTTTGGCTATACTGCTGAAGCTGCTGGAGTTGGAAGGTAAGCTGAGCGCTCTGTGCGGATGAATTCTGGAAGCGCTGCGGGGACAGCTGGGTGTAGTTCTGGCCATAATCTGGAAGTGCTGCACCAAGAGATGCCATATTTAGAGACGGACGGCCAAGTCCTGGAGCTTGATTCATGCTAGACTGCTGGTTGCCAGATTGGAGGCTCTGACCAGAATGTTGCTGCTGGTAATAGTTCTGTTGCTGAGAAGAGAACAAAGATTGAGCAGGCGAGGAGCCATATTGCTCGCGCGAATTCAGAGGGAGGTCAGACATTCCTGAGCTGTTGGTTCTTCCAAGAGAAGGTAGGTAAGACGCCGGATAATTGGAACAGCCTGGTGGGAAGTTGTTGTCCTTCTGTGCGTTGCCCATTACTGAGGTTTCAGGAATTTGAGGAAGTAGTGCCCAGTACTGTACGAAAACAAATGCCATGTCAGCGTATGAAATATAAGGTTAAACAAGTGTCATAGTGCCATTATAGAAGGAGGCCCGGCGAAATCGAACTCGGTCGATTTGTCGCCATTGCTCTCCCATGATAATAATCCCGGACGGAATAGCAAGAGTAAATACCTTGAAGCAGACTCCTGATCGGTCAACACGTACTGATCTGTACAACTATGAATCGATAGTGGCGATGCTACTCGGCTTGCCTATATTCCGAGATAGAAATACCGATAGGGCTTGTGGCGATGGAGAAAGAAGTCGGAGAGCTGAACGAAAAGGAAGGTCGGTCTACTGGTCCAAGCGGTAACGGCCTCGAAATGAAGCTCTCGAGGTCGATACAAGCAGCGGCTTGCTCTTGGTTGAGGACTGAAATGTCAAAAAACAAGCGTACTAGCCAATTGACTACGCTAATGGCAAGTCCGAAATCTGGTGGACAATGCCACAGGATTTGCGATCTTTCGACTTAGCCACGATGAAGCTTCCAAGACCCGTGCTGTCGATGACCGGGGCGAGCTAGGTTGATGGCGCCACAAGCACGGACTCGTGAGCAAGGAAGCGTCTCCGTTTGGTTTCAATTGCTTCTGTTGCTTCAGTTGCCTCAATTGAGCGTCGAGATCTTGGTGGTTATTGGCCCACAAAGTATGCTTGTGGACGATATCTCGCCTGTGCTGAGGCCGCAGAAGCGACTAGGGATAGGGTATGGGGACTGGCTGGAAAGGTGCTAGGTGCGATTTTAATAACACGGGAGTATACCCATAAGAGTCAGAAAGAGGAGGCGATCTGAGATGATCGTGACCAGCTGTTGGTGACGAAGTAACGGCGGAAGTCAAGTTTCTTCTGTTGCTGAGTCTGTTCGCATGTTTATAGATAGAACGGTTGAGCTCTGTGGCAGGTGACAAGCCAGAAGATCTTCAGGGACCACGAGATTGCGGCGAAAATATCAGCAGTTTGACCCCGCGATTGACACGATGAAGTGAAGGCTTAGATATGCGATTCCCTCGGTGTCCGCGAAGTCCAAGAACACTGATCTACCACAGTGCTGGACGCGAACAGTGATGAAGACTGAAATCGGGCAGTGTAGGAGACACCAACGTAGGCATCGATCGACGTTGGGAGTCGGCACGCCGTGTTTACCTGCAGAAATTTACAGGCGTTCGGCTTAAAGTGCTTAATGGCTTGAGGTCGAATTAAAAACATGGGCGCGGACGGATGGCTTACGAGTCTAAATTGAAACCGGTGACAAATGACAGGCGGAAGATCAAGGGAAGGAACTGGGGCGACAAGGGGAGGAAATGGGGAAGTTAGGGACAAACGTGGTACAGTATCACCTTTTTTCCCAGCGATCTAGTGGAACCCACGCTGGAAGTCTCCGTATGTAGGGATAAGTGCCGTAAAGAATGGATATATTTAGCCGAACTTCGTAAAAGGCGACGTCGGGTGCATGGCATGGATGGGTATAACGGCGACGGGATTTCTCCAGGCTCCCTCCAAGACTCTTCACAAGAGGCAACGCGGTTCTCTAGTCACTTGCCATTCGAGCCAAGGACGCGGATCCCTCGCTGTGTGTGGTACTCGTACCAGGGGTAATTTAAAGGACAGTGCTAGCTAAAAACTAGGGTCGAAAGAGGGACGAAGAAAAGACTCAAAGCAGCTTAGGGGAGCTTGATTGCAAGACTCATTAAGCTCATTCTGAGGTTTCGGCAAGTAGCTCTGGGCCCCAGTATCCGAGGTCTGAAATGGTTCTCGTTAAGAGCGGCGCCTCAGTGGGGGCGCGCATAGCATGGGAATTGTCGTTGGTGGACATGGGAAAGTTGTGCCTCGCCTCGCCGCTGCTCAGGAATCCGGTGGCGGGGTGATGGCTAATTCGGCCTTAGTAAGCTGCCCCGGACGAATTGTGCTTGGTTGTGCCGTTTTAGACAGCTCTCATGCTTCCTTGGCAGCACAAGCACAGTGAAACACCATAAAAGGACTCTGGTTCTGTGCACAAAAACCTCAAGGGCCATTCAATGCTCCATCGCAGCCCATCTTTTGCCTCGTACAACGTACCCGCCTAATATCGTTCTCAGAACTCTTTTCGAGCTGTGGTAGCGATACGGGTCTTGGTGGACGACGAAGTGCTCAGCCACATCTGGTTCCAGGGCTATGGGTCACCAGAGGCTTCCGATTGGAAGAGCATAATACCCTGATGAACATCCCCTACTAAGGCAGCTGGAAGCTTGCATAATGGAGTTCATGGGAGTCGATGCCCGGCACTTTTGTGCCCTTGTGTGCAAAAGAGTTTATGCCACATCTGATAAATACCGTTGTGGCTTGACATTCGCGGATGAGTAGGAGTATGCTTGTCCCTCGAAGCGTGAGTACATGCCGATGTAATCAGTGTCGTGCTGTTCAAGTAGCACCTGCTGGGACTTCCTCTGATGTGCATCTCATCAACACCTCATCAAAGTGCTTTCGACCTCGCCGAAAGAAAGAATTTGCAAGTTGCGGCCAGCTTCGGGCCGCACTCAGCAGCGATAAGCGTGGGCGGCCTCGGCCTCGTGGGCGGCATCTGACAGCCGTTTGTTATCTTCCGAAAGCTCTAGCCTGCAGAAGTTTTGGTAGGATGTTTTGATGGTTGCTGGTTCCTTTGAAATATGATCGTATGTCTGCTGTCTTCAGTTATCACCATTTCGTGAGCTGTAGAGACCAGTTGGTATTTGGTTCCACGGGCGCCTCTATGTTCCGAATCGTCTAATGGCTCCTGGTTGTCAGTCAAAGTTCGCGCGGCATTCCGCGTGTTCAGTAGGTGCTTGTCCTGGGACAGCACGAGTGTGTTTCTGGTCGATTTCATGTCTGATGTCTAACGTGTCATTTAAATTGATCTGCGCTGGAGGGGCTAAGCGCCGAGCGGTGGCACAGCAGCAACACGAGCACTTATGGTCCTTTGGAGAGACAGCTGGGCCCTTCGTCGATGCGCCTCGCGGCTCGTGCAGGTAAAACGACCTTGAAAGCCAGGTCTAGAACCAGGTACTCCGCTGCTGGCTTTCCGAGTTGAAGGGTAAAATTGTGAACTGTTTTATCTCCGACTCCGAGGCAGAGCTAGTAGAAACCAGATGAATAGCAGCAGAGAGGACTAAGGTGGCGTGGTGCAGAAGGGGCCGAGAGAGCAAAAGGAGGAAAACAACAACCTAGAAGGGACTGCGCCAAGCCACACCTGATAATCACAGCGGTGGCGAAGATGTGGCTTGCGTCCGTGTCGTCGCATTGATCCCGTCGAGCACCACCTCCAATGGGAGAAAGGGCGGTGAGGAGGCTAGAAGAGGCCTATCATCATTATGCGAGAATGAAAACTTTCGCTGAAGGCGGTCTGACATGCCAACGACAGGTTGCTAGAAGGCAACTTACATACTGTACATTGTAGTCTGCTGATCCACAGCACAACTGTGTCTTCATGCTTCGGGGATCAGCGCCACACTCGCCACAAGCTGGGGAAGAGGATTACACGCGCCACACAGCGGCAACAAAACCTCGACATTCGCCCAATGGGATACGATATACTGTACTCCGTAGATGGCGAAGTGCCCGCAAATAGTAATGATCATCATGGGAGTTCTCGCATTTCCATCTTTGATTCTCCACATAAAAGGTGGGAGAAGTGGTTGCCTTATGGTTAAGGTCTGCACCCCTGCTAACCGCTTTAAGCGAGAACGCCAGCTCCTAAATCGACGACAGCGAGGTCGATCACCAACGACGACATTAAACAGAACCTGCGACGAGGCAGTCATTGGCATGTGACTGTATAGAGAATAAAGATCCTGAAAAGTCATGCCCATGTGGGCCGGAATACTCCATCCAAGAGGCGAAAGTCATCCGCTTCAGAGCAATCCAGCGACAGATTCATGGAAGACACTCTTTAGTGTGTCTCTAGGAGCGAGGCTTGCTTAAGGTTGCCAAGTATGCCATGATCGGATATTTTGAGGTACAACTTGTCTGAAGAAAGGAAGATTGACGGTTGGTGCAAGTGCCTGGCACGCTTCATCGGAGAAAACCGATGGGCAAAACATTTCCATTGACAATCCTTGGTTCTCATATCGCATTCACGTTGTGCATGATCTTCTTTATTGTAACTAGGTGTTAGGTCGACGTGCCTTACCGCAAATACTAGATTGACGACCTTCAATATTAAGCATCTTTCCCAACCCCTCGAGCATTCCGTACTCGGGGAGCATCGGCGATGCAAGATATCTTGGCCTCAACCGACCTGCGAAGAGTCAACAAAAGTTGAGCCGCAGTTTGACGACGCTAGGAGTTTGCCTTCTCTCCACGGACAGCTGTGGAGAAATCATAAGCGTCTCGGTTTCATTACGGGAGTAAGCTTCGCTAGCAAAACGCCAGAGGAATCGCCTCCCAGCAGCTCATTGAGCTTGGAGGCGAGATTTCAATGCATAGTCTGCTGTTTGCGTGACAGCATTAAAGCGACATCACAGCCGTGGTGAGAACGTCCAATCAAGTGCGTATTGTCTACTTTGCTCCCGTTCAGTATCACAAAGAATAAGCTAACGCGATACCTATCCTTAAAGTCAAACTCGAAGCGTTTCTGGATGAGGAAGGAGATGTATGAGGAGTGACCGAACGGGGGTAGTGGAGGGCGGATATGTGTAAGATAATAGAGAGGCCGACTCCTCGTTTTGGCATTCATGGCACTGGGCTCATCCAATTCGACCAAGATCGACGCTGGTCCACAACACAAAGTTTCTGCATTCTCTCCGACCCTCAATCGCCGCCAATCAACGTCCCGCTTACTTCTTCTGGCTAGTACTTTCAAAACCAATCAGGCGATTGTTAGTGGTCAAGGCCCCTGCCCTGCGCAGAGGTCCAAGACCATGGACCGTTCCATTCTGGTGTAACTGTGATCGCACGCCGCCGAAAGACCACAGTGTAGGAGACGACGTGGCAAATTTCGTCCAGAAGGACTCCCATCCACAAACTACACTACGGAAGTAACCCCCACAACCCTACAGGACCCCAAGCAGCAGCAGCAGCAACCAGACCTTCATCTTTTGTTGGCTGTGGGTCGGGACCTCCCAGGACTTCTGTCCCGAGCACTTCCTCCCTGCGATGATCGTAGGCGACCGTGCTCCCGCGAGCACAACGCCCAAGCTGGCAGTGGAGAAAGAGTTGGGATGTATCTGTGGCTCATATCGGAGGATTTGCTCCGGTCGAACCGCCTTCAGAAATGGCATTATTTGTGCCTCGGCACATGTGGCGAGAGACTCATGGGTCTCAATGTTTCTAAGCTTGGGAAATGAGCTCGAAGCTTATTTTGCTTGGCCGTTGAGTGGCGTGGCTTGAGCAGCTTCAGTGGAGCTGTGGAGTTGGCAAACCGGTTGGTGTGTTACTCGTACGTACGAGTATGCATGACACGACTGATCTTCAAAGTCCCTCAAAGTGAAGTCGAGACGTCGTTTTGCGAAGAAAACGAACGATCAAGTGGTCGATAAACTCTTCAGACCCAGTGTTAGACTCCTCTTTATCCGTAAAAGGCGCGCGACAGGCGGCAGACACCTCAATCAGGAAACTAAGACGCTTGGGTGCGGACGCCTGTCTGGCTGGGCTTCTGCCACGCGAGCTTTGTTGTGTTCGCGAATCGCTTTTATGAACCACGAGACTCAAATGTTGTGGTCATAAGTAATGGCTCAAGTGGTATTGGAGTCGACTTTCTGCCTCGCGAGGCACTATATCCCCTAGCCCATCTTCTGTCTCGACACGCTATGCTTGCCACTTGTTCGCTCTAAAGAATGCTAGCTTGTTACTTTGTGCTGTGGCTAACGCCTTAACAGCTAGCTCTCCGCTGTGACAGAATCTCAGAGAAGCATTGCCCATTTTGGGCACTCGTCAGCGAACTATCTTGGGCTCAACAGTAAAGCAGCGTATTCACAATTTTCATTGCATGGAGCAACAATCGAAACTGTGTAATCCGGCGCGCCGTTACCCCAACACCGCTCAGTGGTAATTCCCAAAAGCTCAACCCAGAGTGCGAGCACGGCCCACAGGCGATGGCGCAAACATCAGCAACTAACCCTAACCAGCTCAGCTCGTCACGATCGAGTGCCGAATGCGATTCTCGGATTACCATGATAAGTGTCAGAGCCTTTACCGGTTTTCGATTTGAAGCTTATTCACCATCCTTGATGCTTGCATTTCCAGCGGTCGTTCTGGAACTAACCAGGCCAGATTGTGCCCCGTGCTCGTGGAGTGAAGTTTCTCGGTACTCTACCGTGACAGCAGCGTCCTCCGGGCGGATGGGCCCGAGTAGTTCACTTGGGGGACAGACTCGGCGTATCATGCAATTTGAGGCTTCGAGCGTACTGCTGCCATATCACGAAACTTCGATATACCCTGGGATGCCTCGCTGGGTCGGTCCTACTCACCTCGTATCCCTTGCGAAAGTCGCCTCTGATCATCTCGGAGATACCCGACTCTGAGCACGAGACAGACGAATACCTCACGATGATAGCGAGCTCGGCAGCCATGTGTGAGGTTTGCGATTGCTGAGGGCTAGATTATTCTTCGAGATAACAGGGCAAAGAAGCTTTGTTGGCTCAACGTTCAGATCGAAGAGGCCGAACAGCCCGGAACCGCCAAATTATCTATCACAGCCTCTTCCTCAGCAACCTTCAAATTCCTCTTGCAAAAATAAGCTCTCAAGCAGTTATCTTGAACCGCATCCGCGTCCACTGTCAAGTTCATTTATAATCTTAAAGTGATTTGCGAGTTGAAACCTGGTCCTTGAACCGGTTAATATTGGCAATTCACATTCTGTTCCATAGCTTTCACTGTTTTCTTCGCGTTAGTTCTAGGTAGACTAGGTCCTCAGACTGTTGCCAGGTCAAGCAATGGAAAAACCCTATATAAATATTAAGACTATGATTGCACGCACGTATATAAAGTGTTGCATCTAAAGCTTAGCTGGGACAAGGTTTCGACTCGAAACACCTACATGATGGTGAGGGAGGGTGGGGGGCGGGGGGGGGGGTTGA
>RCNJ01000270.1_pt1 | contig 29390 bp, 30 predicted proteins | sample 2041171 | NCBI WGS metagenome assembly RCNJ01 (sample SAMN09708213, study PRJNA481090) | feces metagenome | biome: feces | host: Pygoscelis adeliae | place: Antarctica: Rookery Lake | collected 2010-03-01 | reverse complement strand
GATTCTTGGGGTCTCGCTTAACCCCTGGAGTACGTGTCGGGCCCTTGGCTGAGGGGTACGTAGCTGAGACTCAACCCGGCTTCTCTTTTTATCCGGCTCACGTGCGGCATACAACAAGCTTGACCACGAGCTTCCGAATACGTTGGTCGACCAGTATAAGTACATGCGCTTTGACTCTTCGGTTCTCTTCCTTATGTACACAAATCCGTTTCTAATAAAACCATTCATACCTGGAGCCAGCGGAATAGCATACACAGACCTTACGACCTACCACGACTACATCAATACATCGTCTTCAGCAGAAACACGAACAATACTCCGGCCCCGCCACGACTTTACCGCTTCCTCAACTTACCAGCAACGATCCCCATCCCACCCCCACAAAGTCCACCGTGTCCGAAAACCCGTTTGACACGGCCTCAATCATGAGCTCCAGTGCCTCCATTCTCACCACAGACAGTGATGCCACAGCCGCACCCCTCATGTCTGGAAACCCGGTCGACACAGCCTCCCTCCTCAGCACAGAAAGTTACGCCACAACCGCACCCCTCATTTCCCAACCAACCTTTACCCCAACAATGCGGCTACAAATCCAAGCCCAAGGCTTCGGCTACCTCTCCATGGCGCAGTCAACCTCCGACCTGCAGATTGTCGTTTTTGGCCTCTCATCTGCGCCGCCTTATAAATGCGAGAGGCCTGGATACATCAGTAGCCGGCCGTCCCGCGCCTCCGGAAACTGCACCCTCGTCTCGGCCACCGACTCCTCCCAAACCCCCACACCACTCAGCAGCACGACGTATAGTCGGATACCGGGGAACAATCTCTCCATCGCCACAACCCTCTCCGTCCCTCCAACGTTCCCCAGCAACGACAATGCCCATGTGGAGGTAAAGGTAGAGCTTAAATCCCACAGGATATCCCGCGCCACAACCTTCACCTACGCCAACACAAAATACCAATGGCGGTATGCGGAGAAAAAGGAGAGAGCAGCGGTCGCAAAGGAGCTGGGTGAGGATGTGCATACCCTTCTGCTGCTGGAGGAGGTGGTGAGGGATCATAAGGGAAAACGGAAGGAGAGGGAAGGGAGGACGGTAGCGAGGTTTATAAGGGGGGAGGAGAGCCGCACGCCGGGGACGAAGCGGAGCCATTCGGGGAATGGGGGGAGGCTGGAGGTGTGCCTCTCAGAAGCGGGGGTCGAGGATGGGGGAACGGGGATGGTGGAGGTGCTGGTGCTGAGTACGTGCCTGGTTATGATGAAGAAGGAGGTGGATGAGCATGGGCAGCATCGTATCTAGCTGCTTCGAGGGCCGGCATAGAATGTGCTACAGCCTTGGGTCGCGAAGATAGCCTGATAAGGGAGCGCGGGGTCAAAGAGTTGATGTTGGTCGTGGCTTTATACACTCGCGCGAGGCCACCCTAGCCGGCAGCATTGTTGCGCCCCATGCGCAGCCTATCAATCAGTCTGCACCCATCATTTGCTTCATAACTCTATGAAGTCCGATTTTCATATCCTAGCTTTAGCTTCTTTAGCCCTCAGAACAAGTCTCTTGACCGCTTCATACAGTCGCGATCTCCACACAGACATCCGGATTTAGTCATTAAGCGCCCAAGGGGTGTGGAGCGAACCGCAGGGGATCAGCGGTGGGCATTCCATAGCCGCACTCCGTACTGGCAGTGCGTATGCGACAGCAGTCGCGAAAGCTAGAAAAGAGATGAGATCTGCTCAGGGCCGACAACTGAGAAGATTGCTGAAATGATGTGTTCAAATAGCATATAATGGTAAATAGTGGGTGGAGCCGTAAGGAGCGAGGAGTGAGACGCAATCACTCAAAAGACGGCGAGCACAATCCTTGTCGACCATCGATCATCGACCATCGACTCTCTCCAACCTCATGCTTCATCCTGTAGACTAGCGACCACGTCTCAAAGCCCGACATACCACTCCCGACCCGCCCTCCCAGCATGGCTGGATGTCTACCCGTTGTTTCCCCTAACGGTAGGAGTAAAGATACGTTCGGACTTTACGGCTTTAAATCCATTCCACCCAAACAAACCCCTTTAAATCAGTAACATGATCAAGCAAACATTTCTTCCGCTCCTGGCCTTGCAGAACCACTATTTTTAGTTACTCATTGGCACTTTTAGTTACTCACTGGCACTTTTAGTTACTCACTGGCACTGCCCGCCTACTGTACTGGTGTCACGTTGCCTTCACTCTGATTCCAATTTGTGTCACGTTGCTTTCAACTTCCCTATTACGTGACAACGAGAGGATCGCGGGTGGGGCGTACACGATCGAGGCCAGCCCGTTCGTATCTTGAGTGCTTTGAGCGTCTTATCGGGATCTGAGGTCGTGGTCAGCGGTTTGGCTGTGGCGTAGCTTGGCCAAGTCAGGTCGGGCTTGGAGGTGGACAACAAAGTGGAACTTTGGCCTTTGGGAGTCGCTCCTGACGTCTGAATATCTTACGGCAAGCAACACACTGAAGATGCCGACTGCGACGGGGTAAACGGCGAGGGACTCGTGACGCTTCAAAAGGAGCTGTGGGTTCGGGTGCACGGGGGAGGACGAAGATGTCCTGGAAGATTTGATGAAGCGGGAAGGTACTCGGTAAGGCAGCGGATTGACGCAGACCGAGGTATAGAGGCGGACAAAGGTAGCAGAATACAGTACAAGAGCCTACAGTACACAGGGTAATCACGTCAAGATTCCTGTGAGCCCAAGGTATCCACTACTCGAATTTGCGGGAATCGTTGACGCCTTAGAGCTGCGGAAAGAGGTTTTCTCGGTGTGCAAGCTTCAACGGCAGGAGTTACAGGATCAAATCTCGATCTCGATGTTGATCTCGATCTGAGTTGACCAACCAGGAAAGCATTTATGGCGTTCATTCCTCCCCAAACTTCTCCCCGGAGCCCGTATGTGACAACTAGAGGAAGGGCATTCCACCTCGGCCACATTGGTCGCCAGGTATTCCGAATCTGAATTGCAATTGCCGGAAGCGTCAGAAAGAGAAGCTGACCAAGCACTACATAGATACGGCGAGCGAGGCCAGTGAAAGTGGTCAAAGTGGTCAAAGTGGTCAAATGGCTACTCCACAACGCCGTGCATCTTTTACTGATAATGCAGCGCATTTGGATCTCCGAGATTTGACAGCTCGACCGAGTCTGTCGTGTGCAGGCGAGTCCGGTAGCCAGATTGAGCTACAACCGCATCTCAGTGCAGCGACTCTACGGAGTACTCTGTACTACGAGTACTGTACTATAGTATCGTGGGTAAAGACTAGCTGGGCGTAGCGTTGCAGTCGCCTGCATTTATGGTAAGCTTCGTGTGGCTTTGTAGGTATCCAACGCCTCCGACGCAGTAGACGCAGGTAGCCGCATGGGACTTTAGAGGGTTATAAAAGTTGTTGGCGCAAGAGCTGGAACAAGAGTCCGAGCAAGAGTAAGAGCAAGAGACAGTCTCGAGACTTGGGAGTGGGCTGGAGACACGAGGCTGGAGACACGAGGCTGGAGACACGAGGCTGGAGACTCGAGGCTGGAGACACGAGGCTGGAGACTCGAGACTGGAGACACGAGGCTGGAGACTCGAGACTGGAGACTCGAGACTCGAGACTGGACTGGTCGTGACTTGAAGTATTGGATGCTGATCGTTAGAATCCGTTACCCCGCACCAGGTTCGCTTCGTGGCTTTTGACAAAGATGTCGTGGTGGTAGAGACACATTGAAGTGGCAAGTATTCGGGATTTGAGGATCGACGCTGTCAGAATGTGAAGGATGGGGACTTTGTGATACGACCTTGAGCTGAAACGTTGATCATGGTCAACATTCGACTTCGGCTCGGACCTCGCGGGTATTCCGCGCTCGCGCGCTATCAGTAGTCTTCTGGAAGGGTTCAGAGGAGTCTCAAAGAAGGAAGCGCAAAAGCTTCTTGATCCTTCGTTCGTCCACGGAAGCGGAAGCGGAAGCGGAAGCGAAAGAAGGAGGCGAAAGAAGGAGGCGAACGAAGGAGGCGAAAGAAGGAAGCGAAAGAAGGAGGCGAACGAAGGCGAACGAAGAAATATGTTCCGGTTCGTGAAATCCATTGGCTTTCCTTGGCTCACAAGATCAGAAAGAGGTTGGAACACCAGGTCAGTGGGATTGTGGTCTCACAAAAGCCGGCCGTGACGTTACTTGTGCTTGTGCGAAAAAAGGGGACAGGGTGACATCACACAAAATCCGACCTTAGACACCACACATTCCCCAGCATGAGTGTCAGAACAAGGCATAGCTGGCGATGGTCTGAGGAATGGCACGACACCCCATCACATCTTCTGAGTTTGCGCAAAAGAGCGTGCGCTCTCGATTGTCGACGGCTATCGATCTCGCCACGATCGTGATGGTCTCGAGGAGCTCGCGCATGAGCTGGTGCATGGTAGGAAGACGTGACTGGGGAGGTTTCTGCTGTGTGAGTTGTGACTGCTGCCAAGGCGGTGCTGCCAACAGGCCGCGGAATAATGAAGCGTACTGCAGACCGCCAAGGAATCCGAGAACCTCGTGTTTGCAAAATTTGGCAGGGGGGAAAGAAGGGTTTTCAAAGATGAAGGCGTGCTTTGGCACAGGGGAAGAAGGGTAATCAAAGATAAAGGCATGTTTTGGCGAGAGGGTGCGGGTGTTCTTCGGCTACTGACTGGATGAGTGTGTTTAAGCGTATTTCTTCGTTTAAGAGTTGTCTGGGGGGGGGACTTGACATGAGTTTCTGAGCACATGAAGAGTTGTGGTTCTGGCCGAGTTGTGGTTCTGGCCGAGGTGTGGATGTTCAACGGCCAACTCATTGGACTCACCGTCACGCCGTTGGTGAACGAACGCAGCACAGGCAAGGCCAAAGCTTCCAACCCCCACTTAGAGCTTCAGCGCGGACTGTATCCAAGGATCCGGCCCTAGAGTGGGCAAAGTGGTATGTTTCACAGACCACGTAGACCTTCAGCGCAGACAGTATCCATGGGTCCGGCCCTAGAACGGACAGGGCGGTATGTCCTGAGCGCCTGGACGCCTGGCCCATCCTTTTAAGGGGGGATGTGAGACGCATGGGTTAGCGGACCAATCAGTGGTGGCGACCGGAAAGCTGGGTATGATGAGTTTGGTTGGCACTACGGCAATTTCTATCGTTTTGTGCGAGTGCTCAGATGAGGGTTTGGTGTGTCTATTTACCCAGAGTTTTTAAGTTTGGTGTTGACGGTGTTTGATGGTGTTCGGTGTTCGGTGTTCGGCGTTGACGGTGTTTGATGGTGTTCGGTGGCGGCGATCATGTGAGGAGTTGCGGAGTGGAGGAGCCGACGAAGTGAAGACTGATGATGTTCACATGAGCACGGCCACCTTTTCTCTCGGGGGGCCGTTTGTGACAAGTTAACGATCGATAATTCACATTAGCGCCGTCGTGGTTCATCTCCCTCTCCGCAGGAACATCCAAGTGTCATCCACAGCGGGGCATCTAGCGCAGTCGTTATGGAGAGCTGTTATGGAGAGCTGTTACGAGGTGCTGTTACGAGGTGCTGTTACGGGGTGCTGTTATGGAGTGCTGTTACGGGGAGTTCGGAGCTGTTAGAGGAGCAGTTAGGGGAAGCTGGGAGCTGCTAGGGGAAGCTGGGAGCTGTTACGTGAAGCTGGGAGCTGTTACGTGAAGCTGGGAGCTGTTACGGAACGCTGTCACCGGGAGCTGTCACGGCCATCTCAGCGCAGCCTACTCTAAAAGCGGCGTGAAGTAAGTGCGATTAAATCATTTCAAGCGTAACTCTCTCAATTCACATCATCATCCATTCCTATCTATGCCTGGCGGGCTCAGCTACGGCGGGCGGCTGGGCCGTCAATGCGGGCTGCTTCTGTGCTAGTGCGGGTGTTGGTGTTGGTGCTGGTGGACATGGACCAGGGGTGGGCTGCTGCTCAGATGCGACTGTGTCTGTGCCGAAACCCCTAATGAGCGAGCAGCAGCAGGTTTGTGCTGTGGCTGACGTTTGGTGGACTTGACACCCCACCGTGGGAGCTGGAACTCTCTGAAGGATGCTGTCACTGTGTTATGTGATGATCCCCGTCGACCTGTCAGAAACGGCGTTATGGCGTCTTATGCAACGCACCGAACGCAGGGGTAGCATTGCCGATGCAGGCGGCGCTGTGTCATCAATTCAATCTGTAGTTTGCTAGTTGTCTCTGTAGTTTGCTGGGTTGTCTCTGTAGCTACTGGAGTACACTGTAAGTGCTATAGCGTGGCGTTTATGGTTTTTGAGGTGTTTGAGAGATGTTTGATGTTTCTGATGTTTCTGGAGTTTCTGGAGTTTCTGGAGTTTCTGGTGCTTTCACTCCTTCGAGCCTAGCAGGGTCACCTCTGTCGAGACCCGGGTAGGGCGCATCAACTACCAGCACCCGCGCCCCTCCAAGCACATTCCCCCGAAATCCTTACATGCGCAAAGGACGGCACAAATAAGACACGGAGGGTAAACCTCCTACATAATTAATTAACTCGGATTTTCCATTTCCATGTTTTTTTTGTCCATCGGTTCTTCTCGCGGTCTGTCTATCGCTGTTGTCTTGTCTACTCGTATCTCGTCGTCGTCGTCGTCGTCGTCGTCGTCGTCGTCGCCTTGGTCTTCTTGCGCTCGCTCCACCTCCTCCACTCTTCACTGGGACCCGCTTCGACGACTAGCTACTTGCCCGACGACCAAGCTCTCTCCTCCGACATCCAATCCTCGCTTCCAGGTCCGAAACTGTCGATTATCTCCCTCCATACATTGATCCGCTTGGCGCCAGCGCCTCTGCAGCTCCCTTGCCTCTGCAACACCTTCTTCGTATGACTTCCCAATCCATCGTGGCAATCCGTCCTACGCAGCTATCCGTCGTACAAATCGCGTTGCACCTGGGTCAAGCACTCGGATCCTAAACCATCTACACGGAACTGCCTCTTGGCGGAGATAGATTGGTTTTGCAGCTTCTCCCAGAGTCGCACAGCCGAACGTTGCACCGCTTCACATTTCATCCGCTGCGCCTGGGAGCTGGTACACAAGAAGAACCACCCGTTTTCATCCTGCAGGAAGTGACAATCTCCACCCGCATTCTGCTTTAGCCAACCAATTTCCACCGGCGACTTACGTCAATCTCGGAGTCCCATGAACTCGCCTTGCACGTCACTGCCTCATCCTCGCCTCCGTGGTACCACGGAACCTGGTGCTCGGCTCTGATGCGGGCAACAGATCCGGAGACGCTGCATCAAAGGTATATACTCCTTTGCCATCTCACCACTCACGTCATCCCCCCCACCCCCCACTTAAGATCTTACTAACTCAACTTCCCAGCGATGCTGAACGCCCTGCACAAGACGTAAGAATCGACCCAAACTACGAGCACAATATGGCACGGCAATACCGCTCAGGCGGTGCACCTACCGAACTCTTAACTTCGGAGTTGTACCACCAGAGGCAGGATCAAAGACATTATGACGAACGAGGCGGTGGTCCCCGCCTTCCTCCTATAGCCAGTTATACCGGCCACGCACCCCCTCCTCAGGCTTCACGTCCTCATCAATCGCATCCTGACCCAAGAGATCCGAGACATTCAGCTCCCTACGCTTCCGGACCACTTCGTCGGCCGAGTTTTCAGTCTCAACATCCAACCTCTCATCCGCCTTCCCATCCGCCTTCTCACTCACCTTATCACGCATCTTCTCACCCACCATACTTTGCGCCCTACCCACAACCTCAAGACCGCCCACCACATCTCCAACCTCAGCATCCACCTCATCAATACCAATCCCTTCCTCCCTCACGGCCAGAGAAACCTTTTGCGGCTGGAAGGGATCCTACTGGAGGCGATAAGTTGAGAACGGAAAAACTACTACTGGGAAGGGAAGGGGCAACGGAAAGTGGACTGCTGGGAAGGGACGGTGAAAGGGAAAGGGAAATGGGAAACAATAGCGGACCTTTGATCGACCCAGGAAGACCTCTCCACGAGTACCGACCATCGGAGTCTAAACTGATGGCACCGAGTGTTCCAACAGCGAGAGATGAAGCCGGGTTTCCGCCAAGTGAGGAGAGGTTTTGGCATGGACCGTTGCACGGACAACCACCAGGCGCCTGTGCCCCGCCTGAAATCCATGAGAGGAGGGAGGAGGAATACATGCAGCAAAGCAAAAGGACAGCAGGCGGAGAATTCTTACACTCTACTCATCCAAGTCAAACACCGCCGAACAACTATGCGCGAGGACATATGCCACAGGATGGACAGTCATCACGTGTCTCGCTTCAGACTTCGCTTCAGACTTCGCTTCAGACTTCACCGGGCCCTATCCCGGTCGCTACCTCTCCGCAGCAGAGTGAGCATGCAGTTTATGATCAGCGACAGGCGCAGGACAGCTATACCTCGCCTTACCCTATGGATGGACCCCGGGCAATGGAAGGACCCCGGACAACTCCAACGAAGCCGCAAAAACCACCACCAATATACACCCTCACCCTGCGGCAACAACCCATCGCAGCCCGCGCCTGCGGCTTCGGCGACCGCGACCGCCGCGTCATCGACCCACCCCCAATCCTCGAGCTAAGGATCACCAGCCCTCCGCCAGGGGCCCTTTCCACCGCCCCTCCAGCAAACTCCTCGCCAAGCACCGGCGCAACGCCTCGTCACAATTCCTCTTCCAAAATGTACACCCAAGCCGAGCTAACCCGCAGCCTCCGCGACCCCTTCTTCGTGGTTCACTGCGCGCTCTGGTCCGCTGACTGCGACGAGGACTCTAGTTCCATGGATGCGTCGTTCATGGTGTCGAATAATAATGGGAGCATTTCGATTAAGAACCCTGAGCGGTATGAGTTGGATGTTAGGAAGGCGATGGCGGCGGCGGGTGAAAGCCTGGGTCTGCCGTTGGAGCGGACGGGGAGTAGGGTGCTGAAAATGGAGGAAGTGGCCGGGGCCGGGTTTATCGCCGTGCCTGCCAGCGTGCCTGGAGATGGAGGCACCGTGACGGTGGACCCCTCCACCGTCCCAGCCTATCACCCCGCATCCGGCGCCGCGGGCACACACGGCCAACGCCGGTTAATGGGGACGCTGGTCTCCTCCCCCTTTGTAGGCTTCGACGACGCGGCCCCTCCCCAGGAAGGGTGCTTTTTCACATTTCCGGATTTGAGTTGTAGGACGACGGGGAGGTATAGACTTAGGTTTCAGTTGGTCAGGATTGATCCGCGGACAATGAGGAAAGGGGATTGCTCGGTAAGTGCTGGTGTCTGTCTGGTGTGGGTGTTGGTGGTGGTGATGATTAGTGTGGTGGGAGGGAAAACAAAGAGGATAAAGTTAACTGACCGACGGTTATAGACTATCCTTGCAACCGTCCTCTCGAGCGTAGTCAAGGTTTATGCAGCCAAAGACTTTCCGGGCATGATGAAGAGCTCAAAGCTCACGAGAGAGTTGAAGCGCCAAGGTTGCAATATTGGCGTCAAGAAAGGAATTGAGAGGGTGGGTATGGGTCCTGGAGGCGGGAGAGGGAGGCGACGGAATCACTCTGTGCCTGATGGGGAGGGCCATGATGCGCGGGATGGGTTTGGGGAGATTGGTGGGGAGCATGGCGTACAGTTGGTCGCCGATGATGAGGATGGGGAAGTTGAGGAACTTGACTAGCCGCCGTACGAACCACAGATCAACACACCGGGGGAGAAAAGACGAACCGAAGCGACGAACTGATGGAGATAGAGAAGGGGGAGCTCGGTATACGACACGACGGCAGGTGGCTATTTTGCCTCTCAGTGACGATTTACGACAACTTCCGAGGCAGGCCACCAGTGCACCAAGCATGATTGAAGCTCAAGAAGCTTATTAGAGCATCGAGAGCATAATTGTTCGGACTCCCATCTCAAGACCCCATGATCACAATGGTGAAGATGAGGACATATAATATTACATACAGTTTATACTTTATATCGGCCTTTGTGCCCGACACAATTTATGAGCCAAGTATATAGAAGGATCAAAGAATATACACAAACGAGTCCTTCGCTCGAGTACTCCTCTCTCTCATGCCTTTCTCACTCTCCCTTTGCACGTCACCACCATTTACCGAACTCAGCCTCGAACGTGGCATAAACCCTTACACTCCCACGACTAGTAGAACGCCTGGCACAATCACCAAAGCGCCGGGAAGCTCTCTTGAGCATCGAGCACTGGTGGCAAAGCGCTAACCAGCCAGGCCACAATACGCCGTAGCAAGCCTGCATGGAGAGGATTACCCGGCTTCGCACAACGCCTTCGTGTCGTCCCAAGTGGCTAATACCAGGGCACCAGCCGCGGAGACGGAAACCAAGGGAAACAGCCGAGCTCAAGATCGTGGTATGGGGCATCTGTTCCAAGGCGGAAGAGGTGGCTTGTGGTTGTGTTCGGCGCTGTGAGTGTCGGTGGGGTGATGGTAGTCGATGTGTTGCCCCATGCTGGTGGTGAGCTCAGGGTGACGATTAATATAACGGGTGCTCCCAAATCACGATGCTACTTCCTGTATACATACATCTCATACATAGGGTGTGGACTGTGCTAGATCTTCATCTCCACGTATACATACATCTCATACTTAGGGTGTAGAATGTGCTAAGATCTTCATCTCCACGTCTCCTCTGCTTCGCCGTTTCTTATGCAGTCTCCTTTCGGATTTGGCTTTGGCTGCTTCAGCTTGTGCATCAGCCTACACCACCCCTCGTTTGACTTCTCTGCTCCCTCCACACCGCCAGGCGGGCTTCCCTCTTCCTGGCACCCTCCTCCCTCTCCGTTGTCCTTTCCATTGCCTCCTTCCTCTTTCCAGCCTCCCCCACCCAACCACCCTCCCAACATCCCCACCCCCTCCTCAACCCCACACCCACACAAACCAACACACTTAAGCAACAAACCCTCATCCAGTTTTGGCTGTCTCACAGGCCTATCCCCACATTTCCCCGTACCCTTACAAACGCCCCCGGCACCACCGTTTACTCGCCATTCGTGCAGCACAAGAGCGGACGTGTAGAGCGCCATGTTGACTACGGGGTGATTTACCGTCGTCGTGGGAAAATCCGCATCGCTAGTTCCAGCCGGTTCCATGCACGTAGCGAGCGTCTCAGTCCAAACTTTGGGAGAACCCACCTTGGGAGAACCCACCTTGCGTGACCGCTCCCGTGCCGTCGACCCGTAGCTCTTACACGCCAACCCCTGGTCCGTGATAGTTTTGACCGTCACACCGGCAAATGTACCTCGACCGCCCTCATCCGACGGCTGTGAACCTCGCACCTGTGTCGCCGGCGGCGGTGTCCTGGACACAAACTCATCACTCGGCGGGAGCGGGCCAGTGGGGTAACCCTGCGTGTTCGGGCCTGTGTAAATGTACGGCAACGAGGTAGCGGGCATTCGTGTGGCGGGCTGTATTTTGGCTTTCTTTGGACTCCTACTTCTTGGTGCGGTTTTCCAGCTCTGACCAGTAGTCCTCGATGAAGCAGGTGTATCCTCCTTTTCGTTCGGCGTGGACCTGCCTTCCCCCAAAGTATCGGAATCAGCTTCACGTAGTACCTCGTCAAGGTTACCCCTTAACTGTTTCCAATCCCTTTTCGGCAAGGTAGTGGTGGCTGCGGCTTGTCTTGCTGCGGCGTTTGTGGCGCGGCTTCCCCCCTCTCTGCCTCTGCCTCCGCCATGTGCTTTCAGATTCAGCCCCACGATCGCAGGAACGTGTTTGACTGCCTCCAGCGCCCCAGTATCCCCTGGTGGAGAAGCCCACTTTGTTGCCGCGATTTGTAGGGCCACTTCCTCGAGACCCTCGTTCGGGATCTGAGGCTGCATTCCCCTCTCCGCCCGCAACTCTGCGAGCCGGTCAAGGCTAGCTACATCGGTGTGTAGGTGTATACTCAGCAGATGATACAGATGCAGCGTATCGAATATCAACGCCCGTGGTCTCGAGAGAATGACGTCCTTCCAGTTCGGCTGCTCGCGGTCTTCAAGCCCAGCATACGACTCAAAACTCATGTTCGGACGATATGGAGGACTTTGCGTGTTCAGCGTCTCAAACGCCGTCTTCTCCTCCTCACTCATGCTACTCGTCGCCGTCTTCGACCTCGGCAGCGTGACCAACTGCCCGTCCTCATCACAAAGGGCGACGAGATCAAGTTCCCTCTTCCACCAATCCAGTTGCTGCTGCAGATGCTCTCGCATGTCTCTAACCTCTTCCTCTTTCTCGCTACGTTTCTCAGGCGTGATAAGAAACGCGGTAGTGTGAGGGAGCTCCCGCGCCTTCTCAAGGCAGTCCCAGATCTGCTGTTGGAGGCCGCAGAGTGCCAGCTGGATGTCTTTCGGGAGAAGCACCGGCATTGGTGGTGCCCAAGGTGAGCGAGATGGCATGCCGAATAGTTCCCGGATTGGGGTGTGGGATCGATAGTGGGGTTCACGGGCGAGCCAATCGTCGAGGTTTTCCATCGTTCTGGAGTTCCATATTGCGTAAGTGTGTGGTAGGGTGAAGCGTAGTTCGGAAGGGTGGAGAGTTTGGCGTTTTGAGCGGTAGATGGACAAGTAGGTGTCGATCTGGAATACGGCTATCGCTAGCCTGATTCTGTCAGTATATTACATCCCACAACCCTCATCCCACCTGAGCTCTCATGAAGCAGTGGATAAGGAAGAACTGACCGCTTCCTTTGTTCCGCCAGCTTCGTAGCATGGGGAGGAAAATGATCTGGTTTCAACTCAGGTGGCTGGAATAGCTTTAATTCCCGCATAGCCGTGATAATCGTGGACAGCATCAAGATAGCTTGCGAAATGAGCGTGGTGTCCCCGGTGTAAAATGCAAAGATAACGTTGATCAGCGAGGCATGGAAGTCGGCCCATGTTTTTTCGTCGTTTGTGTCTGTTCGGAGTGGGATCGTGGACTGTGTGGTTGTCAGTCAGCGTCTCCTAATACCTTCCGCTTTTTCTCTTTCTCGATGATCAGAGATAACTCCGGCATGACTTACGAGTTTAGGAAGGAGGCTCGCCACAAGCCGATCATGCTTCACCAACGCCCTCATCCTTGAAGCCCGTGTTCCCTTGAAGAAGTTTCCGATCATCACAACCGAAATATCCAATTCTTTCGACATTCCCTCTTTGTATGACGGCATGTGTATAATGGGCCACATGGGGTGAAAGTGCCTAAAGTAAAGCTCTCCAGCCTCGATATCAATCGGTTGAGCGCCGACGCGATTTCGGTAGCCAGAGTTGAGATCACATTGTGGTGGCTGCGGTGCCTGTGCTGCTTTCGGTGGCTTTTGGTTTTCAGGGGGGGGAAGAAATGTCGACGTTCGAAGATACTGCTGCGGCTTCCTATAGACATAGCTGCCCATATCCGCAAATGAGGTGAAATGATTCATGGCACTAGGTGTCTGTGTTGAGGTCGTAGGAGAATATCTCTCGTCCCGAGTGCTAAAGCTACTTGGCCGCTCCCTTTGATCGTAGCTGCCAGCATCCGCAAGTGCGAACTGGGTCAGCGTACTAGGAGTATACGCCGATGTACTGGCGGGAGGGTAAGAGAATGAAGAGTCGTTCTGGGTCTCATCGCGGTGCTGAATTTGCCGCAAAATAGGCTCGAGACATCCTTGGGGCCGATATTGTCGAGGTGGCTCGTTGTCAGTCATTGCTTCATGGCGAAATGTTGGTATTGGACGTTTAAAATGCTGAGGCGCAAAAGAGCTGGGTCCAAGCTGAGACTGAAATGCTGCTTGAAGAGAGTAGTGAGTCGGCGAGTCAACATCCATGTGGTCCGCCGGCGTAGGATGTTGTTGCTGAACAAGTGCTTGCTGGAAAATATGGGGCGTGAATCCTCCGCCGTGACTGACGAAGCTGCTTCCATAGCTACCTCCGGAACTTGCTCCGCGACTTTGAGCATCCAACCCCTCATTCTTATACCCTCCCAGAGTCCCTCCATAGCTCGCACCAGGATCCCGCAAATTCTTAGCATACGAACTCGGCTCTTGTGTTTGCGGAAAAGGAATCTCTCTGTCCTCCCCTTCAAACTTTCCCAGCGCTCTCCCGATCCCGCTTTTCACATCCGGCTCAATCTTCTTCACCGGCGCGTCAACGTAGCACTTTTCAGAGATGCTTCGTTTTACGCAACTCAGACATGGTGTGCCTCCAGCACATCGGGTTTTGGCTCTGTGGCAGGGATAACAGGCTCGCTTGTTGCGGGCGGTGCTGTCGTGGGGAGCGGTGTGGTTCTTGATGTGTTTTTGTAGGACGTCGCTAGCTATGTTAGCATGACCTCCGTCTTTCAGGACTTAAGATGGAGGCGTTAGGAGTGGAGCAAAGGTCGGCGTGCTCAGATAAACGCCGCACTTGCTTCTCATCTTGTCGCCTCGCAGATCTATCTCTCGTCATGGTGCTTTTCAACGACGCCGCCAGCCACTCAAAACTAAGAACTCAGAATGCTAATGCTGAATCGAGCGCCGCCACTAGACATGTGGCCGTATCTAGCTTCGGTACCTTTCCTGAGTCCTGCTTTCCGGCCTGATCTTCTGAACACGGTACACAATGTGGTCACTACCATGTGTGCTCTCAGTCTGGTCAAGCGAGCTCGAGTTGACTTGCGCCTGCCAGCTCAATTAAAGAAAGTCGCTAACCGGTTGGTAATTTGAGGAAGGAAAGAGCCGGGACAGAGGAAGAAGTGAAATCTACAAACTTTCTAGTAAACGCCTTCTCACAAATAGGGCACTTATAACTCGGCGCCTCCCCGTGCGTAAGCTGATGTCTCGTCAAATGCTCTTTACGGATAAAGCTCTTTTCGCAGCCGGTGTGGTCGCAGTAGTAACGGAGGGGGTTGCGCCATTGTTGTGCCATCACAAGGCCGAGACCGAGACGATGTCCAGGTCGAGATCGGCCGAGTTAACGAATCCGAGGCCGTCCACTTCACGAGGTCGCCAAAGCCGCGACGACGGGTGCACGAGGTCAGCGGATGAGCTGAGCGTAATAGTTTATCAACGAGATCCTTGTATTAATCGACGAAACCCAGGAGAATGGTAAATAGTGGAGATGTTGGCGGCTCCCATCGGTATGTTGCCGTGTTGGAACCCAGAGAGACGGAGAAGAAGACGATCAATCCGAGTCATGAGCTCTGACCTCCTCTACTCCTCACGTCGTATCGCGATGTACAGCCTGTTGAAGGCCCAAGCGCATGGAGGGTTACAAACGTGACGGGGCCTTGAAACCCATGCCCGAGGTCCCAAGTATAACCCGACTTTATCACGTGTAACCTTTTATCCAACGTCGTGGCGAGGCCTTATCTTGGCATGCTTTAGATTGTTCTTTATTTGAGTTTTGGAACCAGCTGCAGTTGGAAATGAGGTGTCTCACATTTCGCTTGCTGAATGATGTAAAATCGCAAAATCACGTGGCAGAAATGTATAAGGAATGTAAGCGATTGACGACCAACAACAACAATGCTAAGAGCAACAGACGAAAAGTGAAACAAAGGAAAGTCTCCTATGCCCAAACCTAAGTTGGCCGAAGAAGGCTCGCTTCGCTCGCCGCCGGGCGCTCACCGAAGGCGGCAGAGCCAACCTTCAATTCCGTAGCTCGCGGAAAGCCGGAACCGCTGCGCTTGATCTCTCTTCCCAGACCCACCAACGTGGTCTGATTTTGGCAACGATTCTTCAGCAACTTATTTAGCTAGCCCGAGAGCAGCGACAATATTGCTATAACTCCACGGAGACGTCGCGGAGATATATAGAAAATATGCCCAACCGATCTGGGCCGACAACCTCACGTGTTCTCCCGAGAAGAATTCGAGGGTCGGCCCGCTTGCCACGGTTCCTGATCTCGCATTACTGCTGTTCCTTTCTGAGACTGCAATTGTGGTCTGATGTTCTCGGTTTCTGATTGATGCTGCTCGGTAGTTTTAAACCTACTGCTGCACGACCATGGAATGCTGTCCGTTGAAGCAATGATCGACAGGGCGAGATCAGTCATGTTAAATCTACAGTACCACAATCCAGGTTCAATCTGGGTCTATCATCCCGATTGGTTTCACCCAGACTTACGGTGCTCCACCTACTACACCACTTCCGTGGACGTGGACGTCAAGCTCCGTAATCTCGTCGGTCTGACTGGACACTGCCATCTTCGGGTTTTGGTGAAGGTTGGCAGGTCAGACCCTGTCAAGGTTCGTCACCCGCATTGGTAAGTATGCTCCAACTTTTCTTCTGACGGCTTGATGATGGCAAGGTCCCACAGTTATTAATCATTTTCGTGCTAAAAAAATTATATACTTTCATATAAAAGCGTCGCCTTATACCCTACAAACTACACAGCCTCAACCATCAGTTACGCCATAGCAAACCTCAAACCCTCAACCCTCATCTCACGCTACAAACGCCAGACCTTCATCTGCCAAAGCAGCAACAGCCACCATGTCCTGCCCAATGAAAAATGCCATGGCGCACGTCGCACCAAAGTCTCTCGAAGACCTCCCCTCCAGAATTCAATACCTCAGCAGCTTTCTCGACCTCACCCAGGTCGACGCAGACGCATTGACCGGCGCCGCTCATCTCATCGCTCCTCTTGTTCCGGCCGTCCTCGAGGAAGTCTACATCAAGCTCCTCTCCTACGACATCACTGCGCAAGCATTTGTGCCACGCAACTCCGACTACGACGGAGAGACCGTAAATGATGTCCAAGAACTCACCCTCCAGCACCCACAAATCCTGATGCGCAAGGATTTCCTCAAGAATTACTTGATCAAGTTGGTTTCGACCAAGGATTTGAGCCCGGAGTCGCCATTCTGGGTCTACCTCGACAAGGTAGGCATAATGCATACCGGAAAACCAGGCTTCAAGCACCGCGAATCCCGCGCAGATCTGAGGGTTGAGTACATCCACATGGGCGCGCTGCTGGGGCATGTCATGTCGGTTGTGGTGTCAGCGGTCATGGATATGGATGATGTGCCGAACCCTGCGAAGAAGGCAGTTATTGTGGCGCTGAACAAGGTTTTGTGGATTCAGAATGATTTGTTCGCGAGGCATTATATTACGGAGAGTGTGGAGGATATCGACGACAAGCTTAATAAGGAGGAGAGGGACTCGAGCCAACAGGTTGGCTTGTTTGGCGGCATCCTCAAGAATGTTGGACTTTACCGTGGTCCAATCTAAGTCGGCTCCTGCCGACTCCGATGCGAAGGGAGAAAGAGAAATTGATTGGTAGGAATGAGCGACTGTATATATTATGGGTTGGATAGAGGCGTTTGGAATGAGGTTTTGGGTTAGCGACGGCTTTGAATGGCTATATATATGCGGACATCAAAACACGTTTGAAGTTACTTTTCAACTTCCTGAGCATATGTGTAATGTGATTCTGATTGCGTCTGAGTATAACCTCGAGATTTGTTTAGGCATATACGAGAAACTACACATTAAATGGTTAGCAGTCAAACGAACTCGCAAGGTTGCGCCCACAGCATTTCGTGATGGCGCGTGGCCCGATTTGGATGCTTGCCACCCCTCAACTTTTCCAAACTTGCGAATCGTTTGGACACAAGGTCGTGAATAAGTCAACAAAATTACCAAGTGACCCTGGAATGTTAGAAAGCACATTCACGACGCTACATACTGTCCTCACTTCCATCTACTTTTTAGGTTGTTTCAAGTGATGTGGCGATTCTCAAAGGCTTTTGAAAAGTGTATGTTTAATGGTTTGGACCACGGTTGTGGATTTGTGTGGTGGCAGCTCCTTCTCCGCTCCAAGATAAGATTGCTTATTAAGCACAATATTAGCAAGCCTGACACCTTGGTCCAGAAGGACCGGCTGTGACTTCATCCTCCATCACAACCTCTACACTCGAACTATCACCTCTACCGCCACTTCATCGCAGCTTCCTCCACATCCTGCTTTCACACAACGAATACCTCTCCTCAGATGTAATATACTCGACACCAAAGCCATCAGATACAGAGCAAGTACCAGCACAATGTCACCACCTGCCAAGAAACGGAAAACGCGCTCCACCGTCGAGGAGGAGAGAGATATCAAGAACGCGGACATGCTATCCACTACGCCAACCCCAGCACCGGCCGTCGCCATTACTCTCACTTCCACAACCGAGCAGACTGATGCGTCAGCCGCCGCCAGGACCACACAAGCATCATCCACCACCACGCCGGCCGACGCAACACCATTCTCCTCCGCCAGCGCCGCCACCATCATCACAGACGACTCTGCAGCAGCACCGATGAGCGATGCCGCCAAGAAGGCGTTGGAGAGGAAGGAGAGATTTAAGGCCCTCCAAGCCCGCGCAAAACAATCCCAGAAGTCCAACCTAAAAGAGGTTAAGGCGGAGGTCAATAGAATGTCCGTAGATAAGTCTTTACTTGGCAAACTGGAGGCAAAGAAGAATAAGGCTATGGAGAAATTGGAGAAGCTCGACGCAAAGGACGCCGCTGAAGCCGGGATAAGTGGGAGGGATTTTGAGAGGAAGAGGGCATGGGACTGGACAGCCGAGGAGTCCGAAAAATGGGATAAAAGAATAAAAAAGATGGAGGGCCATAGAGAGGCGCTTAAGTTCCAGGATTATTCTGCGGAGGGGAGTAAGGTGTACAAACGTCAGGTGGGCAACATGACAACCGACCGCGCAGCGTACGAACGTTCAAAGATGGTGGCTATTGAGCGGGCGGCTGCGAGCGGGGGACTGGAATTAGTGGAGACAGAGGACGGGGAGATTGTGGCGGTTGACAAAGATGGGACATTCTACAGTTCTGCTGATACGCTGGGGTTTGTTGAAAACAAGCCTCCGAAAGATGCGATTGATAGGTTGGTGAAGGATCTGCAGCAGGCGGAGGATAAGAGGCTGGCGGATAAGAGGAAGAGGGGGGACAAGGAGGAGGGGGATGTGACGTATATTAATGAGAAGAATAAGAACTTTAATAATAAGTTGGCGAGGTTTTATAACAAGGTATGTTCACCCGGCGACCGAGGGGATAAAGGGAGAGTTCAGATAAGGTGGAGGGCTGCGCTAACGATGAGTAGTATACCACGGAGATTAGGGAGTCGTTTGAGCGCGGTACTATGATCTGATGTGGCTATGGCTACGATCAAGCATCACATAGACGAAAGCACCATACGAGTACCAGCCACGTGCACTCGGTTACGACTTCGGCACGGCAACACTTTGCCCTTCTACGAAACCAATTCGGAGGACGGAGCGGGACACGAGAAAATGACTAGAACAGAAGTCACCAGCGTCGTAGCGAGATGAAACGGATGCTGGGCGGCGGGGCCAAGAAGCCAATTTGCATGGAGCTGAGGGCCAGCTGAGTAGCTCTAGCATGATCAACGATCGACAACGGAGTATGGGTCAACTTGAGTCCTAGTAGCACGGTTGCATAATGAACTAAATTTGTCATGAACATCATTCCGCTTCCGTCTAGCTCTAGCATAATGGTACACGGTTTCCTCCCATCCCATGACCTGCCTCTCATATCCGTTTCCGATTCCCCCTTCCCTCATCATCCCTAAAGCATACCCTTCCTCCAAGCCTTAGTAGCAAGCTCCTCGATCTGCTTAACCTCAACCGGTCCCTTGACTTCCCCATCCTCAAGCGCCTCCACCACAGCCTCAGCCACAAGGTCAGCCTTCAGCGGCTTCGTCCCAGCAGCGCCTAAGAATCCCTTGAGGTAGCCGCCTGTAACTTCATTAAAGATCGCACCCGCACCAACACCAACTGCAAGGGGCATGGTTATCGGCCTACTACTATCATACAGGAATCCCGGCCTAATGAAAACTGATCTCATATTTGGGAAGTTTGTGGAAACAGCAGTCTCCGCCTCCCTCTTCGTGCTGATATACCTTGCTGGCAATACCGGAGCACCGCCCGCTGCTGATATGTACACGAATGTATCGACGTTCTCTTGGCTGGATTCGCGGGCGAGTGTTATAGCTGTGTCGCGGTTCATCAACTCATATGTGATTTGGGCGTCCTTCTCCTGCGGCTTAAGGTCTTCTGAGGGTTGACGTGTCATTGGGTTCTGGGAACCACCTTTGCTTGAGGAAAAAGCTCTAGCCAGGCCGGATATTGGGGACTCCCCGCCGCTGATTACGCGTTTGTAGTCTGCTTCGAGGAGGATGCCCATGGTGTGCACAACGGCCGAGGCGCTTTTGAGGAGTGGTGCGTAGGTACTCGGCTTCAAAATATCCGCTCTCTCCCAAGACACCTGGCGGGACCACGCTGGTGGGCTGGCGGAGGAGGAGACGGTGGACCAGGTGGGCTCGCCTGAACGACTGTGTATTTGTTAGCTATGCACCTTATTCAGTCCATTCTCGTCTCATCGAAGCTATCTCGTACGGAAGATATAGCTCCGATAGCAGACACATTGGGGGATACCGTTGTCGTTCGCATTTAAGCTAATTTGGTGCTTGAGTGAAGTTTGGCAGCACATGTCTGAACGTACCTGATTGAAGTTACATCCCAGCCGCGAGCGACGGCGTATTTGCATATCCTGCTTCCTAGGAAGCCGTTCCCGCCGCATACTACGAGTTTCTTTGCTGCCGAGGTCGCGTTTGTCGCTGACATGTTGATTGATGTTGTTGTTGTTAGTTCAGGAATGGGTTGAGCTGTGAAAGGCGATGGACGATGCGATCATCGCGACAGGAGCACTGACCACTATAACCCTGCAGGACCCGCAACCTTGCGGGTCTACGGAAATGGATAAATAGTGGTCCAGAGGGACAGACGGCTGAACACCGAGAACGAGAGGCTGGGACAACTTAACTGGTTAACTAGTTACTAGTTTGAGAATAACAACACCACCATATCATACAACCATGAGTTCAGCTCCTCGCCTCCTACCTCCCTGCCAGAGACTACCAACCCAATGCCTCACCACTCCCACGCTCCCACGAACCTACGCAACATGGCGCGCCCACCACCCTCCAGAAACCAAAACCTACCAAGTCACCCAAACAGTCCTCGACATCGACGCCTCCGACAATTCGTCCGTAATTCCCGAACACAAGCTGCAAATCCGACGCCTCGCCCCTTCTACTTCCACGCCCAAATTCAAACCCCGTGATAATGCCCACAACGGCTTTCATCGCCAAGCTCGCTTCGCTCGGCCCGGCGCAAAGAACTACAGTATCCCCTTCCCCCCATCAGAACTGGGGAAGGATGGTGTTGGTGGTGGTGGGAATGTGATATCCTATTTGTTGTTTCAGGAGGGGCAGAAGTTTGATGCCAAAGCCGCCAGGACGTACCTTGAAAAGATGGAAAGTGAGGAAATGTATGTCAGGGTTGTGGAGGCCTTGACGCAGCATGTGCAGGATGCAAGGTGGTTGGAGAATAACTCGGATAGTGTCTTGAAAGGGTTGAAGAGGCTGAGTAGGGATGAGAAGGGTGTTAAAGGGCAAGCGAGCGATGGCTTAAGTGTTTTGGGGCTGCTGGAATACACACTAGACCGCCTGGCCGCAAAAGGTGTGGAGACACCTATCGAGCTCGCTGCTATGGGTTTATCCCTCGCTTGCAAAGACATCAATGACCCAAAGGAGTACGAGGAGCGCGTCCAACGCTACTTCACCTCAATGGCGGAGAAGGGGTGGAGACTTGAGACCGATCCTCGGGTAAGCGTCAACGCCCACCAAGCCCTCTACCTCACTTCCGCCACCTCATCCCCAACCTTCAGCGCCTCCAAAAACCTCATGATCCGCGGCCCAGCAACCATTAAAAAACTCCTCTGGCTGGACGCAGCACGTCGCGCCTCGGAGCTCGATTATGCGAGGTCGGCGTGTCTGAGGGATATGATCACCACCAAAGAGGCATACATCCAATACCTAGAGCTCCTTACTAAGCTGGGCAGCGTCGCCCGCGAACAGGTTAAGAAGGAATACAAATTGGAAAAAGAAGGCGGGTATCTCGAGACACTGGATCTGAAGACGACGGTGTTAATGATTCAGGCTTTTCTGCATAAGAAGCACACGCCCAGATTCGAAATCATAAACCACGCCTCCAGGAGCGGCGTCACACACGAGGAGTTATTGGAGGTTGCAGAAATAGCAGAATTGGAGGAGCTGCTGGAGTTGGGGGGTGGAGATGTGATGGTGAAGCAGCCCTTGGGCACTATTGAGCCTGTGCACAACGCTATTAGTGGGGGTGAGCCAAAATACGGGGATAGGGGTGTGCAGATGTATTCGATTGGAAGGAAGGAGGCGTATAGGAGGTTGGGTGAGGGGATTAGGTTGTTGGTTGAGGGTGTGCAGAGTGGGTTGGATAAGGTGCCGTTGAGTGATGTGAGGTTGGCGGCGTTGAGGGGAAGGATGAAGGGGTGCATGACGAGGGTGGAGTTTGGGCCGGTGTTGGAGATGGTGGTGGATACAGAGGAGACGACAGAGTCAAAGACGGGGGAACCGACGCAATGGGGGACAGAGGTGGAGGCAAAACCGGAGCCGCAGATGGAGCAAAGTGACAAAAAAATAGGGCACGTGATTCAGTAGATGGGCAGCACGAGGACCTATACAAAGAGAGGTATACGCACGATGCGGCTCCATAATGCGGAAACTGGAGCGGCGAAACAGTCTTGATGTCCACCTTTGAGCCCACCTAGAGGAGTACCCGAGACACGTGCGTGTCTAGAATATGATGGGAGAGGTGCACGCCACCTCTTACGCAGGCAGTGATCTACCTTTGGCGACTCCCAGATAGGATGTGGTCAGATACCCTTTTACCCAAGACGTCAAATTTAAATTCGAAGAATTATCCTCCAGAGACAAACCAGTTTCGACATCCTAGCACAATAACAAGCTCAGCCTTTCGCTACCAGCAATGTCGGACCAAATTCTATCATCAAGCTACTTGCCAGTAGCTCAATAACATAGCTTAAATGAACCGGTTACTCTATTCCTCTGGACTGAAAGTAGCAACCTTGAAGGTTCGGGCCAGGTAAAAGCGCCGGCTCAGGATTGAAAGTCATACGTGGCCCAGTGGGGGGGAAGTTTTATTTTCTGCTTGCAGCTCCTTCATCCTCCGTGTTCGGTTAAGCTTTATATACTCACGCAGAACTTGGGTTGGTGTGTCGTTCATTTCTAGTCTCAGCTGGCTGGGTATAGAGAGAGGGGAGAGAACTTGGGTTTGCTAGAAAACAAGTCCAGCGAATAGAATAGAGTACTAGTGTCTATCTCCGCGTTGCCATTCATATGTGGCCGAAGACAAGTATTGCTCTCCCATGTTATAAATTGCTATGAGGACGAGAAAATGGCATGCGCTCCCGTAAGCGTAAATAAATGTGGCCGACCGTAGTATGCGGTTCTCAAGTTCGTGCTCCACTTCACTTTCTCGGGCCATCTTCTCTTTCTCTCATTTCGGTACCTCTCCTGACCCCCTTCCAAGGTAGAGGTCGGCTGGCATGTTTGAGAGAATATCGCACAGGTTATGTTCCCCACAGAGTTCGCTCTGTAAAGGTAGTCGACATGGCAATATCGCTGGTGCTGCTGTTAGCAGCTACAATGATAGAACCGCGGAAGCAGCATAATCGCAGCGACTAAAAATCTGCTCCCGAGTTTAAGATCTCCCTTGAGAAGCAAGCAGCGCGTAGTGTACAACACTTTCTTAAACGCTGGACTGTATCCACGCGATTAAGTCAGCTGGAACCGTCTCCCCGCGAACTCTGAAAGTCGTCTCGGCATTGGCAAACATCCATGATTTTGAATTCATTTCTAACCTACGGCGTACCTCGTAATCCTTCCCCACAAACAAGCGCAGCCCGCACGTAATAGACTGTCAGCCTAATCTAAGGAGATGGGGATGGGGCCCAAAAAAGACAGCGCAAGCACTGTCATGTAGATATGTAGTTATGCACTGTTCTAGAGACGGCCATCTTCCTCAGATGTCTTGCCAGGAACAGCCTTCACAAAATCTCTCTTCCTGGCACAAACGAAGTGCCTGTGCAACACCAGTTTCGCAGTACGCAAGCCTACCTAGTCGCCAAAAGCGGAGTCCCAAGGTCGCCCATGTCGTCGTTGGACTCGGCCAACCTCTCCGAGGCAAAAATTCGACCTCCTACAGACCACAAATGATAGACCAAACACGGAGGCTACAGCGACACGGTCGTACGATGAAAGCGATCTTGTCCTGCAGCTTTCTCATTTATTTCATTTGTTAGTCTTTCATCCCTACCTTCAAGCTGTGCTTCGCCAGAAACTAACGCAGAGACCATGGTTGTCCATGTCCGCTCGACAGCGAGCTAAGCCGCCAGAAGCAGGTTGGGCGAGTCACTCCGCACACACCCATGTGGCATTTGCTGCGGGCTGCGGAAACGGCCTGGTGTGTCAAGGTCAAGCATGTAGCTGTGCCATGGCATGCCATCCAGGCATTCTTTGGCCGGTCACCAGCGACGAGTCTGCCTCGCTGGTCTTGAGACAGAAGAATGCAAGTGCTAGGCTGGAAGCAGGACTGACAGGTCAAGGGTGCCTCAATAATTTGGTTGTCACAGATCACGCACGTTATGCAGGCGAATCGTTTCTAAAATTGGAAAGCCTGGCGAAGATCTTGAGACGCCTCCTCAGTTGCCTGGTCGAAAAGAGCTTGATTCTCCTTTATCGTAGGAACTGAAGTGTTTCCTGGGAGTAGAGTACCACTTACAGTTTCCAAAGCGGTTGGAGAGGCGAATTGTGAACGAAGTCATGGTTTATGGGATGGAGGTCGTTTGAAAATGCAGAAATGCATCATGGTATTTGAAGCGATAAAATTCAGTTGATCTAGATGCGTTACAGACGTGCGCACCCTATGTTGTGCTTTCCTCATTTACTCTTCAGTGCTGATTCATCTCACCCTATCCTTGCTTCTTAATCCCATAGTGATCGCTTGCTCCTCCCTAAAGTAACCCTCCCATATCGTATCATCCTCCTCTAAATAAACAGGAAAGAATGCGCAGTGCAGGTGATTGTGCTTTACCACTGCCATTGCGTGCTCTCTTCTCAACTGCAAATCTGTTAGACAGTATACTTATCACACGATGATATACAGTGGGAAACTCACGAATGGCCATCGCCCTCCTCTTATCCTCCTCCTCCGTCCAACTGTAACTAACCACCATCTCCGGCTCCAAATCAACCAACTTAATATACTTCGCCATAACCTGCCAGGCCTTCCCCCCCTGCCTCTCCATCTCCCGTCTCTCTCTAATCTTAATATTGATCGTCACCAACTGCCCCTCGGAGTCATACACGAAGTTCCCATTGTCGTCGACCTTGGGGTACATCTGGAAGCGGTAATAACGACACTCCAAAGCACCGCGTTCACGCTTATGGTTAGGGAATTGCGCGTTGAAAGGACCGGCGATGTCGGCCCATTGCATCCGCTTGTCTTCGCGCTGGTACTGAATGAAATGCCTCTCCTCTTCTGTGTACTTTCTATTACTATGCCCCTGAAGTTGCGTGCTGCTGCTTGGCTGGTGGGGTTTCTGAGCGGAATGGGATTGGGGAGAAGACTGGGAGTGTGGTGTGACGGGTTGTGATTGGCGCTGGGGTGGCTCAGGATAGAGTGACATCCTTGTTGTATAAGTACGCATGTAGTTAGTTGGAGGTGGAGTTTGAGGCATACTCTGGAAGTACGACGTCTGTGGGTAACGGGAGTGGCCTCGATAGTCAGCTGGACAGCTGGTGATTGAGGTGTCGACAGCTACGTGGTGTGAGGATGCGAAGTGGGGAGAGCCAGTTGGGCTGGCTGATGAGCGTGCGGACGAAAATGAATCACGACGCTTGATGTATTTGAAGTGGTGACGGTCTCTGGGGGACAGTGCAGATTGTGCAGGATATGGATAGTGAGGGTGGGACGATGGTTGAGCAAACGGTGATGGTAGCTTAACTCGTTGGCTTGGTGCTTGATAGTAGGAGCCAATATGAAAATCCAATGACTCCATCGGTGGCAACAGCTCGCCGCCATAGCGGTGCATGTCCAGAGTCCAGATACTTGGTAACGGCTCCCTGGCTTGGTGATTACTCGCCGTGTCGAGGATTGGATTCAGCATCAGGTCGATGTCAAGATTTTCGGTAGAGCAGAATGAACCGGCAACGCTGGAGCGGCCACTTGGAGTATAAGGGTGCCTCAGTGGAAGAGAATCAGAGCTCCATGTTACTTGGCTGTTGCGCATCATGTACGGCATCGCAGGAAAGGTTGGCGAGGCGTTTGTTGAGGGAGTCTCTACTGGTGTCCTTGATCGAGGTATCGTGGCCATTGTGTGGGATTCAGTTATGCGTTGCTACGTGGTAGTTGCAGTCAATCGTGCCAGAAGCTGAAGCTCAAGATGGTTGTGATGGCGGAGTTGGAAGCTTGAGCGGAGAACCGTGTAGGGCAGTTCGAAGCGAAGTGCTGATATTATTGGGGCGGGAATGGAGGTTAAGAGCGCGGAGTTGTGTGGCGCGCAGAAGCTGAGATATAAAGGCGTGCCGCTGGACCAAAACAGAGTGAAGTCCGAGGTGATCTCACGAAGCTACCGTTCTGTCGTTCTTGCTTAAGCTTTGCTTGACAGCGAAATGGTTCACGGGTTTTAATCTAGCGATCAAGTTTCAGGATACAGAGGAAGTTAGAGGGATATAAAGGCTTGCTTGGGAAATAGCACGAGTTACCAGGCGAGAGAAGACAGGGAGACATCGTCGGTGGACCTCAGGGTAGCCTATCTCTTAGCCTTGTCAAATTGAAGCCAAAACTGCAACTTACTGGGGCCAGGGTCAAGTGGAGATGTCAGTCCAGAATCTTGTCCTACCAGTTGTTGGCTTTCGCGGAGCAAAAAGTTAACCTCCTGAGGTGGCTAAGTTGCGGCAAAATCCCTGCTCCCCATGCTCCAGTCCTGCAGGTGTGCGAGATAGGAGGAGGGAAATCCAATCATAGACGAGTCCGGTTACCTGGCTCCAAGTGAAACTATCGAACTGCCTGAACGCAATGCAACTCGGTGCGGGAGTGTTGGAACTGCTGCAAGCACAGTGATGGCACAGTGATGTCTCTTAGCAACAGGCCAAACCATTTCCCTGTCCGTTTCGATCTCCCCCTGACCAACCTGCCTTCATGCCAAGGTAGATGACTCGTAAAATAAATTCTAGCGCTTTGGAGGAACCTTCTGTACCGAGTACTTCTCCTCATCGCCTATCACTTGTGGCTTCGTTTCAGCGCGACATGCCTTGTGCCACGATCAGAAGACGCAATCTCAAAAGCTTCTGTCACACAACTGAGAAACTAATTCTTCATTCAGCCTCACGGATTGCCAGGCGTGGTCCCGGGACATGGATGTCTTAAGTTCGAGGCCCAACGACGTTAATTCCATGGCCAAAGCCTCCGAGGTCGACTTGGCCGCTTACGGTAATCCACCTCCAGATCCGCGCAAGGTATCCTAATAATGTCTCACTTCTCGCGTCTAACGACCGGACGACGGATCGAGGCTAACCCAAACGGCCCCCACGACGGGTGAAGACGAAGAGAATAGAAAGTCATGGATCGTGAACAAGGGCCACACGGTTGTCGCTTGCAGAAATCGTCGAATGGATGCCTCGGGCGTGCTGAAGTAGGGGACGAAATGACTATATGTTGGAAGTGAGGAGTCGAGAACAACCTGCCAATCTCGTTTGCAGCAAACACTTCCAGCAAACACTTCCAACATACGAATGGTAAGTTCATTCTTACGACATTTGGTCGCTCTCCACAGCAGAACCAGACGCGCGGCTGTACGACAATAGGCGCCGTCAGTCTTGCCCGTCACCGCCAGGTCTGTTCGCAGTCCTCACTTCGGTTCCTACAAGTGGAGCACTTCCGAACTGAGCCGAATCTCAAGTGGAGGTAGCCAGCGATTCGGGCAACCTGCATTATTCGGTCATTGCCTCCAGCTCATTATTGGCCTATCTGTCAGGCTAGAGACCATTCCATCGCCAGCCTGCATGGCTGGCACAAAGATAAATGGTGCCAAGGCACTTCGTGGCGATCGTTGCGTGCGCTTCCTCACACTAATCAATCGTGCCCACTTCACCCGCCAGTATGCCGGTTATTTTTCCATCTCACCTCGATGCAATCGTGCAACGACATCAGCATGCACAATGATCTACAAATAATCGATTGCTTTGAGAGCCGATGTGGTTACACAAGATGACGCTCTATATTCGCAATACTTGTTCGAGGACTGCGAACAGAATGCTGAAACGAGTCGGCCTGTTGGTGGCTGCTAATATTGGCTGTTAGTGCATTCGGGCATTCTGCATAGGAAACCGTTGAGATTGAGATTGAACCCTTGTTCTGACGGCAGAAGAGCGAAGACTGGAGGCGGGGCGTAACAGCGGGGGACGATAAAGGGCATTTGGCCAAAACACTGACCCTCAGCGCGCTTTTGCCAAATGCCCCGAGAGCGAAAAGGTCACTACAGCGGCTAATTTGCAGCACAACAAAGTGCACGGTAAGCTCAACTCAATCTTTTGCCTAAGAAATATTAAGTCGCTACACTGATATGATTTATTGTAATTTTGACCCGTTATTACATGAGTTATTCGGAGTTCTGTAGCTCTAAATTTTTCAGTCACGTTACCACATTTTTACAGTATTTTGAGCTATAGCGCTGCTGGTTGATAAGCCACGTGGCCGTTTTCCTTTGATAACCACATACCCATCATCAGCGAAAATGGTGGTGACGAACATAACACTATTGTTGTCTTGCCATAAGACGGCAATAACCTTGCTGCTAGGTGTGCCAAGGGCTTGTGAAACAATACAATCAACAACTCAGCTTAGGCAGGCGTTATTTCTCCGCTGTTGCTTGTTTTCACAATATACTTGTACAAGATTTTGTTGAGCCTAGGCGCCTTTACCTTACATAAACACGTCTTGATCCGTTGTCAGAACACGTCTCGCTGCTGTTCTAACAACTCAACACGCCCTACAGCTTTAAGTACACAAACATGCAAGCACGCATGTTTGTTCTGGTTCTTCCCGCACACCCATTTTATGTTTGTTTACATGCTATCATTCTGTAAAAGCTGTTAAGGCAGTTCTGGCACTTTCTGTTACAGTATGAGCTCTGTTGGCTTCAAAAAGTTCCACAAACTGTTGGTGCTGTTTTAGTTTTGTTTCGTTTATTTTCTATGGATTCTTTAGGCATCTGTGCATGCACAGAATGCCGCTGCTGCCTGTTAGGCAGCAGCTTCTTTGTATTTCTTTGGTAGGTAGTAGAAGATTGTGTTGAGTCTAGGGCTCTTTACTTTACTTAAACACTTCTTGTTCTGTTGTCAGAACACGTCTCGCTGCTGTCCTAACAGCTCGACACATCCTCCAGCTTTAATGTAATGCTGGGGTAGGTCCAAGGTGTCTAGGGGAGCCCGAAACAGAGTGGTACACTAGGCGAGATATGGTCCAGAGGGATACTGAGGACCAAAGACAAGGGGTGGTTGACTCGGACTGAACGTGATGT
>RCNJ01000269.1_pt1 | contig 29664 bp, 26 predicted proteins | sample 2041171 | NCBI WGS metagenome assembly RCNJ01 (sample SAMN09708213, study PRJNA481090) | feces metagenome | biome: feces | host: Pygoscelis adeliae | place: Antarctica: Rookery Lake | collected 2010-03-01 | reverse complement strand
TTATATATATATATAACTTTTATTATCTAATTAATGTTGTAAGATATATGCATTCTTAAAGCTTAAGTCAGCTCCAGCTGCATGTCTTTCTACACCTTTTACATAATCTTTTTGTAGATACTGCTTAGTTGCATTGAAAAGCGGGTAAATCGGTAAATCTTCTACTAACAATTCTTCAGCTTCTACCATTGCATCTAATCTTTCTTCTCCTTGAGTTGTTTGTGCTTTTTTAACTAATGCATCATATTCTTCACTTGCGTAGTATGCATGGTTATTTCCACCATCTGTTACATGAAGACCTATGAATGTCATTGGGTCGTCAAAATCTGCTCCCCATCCTGACATAGTTATTGAGAAGTCTTTTCTGTTATATCTATCAAGTCTTAACTTGAATGATACTGTTTCTATTTTAACTTCTACTCCAAGATTTTGTTTCCACATTTGTTGAAGTGCTTGTGCTTGCTTTTTAGCAGCATCTGATTCACCTGTTAAGAAACTTAAATCTCTTTCTAATTCATCTTGAGTTATTCCTAACTCATTTAATCCTTTATCGAATGCTTCTTTAGCTTTATCTGCATCGAATTCTTGATCTTCTTGTACATTTCCACGGATTTCTCCAAATTTCTTATCTTCAGTTCCTGCTATTCCTTCTGGAACTAATCCTTGTGATTTTACTGAACCGTCTCTTAATACATTATCTACGAAAGAATCTCTATCTATAGCAAGTGAGAATGCTTCTCTTAAATCTTTATTTGCCATATATTCATCTTCCATATTGTATTGCATGTACCATGATACAGAGTCATCTGTTAATAAATAATCTGGTGTATCTTCATATTTATCTAAAAGTGTAGAGTCAAGTCTCATAACATCCATTTCTCCTGAGTCATAAAGATTTGTAGCACTACTTGCTTCTGAAATCATATCTCCATTTATTTCATCAATCTCAACATTATCAACATCCCAGTACTCTTCATTTTTCTTTAAGTTAAGTGCTTGTTTTGAAGTCCATTCGTCTATAACAAATGGTCCCGAGAATACCATGTCTTCATGAGTTGTTGCAAATTCATCTCCTGCTGACTCTACCATAGCTTTTTGAGCTGGCATATAAGTCATAAATGAAGTTAAGTTTAAAAAGAATGGTGTAGGGTTTTCAAGTTCTACCTTAAGAGTTTTATCATCTACTGCTTCTACTCCTACTGCTTCTAAATCCCCTTCTCCTGTATTGTAAGCCTCTGCACCTTTAATATAGTAGAAAAGGTCTGCATATTGTGAAGCTACTTCTGGATCCATTGCTCTTTTCCATCCATATTCAAAGTCTTCTGCTGTTATAGGAGTTCCGTCTGACCAGTTTGCATCTCTTAAATTAAAAGTATATTCTAAACTGTCTTCACTAACTTCCCAGTCCTCTGCAAGACCTGAACCTTCTTCAATGTGTCCATCCTTATCAACTCTTACAAGTCCTTCGTAAGCGTTGTTTAATATCCATCCTGAAACTTGATCCGTAGTTGTCTGTGGATCTAAATCTGGTGGCTCTTGTTCCCAGTTTACTCTTAAAATTTGTTCTTCTGCAAGTTCTGTTTGTTCTGTTTTCTCATCTCCACTGTCATTATTTCCAGTGTCTCCTCCTCCGCCTCCATCGTCATTACTTCCACAACCCGTAAGAGCTAGCGAAAGAGTCATTACTGATGCAAGACCAAGTGATGCCAATTTTTTAAATTTCATTTTAATCCTCCTCTAAAATTTTTATATTATATAAACTCATTTGAGTTTTATATCTAATTAATTTTACAAGATGCTAAATTACAAGCTACAAAGTGTCCTTCAGCTATTTCTGTAAGTTCTCCTGTAAGATTATCACAGTCGTCAGTTCTGTATGGACATCTAGTTTTAAATTTACATCCACTAGGAGGGTCTATAGGACTTGGTACGTCTCCTTCAAGCCTAATTCTTTTCCTACTTGCTTCTATCTTAGGGTCTGGTATTGGAACTGCTGATAGTAACGCCTTAGTATAAGGATGTTGTGGATTATCATAAAGTTCTCTACTATCTGCAACTTCTACGATATTCCCAAGATACATTACAGCAATTCTATCTGATATATGTTTAACCATACTTAAATCATGTGCTATAAATATATATGTTAGTCCAAACTCTTCTTGTAACTCTTCTAAAAGGTTTACAACTTGTGCCTGAATCGAAACATCTAGTGCTGAAATTGGCTCGTCACATACTATAAGTTCTGGATCAATAGAAAGTGCACGTGCTATTCCTATACGTTGTCTTTGTCCACCACTAAACTCATGTGGATATCTATTAGCATGCTCCTTACTAAGTCCTACAAGTTCTAGAAGTTCGTATATTCTCTCTTGTCTCTTTTTACCTGAACAAATTTTATGAATATCTAATCCTTCACCTATTATATCTGTAACAGTCATTCTAGGATTTAATGATGCATAAGGATCTTGAAATATCATCTGTACTTTTTTAGTAAATTCTTTCTTCTGTTTTTTATTAAATTTACTTGTGTCTTTCCCGTCAAATATTACTTTACCATCTGTAGGCTCATAAAGTCCTATCATGGTTCTTCCAGCTGTAGATTTACCACAACCAGACTCACCTACTAGTCCTAATGTTTCACCTTTTTTCACTTTTAAATTTATTCCATCAACTGCTTTTAGAGGTTCTTTTCCACCCACGCTAAAGTATTTCTTTAAGTTTTCTACTTCCATTAATGTTTTACTCATTTGCCTTCATCCTCTCAATTACAGGATTTGTAACCTTTGGAGCTGACTCATGTTGAAGCCAACAGTTTACTCTTTGTGTATCACTTAATATAGTAACTTCTGGATACTCTACTTCACATATCTTCATTGCATAATCACATCTAGCTGCAAAAGGACATCCCTTTGGCGGTGCTAAAAGATCTGGCGGAGTACCATCTATTGGTATTAATTTTTCTCCTTCTTCTATATCAAGTCTTGGAACTGATCTTAAAAGTCCCCAAGTATAAGGATGCTGTGGATTATAAAATATCTCATATAAAGTACCTGTCTCTATCATAACACCTGCATACATAACAGCTACTCTATCAGCTACATCTGCAACTACTCCTAAATCGTGAGTTATAAGAATTATAGCTGTATCTAATTCATCCTGTAAATCTCTCATAAGTTCCATGATTTGCGCTTGTATTGTAACGTCTAGTGCAGTAGTTGGTTCATCTGCTATTAATAATTTCGGGTTACAAGCAAGTGCTATTGCAATCATTACTCTCTGTCTCATACCACCACTAAATTCATGTGGGTATTGATCTACTCTTTTTTCTGGTGTTGGAAGTCCTACAAGTTCTAACATCTCTATTGCTCTCGCTTTAGCTTCAGATTTTGATAAATCTTGATGTATTATTAATACTTCCATAATTTGCTTTCCAATTTTCATAGTTGGATTTAATGAAGTCATAGGGTCCTGGAAAATCATACTTATTTCACTACCACAAATTGACTGCATCTGTTTATCTGTCATTTCAGTAATTTCTTTGCCATCAAACATTATAGATCCACGCTTAATCTTTCCTGGAGGCATTGGGATAAGTTTCATTATAGTTTGAGCAGTTACTGATTTTCCACAACCAGACTCTCCTACTATAGCTAATGTTTCGCCTTTATCCACAGAGAAATTAGTTCCTCTAACTGCCTGTACTTCTCCAGCATAAGTTTCAAAAGATACAGCTAAATCTTTAACATCTAATAATCTTCTATCCATAATTGTACCTCCTTAACTTCTAAGCTTAGGATCTAGTGAATCCCTAATTCCGTCTCCGAATATATTAAATGCAAGCATTGTGATGCTTATTAATATTGCCGGGAATAATAATTGGTAAGGATAAAGTGTAAGCACTTTTGTTCCTTCGTTTGCTAGTGTACCCCAGCTAGCAATTGGTGGCGGTACTCCTAGTCCTATGAAGCTTAAAAAAGCTTCTGTAAATATAGCATCTGGAACTTGGAAAGTTAAGTTTATTAATATAGGTCCCATTGCATTTGGAATTAAATGTTTTAATATTATTCTCCATGAACTCGCACCTAATGATTGTGCTGCAAGTACATATTCCATTTCTTTAAGTTGAAGAACTTGTCCTCTTACAAGACGAGCCATTCCACCCCAACCTGAGATAGAAAGTGCAACTATTATAGTTGTAAGTCCTTGTCCCATTATAATCATAAGGAGAATTACCCAAAGAAGTGCTGGAATTGAATATATAATTTCAACTACTCTCATCATTAAGGTATCTACCCGTCCGCCTGCGTAACCGGCTATTCCTCCATAAAGTATTCCTATTGTAACGTTTATTACTGCTGATACTAAACCTATAAGAAGAGAAACTCTAGCCCCCTTCCATGATCTTACGAAAAGGTCCCTTCCTAAGTCATCAGTACCAAACCAGTGATCTGCACTTGGTCCTTCATTTATTGCTGTAAAATCCTGAACATCATATTCATATGGACTTATTACAGGTCCTGCTATAGCCATAATAACTATTAGTGCAAGTGCTACTAGAGCTATTATCGCTAGTTTATTTTCCTTAAGTCTTCTCCAAGCATCTGCCCAATATGTAAGACTAGGTCTCACTATTTTCTCTGCATTTCTTTCATCCTTTTTTAAAGGTTGAAACATTTCATCCACATCTACACCTACTTTCGAGATCTATCTAATTATCTTTATCTAATCTAATTCTAGGATCTACTAATCCATAAATAATGTCTATTATAAACATTATAAATACTAAAATACTTGCATAGAATACTGTTATTCCAAGTATTAAAGTGTAATCACTCTCTTGAATACTTTGAACATAATATTCACCAATTCCTGGTATTGCATAAATTGTTTCTATAACAAAAGCTCCAACAACAATACTAGCAACAAGTGCTCCTAAGATTGTTATTATAGGAAGAATCGCATTTCTGATTGTATGCTTCATAACTACAGCAGTTTTTGATAATCCCTTAGCTTTTGCCGTCTTTACATAGTCTTGATTTAATACATCTAGCATACTAGTTCTCATCATTCTTGCAATATAACCTATCATACCTATTGCTAAAGAAAGTACTGGTAGTACATAGTGTGCAGGCGTACCCCATCTTGCTACTGGTAACCAACCAAGCTTACTTCCAAATCCGTACTGGAAGAGAGCTGCAAAGACAAAGTTTGGAACGGCGACTCCAATAACAGCTAGTATTATTATAAAGAAGTCAAATTTCTTACCTCGATTTAAAGCTGCAATTATACCTGCTATAATACCTAAGCTAGCCCCTATTATAGTTGACATAAGCCCAAGCTTCGCTGATACGGGAAGTCCTGTTTTTAGGATACTAGTAACAGATCTTGATTTGTACTTCATAGAATCTCCTAATTCACCTTGAGTTAAATTCTTTAGATAAATTCCATACTGAGTTATCAATGGCTTATCAAGTCCGTGCTTTGCTTCTAAGTTTTCCATTATCTCTGGTGGTATCTTCTTCTCATCAGTAAATGGGTCCCCTGGAATTGCACGCATTAAAAAGAACGTTATCGTTATTACAATCCATACAGTAATTAATGATATTACTCCTCTTTTAAGAGTATATTTAAACACTTCGGCACCTCCATCTATATTTGTTTTTACATTATATAATCTTTATTACTTTAATCTGCTAAAATAATAATAATGTACATCCTTAATAATACAATATTGTTAATTGTCAGTCAATTCTTTTTTAGAATACTTTTATTTTGTATATTTATGTATATCCAATTTATTATAACAAAAACCGCTCTTTAAAACATTCGTAATTTTCAAAACATTGCATAATTCATCTTGTTTTTAAGTATATATTGATAATATCAGTATAAAAAACTATAAAAATAGGCATTGTTAAAAACTTAACTATGCCTACAGGCTACATGTTACCTATTATTTCTTTAAGTTTTTCATTTCCTATTATTTTAATATCCAGTTCTTCTGCTTTTTCTTTCTTAGAACCTGCTTTCTCTCCTGCTATTACTATATCAGTGTTTTTACTTACACTCCCTGTTATTTTTCCTCCTAAAGATTTTACTATTTCTCCTACTTCATCTCTACTTAAGTTTTCAAGTTTACCTGTTATAACAACTGTTTTTTGATTAAATATACTATCTTCACTTAACATCTCTGTTTCTTCATGATGTATAATAAATCCTTCTGATATTAACTTTTCTATACTTTTTAATATCTTTTCATCACTGAAAAACTCAACTATACTTGTTGCTACTATTTCGCCTATATCTGGTATTTCTATAAGTTCTTCTATATTTGATTTTTTTATGTTCTCTAGCGTCTTAAAACTTTCAGCAAGTTGACCTGCAGTTTTTCTACCTACATTTGGTATCCCAAGTGCATATATAAAAGAGCTAAGAGTTACATCCTTACTTTTTTCTATAGCATTTAATAGGTTTTGTGTCTTTTTTGGCCCAAATCTTTCAAGATCTATAAGATCTTCATATTTAAGCTCATAAATTTCTGCGATATCTTTTAAATCAAGTTCTTCATATAGTTGAATAGCTGTTTTTTCGCTAAGCCCTTCTATATTCATAGCATCTCTGCTTGTAAAATGTACTACCCTAGATACAAGTTGTGGTTTACATGAAAGTGAATTTGGGCAAAATAAATGAACTCCTTCATGATGAAGTTCTGAATTACATGCTGGACATAATTCAGGCTTTTCTATATTCCCTTTATTCTCACAATCATCTACTGTTCCCATAATTTCTGGAATAACCTCATTTGATCTTCTAATCCAAACCTTACAACCAAGCCCTACTTTTTTTCTTACTATATCGTCCCAGTTATTTAGTGTCGCTCTGCTTACTGTAGCTCCTCCAATATCCACCGGCTCTAAGTGCGCTGTAGGGGTCACCTTGCCAGTTCTTCCTACGTTCCATGTTACTGATAGGAGTTTAGTTGTCATCTCTTCTGCCTCAAACTTATAGGCTATAGCCCATCTTGGAAATCTTTGAGTAAATCCTAATACTTCACGCGTTCTCATATCATTTATCTTTATGACTAACCCATCCGTTAAAATATCAAGAGATTTTAAATTTTCTTCTACAACTGATATTTCTGTAATTATATCTTCTATATCACTAAACTCTTTTATATATTCATTTACAGGAAGTTTATTTTTTCTTAAAAACTCCATCATTTCTAAATGACTATCAAAATCTAAATTATCTGTATATCCAATATTATACGTATATGCTATTAAATTTCTTGTTGCAGTTACTTTTGGATCTAAGTTTCTAAGTGCACCTGCAGCTGCATTTCTAGCATTCTTAAGGGGTTCTACTGCTGTTTTATTATAATTCTTAAGTGCTGAAAGAGGCATTAAGCCTTCACCTTGTACTTCTATAGTTCCTCCTTTATAAGGAATAGTTAGTGGTACATTTCTCATAGTTTTAATTTGTGGAAGTATAGCTTCTCCTATTTCACCATTTCCACGAGTTGCTGCTTGTACAAGTCTTCCATTTTCATACGTAAGATTTACAGTAAGTCCATCAAATTTATATTCAAGGATATATGTAGGCTCTGGTAATTTATCTTCTGTATTTCCTTCATTATAGCTAGATATTAATCTCTTTACTCTTAAATCCCAATCTCTAAGTTCTTCTACACTTTGTGATTTGTCTAAACTCCAGAGACTTCCTAAATGTCTGTGTTTAGTAAACTTTTCTAGAACTTCCCCACCTACTCTTTGAGTAGGTGAGTTTTCCAGTATAGTATCTGTTTCATTTTCTAGATTAACAAGTTCATCATAAAGGTTGTCATACTCTTTATCACTTACACTGGGTGCATCTAATGTATAATATTTATAATTTAAATCATCTAGTATATCTATAAGTTCTTTCATACGAGTTAATTCATTCATAATATCACTCCTATATTAAATAGCTTCTATAGGTGCATAAGCTACCATAACTTTTTTTATTCCATGAGTTTCAAATGCTATAGTTGCTTCTAAATTATCGCCTTCACCTTTTATCTGTACTACTGTACCTGTTCCAAACATCTTGTGTTTTACTTTACTTCCTGCAATTATTTCTTCTTTTTCATTATTCATATTCGGTTTTGGTTTATTGCTTTGACTTTCATATCCAGTAAAGTATTTACTTTTCTCTATATTTTTCTTTTTAGTAGTTATATCCTTAATCTTAGGTCTATCAGCATTGGCACTTTCAAGTAAACTTTCTGGTAATTCTCTTAAGAATCTAGATGGTGCATTATAGTTAGTTTTACCATATAACATTCTCTTGCTTGCATAACTCATAAACAACTCTTCTTCTGCACGAGTAATTCCAACATAGCAAAGTCTTCTTTCTTCCTCAAGTTCAAGTTCATCTGTAACTGATCTTCCAGATGGAAATAACCCTTCTTCCATTCCAGTCATAAACACTACTGGAAATTCAAGACCTTTAGCACTGTGGAATGTCATAAGAGTAACAGTTTCTTCTAGTTCTTCACTTTCTATATTTGAAACCAAAAGAATATTTGCTAGAAAATCTTCTAAATTACTATCTTCTACGCTGTTTTCATAATCTATTGCCACAGATAAAAACTCTTCTATATTTTCTATTCTACCTCTTGCTTCTATGGTATCAGCTAGCTCTAGTTCTTTTACATAACCCGTTGTATCTATTATGTTTTCTATTAATTCTTTAACTCCAAGTAATTCTTTCATAGCCATAAATGTTCCAAGCAGAGATGTGAAATCTTTAAGCTTATTTTTAGCTCTTTGAGATAAATCTGGTATAATATCTGCTTCTAACATAGTACTATACATGCTTTCTTCTCTTGCATTACTGGCAAGTTCTACTCTATCGACTGTAGTTTTTCCGATACCTCTTTTAGGTGTATTTATTATTCTTTTCATACTTATATTATCTACTGGATTTTGAACAGCTCTAAGATATGCAACTATATCTTTTATCTCTTTTCTATCATAGAACTTAAGACCTCCTACTATCTTGTAAGGAATTTGAGCTTTTATAAGTCCTTCTTCAAGTACTCTTGATTGTGCATTGGTTCTATAAAGAAGAGCAAAGTCATTTAAACTTTTCTCACTTTTTAGTTCTTCTATCTTAGATATAATAAAATCTGCCTCTCCATGTTCATTACTAGAGTTATAAACATTAATACAATTCCCTTCTGTATTATCTGTCCAAAGTGCTTTAGGTCTTCTATCTGTATTATTTTCTATAACAAAATTTGCAGCTTTTAATATATTCTGAGTAGATCTATAATTTTGTTCAAGTAATATAGTTTCAGCATTTGGATAATCTTTTTCAAAGTCTAGAATATTCCTTATATCTGCTCCTCTAAATTTATATATACTTTGGTCAGCATCTCCTACTACACATATATTTTTATGTTTTCCAGAGAGTAAGCTTACTAACATATACTGAGCTTTATTTGTATCTTGATACTCATCCACTAAAATATAATTAAATTTATTTTGATAATATTCAAGAACATCTTCATTGTTTGTTAAAAGTTCTATAGTTTTTCCAATTAAATCATCAAAGTCTAGAGCATTATTTGATTTTAATTTTTTCTGATAAAGAGTAAACAGCTCACCTTTTTTAGTTTCTCTATAGTCTCCACCAAATTCTTTTAAATGCATCTCAGGTGTTATCATTTTATCTTTACACGAACTTATAAAGTTTATCATTGAACGTGGATCAAACATTTTATCATTTAAACTCATTTCTTTTATACAATCTTTTACGAGTGTTTTTTGATCAGTTCCATCATATATTACAAAGTTACTATCGTAACCTATTTTTTCTATATTCATTCTAAGAATTCTTACACAAACAGAGTGAAAAGTTCCAGCCCATATATTATTGGCTTTATCACCTATTAGATTTTTTATTCTATCTTTCATTTCATTTGCAGCTTTATTTGTAAACGTAAGAGTTAATATGCTATAAGGACTTACTCCTAGTTCTTCTATAAGATAAGCTATTCTATGTGTTAAGACTCTAGTCTTTCCACTTCCAGCACCTGCTAATACTAATAGAGGTCCTTCAGTTTTTAAAACAGCTTCTTTTTGTTTTGGATTCATTCCATCTGTATATTTCATGATTTTCCCCTTTCATGTTCATAATCTCTATATTCTAGTATATACGATATTTGTACTTTTTTATATTTAAATAGAAAAAAAGCTTCACTAAATAAATAGTAAAGCTTTTTTTAATCTATATTAGTTGTGATCGCAAGGTTTTTCTTCTCCGCCGCTACAACCTGAACAACCGTCACAGCCATCTCCTTTAGCTTTTCCTCGTATGTTTTTAACAAGTATATAAATTGCAACTGCTACAATGGGTATTGCTATTATCCAAGTAATAATATCACCCATATAATCATCTCCTAAAGTGATTTCATTTTATCCAAATATTAATCTTCCAATCTGATAAATTACAAATGTTACTCCCCAAGCTACTAAAAGCTGGTATACAAAAGAGAATATTGTCCATTTCCATGAATTTGTCTCTCTTTTTATAACACCTATAACTGCTACACATGGAGTATATAAAAGTGTGAATACCATGAATGCATATGAGCTAACCATGTCAAATCCTACATCTTTTAGCGTGCCTGCAAACCCAAGTATATCTCCATCTATTGCTGCTTCTCCTACAGTTTCCCCTAATCCATAAATTACTGCCATAGTTGAAATTACTGCCTCTTTAGCAAGTAATCCTGTTATAAGTGAAAGGCCTGCTTCCCAATTTCCAAACCCAAGTGGTTTGAAAAATGGAGCTATTGCTCCTCCTATGCTCGCACCAAAGCTTTCATCTAACGCCACAGGTCCTGAGAAATTAAATCCAGTTATAAACCAAATTAGTATTGAAGCTGCAAATATTATTGTACCAGCTCTTACTATATATGATTTTACTCTTTCCCAAACACTAAGTCCTGTAGTTTTAAAAGTTGGCACTCTATAAGGTGGAAGTTCCATAACAAATGGTGTTGATCCACTCTTAAAAATTGTCTTCTTAAATATCAGTGCTGATAAAATAGCTACTATTATACCTAACAAGTAAAGTGAGAAAACAACGATACTTTCTTTACCAGGAAAGAATATTCCTGCAAATAAAATATAAATAGGTAATTTAGCACCACAAGACATAAATGGACTTACAAGTATTGTTGCTAGTCTATCATTTTCGTCTTCAAGAGTTCTGGTTCCCATTATTGCTGGAACCGTGCATCCAAATCCCATAAGAAGTGGAACGAACGCTTTACCACTAAGACCTATCTTTCTCATTGCTCTATCCATTATGAATGCTACTCTTGCCATATATCCACTATCTTCCAAAAGCGAAATTGCTATAAATAAAATTATAATGTTTGGTAGAAACGCTAAAACTCCACCAACACCTGCTATAATACCGTCTCCTACTAGAGATTGTAACCACTGTGCTGTACCAGCTGATGCTAGTAAATTCTTTATAGTCTCTCCTAAAACAGCATATCCATTTTCTATTAATTCTTCAAATATATCTCCTATCCCAAATGTCAGTGAGAATACTCCAAACATAAGAGCTGCAAATATAGGTAGACCTAACCATTTATTAGTAACTACCTTATCTATCTTATCTGAAAGTGTTGTCATTTTTTCTTTTGGTTTCTTAACTGATTTACTTACTACTTTTGATATATAGCCATATTTTTTATCTGCTATTAATGATTCCATATCATCTTCTAAATTAATTTCACCCGATAAGTCCATATCATCAAAGTCTTCCTCATCTGGAATTTCCATTCCTAATGATTCTAAAACTGCTTCATCTTCTTCAAGTACTTTAAGTGCAGTCCATCTTAAGTTCTCAATATCAACTTTTGGATTGCCTTTTAATTCTTCCATCTTTTCACTTATTATCTCTTCTGCTTTTTTACCATAATCGATTTGATTTGGTATAGCATCTATTTTATTTTCTTTGATTTTCACTACTTCATCTAATATTTCTTTAATCCCTTTGTTTTTAGTCGCAACAACGGGTATTACTGGAATTCCTAATTCTTTTGAAAGTTTATCAACATCTATCTTTATTCCTCTTTTTTCTGCTACATCCATCATATTAAGTGCAATTATTATAGGTTTTCCAAGCTCAATTAATTGCGTTGTTAAATAAAGATTTCTTTCTATATTAGAAGCATCTACTATATTTACAACTACATCCGGATTACCCTCTACAACATAGTTTCTTGCAACTATCTCCTCTATAGAATATGGTGATAAACTATATGTACCAGGTAAATCTACTGCTGTAATTTCAGCTTCTTCATATCTAACTTTACCTTCTTTTCTTTCTACTGTAACTCCTGGCCAGTTACCAACTGAGTGTCTGGATCCTGTTAGTGAGTTAAAAAGAGTCGTTTTACCACTATTAGGATTCCCAGTGAGCGCAATTGTTATTCTTTCCGACATTTCATTACCTCCGTTTGTTGATTTTGATATTCCTTCTCAATTGGTTATCAAAAAAATAATTATCCGACTAATATTTTTTCTGCGTCTTCTTTTCTTAAAGTTAAGCTATAATCTTTTACTTTAATTTCTATTGGATCTCCTAGAGGAGCTATCTTTTCTACAAATACTTCGCTTCCTCTTACTACTCCCATATCCATAAGTCTTCTTCTGATTGGGCCTTTTCCTTTTATCATAAGTATCGTAGCACTCTCACCTGGATTTAAACTTTTAAGTGTTTTTTGCATATTAAAACTCCTTTATCTAACGATAATTTATATTAAACATCATATAATTTTCTTAATTATTCAACCATAATCTTTTGAGTTACAGAATTTCCAAGTACTAAACGAGAGCCTCTAACATCTAATATAAATGATCCATTTGTATCATTAGAAATTACTCCAACTTTAATACCAGGTGTTAAACCTAGTGATTCTAGTCTTCTTTTCATCTTTGGTCCCCAATTTATTGCTTTAAGAACTACTTCTTGCCCCATATCTACCATTGAAAGTGGCATCATATCTTCCTCCCCCTCGTTGATTTCGATTATCAATATCTAATTCTATTGTACACTATATGATAATAACTTTCAATACCTAGTTCCAAGTTTTCGAAAATAAAAAGGCTAAAGAATATACTTAAGTAGTATTTATTCTTTAGCCTTTATTTATAAACTTTCTATTATTTCTCTTCGTCTTCTTTTGGTGCTTCTTCATCTTGTGTTTCAGCATCGTTAGCATCTTCTGGTTCTTCTTTTACTTCTCCATCTTTAGCTTCTGGTTCTTGTTGCTCTTCTTGAACTGGTTGTTGTTCTTGAGCTGGCTCTTCATCTTTAGCTTCTTCTTTCGATTCAGTTACTGCTTTATCTACATTCTTCATATATGTCTTTGTTTTCGCTTCTTCTTTAAGATTCTCTAAGTTTTCCCCAAATTTCTTCATTTCTAAATCTTCTTTTACTTCTTCTTTAACTTTATCAAATGTATCTTTTTTATCTGTAACTTTTATAATGTGATAACCATGTTCTGTTTTTACTGGAGCACTCACTTCATCTACTTTAAGTTTAAAAGCAGCCTCTTCAAACTCAGGTACCAATTGTCCACGTACGAAGTAACCTAAATCTCCTTCTCTTTCTGCTGCATCTGGTTCTATAGATTTTTCAGCAAGTTTTCCAAATTCTGCTCCATCTTCAAGTTCTTTTAATATTTCCTGTGCTTCTTCTTCTTTTTCTACTAATATATGACTTGCTTCTACAGTATCAAATTTATCTTTGTTTGCTTCGTAATGTTCTTTTAAATCCTTCTCTTCTATTTCTAGGCCTTCTAAGAATTCATCTCTATATTTTTCAACTGTTAAATCTTTTTTTATTCCAGTTTTAAAATCGTCCTCGTCCATATCATTTCCTTCTAAGAATTCATCGAAACCTTCTTGTCCTCCTACCATTTCTTTAAATCCTTTTACTTCTTCATTAACTTCTTCATCTGTTGCTATAAGTTCTTCTTCTTCTCCCTTTTGCATTATGATTTCTTCTATTATAAGTTTATCAAGCACTTGTTCTTTTAAACCATCTTCAACTGTTCCACCTTCTGGTAATTCTTGTTCAAGAAATTCTGGTCCATATTGTGCTTCATAATTCTGTTTAATAAGATCGAAGTTTTCACTAAACTCTTCTCCAGATATTTTATCTCCATTTACTTTTGCAACAGTATTACCTCCAGCTCCACATCCCGTTAAGAACATAGCACTTACTAATATTGTTGATGTCACTTTTACAAGATTCTTATTTACCTTTTTAATCAATTATATCTCTCCCTTACTTTCCTTATTCATTTCTGATTGTGAATTTATAAAGCTACTAATTTTTCCTACTACATCTTCTAATTCATCTAATAAGTCTTCCTGACTCTCTTTATTATATTTATATCTTATTATACATGTATTAGATGCATCAAGTTGAGTTTTATTTCCAAGTCTTTTTAATATTTCATTTATAAGTTCCATAGATAAGTACGACTTATCTATAAACTCAATTTGTATCATATTATTTAGTTGCTTTATTGAAGCTACCTTACCTTTAGATGCAAGAGACTTTATATAAGATATTTTAAGTAAGTTAATCACTTGTTTCGGTAAATCACCAAAACGATCAATTAGTTCTTCTATCATATCAGAATAATCACTCTTAGTTTCGATGACAGATATCCTCTTATATACTTCAATTTTTTGCTCTTCATCTTTAATATATCTATTTGGTATATATCCGTCTACGTTTAATTCAATGAGTGTATCTACTTTTTCTTCAGGTTCTTTACCTTGTAACCTCTTAATAGCTTCATCTAAGAACTTAACATAGAGATCGTATCCTATATCTGCCATCTGTCCATGTTGTTCTGCTCCTAAAAGATTTCCAGCACCTCTTATTTCTAAATCTCTCATTGCTATTTTAAACCCTGAACCGAATTCTGTAAATTCTTTTATTGCCCTTAATCTTTTTTCTGCTACTTCTGTTAATACTTTATTTGTTTCATAAGTGAAGTAAGCAAATGCAACTCTATTAGAACGCCCTACTCTACCTCTAAGTTGATAAAGTTGAGAAAGACCCATTTTGTCTGCATCATAAATAACTATTGTATTTACATTTGGTATATCAAGACCAGTTTCTATAATAGTTGTACAAACTAATACATCATATTCTCCATCTAAAAAGTCCATCATAACTTTTTCAAGTTGCCTCTCACCCATTTGTCCATGTGCAATAGCAATTCTAGCTTCAGGAACCAATCTTTTTATTTTTGCACTAAATTCGTTTATGGTCTGAACTTTATTATAAAGAATATAAGCTTGACCATCTCTATTAAGTTCTTTTATTATAGCATCTCTAATCATCTGTTCGTTATATTCTACTACATATGTCTGTATAGGATATCTTTCTTCTGGTGGTTCTTCAAGTACGCTCATATCTCTAATACCTACTAAAGACATGTGAAGAGTACGAGGTATAGGTGTTGCTGTTAATGTAAGCACATCTACTGTAGATTTCAGAGATTTTATAGCTTCCTTATGCTTAACACCAAATCTCTGTTCTTCGTCTACTACAAGCAAACCTAAGTCTTTAAACTCAACATCCTTTGAAAGTAGTCTATGAGTTCCTACTAATATATCTAAATTCCCACTCTTTACATCATTTAATATCTTTTTTTGTTGTTTTGGAGTTCTAAATCTACTAAGCATTTCTACATTTATTGGAAACTTTTTAAATCTATCTATTATAGTATTATAGTGTTGCTGTGCTAAAATCGTTGTAGGAACTAGTATTGCAACTTGTTTGCCATCCATAATTGCCTTAAACATAGCTCTAAGTGCAACTTCTGTCTTTCCATACCCAACATCTCCACAAAGAAGTCTATCCATAATTTTATCTTTTTCCATATCTCTTTTTATTTCTTCTGTACTTTTAAGTTGATCATCTGTTTCTTGATATGGAAAAGCATCTTCAAATTCTTTTTGCCACGGTGTATCTATAGAAAACTTATTTCCTTTTGTTGTTTCACGAGTTGCATAAAGTTCTACAAGATCCTCTGCCATATCCTCTATAGCTTTTTTAACTTTAGTTTTAGTTTTTAACCAATCAGCACTTCCAAGCTTGTTTATCTTAGGTGATTTTGCATCAGAACCTATATATTTTTGAATTAAGTCCATTTGGTCTATTGGAACGTACAGTTTATCATCTCCGGTGTATTCTATAGCCATATAGTCCTTTTTTATTCCATCTACATTAAGTTGTTCAATTCCTAAGTATTTTCCAATTCCGTGTGCTTCATGCACTATATGATCTCCAACATTTAAATCTGTAAATGATTCAATAGGTTTAGCATCTTTTCTTTTCTTAGGTTTTTTTCTTCTTTTACTTGTTCCAAATACTTCGTTATCACTAATAATAGCAAATTTAATTTTAGTATATTCATATCCACCGCTTATACTTCCAGCAGTTACAAATACTTGACCCGATTTAATTTCTGTGCCTTTATCCTCTATAAAACTACATTCTACTTCTTTACCTTTTAAATTCGACACAAGATTTTCTGCTCTTTCCTTGGAACCTGCAAGAATAATCACTTTGTATCCTCTATATTTATAATCATTAAGTCCTTCTACTAAAAGATCCAACTTACTATGGAAAGATTCTATACCTTTAACTGTAAAATTTATCAGTACTTTTGGTTTAAACATTTTGCTGTCTTTTAATATACCAGTCGATGTTACAACTTGTTTTTCTTTTATTTCACTATTAATTTCTTCTAGTGAATAATATATATCTTTATGACTGTTTAACACTTCTCCAGTTTCAAATAAACTTACAAATCTTTTGGAAAAGTCATACTTACTTTGTTCTACATTTTCTTCTATTCTGATTGGTTCATCTAATATTACTAAAGAATCATCTTTTAGATAGTTTATTATACTTGATAAGTTGTCTTCTAAAAAAGGTAAAATTAAATCTAAATTTGTTATATTAAGTTTATTTTTAATTTTATTTATAAAATCATTGAACTTCTCAGAAATTTTTCTACTTACATCTTCAAACTCTTCATTTTTATCTAAATTTTCAAGTGATAGTTTAAGATCATTTTCCATTCTCGCTATTATACCTTCTCGTTCATTATCTTCTATAACAATTTCTCTAACAGGGGGTATATCTATTTCTTTTATATTTTCTATAGATCTCTGAGTTGTAAGGTCAAACATTCTTATACTGTCTATTTCATCATCAAAAAATTCTACTCTGATAGGGTGGTCTGAATTTATTGGGAAGAAATCTAATATTCCTCCTCTTACTGCAAATTGACCTCTGCCCTCTATCATATCTACTCTTTCATAGCCTTTTTCTGAAAAGTCTTCTGATAGAGTATCAAAATCTACTACTTCTCCAAATTCTAATTTTGAAGTATGAGTCTTCATTTCCTCATAACTCATAACTTTATTCATTATAGATTTTATAGAAGCAACAACAACTAAGTCTTCTCCTTTACTTAATCTTTCAAGTACCTTTAGTCTTTGATTTTGTATATCATGACTAAAAGCATCTATATCATAAAAAACTATATCTCTTGAAGGAAACAACTCGCTATTTTCATTATTAAAGAAACTTAAGTCCTCGGATATAGTTCTTGCTCTTAAATCATCATATGTAAGTATTAAAACTTGTCGTTTTAAATGTTTGTTCATACCATATGCTATATGAGATATACTTTCACCAGACAATCCACGAACTGATATAGGAGAGAGTTTAGATTCTATTGAATCTATGAGCTCTTTATATGAATCTAAGTTTTTTAGATTATCTATGAAAACATTATTTGTCAAAGTTATCAGCTCCTTAAAAAATAAACATCCTTAAGCCCAGACTTTGAAATCTGGACTTAAGGGTGTTTTTTTAACCATTATATTTATTCATCGAGCTACTTGTGCCTTCTTTTATTAAGCATTCTACAGCATCTGCTGCTCTCTCTAAAACTTCATCTATATCCATCTCTTCATCTTTCGTAAACCTTCCTAAAACAAAATCTGCAAGATCTCGTCCTGGTTCTGGTCTTCCTACTCCTATTTTAATTCTTGGAAATTTATCATCTTTTAATAAATATATTATAGACTTCATACCATTATGACTTCCAGCACTTCCTTTAGTTCTAACTCTTAAACTTGCAAAGTTTATGTCTATGTCATCTTGTATTACTACAATATTTTCAAGCGGAACTTTATAAAAGTTAGATATCTCTTGAACAGTTTCACCACTTTTATTCATAAATGTCTGTGGTTTTACTAAAAGCACTTTCTCACCATCTATATTAGTCTCTCCGTACAGAGACTTAAATTTTATTTTATTTATCTTAATATTATATCTTTCCGAAAGTATATCTATAACAGAAAACCCTACATTATGTCGGCTGTCTCTATATTTACGTCCCGGGTTTCCTAATCCTACTATTACATACAATTTGTTCAGCTCCTCTTATTAGTTAAATAAACTACTAATAGATTCATTCTCATAAATTCTAGTTATTGCTTTTGCAAACATTGGAGCTACAGAAACTACATCTATTTTATCTATTTGTTTTTCTTCAGATAAAGGAATAGTATCTGTTACTACTAATTTTTCTATAACTGAATTTTCAATTCTTTCTATTGCTGGTCCTGAAAGTACTGCGTGAGTACAACATGCATATACACTCTTAGCTCCCATATCTTTTAAAGCCTCTGCAGCTTTCGTCATAGAACCTGCTGTATCTATTATATCATCTACTATTATAGTGTTTTTTCCTTCTATGTCTCCTATTACATTCATAACTTCTGATTCATTTGCTTTTTGTCTTCTTTTTTCTATTATTGCAATAGGTAGATCCAGAAGTCTTGCAAAGTTTCTTGCTCTTTGAACTCCACCTACGTCAGGTGATACTACAACAGTATCACTGCATGCCATTTCTTTGAAATAATCTGCAAGAATTGATCCTCCTAAAAGATGATCTAGAGGAATATCAAAGAATCCTTGAAGCTGCGCAGCATGTAAGTCCATACTTACCACTCTATCTGCTCCTGCTGTAGTTATTATATCAGCAACTAATTTAGAAGTTATTGGTTGTCTTGATTTTGCTTTTCTATCTTGTCTTGCATATCCATAGTAAGGAATAACTGCATTAATTCTACCAGCAGAAGCTCTTTTGAATGCATCCATCATTATAAGTAATTCCATAATATTATCATTTACTGCTGGTGGGGCTGTTGGTTGAACTACAAAGACATCTGCTCCTCTGACAGTTTCTCCAATATCTACAGAAATTTCTCCGTCACTAAATGTCGAAACACTACTATCACCTAGCTTGGTACCTAACTCTTTACATATTTTTTCTGCTAATTCTTTATTTGCATTTCCTGCGAATATCTTTATATCTTTTCCTGATATATTCATTGATAATTCCTCCTATATATTAGTTATTTCTTTAAAAGACCTTTTTCCGCTACCCAATCTTTAATGTTTGTTTGTCTCGCTCTTGCAATTCCAAGACTTCCTGTCTCTACATCTTTAGTTATAGTTGAACCTGCTGCAATATATGAGCTTTCATTTATAGTAACAGGTGCCACTAAATTTGTATTGCATCCTATAAATACATTATCTTCAACTATAGTTTCATTCTTATTTACTCCATCATAATTTACAAACACAACTCCACAACCGATATTTACATCCATACCAACTTCACTATCTCCAATGTATGTAAGATGTGATGCTTTTGAATTATCTCCAATTTTTGAATTCTTAATCTCTACAAAGTCACCTATTCTAACATTCTTCCCTAAATTACTTTGTGGTCTTAAATTAGCATATGGACCTACTGTAGTACTATCTCCAATTTTACTCTCTACTATATTTGAAGACTTTATCTCTACATTATTTCCTATAACACTCTCTTCTATAACTGTATTACATCCTATTATACAATCCTCACCTATTATAGTTTTCCCATGTATTACTACACCTGGGTTTATTACTGTGTCAATTCCTATTTCTACATCACTATCTATATAAGTATTTTCAGGATCTATAATTATAGCCCCATTTAACATAAGCTTTTCATTTGTTCTTTGTCTCATTATCTTTTCAGCTTCTGCTAGTTGAACTTTTGAGTTTATACCTTTTATCTCTCCTGCATCTTTTATATTGTATCCGCCAATTTTAAGACCTTCATTTCTTAAAATATCAAGTGCATCTGTAAGGTAGTATTCCTCTTGTGAATTATCATTATCTATTTTCTCTAAAACACTCTTTAAGTTTTTTCCACTAAATCCATAGATTCCAGAATTTACTTCTGTTATCTTTCTTTGTTCATCTGTAGCATCTTTTTCTTCTACTATACCTTCCACATGACCTTCTTTGTTTCTTAATATTCTTCCATAACCAGTAGGATCATCCATTAAAGATGTCAGTACTGTAGCTTTAAATCCACCGTCTTTGTGATATTTTGCAAATTCACTAAGTGTTTCACTAGTTATAAGTGGAGTATCACCACAAAGAACTAATACTACGTCGCCATCATTTATTTCATCTTTTGCTTGCTTTACAGCAAAACCAGTTCCATAAGGTTCATTTTCTCCTATTGGTTGGTCTACAAACACTACATTTTCTTTAACACACTCTTTAACTATATCACTTTTATGTCCTACAACTACTATGTTCTTCTCTACATTTGCATTTACTGCACTATTTACTACATGAGTAAGCAATGGTTTACCACAAACTTTATGGGCAACTTTAGGAAGCTTTGATCTCATTCTAGTTCCTTCGCCTGCCGCTAATATTATAGAAATTATCATTTTTTAACTCCTTTTAAGAATCTTTTATTATCATACCTATAATATAAATATTAATCTAATTTTATCAAAAAAACAAGTTTATAATTATATTATAATTATTAATTAGTTTTTAGCCTTATTTCACCTTTTTCTTCATTAAGTTCTTCTAGAGTAATTAGTGATACAAAATCATCTATTAATTTATGTTTTGGATCCTGTGTAGATATGAAAACTCCAATTCCTTCTACTTCTACTTTAAACTCTTTCATCATGTCTATTATACCCTTAGCAGTTCCTCCTGCTTTCATAAAATCATCTATTATAAGTACTTTTGAATCCTCTACCATAGATTTTCTTGAAAGAGACATTGTCTGTATTTTCCTAGTACTACCGGTTACATAATTGATACTAACAGTAGGACCTTCTGTAATTTTTGAATCTTTTCTTATTATCACTAGTGGAACATTTAAAAACTTAGCAGTCATTAATGCTACTGGAATTCCCTTTGTCTCTATAGTTACTACATAATCTATCTCTTTATCATAAAATTTAGATGCAAATATCTCTCCAAGTTTACTTGTTACTTTAGGAGAATACAATATATCCATCATAAATACAAACCCACCAGCTAAAACTCTGTCCTTATCTGAAATTTTAGTGCAAAGTTCATTTAAGAACTCCTTAGTTTCTTTTTCAGATACACAGTACTTAAATCTAGCACCACCATTTGCACCTGTAATAGTTTCAATATATCCTATTTTAAGTTTTCTAACTAATTCTTTTGCTACGGCAATATCTTCACTTATTGTAGTTTTAGCTGAATTAAATTTCTCTGCAAAACAATTATATGTATATATATTATTGGGATTATTGGTTAGTATATATATTATAGCACCTATTCGTTCATTTTTTTTAAATTTCTCCACTAGATAACCTCCTGATTTTCTTCTCTTCATAATTATAGTAAGTATTTGTGATTTATTCAATAGCAGAAATATTTTTATTTATTATTTTACAGTTTATGTGTTATAATCTTAAATGTGTGAATTTTAACAATTAACATATGTATTGTTGTGTTTAATTATTTTATTTGGAGGTACTAATTATGACTTATTTTGATATAAATATAGATGATTACTCAAATGTCCATTTTATTGGTATAGGCGGGATAAGTATGAGCGCACTAGCTGAAATACTTATGGATAAAGGTGTTAGCGTATCTGGTTCTGATAGTAAAGAATCTACTATGGTTAAAAAGCTTAGAAAAAAAGGGGCTCAGATATATATAGGCCACGAAAGTGAAAATATAAAAGATGATTTAGATTTAGTGGTTTATACAGATGCTATAAGCGATGATAATCCTGAATACTTAGAAGCTAAACGTAAAAATATAACTACTGTTGATCGTGGTAACTTTTTAGGTCAACTTATGAAAATGTATAAAAACTCTATAGCAATAGCAGGAACCCACGGAAAAACTACTACTACAAGTATGCTTTCTACTATAATATATAGTACAGATTTAGATCCTACTATTCTCTTGGGTGGAGAACTTGATTGTATAGACGGAAATGTTCGAATTGGTAGTAATGAACTTATTTTAACAGAGGCTTGCGAATATAAAAGAAATATACTTAAATTCTTTGCAACTACTGGTGTGATATTAAATATTGAAGCAGACCATTTAGACTATTATAAAGATGTTGAAGAAATAATAGAAACTTTTAAAGGTTTTGTAAATAAAATACCTACTAGTGGTCACGTTATTGTAAATGCTGATGATAAAAACACTATGGAATCAGTAGGCGGAGCAACATGTGATGTTGTAACCTTTGGGGTCGATAATAATAGCACATATAAAGCTAACAATGTAACTTTCAATAAGGAAGGTATATCATTCTTCGACCTTACTGTTGAAAATGATAAAACATATAAAGTTGTTTTAAACGTAACAGGAATACACAATGTATATAATGCACTTGGTGCAATTGCTGCAGCTCATATATCTGGAATAGATATGGATGAAATTATAGAAAAAATAAGCCTTTATACAGGAACTCATAGAAGACTTGAACACAAAGGATATTTTAGAGGTGTCAGAGTTATAGATGACTATGCTCATCACCCTACAGAAATTGCTGTTACTCTTAAGTCTGTCAGAAACTTAGATATAAGAAAGATCTGGTGTATCTTCCAACCACACACTTACACTAGAACAAAATCACTATTACATGAATTTAGTGAGTCTTTCTTTGATGCAGATAAGGTAATAGTTTCTAATATATACGCAGCTCGTGAGAAGGATAACGGAGAGATACATAGTAAACATCTTGTTGATCTACTTAAAGAAAAGAATGTAGATGCTATGCATTTTGAAAGTTTCGAAGAGATAAAAGATTATGTAGATAAAAATGCCAACGAAGGTGACCTAGTACTTACAATGGGCGCAGGGGATGTTTATACTATAGGTGAAATGTTAGTAGAGTAATAAAAAAGATGATCATTAATGATCATCTTTTTTTATCATAATTTTTTTCCATATATTCATCATATTCTTCATCTTCAATGTCTTCATCTTCTTCATCTTCAATGTCTTCATCTTCTTCTTCTTCTTCATTATGATAAATATCTTTAACAACTTTTTTAGTTTCTACAGGATCATGAATGTAATATGAAGTTCCACCTATATATTCATCTTCTCCAGGAAGCATGATCATGTTTATATTATCACTATCAATTCCTACTAATCTACTTGCATAAGAAATTCCTTGTGACATTTTTACATCAGTTTCTACATTGTCAATTCCAGTTTTTATTATACTAGGAAGTTTTAAACCTATAGCCTTTTTCATAAATGATTTTACAAAATCTTGTTGTGTTTCTATTCTTCCTAAATCACCAGTTATATATCCTGGACCATCATTGTTTTTTCTAAATCTTAAAAATTTCATAGCTTCTTCCCCATCTAATACCTGTTCACCCTTTGATAAGCGTATCTTAAGAGGTGGATCATCATATGGATCATCATAATTCATATCAAATGGTATATCTACCTTTACGCCACCTACTAAATCTACCATTTTTCTTACCCCTGCATATTCAACGATAGCATAGTGATGAATAGGTATCTTTTCACCCAAGACTTCTTGTACATTATCTATAAGAGATTCTATGCCTTCATCAGTATAGACTGCATTTATTTTCTTATCTACATTACTATCATATCCGGCTCTATGATGATATGTATCTCTAGGTATTGATATTATATCTATATCTTTAGTTTCTATATTAAAACTTGCTAACATTATTGTATCTGTCATATCATCATTTACACCTAATATAAGAGTATTTAACCTTTTTCCCTCTAATACTGATTTATCAAATGGATTATCACTGTCTAAACTTAACTTATTCATTTGGTCCTCTGTTATAGGTAATGAGTGTGTATCAAATATCTTTGAGTATGCGGTAATTCCAAGAAATGCAGCTATGGAAAAGCACACTAAAGAGAACAGAAATAATCTTATATACCTATTCATATATTTACCTTCCTTTTCTATCGCTTAAACTCTTTCTCTCCTTTTTAATTCATTCACGTCATTTTATATATATTTTATAATTTTATCAAAAATATAATTCCTTTAAAATAAATTAATTCTCTATGAATTTTCCTATATTTCTAATTTTCATATATCTTTTATCTAAAAGTTCATCATTTTTTAAGTTTCTAAGTTCTTTTAACGAATTTATAAGGTATTCTTTAATATTTTGTGATATTTTCTTAATATCTTTATGAGCGCCACCTGAAGGTTCCTTAATTATATCATCTATTACTTTAAGTTCTATTAAATCTTCTGATGTAAGTTTCATAACTTCTGAAGCTTCTTTAGCTAAGCTTGAATCTTTCCATAATATAGTTGCAAGTCCTTCTGGTGATATAACAGAATATATTGAGTGCTCCAGCATCGCAACCTTATCACCTATACCAAGTGCAAGTGCTCCACCACTACCACCTTCACCTATTATTATAGCAATTACAGGAACGCTTAGCTTACTCATTTCTAAAAGATTTTTAGCTATTGCTTCTCCTTGACCTCTCTCTTCCGCACCTATACCACAAAATGCACCTGAAGTATTTATGAGTGTTATTATTGGTCTTTTAAATTTCTCCGCTTGTTTCATAAGCCTTAAAGCTTTTCTATATCCTTCTGGATGAGGCATACCAAAGTTTCTTCTTATATTTTCTTTAGTATCTCTACCTTTTTGATGACCTATTATCGTTACAGGTTTGCCATCTAGTAAGCCTATACCACCTATAACAGATTCATCTTCTCCATATAATCTATCTCCATGAAGTTCTAAAAAATCATCTATTATATTATCTATATATTCAATAGTAGTTGGTCTTTCTTGACACCTAGCTATTTTAACCTTTTGCCATGGACTTAGATTTTTGTATACATTTGTCTTCATATCTATTACTTTATTTCTAAGAATTTTTATTTCTTTAGATAAATCGACATCGCTCTCTTTTGCAAATTTTTCTATCTCTTTTATTTTTTCTTCAAGCTCAACTATAGGTTTTTCGAAATCTAGGGAGTTACTCATCGCTTGCACCTCCACTATGCATATATAATATTTTTCCTAAAACATTTTTAAGATCTTTTCTTTTTACTATTTTATCTATAAATCCTTTTTCTTTTAAGAATTCCGCTGTTTGAAATTCATCTGGAAGAGTTTGTTTTATGGTTTGTTCTATAACTCTTCTACCTGCAAAACCTACTTGTGCATGTGGTTCAGAAATAATTATATCTCCTAGCATAGCAAAACTAGCAGTAACTCCTCCTGTTGTAGGATCAGTTAACACTGATACATATAAAAGACCAGCGTCTGATAGTTTACCTAGTGCTGCAGAAGTCTTTGCCATCTGCATAAGAGATAATATACCTTCTTGCATTCTAGCGCCACCTGAGGCACAAAAGATTATTACTGGAAGTTTTTTCTCTATAGCATTTTCAATAGCACGAGTAATTTTCTCTCCTACTACAGATCCCATACTTCCCATCATAAAGTTACTATCCATAACACATATCACAGATTTATTACCGTCTATTTCTCCTTCACCAGTAACAACTGCATCTTTCTCACCTGAATTTTCTTTTGCTTTTTTTAATTTTTCTTCATAGTCTGGAAAATCAAGTGGATTTTCAGATTCTAAGTCTTTATCATATTCCACAAAAGTTCCTTCATCTATAGTTATCTCTATTCTATCTCTACTACCTTTTCTAAGATGAGCTTCACATTTCGGACATACGTTGTCATTTTCTTTTATATCTTTTCTTAAAATTATTTCATCACAAGTACTACATTTAATCCATATGTTTTCATCTAATTTCTTATCTTTATTAAATTTATTTTCTTTTGTATTTTCTTTATCCTTGCTACTTTTATTTGCTAAAGCATTATCAGGCTTTTGTTCCTCTCCGTTGTAAACAGATATAGTTGCATATTTCTTCTTCTGGAACCAGTCTTTAAACAATACTGCTCCCCCTCTCAATCATTTACTTTTTTAATATTTCTCTTTCAATAAAAGATGTATCAATTTCATTTTTTACAAATAATTCATTATTAAGTATTACTCTTTGAAACTCTATATTATTCTTAATTCCTGTAATTACCAGTTCATCAAGTGCTCTTTTCATTCTGTCTATTGCTTCATCTCTATCGTTTGCCCATACTATAAGCTTTCCTATCATAGAATCATAAGTTGGTGGTATTACATATCCACTATATACATGACTATCCATTCTAACTCCGTAACCACCTGGCGTGAATATATCCTCTATTGTTCCTGGAGATGGTCTAAAGTTTTTAGAAGGGTCTTCTGCATTTATTCTACATTCTATTGCATGACCATTTATTTTAAGATCTTTTTGTTTTATATCAAGTTTTTCTCCAAAAGCTATTCTAATCTGTTCTTTTATAAGGTCTATCCCTGTTACAGCTTCTGTTATAGGATGCTCCACTTGTATTCTTGTGTTCATTTCTATAAAATAAAAATCATTATTTTTATCTAATAAAAATTCCACAGTGCCCGCATTAACATAGTCTACAGCTTTTGCAGCTTTAAGTGCAGCATCTCCCATAGTACGTCTAAGCTCTTCTGTCATTATTCCACATGGTGCTTCTTCTAACACTTTCTGATTTCTTCTTTGAAGCGAACAGTCTCTCTCCCCTAAATGGACTGTATTTCCATGTTCATCTGCAAGTATTTGAAATTCTATATGTCTAGGATTTTCTACAAATTTTTCTACATACATAGCATCATCATTAAAAGCTACTGACGATTCTGACTTTGCCATGTTAAAGTATTCTATGAAATCTTCTTCTTTGTGAACTATTCTCATTCCTCTACCACCTCCACCACTTGATGCTTTAACCATTACTGGAAATCCTATTTCTTTCGCAATTTCAAGTGATAGTTTAGCATCTGTAGTAGATTCTTCAGATCCCGGAACTACTGGAACTCCCGCTTCAATCATAGTTTTTCTTGCTTCTGATTTATTTCCCATTTTACTTATATGTTCTGCAGTTGGTCCTATAAATTTAATTCCATGAAGATTACAAACTTCTACTAATTTAGTGTTCTCAGAAAGAAAACCATATCCTGGATGAATTGCTTCTGCTCCTGAAACTAAACATGCAGATATTATATTTCTTATATCTAAATAACTTTTAGAAGAATTTGCGGGTCCTATACATATTGATTCATCTGCCATATGTACGTGTAGAGAATCTTTATCCATCTCAGAATAAACTGATACTGTTGCTATACCCATTTCTTTACAAGCTCTTATTATTCTTAGTGCTATTTCTCCTCTATTTGCAATAAGTATTTTTTTAAACATATATTACCTCCTAATAATCATAAGGGGCTGATTATATTCTACAACATCTTCGTTTTTTACTAAAATCTCATATATTTCACCATTAACTTCATTTTCTATTTCATTCATTATTTTCATTGCTTCTATTATACAAAGTGTATCCCCTTCTTTAACTTTATCTCCAACATTAACATATTGATCAGAATCTGGACTTGCTGAATCATAATATGTTCCTACTATTGGTGATTTAACTACAAACATGTCACTACATTTTTCTATATTTTCTTGCGTATCCTCTGAATCATTAAGTGCTAAAGACTGAGTCTTATTAGATACTGGCTTATTATTTTCCTCATCCATGTTTATTTCTCTAGGACTATTAGAAGCCATGTTACTTGTTAATACTTCGACTTTATTGTTTTTAGATATACTTACCTTGAAATTTGCATTCTCTATATCAACATTTTCTATACTCGTTTTATCCATAGTTAATATCAACTCTTGTATTTCCTTAATATTCAATTTAATTCCTCCCAAAGAAACTTACTTAATCTATTAATTTTTTAATACTCGAACTACTTAAAAATAGTTGTTATCATTGTAACATAGTATACTTATTGTTTGCAATTAGATAGGGTCCATTTGGGTCGGTAAAAAGAATATTTTCTTTAGAATATTTATTGCTTATAAGACATGACACTATAACCATGAAATTAGAAAATAATTACTATTATGTATAACTATAAAGTAAATAGAGTTTTAAATGAAATACAAATATTCAAGCAATTTATAAAGATAAAATGTATAACTTAAAATATAAATAAAGTATCACATAAAAGTGTCTTAAAATTAATAGTTAGATAGTAAATATATATCTATATAAATTTGGTTTTTTAGATTGAAAATAAAACAAATTCATTATTAAGTTTTAGTCATCCTTTTATTGGGTATATTTATTTGTAGACACATTAGAAGAGGTGATAACATGAATATAGTTATGGATGACAATGTGAAAGAAACCTTAAGAATTAGAGACAAGGTAGCAGTTACAGTGGATTATGGGATTTTAAGTAGCTGTTGAAGTATCATGCCACAGGTCTTTTTAGACCTTAAGAGTCCGGAGGACTCTACTAAATACACAGAACATAAATGTGAGAATATGAAAGTATTTATAAATAACGATTTAATATTAGAAGATGAAGTCAGAATTAGATTCCCTGAAGTTGCATCAGACTTAGCAAGAAAAGAATTTGAGATAGTAGGTGCTACTCCTCCAGAAGATGTAGAACGTTAAAACTTAAAATAAAAGCCACCCATTTGGGTGGCTTTTTTATTTTATTTCAATTAAACTTATCTGAACTCTATTAAAGACTCTTATAGGTTTAACACTATTTCCAAGTCCACTGTCAATATAGAGCTTTCCATAGTCCAGGTCATATAAACCTTTACTATAAATAGTAGAAAACCCCTCTTCAGATGTTATGATTCCTCCTACAAATGGAAGTCTTATTTGTCCCCCATGAGTATGTCCTGACAAGATTAAATCGCTTTTAACATTTTTAATTTTAAGAGCTTTATTTGGTGAATGCGATAAAAGTATAGTAAAATATTTGTCAGAAAGATTATTAAATACAACTTTTTCTTTATTACTATTCGTAAAAGGAATTCCGCATAAGTTAATTTTATTTCTTCCTATAGTTAATATCTCATGTTTATAATCTAAGTTATATATTCCTATATTTTTAAGTCTAGTTTCATATTCTTCTATGTTTTTATTATTCATTTCATGATTGCCACTAACAGAGTAAATATTTTCATTTGTTTTTTTTAAATCTTTTGAAAAATTTATTACATAACTTAGATTATAAACATGAGATATTAACTAT